>OLPO01000056.1_pt1 | contig 107006 bp, 97 predicted proteins | sample 1672831 | NCBI WGS metagenome assembly OLPO01 (sample SAMEA3136728, study PRJEB25190) | human gut metagenome | reverse complement strand
GTATTTTTTACCGACCCCCAGTTGAACTGGGGGTTTATTTACGCTAAAGCTCCAATAAAAGCCCGAAAGGAATTTCCTTTCGGGCTTTTTTACGGATTTTAATTGGTTCCTGTTAATTTCATGAAACTCATAGACTTTGAGTTATATATACGTTAAAATATGCAATAAGAAGGGTGTTTCTTATTAAAGGTGTCAAGATAGTATTGTAATAAAATTCATTTTGGTGTATGAGGTTTTTGTGAATAGCGCTGGCAATCGTTCGTTCTTTATGCTAAAATTGTACTGCTAAAGTATGGATTAGTATTATACTAGCAAGACACTTGATTGATTTGGTTGAGTGATCTGAAACTGTATGTGATTGCTAGAATTGAGGTGTAAGTATGAAAATAGAACAACTGGAGTTTTTAATTGAAGTTGTGAAAGCGGGTTCTATTAATGCTGCTAGCAAGAAGATTTTTATTTCTCAACAAAGTTTGAATCAGTCCCTGAGAAACCTTGAGGACGAAATCGGCTTTGATGTGCTGAATCGTACAAAAAAAGGCGTTACTCTCACTGAACGTGGGCGTGAAGTGTTCAGTGCAGCGCAGGCCATTGTGGCACGTTACGATCAAATGCTTCGTCAAATCTCTGAGCTGAAAGAAGATTCTACAGATGTAATCAGTGGGAAGATGAACGTTCATGCGTCCCCAATGATTAGTGTATGCATTCTTCCTGTTGTGTATGTGGATTATAAGCATAGTTTCCCAAAAGTACAGTTGTATTGTCAAGAACGCTATCAAGATGACATTATCAACGAAGTATCTCAAAACCCGGGCGATGTTGGTTTTGTTTTAGTAGCCAACACCTTGAAGCAATTTTTTGATAATGTTCCGGATAATGTTGAATTGTCACTTTTGAGTATGTATCCGATTTATATGGCAATGAGTCCTCGTCATCCGCTTGCAAGACAACATACTTTGTCATTGCAGTCTATCAAGGATTATCCATTGATTATTTATGAAGCAGGTGGCATTCAAGGGGAACATGCCCTTCAAAATGAAGTTGACATGCACATTTTGTTGAGTACCAACAATACCAATATGACAAGAGAGCTTTTGAGTGAAGGTGATGCATTGATGTATTCATATCCACCATATGTTACCAGAAGTGCATTCCCGGATTGTGTTCATATTCCGCTTAATACAAAGAATATTGTATTTGAACTGTACATGGTGCATAATAAAGAAGCTAATCAGCAGCAACGTCGCCTGATTGATAGCTTTAGTTCCATATTTCAACAATATCTATAATTGTTCAATCGACCACTCCGGTGGCCGATTTTTTTTGTATATGCAGTCTTATTTTAGGTTGTTCGTGGTGTTGACGTTTTAGAGCGCTTTGGTCTAAAATAGGTGATAATGATTTAATTATGGGAGGTTGCATCATGAAATTATCTGAAGAGCAACTTGACCAATTATTAGAGCGTTTGGTTCATTGGATGCAAGAACGCTTGCAGATGATTGGTGCAAAAAATGTTGTTGTAGGGATTTCCGGTGGTAAGGATAGCTCTGTTGTTGCTGCACTTTGTGTGAAAGCATACGGTAAAGAGCATGTATATGGTGTTTTAATGCCGGATGGTGAACAAAATGACATTGAATATGCACAAGGTTTGTGTGAAGCTTTGGACATTAAGCATGAAACAATGAATATTGAGCATATTACACATGCTTTCTATGATTTGCTTGGTGAATGTTCATTCTATGATAACATCAGTCGTCAAACGACCTTGAATATGCCACCGCGTGTGCGCATGACCGTGCTGTATGCTGTTGCTCAAAGTTTAGATGCTGTGGTTATCAATACATCTAATTTATCAGAAGACTGGGTAGGTTATGCGACCATGTATGGTGATACAGCAGGTGCGTTCTCTCCATTGGCAATGCTTACTACGGATGAAGTGATTCAAGTAGGTAGAGCACTTGGATTAGAAGAACGTTTTATCATGAAACCGCCATCAGACGGATTAACAGGGAAAACAGACGAAGATGTGTTGGGCTTTACATATGATACCTTAAACGAGTACATCCGATGTGGAAAGGTTCCGGAAGACATTCGTCCATCTATTGATCGTTTACATCGAGTGAGCCGTTTTAAGTTCCAAGGTATTCCAATGTTTGATTCAGAACTTCCAATTTTAGCGGATGATATCGCAGGCATTTATAAGCATAAGACTGAAAGGAATTAGTTATGGCAAGAAAAAAATTCGAAGAAGGATTTAAGGAAAATGCGATTGAATATTGCAAAATCCACTCCGATAAAACCATCAAAGCTTGCGCAGCGGAGCTTGGTATTGGCTATAGCACCTTAAGACGTTGGATTGCACAAAGTGAAGAACAAGCTGAAGCAGCTGGTGCGGAAGCCAATGATGTGACAATGGAAACTGCAACGGAAGAGAAAGAACCGGTAACAGTGGATACTCCGATAATAGAAGAGAGTTCGAGTGAGGAAAACCAAAAAAACGTTGATAGCGAGTCTATAACTTGTGATATTTCGACTGATGAAAATATTATCGAAGAAAATGAGCCTATTGAAAATGTGCAGGATGATGCATTTGCAGGTGAGGATTATGCTGTACAAGCGGACGCTTTACAAGAAGATTTCGATGATGAATTTGATTGGGTGAATAAGCGAGAACAGGTGAAAAACCAATTAGGTGATATTATCGAAAGCGCCGGGAACGGCGTGAGTGATGCAGTGCAATTAATTGGCTTGTATAAGAAACGTCACGACCTTAAAAAAGTACAAAAGAAACTTCAAAAAGAAAAAGAAAAACGAATGAAGCAATAAAGGTGGTACATTTGTTTTTGAGATTATATGAGGAAATTTAACAATGAGCAAAAAGTGGAAAAATGTGCTTCTCGCACTGTTGATGATTGCTGTTGGATTTTGCTTTTTTGCAGCCTATACTTTTGGCGCGCATGGCATAACAGGCATCATTGCAATGTGTTTTGTATTTGGTGGTGTAGCATTTTTTACCAAGGCGTTTACGCCAGATAAGAAGGCAGAATCGAGTCCATTATACAGAGCACCTAAGAAGTAGAATGACAATCCGGGCACAGCAATGTGCTCGGTTTTTTTGTGCGATGAAATTACAATCTAAGTGTAAAAATAAATATGGTAAGCTTTTGCTAATTTTTTTCTATCATGTATTGACAAGTGTGGTTAGCTGTTGTAAACTGTATAAGGGTTAGAAGTAACTAACTAATAACAATTATGAACTTTACCGGAAAGGATGAGGGACGATGTCTAATATGGAAATGGGAATCGGAATGGCGCTGAGCCACCATGCAAATGAATCAAAAGTTAAAATGCAGGGGATGCGATTGCCTTTGAACCGTGCTGAAGCGAATGCTGAGTATGTGGTTGAAAAGGTCTCCGGTAAGGATGAAACAAAAAAACACTTGGCTGATTTAGGCTTTGTCACCGGTGAAAAAGTAAAAGTATCAAGTGCTCGTAATGGCAACATCATCGTTACTGTGAAGGGCGTAAAGATTGCTGTAGGTGACGATTTAGCAAAACGTATTACGGTACGTGGTTAAAAGAAGGGAGGCTTACCATGGCAGAACGTCAATTAAAAGATTTATCTCCGGGCGAACAGGGAAAAGTGGTCCGAGTTGATGCCGAAGGTGCATTGAAACGTCGATTAATGGATATGGGATTAACCCGCGGGACAATGGTAACTTTTAGAAAAGTGGCACCGTTGGGAGATCCTATAGAGATTACCGTTCGTGGTTATGAACTATCTATCCGCAAAGACGAAGCAGCTCATATTTGGGTAAATTAAAAAAGTTTTTCATGTGCTTGAGTTAGCTTTAACTAACTTGTGGAAATGGATAGGACTGGAGGGAATAATGATTAATATTGCATTAGCTGGGAACCCTAACAGTGGGAAAACCAGTTTGTTTAACGAGTTAACCGGTTCGCGCCAACATGTTGGGAACTGGCCGGGCGTTACTGTTGAGAAAAAAGAGGGTCGATTAAAAGGCCATAATGATGTTGTAATTGTCGATTTACCGGGGATTTATTCATTGAGTCCGTATACTTTGGAAGAGGTAGTTAGCCGAGACTATATGATGAATGAACGCCCGGATGCCATTATTAATATTGTAGATGCGACCAACTTGGAACGTAATTTGTATTTGACCACGCAACTGATGGAAACGCATATTCCGATGGTTATCGCCTTGAATATGATGGACTTGGTGGAAAAACGTGGCATTCATATTGATACCAAGACACTTTCTGCAAAATTTGGCGGGGTGCCGGTGGTAGAAATTTCTGCTTTGGAACGTAAGGGTATTGATGGACTCATCGATGCAGCGCTTCAAGCAGTGAAAAAGAAAAAAGCGCCAACACCGATTTCATTTGAAAATGCGGTTGAAGAAGTGCTTGCCGATATCAATAAGAGCATGCGCTTTGATATGGATACAGCACGGTATTATGCGATTAAAATCTTTGAACGTGACGAACGTATTTATTCTGATGATGCATTCGTAGGCGATGGAAAGGCGAAGCTTGAAAAGAAGCTTCTAGCCCTCGAAGATGAATTGGATAACGACACCGAAACGTTGATTACCAACGGTCGATACGACTATATTGCAGAAGCGATGCCTAATGTGTTGAAAAAAACGCAACAAAAGGAAGAAGTATCGTTAACTGATAAAATTGATAGCATTGTAACAAACCGATGGTTAGCGTTGCCAATTTTTGTGGCAGTTATTTTTGCGGTATACTATGTATCAATCTCCACTATTGGGAGCTATACCATTGATTGGGTAGGTGCTTTCTTTGAATGGGTATCCGGAGGCGTTGAAACTTTCTTGACAAACATTGGCGCAGCGGATTTCTTGATTGACTTAATCATCAATGGGATTATTGCCGGCGTTGGTGCGGTTCTTGGTTTTGTGCCACAGCTCATGATTTTGTTCTTCTTCCTCTCATTCTTAGAAGGCTGCGGCTATATGAGTCGTGTTGCATTTATTATGGACCGTGCTTTTAGACGCTTTGGTCTTTCCGGTAAGAGTTTTATTCCATTTATTATTGGGACCGGTTGTGGGGTACCTGCCATTATGGCGACACGTACCATTGAAAATGAAAAAGACCGTCGCCTTACCATCATGACAACCACCTTTATGCCTTGTGGGGCAAAATTACCGATTATTGCATTGTTTGTTGGGGCGTTGTTCCCAGATAAGCCTTGGATTGCGCCATCTTGCTACCTTATTGGCATCTTGGCAATTATCGTAAGTTGTATTATTCTTAAATTAACAAAAGCCTTCAAAGGCGATCCGGCACCATTTATTATTGAGCTTCCTGAATATCGTTTGCCAAAATTGAAAAATGTCTTGACGATGATGTGGGAAAAAGCAAAAGCCTTCATTATTAAAGCAGGGACCATTATTTTTGTATGCTCCGCTGTTATCTGGTTCATTAGTGGCTACAACTGGAGCCTTGAAGCAGTTGACGCCGAACATTCTATTTTGGCAGCTGTATCCGGTTTGATTGCACCAATTTTTGCACCGATTGGTCTTGGCAGTTGGCAAGCAACCGCCGGTACTATCAGTGGTTTGGTAGCAAAAGAAAACTTGGTTTCTGTTCTTGCGGTTATTTTCCACGCAACCGGCGATGGTTCGGAAGCAGACCCAAGCTTGATTGGACAAATTCAATCCTTCTTTACACCGGCGTCCGGGATGAGCTACATGCTCTTTAACCTTCTCTGCGCCCCTTGCTTTGCAGCTATTGGCGCCATTAGACGTGAAATGATGAGCGCAAAATGGACGACATTTGCAGTGGCATATCAATGCCTGTTTGCTTATATTGTATCCTTAATTGTATATCAAGGGATGAATTTCTTTATGTAATTGGTCACTGACCACTGACCAATTAGAAAGGAGTGAGGCTTTATGCCAACACTTGGAACATTGGTCACTTTGTTGATTTTGATTCTCGCCCTGACAGTTGTTATTCGCTACATGGTGCGTCAGCATAAAAATGGTGCAAGTTGCGGTTGCAGTGGCTGTAAGGGATGCTCCGGTGCATCCGGCGCGGGAAGCTGCGCCTGTCACGTGAGTCAAAAGTCAAAACTATAACAACCCTATCTATAATAGTTAAAGTCATCTGCTACGACGCAAGTAGCAGATGACTTTTTTATTGGTTTATGGTATATTAAACTAAATTAAGTTTATTTAAGCTATTAGAAATATTTGGAGGTGATACTATGGCAGAGCTAACAACATTGAGTGCTAAATGTAAGCACAAACAGCAATTGGAACGGCGATTAGAAACTTTGGAAGCGGAAGAAAAAGTGACTCAACAGAGGATTCAAGACAGCCAGGCACGTTGTCAAAAAGAAAATCTGGATATTAGAAAGTTTGAAGAAAACGATTTTAAGCAATTTTGGTTCAAACTTCGCGGACAGTACGAGCAGCGTGTACTCGAAAATAACGAACGAGCCACTGAAGCTATGCGCCAATTGAATGAAGCCAAAAGTCGCGCCTTTGATATTGCCAAGGAAATAACGAATGTTAAAGAAAAAATCGAAGCGCTTGCCGGTGTTGAAAATGCCTATAAGGAAGCGCTTGCATCGCATATTGAGCATTTGGATTATTCCGTTCACCGTGATGAAATCATTCGCATGCAAGAAAAAATCTCCTATGACGATTATCAACTGTCCTTGCTAAAGGAAGGGCGAAGTGTTTGTGAATTGGCAGTCAGACGTGCTGAGCAGCTTTACGCATTAATGGAAGATATGGTGGCACTTGAAGCTGGGCCAGGGGATGCTGACGATCAAATACAATTCATTTCCGGTATTAGCGAGCTACGCGTTTTGTTGCATCAATTGGATCAATTGGTTGGCGATATCGATGCGTTGGAAACGGAAACCATGCAATTTTCTCAAAAATTATCCATTAATACCTTGGACTTATTTTTTAATAAAGGCTCTGAGAAATTGCAATCGATAGCCAATGAAAGGGCGTTTCAAGAACTGACTATGGTTCGAAATAGTCTGGTTGACGGAGAAAATAATATCATGCGCTTGTCAGCGGATATTGAAATCACAAAAGAAACGCATCGCGAACAACTGGAAACATTTATTAGAGAGACTATGGTTTAATAATAATTAATATTTCAGAAAATATGGAAAAATTGATACAAAACCATTGTCAAATCATTCTGAACAATTTAATATATTGGTAAGAGAATTTTTGCTAGAAAGCAAAAGGAGGCAGAATTATGAAGGCTTATGATAGTAACATTATCCGTAACATTGCCGTATTATCCCACGATGGCGCGGGGAAAACTGCACTTGTTGAATCCATGTTGTTAATGTGCAAGGGTGTTGACGCTGTTGGTCGAGGCAAAGACAACAAGCATATCCTTGATTTTGAACCGGAAGAAATTAATCGTAACGTTACCATTCAATTGGGCATGGCGCCATGCGAATGGAACGGCTATAAATTAAACTTTATCGATACTCCGGGGTATTCCGAATTTTGCGGTGAAATTAGCGAAGCATTGCGTGCTGCAGACGGTTTAATGCTCGTTGTTTCTGCTGAATCTGGCATTCAAGTAGACACTATTCGCGCATGGCAATACGGTAAATCCTTGCATTTGCCACGTTTAGTATATGTCAATAAGATGGACATGGAAAACGCCGACTTCTTTGGTTCCTTGGAACGCATGAAGGAACTTTTTGGCAAGTCTGTCATGCCACTTCAAGTGCCAATCGGTGAGGGTGCTGATTTCCGTGGAATCATTGACATACCTACCATGCAAGCCTATGAATGGGTTGATGGAGAACGCAAAGAATGTGAAATTCCGGATGACTTAAAGGATAAAGCAGCAGAAGTACTTGATATGTGCATGGAAGCGGCTGCCGAAGGTAGCGATGAGCTTTTGGAAAAATATCTCGAAGGGGAACCACTCAGTACCGAAGAAATGTACGAAGGGCTCTACCAAGGGATGATTAACGGTCGTGTATGTCCGGTTCTTTGCGGGAGTGCTGTTTCTCACATTGGTTCCAGATTGCTTCTTGATTGCTTAATCAAGTACATGCCGGACACCACCAAGAGTATCAATGAAGCTGTGAATATCGATACCGGTGAAGAATTGCTCGTTAACTATGATGACCCATTCTCTGCCTTTGTGTTCAAGACTACCTTGGACCCATTTGCAGGCAAACTCAGTTATGCACGCATCATCAGTGGGAAAGCAACCGAAGGCATGAGCTTCTACAACACCACCAATGAAACCGAAGACAAGATTTCCAAGATGTTTACCTTGATTGGGAAACAACAAGTACCGCTTACCAGTGCATCTGCCGGGGATATTATCGTGATTCCAAAGCTTGATAACGTATGTACCGGTGATACCTTGGCAAGCAAGGAATTTCCAGTGAAGTATCCTGCTATTGCGTTCCCATCTTCGCTTTATACCGTTTGTGTATCTGCTGAAAATAAAGGCGATGAAGAAAAACTGGGTGCTGCACTAAATAAAATTGCAGAAGAAGACCCAACCTGTGTGGTTCGTAAAGATGTTGAAAGCGGTCAGCTTCAACTTTCCACCATGGGCGAAGTGCACCTTGACCATATTCTTAGCAAGATGGAAAGAAAATATGGTGCTAAAGCGCTCTTGAGTAAAGTGTATATTCCATATCGTGAAACTATTCGTGGTAAATCCACTGCGGAAGGAAAGCACAAAAAACAAAGTGGTGGCCACGGTCAATATGGACATGTTGTGATTGATCTTGAACCGGCTACCAATGGCGAGGCATTTGAATTTGTGGATGCTATCGTTGGTGGTGCTATTCCTCGTCAATTCATTCCTGCGGTTGAAAAGGGTGCTGTTGAAACCTTGGCGAAGGGTGTTGTCGCAGGGTATCCGCTCATTAACATTAAGATGACCTTGAAAGACGGCTCATTCCACAGTGTAGACTCCTCTGAAATGGCATTCAAAGTGGCTGCTTCCTTGGCGCTTAAGAAGGGGATTCCGGAAGCAAAACCGGTGCTCTTAGAACCAATCTACGCAGTGGATGTGATGGTGCCTGAAGCCTATATGGGTGATATTATCGGTGACATTAGCTCTAAACGTGGACGTGTGCTCGGCATGGAACCGGGTGAAGATGGTATTACAACCGTAAAAGCACGTGTGCCTTATTCCGAAATGCTCGAATACGGCGTACAGCTTCGTGCCATGACGCAAGGGCGTGGCAGCTTTGACATGACATTTGATACTTATGAAGAAGTTCCGGCAAAGCTCGCCGAAACCATTATTGCAGATTATAAAGCGGCAAATGCAGACGCATAAGACCTTCATATGATACAATACAATCGACATTGACTACGGTTGATGTCGATTTTTAATTGCATGCACTTTCTATCATATATAAAGGAGCTATCTAGTGAAATTACCGGAAACCAATCCCAAAGCGGAAAATGTGACGCTAAAAGTTATTGCTCGTATTCGTACCCATTTCCCAACAAAATTCGGTGTACCACGCCAAAGTGGGTTGGTAGATGGTCTGGAAAGTATGATTGTTTTCGAGCCGGAATATCGCCATGCAGAGGCCTTGAGAGGTCTTGAGGATGTAGACTACTTGTGGCTTATTTGGTCCTTTTCTGAAGCTATCAGGGACGACTGGTCACCAACTGTGCGTCCACCGCGTATGGGTGGAAACACACGCATGGGTGTGTTTGCAACGCGCTCACCATTTCGCCCGAATCCATTGGCATTGTCCTCTGTTCGCCTTTTGCGTATTGAGGAACGCCCGGGCTTGGGACATGTGCTTATTGTTGATGGGGCTGATCAAATGGACGGCACACCTATCTATGATATCAAGCCCTATTTGCCCTTTACCGACAGCCATCCCGATGCACGTGCCGGATTTGCAGACCAAACACGCCGGCAATCTGTGCATGTAGAATGTGAAGAAGCACTGCTTGAACGCTTGCCAAAGCATCTAAGAAACGGCGCCGTGGCTATGCTGGCACAAAATCCTACACCGCATTATAAAAAGGATGAAAATCGCATTTATGGCGTCTCCTTTGATACTTTTGACATACGTTTTCAAGTGAAAGAAGACGTTTTAACCGTCGTAGACATCATCGCGATGAAATAGCATTGAATACCGCTTTTCGTAGTGGGAATTTCATAAACGCTGTTGACATGTAAGTAAAATTAGATATACTGAATCAAGAAGAACAAATTAAAAGGGTGGAGGGGAGAAAATGGTTTTTGAGCAGGTTAAGGAAAGCCTCGCTGAAATTTTGAGCAAAGACATGGACATGATTGACATGGACACCAAGCTTGTTGACGATTTGGGCGTTGATTCCATCGATTCAGTGGAATTAATTATGGCTGTTGAAGAAGTTTACGACATCACCATACCTGAAGAAGACGCCATGGCGATGAAAACTGTCGGCGATGTTGTTGAGTACATCGAAGATCATATCGTTGAAGACTAAATATTAGAATGACACAGTGCGAGATGGACGCTGTGTCATTTTTTGCATTGTGTAACAATTCGATTTGAATTATTAAGCATTTTGGAGTATACTATCCATATAACGTCATATATGATATTCAAAGGAGAGAATAGACCAATGAATGACATTTGGGAAACACTTGAAACCCGTATTAAAGGCAAAAACATCACCATCGTTTTTCCGGAAGGCGAAGATGTTCGTATCCTCGGTGCAGTAGCTCGCCATCAAAAAGATGATCTCATCGTTCCAATTTTGATTGGTAACCCTGAAAAAGTAACTGCAATCGCTAAAGAAAACGGCATTGACATTGAAGGTGTTCAAATCATCGACCCTAACACCTATGCTGAATATGATGAAATGGTTGCTAAATTCGTAGAACGCCGCAAAGGCAAAGCTACCGAAGAAAAAGCACGTGTTCAACTCTTAGACCCTAACTACTTTGGTACCATGCTCATCTACATGGGCAAAGCAGACGGTATGGTAAGTGGTGCTTGCCACTCCACCGGCGACACCGTACGTCCAGCACTCCAAATCGTTAAGATGGCACCTGGCTGCTCCCGCGTAAGTGGTGCAATGGTTATGCTCAAGGGTGAAGAACGTTACCTCTTCAGCGACATCGCTATCAACATCACCGTTGACGCTCAAGCAATGGGCGAAATTGCTGTTGAAAGTGCGAAGACCGCTAAGACCTTCGACATCGACCCTAAGGTTGCATTGTTGAGCTTCTCCACCAAGGGCTCCGCAGTATCCCCAGAAAGCGAAAAAGTTGCTGAAGCAACCAAGATTGCGCAAGAACTCGCTCCTGAACTTCCAATCGATGGGGAACTCCAATTTGACGCTGCATTTGTAGCAAGCGTTGGTGAACGCAAGGCACCGGGCTCCAAAGTTGCCGGCCATGCAAACACCTTTATCTTCCCTAGCCTTGAAGCTGGTAACATCGGCTACAAGATTGCTCAACGTTTCGGCGGTTTCGAAGCTATCGGGCCAATCCTTCAAGGTCTTGCTAAACCAATTAATGACCTTTCCCGTGGCTGCAACGAAGAAGACGCTTACAAGCTCGCTATCATCACTGCAGCACAAGCAGTTGTTGAATAATTGCGTATTGAAACCTCTTGCTCCGGCAAGAGGTTTTTTATGCAAAAGATGCTTGCAATACCGCCAAATATCTGATAGAATATATATCTGTAATCCCTGCTCTGTAAATATTATGACAGAGCCGTTAGTCCGGGGGGAGGAGGTGCAAGAATGCGCGATTATGAACTTCTTTATATCATTAAGACTGAAGTAGGCGAAGAACAAAACCAAGCTGTTATCGACCGTTACAACGGTGTCCTCGAATCCGAAGGTGCTGAAGTAGTAAAGGTTGACAAGTGGGGCAAGAGAAAGCTCGCTTACACCATCGACAAAAAGTACACTGATGGTTTCTACGTTTTAGTGACATTTAAGGGCGAAGCTAACGCTGTCAACGAAGTTGACCGTTTGATGAAGATTGACGAAAGTCTTATCCGCCACATGATCACCCGTGTAGGCGAATAATTCTTTTATCAGTAGAAAGAGGGCCTAGCAATGAACAAAGTCATCTTAATTGGTCGTTTGACACGTGATCCTGAATTACGTTACACACCGAGCGGTGCAGCCGTTTGCAATTTCAACATTGCAGTTGATCGTCCGTTCAACTCTCAAAGTGGTGAAAAAGAAGCGGATTTCATTGATATCGTCGTATGGAACAAATCTGCTGAAAACGTTGCAAAGTATATGACTAAGGGCCGTCAAATCGCTGTTGAAGGCCGTTTGCAAATTCGTAGCTACGATGGTAACGATGGACAACGCCATTGGCGTACCGAAGTCGTTGCAGACCGAGTTGAATTCTTGGGCAGTGGCAACGGTAATGCAGGTGGTGGCTACCAAAACAGTAATCAAGGATTCCAAGGTAGCAACCAAGGCTATCAACGTCAAACTGATCAATTCGCACAGCCAGCAGCTCCAAGAGAAAACCCATCTCTTGGGGGCTTCGGAACTGAAGTCAGCTTCAGTGACGAAGATTTGCCGTTTTAATTAGGAAAGGAGTCTCAACATGGCAAGAAGAGAACGCAACAGACGTTCACGCAAGAAAGTTTGCCAGTTCTGTGTTGATAAAGTTGAACACATCGACTACAAAGACACGAACCGTCTGAAAAAGTACATGACCGAACGTGGTAAAATTCTTCCACGTCGTATCACCGGTAACTGCGCTAAGCATCAACGCGCACTCACCGTTGCAATCAAGCGTGCTAGAGCTATGGCTTTGCTTCCATACTCCAACGACTGATTGTAAGATATATTATAAAATCAAAGCGATGTTCCTTGGGGACATCGCTTTTTTTGTGCACACAATAAGAGGGCATATTATTAATGAAGAAAATAAACAAGGAACGTTCCAATGAATTATTCAATGGAGCGTTCCTTTGTTTTTTTATTTGAGGGAATTGAGATAAACCGCCAAAAGCTCAAGGGCAGTAGCACGCTCCTTTGACGGAAGTAGCGCAAGACGTGTAAATAATTCTTCCTGTTCCATATCAAGGGGTGTGTCATCGTCAGTGAGAATTTCGTTTGGAGTGATATGTAGTGCAGCGCAAATATGCAATATCGTTTGTAAGCGCATATTGCTTGTACCACGCTCAATGTCTGCATACGCACGGTCCGATAACTCGGCCGCTTCAGCCACCTGTGCCTGGGTGAGACCCATCCTTTTTCGAATAGTAAGAAGCTTGTTTCCTATAGCGCGATTGTCTGTAATAAGCATAATTTTTCCTCCATAATTGCTGTTATAGGAATTCTACTTCCTATTAGGCTTGTAAAAGAGGAAGTATAACCGTATAATAGCAGGAAGAATGCTTCCTATTATTAAGGAAGTGAACACGAAAGGGGGGATAGTGATGTTCTGCCAAAAATGTGGAAAAGAAATCTCAGATGATGCAACCTACTGTATACATTGTGGATGTGCGGTAGAAACCGGAAGGGTGCGAAAGAATCGAGGCAATTCGAATAGTACAGAAAAGACAGAAGAGGTGAGCGTCTTGCTGATCTTGTTGTCTTTATTTATTCCAATTGCAGGTATTATCGTGGGCGCTGTTCGTTATAACGAACAGCCGGACACATCAAAAATCTATATTTGGTGTGGAGTTGGTGCCTTTATTTTTAGTTCCATAGTGTTAGCGTTCTGTTAAATAGTGAAGGAGGAATAGAAGTATGGCTTCTGAAGATTTTATTGAGAAATTGAATTGTTTTTTCTTTGATAACATCACAAGAAAATACAAGAATATTGCAAAAGTCTTTTTCTTTTTTGGATTAGGGTCATTTTTACTTGGTTTGGTATTTTTGTTGTTTGGCCTATTATTTAGCTCCTATGGTGCGGGTGCGTTGTATATCTTTTTTGTGGGAATTGGTGTTTGCTTAGTGCCTTCTTGTTGGTTTTTATATGGTCTTGCGGATTTATTGGACAACGTTCATCATATCCGTTTGGAAATGACTCGTGGATTTTTGTACAATGAGAGGTCAAAATCAATTGACCAGTTACCACGCTTATAAGAGGTGACGAGATGGCAGAACGTTATGAAAAGGTGTTCTCACAAGCGGATAATCTTTATTGTACCGGTGCACCGCTCGTTTTAGAGAAGGGTGCTTTATTAAAAGATGGTCTAACACAAAATATTGTTGCTCAGCTAAAGTTTAAAAGCATACAGGATAAAATCATCAAAGCGGTTACAGTAAAAATTCTTTCTTATGATACATTAGGAAAACCACTAAAAGAGGAAACGCAGTACCAATATTTGGATCTCTTCGTAAAAAGAGACGAATCCTTTGGTGAGCAGGTACCGATTATTGTTGTGAATTCGCAAACGCGAAGCTACCAAATCATCGTTTCACAAGTGATTTTTGTAAACAATACCATTTGGACAGGCAATGAGGTTTGGACACCACTTGCCCAAGTGCCGTCCTGTAGCGAGGTGCTTCAAGAGCCGGAGCTATGCAAGCAATATGCCATTGAATTTGGCAGCAAAAAAGGGCAAATGCATAGTATCCAAAGGGACTTGTTTATCTGTGCCTGTGGTGCTATCAACCGCTTAGACGAAGAAAAGTGCCATCAATGTGGCTTGCCAAAAGAAAAGCTTTTCAATTTTGACAAAGTGGAGCTTCAAAAAAATTGTCAAATTCGATTGGAAAAGGAAGAAGCTGAACGCTTGAGACGTGCAGCTGAACAAGAACGTAAAAAGCAGGAAATTCGTAAGCTCGCAAAAAAGATCATGAAAATTGGCATTTCGTTAATTATTGTATTGCTGGCTTGTGGCTTTGCGATGGATAAATATCAAGAACTTGATAGTGAGTATCAGTACGCAATGTCCCAAATGGAGGAAGGCTACTATGAAGATGCTATCGAAGAATTTAAAGCATTGGGCAATTTCAAAGATAGCCCTGAACGTGTAAAGCAAGTACAAGATGCCATTGATAAAGAAAAGGCTGAAACCTACAAAGAAGCAAAAGCGCTTCTAGAAGCCGGTGATGCATCAAAGGCAAAGTATAAATTTAGGGGAATAGAAGGTTACAAGGATGCGGATGAACTTTGTGCAGTTGCCGATGAACAAGAACGTGTCAATGATGTTTACATGGAACATACTACCAATACAGATGAGTATGAATGTTTAAGCAATAATGCAATTCAAGAGGTGATGCAAGGTGCCTGGATGTTGGTTGGTCCGGATTATCTAAAGAAAATAGTCATTACAGATGATGGAAAAGCAACCGCGGACGATGGAACTATCTATCAATGGAAATTGGATGATAATGATCTTCTATTTTATGAATATGATGAAGAAGATGAAGCATCAAAAAAATATGAAAAATATAGAACTCATTATACGGTGTCGAAAGGTGCCCGAGAAGGCTATTATATTGGTGAAAAAAAAGAATCAGATTATAGTTATCTCTATTATGAGTTTGAAATTCAAATGATGCTACTTCCGGTTGACTCCGACTATGTAAAGCGCCTACAGGCAGATGTGGCAAATGAAGAGGAATGAAAAGGAGGATATCATGGACAATCGCTACGAAAAAATCTACGCGTTACCTGCTGAGGAGAGTGGTGACAACAACGATGTATCCATTGTCGCAGGCGTATTGCTATACGACCAAGTGACACAAAGTAAACTGATTCAGTTAAAACTTCAAAACAATAGCACCCACACGCTTACAGGCGTACTTGTAAAGTGCGTGTTTTATGGAGAAAACCGTGAAACCGTCCTAGGAGAAACCTTTTATCAATACGAAGGTCTTCATGTCGCAAGTGGTGAAGCCTTTGGCGAGCAAACACCGATTGTGATTCAAACACAAGGCGTGCAATCCTTTGATGGCGTGATTGTGAATGAGACCTTTGAAGATGTTGCGGAGGAGGTCATCGAGCCTGAATCAGAACAGGCGAATCGTCAAATAATGCAGAACGATTCTGAGTCGGCTTGCGTTAGAATGGACGCAGAACCGTCAGGAACAACACAAATGATGGACAATGCACCTAAAAAGAAATTCTCACTGAAATGGCTCATTGCAGGGATTGTTTTAATTGGTGCGCTCTTGATTGCTGTTTTTGGCTCTGGTGCTAGTGAGCCATTCATTGGTCTGTGGACTTCCAGCACTGTAAGCAATGACTTTGAAGCGCTTACCGATGGTGACACGCTTCCGTTTGAGGGAATCGATTTCACTATTAAGCGCAATGGGGATTTTTTAATTGAAATTGATGGAGAAGATGAAACAATAGAAGGAAAGTGGAAAAAAACAACGGAAAAGATAGATGGAAGCAACATTGCGGTGTATGAGCTAAAATATGATGGAGTCACTTTTGGTAAGTTCCTTTATAGCCCAAGCTATATTGAAAATGGCAGTCGAGAGGAATCGGGTACAATTTTTCTTAATATGAACGGTATGTGGATTCTGTTCGAAAAGCTTTAAAAATTAAAAAGCTTATTCCGTCATTTGGAATAAGCTTTTTAATTTGTGCAAACAAAAAGTGCAACAACCGAAGTTGCTGCACTTGGAATATTATTTTTGTGGGTCGATGAGACCGTAGGTGCCATCGTGACGGCGATAAACGACACCAACTTCATCGGTATCCGCATTGAGGAAGATGTAGAAATCGTGATCCACCAATTCCATTTGAAGGATTGCTTCTTCAGCATCCATGGTCTTGAGGGTGAAGGATTTCTTTTTGCTGATTACATCGGAAGCGTTATCATCCGGAATTTCAGCTTCTACAGCTGCACTGAACATTGGTTCAGCCTTTGCTTGTTTACCCTTGCGGTTCATGCGAGTTTTGTATTTACGAATTTGACGTTCGATTTTATCAACAACAGCGTCGATAGAAGCGTACATGTCAGCGGAAGATTCTTCAGCACGGAGAATGTAACGACCGAGCGGAATGGTTGCTTCTGCTCTGTGATCATCTTTTTCTACAATAAGGGTGACGGTGCCTTGCATTTCATTGTAGAAATATTTTTCAAGTTTTACGAAGCGTTTTTCTACATATTCTTTTAATGCAGGGGTGACTTCGGTATTACGTCCTTTAATAGTGATGTTCATATAGACCATCCTTTCAGCAGTTGCTTTATTTAGAAGATTCGAACTTTTATTGAATCTATACTACTAATTATAAGAATATTTATAATTATTGCAAGTAAAACTTTTTAGACATTAATTTCTCTAAGCATTTTGATCAATTCGACAAAGCGCTGATCAGAAATGCTATAGATAGACATCTGGCCTGTTTTTTTGAAGGTAACAATTTTGTGTGCCCGTAACAATGCAAGATGTTGCGACAGTGAGCTGTGAGAAATGTTTGACGCTTGGGTCAAAATATCGTGAATTTCATTAACGGACCGAGGGGCGACGGATAAAATATATAGAATCATGAGACGATTAGGGTTGCTGAGTAATTTCAACATCGACGCGGTCTTCACGAAACGCTCGCTATCCTCTATTAAATCCTGCAGTACGTTTGCATCAGGTGTGGTCATTTTGGATACCTCCTTTTGAAACAAGCTGATGGCAAAAAAACATTTATAACTGCTATAATTTCTTTTTGTTTTAGATATATTATAATAGACAAAGATGAAAAATACAATATTTATTCTTTAAGAATATTCAATGTTTTTGTAATAACAAAAAGGTTTGTTATTGATTATTTTTAATTTATGGATTAAAAACAGCCGACAGCTGTTTTGTAACTGTATAATCATTTAAGTTTTGAGGGGCATGTGTTATAATAATTTAGTTAAATAGAGTGTTTGATAGCAGAATTTGCTATAGGGACAATAATTTTCATTATCTAAACAGAAAAGAGTGAATAGTTTGGGTATCGATACTTTCTTAAAAAAAATCTTAGATGACAATAAAAAAGATGTAAAAAAGCTTGAAAAGTTTGCTGCACAAGTCAACCAATATGACCAATCTTTTAGAGCGTTGTCTGATGAAGCTTTGCAAGCAAAGACCGATGAATTTAAGGAACGCCTGGGCAAGGGTGAAACCTTAAACGATATTATGGCCGAAGCATTTGCAGTAGTACGTGAAGCTTCTGATCGTGTTTTGGGCTTGCGCCATTTTGATGTGCAAATCATGGGGGGCCGCGTCCTTCATGAAGGGCGTATTGCTGAAATGAAGACCGGGGAAGGGAAAACTCTCGTTGCAACCGCTCCGGTATATTTGAATGCCTTGGAAGGCAAGGGTGTGCACGTTGTCACTGTCAATGATTATCTTGCACGCCGTGACGCTGAACAGCTTGCACCGCTTTACAATTTCTTGGGACTTTCTGTTGGCCTGATTGTGCATGGTTTAGACTATGTACAACGTAAAGATGCGTATGCCTGTGATATTACTTATGGGACGAACAATGAATTTGGGTTTGACTATTTGCGTGATAACATGGTTATGCATGAACGCAACATGGTACAACGTCCATTGAATTATGCAATCGTCGATGAAGTGGACTCCATTCTCATCGACGAAGCGCGTACGCCGCTTATTATTTCCGGTCCTGCTGCAAAGGCAAAGGATCTCTATACGCCGATGGTTGGGATTGTTCGTCAATTAAAGAATGAAGAAGACTATACCTTTGATGAAAAGCTTAAAACTGTGGCGTTGACGGAAGAAGGTACCAAGCATGTTGAACGTTTACTTGGCATTGATAATTTGACCGATGAAGCCAATGTAGAATTGGCGCACCATGTAAATCAAGCATTAAAGGCACAGGTGCTGATGAAGCGCGACCGTGACTATGTGGTTCAAGATGGGGAAGTTATCATTGTCGATGAATTTACCGGGCGTTTGATGTATGGACGTCGCTATAGTGAAGGCTTACACCAAGCTATTGAAGCCAAAGAAGGTGTGAACATCGAAAAGGAAAGCCAAACCTTGGCAACCATCACCTTCCAAAACTACTTCCGTATGTATAAAAAGCTTGCCGGCATGACCGGGACTGCAAAAACCGAAGAAGATGAATTCCGTGCTATTTATGGGATGGACGTTGTTATTGTTCCTACCAACAAGCCGATTGCACGTGAAGATGCACCGGATATTGTATATCGTACCGAGAACGGGAAATTTGAAGCGGTTGCCGATAAGGTGGCGGAACTCTACGAAAAGGGTGAACCGGTGCTTGTCGGGACGGTTTCTATCGAAAAGAGTGAAAAGCTCAGCGATATTTTGAATAAGCGTGGCATTCCTCATAAAGTGTTGAATGCGAAGTACCACGAGCAAGAAGCACTTATCGTTGCTCAAGCCGGTCAAGAAAAGAGCGTTACCATTGCAACCAATATGGCAGGTCGTGGGACCGACATTATCTTGGGTGGGAACCCGGGGCTTATTACCGATGAGATTCTTCGTAAATCTCACAAGGCTGATGAAGAGGTAACCGATGAAATGCAACAAGAAGCGGTTGCCAAAGCTAAAGAAATCTGCGATGAAAACAAGAAAAAGGTAGTTGACGTTGGTGGGCTTTATATTATTGGGACTGAGCGTCACGAATCTCGCCGTATTGATAACCAGCTTCGTGGTCGTAGTGGGCGTCAAGGTGACCCTGGTCACACCCAATTCTATATTTCTTTGGAAGACGATTTAATGCGTCGCTTTGGTGCGGAAACCTTGCCTGCCATTATGGATAAGGTTGGCATGAACGATGATATGCCAATTGAAAACCGTATGGTAAGCCGTACCATTGAAAATGCACAAAAGCGTGTGGAATCTCGTAACTTTGAAACCCGTAAAAATATTCTCGAATATGACGATGTTATGAATAAGCAGCGTGAAATTATTTATTCTCAACGTCGTCAAGTGCTTGAAGGCTCCAATATGGCGGAAAGCATTGCCGGGATGATTGATAAGCTGGTAGATACTGTATGCGACGAAGCAGCACATGGTGAAACCTTCCCTGAAGCTTGGAATTTAGAGCAGCTCGCGTTGCGTTTGATGGAAATTTTCAACTTCCCGGATGGGGTGGATACCTCCAACTATCCAAACATGGACAGCATGGAAGTGCGTGATGAGCTCAAGGCAAAGGCGCATGCACGTTATGCTGAAAAGGAAGAAGAAATCGGGCCAGAAATTTTCCATGATTTCGAACGCAATATTCTTTTGCGCAATGTAGATACCAACTGGATGGATCACTTGGATGCAATGGATCAAATGCGTCAAGGGATTGGTTTGCGTGCTTATGGGCAACATAAACCAATCGATGAATATCGTAACGAATCCTACGATATGTTCAACGAAATGACCTATAACATTCAGTACAATACCATTCGTATGCTCTTCGCAGTGACTATTAAGCGTCAAGAAGAAGTGCAACAGGAAGAATCCCAACAAAAGGAACGTGTAGATATTTTGAATGCGCGCCATGGTGATGAAGAACCTGTGAAGAAAAAACCGGTTAGCGTTCAAAAGGTTGGTCGTAACGATCCATGCCCATGTGGCAGCGGTAAAAAATATAAGCATTGCTGCGGCAAAAATGCGTAATGATTAAAAGTGGACAAAGCCGGAGTTTCTGGCTTTGTCTTTTTGATAAGAAAAAGGAGTACATTTATGGACTACGAAGTACACAAAGCCTTTGAAGAGGCAAAGCAAACATTGAGCGACTTGAGCGAATCCCTCGACCTTGAAGGGCGCAAAAAGCGTATTGCTGAAATCGATGAAATAATTTCTTCTCCTGATTTCTGGAATGATCCTGAAGCTGGGCAAGTAATCATGCAAGAAAAGAAACGCTTGGAAAGCAAGGTGGTACACCACGCAGCTCTTGCAGAAAAGCTTGATGACTTGGATGTGATGTTTGAGCTTGCAAAAGAAGAAAACGACCCGGATATGGAACAGGACATCATCGATACCTTGGCGGAAATCAACAAGGAGCTTGATGCGTTCGAGCTTGAAACCATTATGAATGGTGAATATGATAACAACAATGCAATTCTGTCCATTCACCCTGGTGCCGGCGGAACGGAAAGTCAGGACTGGACAGAAATGCTTTACCGCATGTATGTGCGTTGGGCGGAACGTCGTGGCTTTAAGGTTCAAGTGCTTGACTATCTTGATGGCGATGAAGCTGGGATTAAGAGCGTGACCATGCTTATTAGCGGGGAAAATGCTTACGGCTATTTGAAGAGCGAAAAAGGGGTACACCGCATGGTGCGTATTTCTCCATTCGATGCTTCCGGCCGCCGTCATACTTCTTTCTCGGCTGTAGAAATTATGCCTGAAGTAGATAACGATACCAATATTGAAGTTGAAGATAAGGATCTCAAGGTGGATACCTATCGTGCCAGCGGTGCCGGTGGTCAGCATGTTAACAAAACCGAATCTGCCGTTCGTATCACTCACTTGCCAACCGGGATTGTGGTACAATGCCAAAATGAACGTTCCCAAATTCAAAACCGTGCGACAGCGATGAAAATGCTCATTTCTCGCTTGGTTGAAGAAAAAATCAAGGAACAAGAAGCAGAAATTGCACGTTTGCAAGGTGAACAACAAGAAATCGGTTGGGGTTCCCAAATTCGTTCCTATGTATTCCATCCATACACCATGGTTAAAGACCATCGTACCAACTACGAAAAAGGGAATATCGGTGCTGTGATGGACGGCGAAATTGACGAGTTTATCAACGCTTGGCTCAAGCAACAAGCAGCAAAACAGCTTGCATTCAACCAAAAAAATAAGTAAAAGAATAAATTCCTCTGCAACTTTGCAGAGGAATTTTTGCAATAGAAAACGCCACGTTCCTTTCAGAGCGTGGCGTTTGTGCATTTATGGGATTATACGTTGAAAAGGAACTCAATGATGTCGCCGTCTTTTACGACATATTCTTTACCTTCAAGGCGAACCTTGCCGGCTTCGCGTGCAGCGGCATAGCTACCGGCTTCAACAAAGTCATCATAAGCAACAACTTCAGCACGGATAAAGCCACGTTCAAAGTCAGAGTGGATTTTACCGGCTGCTTGTGGTGCTTTGGTGCCTTTGGTAATGGTCCATGCGCGGGTTTCCTTTTCGCCGGTGGTAAGATAGCTGATAAGACCGAGGAGCTTGTAGGAAGCTGCAATTAAACGGTCCAAGCCGCTTTCGGTAAGACCGAGAGATTCGAGGAATTCAGCAGCTTCTTCCGGTTCAAGCTGTGCGATTTCATTTTCAATTTGTGCACAAATGATGAATACTTCGCTGCCTTCGTTAACAGCAAATTCACGCACGCGTTCCACAAAATCGTTGCCATCAGCGGCATCGTCTTCGCTAACATTGGCAGCGTAGAGAATTGGCTTTGCAGTGAGGAGATTCAATTGATTAAAGTAGAATTCTTCTTCTTCATCCTTGCATTCAAAAGTGCGTGCCGGTTGGCTGGCTTCGAGGTGGGCGTAGAGACGCTTTAACATTGCATCTTCGTGGAGCAGCTTTTTGTCGTTAATCTTGGAGCCCTTTGCAGTTTTTTGCATGCGACGTTCAACGATTTCCATATCGGAGAAAATCAATTCGAGGGTGATGGTTTCAATATCGCGGATTGGATCAACGCTACCGTCTACGTGAACGACATTGGAATCTTCGAAGCAACGAACAACGTGAACAATGGCATCACATTCGCGGATATTGGAAAGAAATTGGTTCCCCAAGCCTTCCCCTTTGGATGCGCCCTTTACCAAGCCTGCAATATCAACGAATTCGATGGCTGCCGGCATAACCTTCTTAGATTTGGACATTTCAGCCAAAACGTTCAAACGCTTGTCAGGTACAGATACGACACCCACATTTGGGTCGATGGTGCAGAATGGATAGTTTGCAGATTCTGCGCCTGCCTTTGTGATACTGTTGAAAAGTGTACTCTTACCAACGTTTGGTAAACCAACGATGCCTAATTTCATGTTTAATTCACAACTCCCTTGGATATTTGTCAAAAGTGTATCAGATGCACTTACTCTCGTGCGTGCTGGTTTGAATCAATTCGTAATCTTTCAATAGACAACGAGAAAATTATAGCATTAAAAGTAGTTTTTCTCAATAGAAAGGGGCGTGATTGGCTTAGGAAAGGCGATTTCCTACCATAAGCACGATAAAGAAATATTACAGTAAAGAATGAAAATTGTGCGAAAACCAGTGATTCATACCAAAAAGTATGATATAGTAAGGATGGTATGTTTAACCATAGCTATGATGGAAAAGGGAGGAAGGTCAGTGAAAAGAAAGGTGTTTAGTGCGCTCCTTGCGCTGTGTGTACTGATTAGCACGGTAGGTTGGAGTGCATTGCCTGCGCTAGCAGAAACGGATGAAACAGGTGGTGCAACGCATAAACATGACTATGTGTTGTCCCCAACTAGACCATCAATTGGAACCGGACATTTTTATTTAAAGGAAGATTGGTTATTAAAGGGCGCTCAAACTATCAGAGTTACAGGAAATGCAACGATTTGCTTAAATGGTCATAAAATTGACGCTAACGGAAAGTCTTTGCAAATTATTGTTTTGGCAGGAGCAAAGTTGACAATCTGTGATTGTGATCATACGATGCGTGAAGGGCATCTGGATGCCAATGGCTTATGGCGTGAAGGGAAAGCTGCGGTGGGAGAAGCTGATATGCCGCTTTACGGAGGTGTGATTACCGGAAGTTCAAGTCAGTTACAATTGGTATCATCTTATGGTGAATTTTATTTGGAATCAGGAAATATTGCAGGCAATACGATAGCGAATAATAAGGCTGCTATACTACGCACACAAAATCAAGGCAAGGTGGTTGTTAACGGTGGAACCTGTGCGGGAAACCTAGCATCTATTATGAAGATAGACAGCGATAGCAGTGGGAAAACTGAAGCTGGTTGTGGCGAGATTAACGGTGGCAAAATCACAAAGAATCGCGCGCCGGCGTCCATTGTCAGTAATTATGGCACGCTTACGGTAACCGGAGGAGAAATAACGGATAATCAATCAGATTCCGGGGCTGGTGCTATTCAAAATACCAAGAATGCGACCTTGCAATTGAGTGGGCAACCGACAATTAAAGATAATACCAGCAAAGACGTACATAATAATGTTTTTCTTGAAGGAAAGCCGATTGAAATAACCGGATTGCTTCAATCAAGTGCACCAATAGGTATTGGGATGGCAAATCCGGGTGCATTTACAAACGGTTGGCAAACGAAGATGAGCGGTCAAGCGCCGTCAAAGTATTTTTTTGCCGATCAAACAGGCTTCTGGGTTAGTGAAGAAAATGGTGAAGGGGTATTGACCAATCAAAAGCCGGAAGTGCAAGCACCGGTGATTACCAAGCAACCAGAAGGCTTGAACTTGAAATATAGCGAAGGTGGCACCTTGTCCATAGAAGCAAGTGCAGAAGCAGATGCAACCGTGAGCTATCAATGGTATCAAGCAACAGATGCAACAAGCACTGAAAACGGTACGGTAATTGATGGTGCAACCAGTGCAACGCTTACCATTGCAAAAGATGCACAACCGGGCACCAGCTACTATTATTGTGTGGTCATAGCAAGTCGTGATGGCGTGAGCAAAACAGCCACCTCTAATATGGCAACAGTGACAGTACAAAAGCCGGAAGTGAAAGCACCGGTGATTACCAAGCAACCAGAAGGGCTGAACTTGAAATATAGCGAAGGTGGCACCTTGTCCGTAGAAGCGAGTGCAGGAGCAGATGCAACCGTGAGCTATCAATGGTATCAAGCAACAGATGCAATAAGCACTGAAAACGGTACGGCGATTGATGGTGCAAATAAAAATACCTTTGAAATTGCAAAGGATGCACAACCGAGCACCAGCTACTACTATTGTGTGGTTACGGCAAGTCGTGATGAAGAAAGTAAGACAGCGACATCATCTATTGCAACAGTGACAGTACAAAAGCCGGAAGTGAAAGCACCGGTGATTACCAAGCAACCAGAAGGCTTGAACTTGAAATATGGTGAAGGTGGCACCTTGTCTGTAGAAGCAAGTGCAGAAGCAGATGCAACCGTGAGCTATCAATGGTATCAAGCGAAGGATGGTACAAGCACCGAAGACAGCACAGCGATTGATGGTGCAACCAATGCAACAGTTACCATTGCAAGGGATGCACAACCGGGCACCAACTACTACTATTGCGTGGTCACGGCAAGTCGTGATGGTGTTGACGCCAAGACAGCGTCGCGTATCGTGGCGGTGACTGTTAAAAAAGACGAAGAAAAACCGGTGAATCCACCGGCATCATCAAATAGACCATCAACTCAAAAACCGGGAGAATTGGTCATTAATCCAGATGGCTCGGTAACGACAATGGTGACTAAGCCAAACGGTACAGTTGTTGTAACAACTAAGTATCCAAATGGGGATCGCTTGGTGCTTACCACGGAAACAAGTGGCATGATTTCGGTGTTGCTGGAGGGCGATGAGTCAAGATTGATTATTTTGCCAATCAAATCACCGAAGGCAGAGACTGTAGCGATGGTGACAGATGCAAGTGGAGTTACTCGTTTAGAGCCGTTTGCAGTGCCGACCCAGCAAGGGCTGGCGCTTAAAGTGCACAACGGCGATGCGATTGAAATCATACAAAAACACACTGTTTTTTCTGATGTGACAGCAACACATTGGGCGTATGAGCCTGTGACCTTTGCTGCTGCTCGTGGCCTTTTGGTAGGGATAGAAGCAACGCATTTTGCACCAAATATGCAAACTTCCCGAGCCATGATATGGAGCATTTTGGCTCGAATGGATAATGCATGTTTAGAAGAAAGCACACCATGGTATGCTTCGAGTCAACATTGGGCAGTGTCTGGAGGTATTTCCGATGGTACCGACCCAAATGCAACCATCACTCGTGAACAGCTTGCTGCGATGTTATACCGTTATGCAGGCAGTCCTGCGGTGCGCGGCAATGTCGAAAGCTTTAGTGATGCGCAGCAAGTGAGCGCATGGGCTGAGGATGCGGTCATCTGGGCGGTGCAAGAAGGAATTATTGCCGGAACAACAGCGGACATGTTGACACCGCAAGGAACAGCAACACGTGCGCAAACGGCGGCCATGCTGGAACGCTTTATTGCGTGGCAGCTGGGTGTAAAATAAGAGCACTATCGTTAATGATAGGAGCACTTTTATAAGAAACGAATAATAAAATAACGCCTGATGCAGGAGTACATCAGGCGTTATTTTATTGGTCTTGTTCTTCAAGCGGATAGTAGGTCCAGATACCAACTTCAGAAAGAGAAGGATGAGGAACCATGGTTTCACGAACGGTTTGTGCTTTGTGTGGATTTAATGTGCGAGTGAGATGGATGGCACGAAGATGTTTGGTTTCCTCGGAAGCAATATCTTCATTGAGTGGGATAAGAGTGGTTTCTCCACTATTCATTAAATTGAGAAATGGTTGAATTAGGGTGGACGCAAATGGGCCCACAGCGTGGGCACCTAGAATATCATTGGTTTCCGTGTCGATGATGAGCTTGGCAAAGGCACGGTCACTGCTTTCCGGTTCAAAACCTAAGGCATAGCCCTTGGCAGTGGCAGCGTAAGGATTTTTGCCGATGCGAATATGATGATCATGTTCAATGGCTTGTGCCTCGGTCATGCCGACACTGGCGACCTCGGGATGGGTGAAGGTGACTGCCGGTACGAGGTCGTAACGCGCCCAACGCTTGTCAGTCGGTCCTTGGCTCTTGTAATGATTGTAGGCAAGAATGTCCGCTTCATAGTTGGCTTTATGACGGAATTGTTGGCGACCGTTGATATCGCCGAGGGCATAGACATTTTCCACAGAGGTTTCGAGAAATTCATTGGTGCGAATCCAGCCACGGCCATCCAAGGAAATATCGGTATTTTCTAAGCCTAAACCGTCTGTAGCAGGAACAATCCCCGGGCAGATAAAAAGATCCGCTGCTTCGATGTCATCCAATGCACCGGTAGCACGGTCCTCCATGGTGAGAACGATGCGTCCGTTGACCTTTTTGACGGCAGGTGTTTCTTTATTGAAATACACCGTGATGCCATCGGCAAGGAGATTTTTCAGACAGGCTTCGGAGCAGTCTGCATCTGCCTTTGGTAAAAGGCGCACATTATGTTGTACAAGCTGTACCCTAGCACCGAAGGCACGGAAGATGTGGGCAAATTCGCAGCCAATGGCACCGCCACCAACCACGATGATATCTTTGAATGGTTCTTTGGGATACATGTCACCAAAGAAACGCTCGCTGGTATAATAAGTTACATCCTCTACGCCTTTCATGGCAGGAATCTTGGTTTTGCCGCCGGTACCGATGAAAATTTTATCAGCCGTTATTGGTTCACTCACCGTGCCATCAGCATAATGCACCTCAATGGTGTGGTTATTCACAAAATGAGCGGTGCCCTCGTACACATCGGTATGGGGTTCATTTAAATAAAACTCGCGCAATGCGATGCTATTGTTGATCTTGTGCCAGACACGGTCGGAGATTTTTTGCCAGTCAAAGCGGATGTTGTCTGCATGAAGCCCTAGGTCATCGGCTTCCTTCATCTCATATAGACGGTCAGCGGCGGTAACCAGTACCTTTGTCGGAATACAGCCACGGGTCAGGCAAGTGCCACCGAATTTACCACGTTCAATTTGCGCGCAACGCTTGCCGGTTAGCTGTGCTGCCTCGAGCACAATATTAGCTGCGCCGGTGCCGATGACTATCATATCGTAATGGTTCATAGAGGAACCTCCTTTGCGAAGGAATGTTACGTTCATTATAAGCAAAGGCCTTAAAAAAGAAAAGTATTCCATGTTAGTGGCGTTAGATATTGAATCGTGTTAAAGTGAAGGGACGATGATTCACGGAGGAACGATATGGACATTTTTGAAGTCACAGAAAAGAAAAAACAATATTTACCTCTTCTTCTTTTGGGTGATGAGCAGGAGGAGATGATAGACCGCTATTTGGAACGGGGACGCCTCTTTGTGATGCAATCCGAAAGACCGATTGCGGTGTGTGTGGTGACTGATGAAGGAGATAGGGTGCTGGAAATAAAAAATTTAGCCGTTCATCCCGATTTCTGGCGACAGGGTATTGGTCGTGCGGTGATTGATGAGATGGCAAACCATGCCCGTGGTGTCTATCATACCCTGCAGATCGGTATCGGAGACAGTCCCGCGACCATGCCGTTTTATGAACGCTGTGGCTTTGCGCGCCCTCATATGATTAAGAACTTTTTTACCAATAACTACGACCATCCCATCATTGAAGATGGGGTGCAGTTGGTGGATGTGGTGATTCTTAGACGGCGCATATAGAAAAGGGGCATAAAATGGAAAACTTACTGATTATAGAGGATGACCTTGATTTGCAGGAAGGGCTGGCATTTTCTTTGCAAATGGAGGGCTATCATGTACAAACTGCCTCTAGTTTGGCGCAAGGTTGGGCGATTATAGAATCACAGAAAATCCATCTCGTGGTGTTGGATTGTAACCTACCGGATGGAAGTGGTTATCATTTGTGTACGCGGATAAAGGAAGCCTATCCGACCCTACCGATTTTGATGTTAACGGCACGAGATACAGAAATGGATGAGGTAAAAGCCCTGGAGCTCGGTGTAGACGAGTATATGCGTAAGCCGTTTTCCTTGGCGGTGTTGAAGCTGCGTATTAAAAAGCTCTTGCTCTCTCATAGCGCACCAACGGTGTTGCGTTCGAACGGTGTTGACATTGATATGACAAGTGGAAAGGTCTTCAAGGAGAAAAAGGAAATTATCTGTAGTCGCATTGAATATCAGTTGCTGTGCTTGCTTGTGGAAAATAAAAATACGATTTTGTCCAAGGCGCAAATTTTGGATAAAATTTGGGACAGTCAGGGAAAATTTGTGGATGAAAATACGGTTTCCGTAAACATTAAGCGCCTGCGAGATAAAATAGAGGACCATCCCAAAGAACCGCAATGGGTTCATACGGTACGTGGTCTTGGCTATATGTGGCGTGAGGAAGAGGGATGAGTGTGTTTGTATGGATGGGTTTGGCCATCATCGCCACCGTTGGTTGGCTGTGGCAACGTCGCCATGAGCGACAAGGATTGGCGCAAATGGATCGAATGCTTGATGCACTTCTTGAAAATCATACGGTAGACGTATCGGATTTAGACGACCATGCCTTGTCAGCCTTGGCACATAAGGTTCGACAGATTCAAGGGTGTCGTTCTTCGGATGTTGAAACAGCAGAGCATGAAAAGGAAGCGGTGAAGGGTCTGGTATCTAATCTGTCTCATCAGTTGAAGACGCCGTTATCGAATGTGATGCTTTATCAGGAGCTTCTTACCGATGAGACGCTATCGCCAATGCAAAGAACCGCGTTTTTGAAAAAGCAGCGCCAACAGTTGGAAAAAATTGATTGGGTGATGCAATCTTTGTTGAAGATGGTACAACTTGAACAGGATGTGATTGAATTTGAGGCCATGCCACTGCCGATAGAAGCAACCATCACCGAAGCGGTCAATGCTGTGTATGCCAAAGCCTTGGCTAAGGACATTGCCATCGTGTTAACGCCCTTTGAGGACTGCTCACTATGGCATCATAAAAAATGGACGGCGGAGGTTTTTACGAATATCCTTGAAAATGCTGTCAAATATACATCGTGTGGGGGAGAAATTAAAATTCATGTGCGTCCATTAGAAATTTATACGGAAATACAATTTGTTGACAACGGAATGGGCATACGCGCCGACGAACAAACGGAGATTTTTAAGCGCTTTTATCGCAGTTCGGATGCGGAGGGGCAAGAGGGCGCGGGCATTGGCTTATATTTGGCGCGCCTCATTTTAGAAAAGGAGAAGGGGATGCTAACGGTGCAGCCTAATCCATGCGGTGGCAGCATTTTTTCTGTATTCTTACAAAACTGTCATAAAGAAGGTATGGCTTTGCAAGATGATTGAAAGATTGGTTTGTTAGACTAATACCATCAAAAGATTAGGAGGGACCAATCATGGAAATCTTACAACTTCATCATGTTTCCAAATGCTACGGCGACGGTGACACTGCTGTTCATGCTGTATGCGATGTGTCCTTTTCAGTAGAGAAGAGCGCGTTTGTGGCGATTGTTGGCACATCCGGTTCCGGTAAAAGTACACTTCTTAATTTGATTGGTGGATTAGATGTTCCAACTGAAGGGGAGATTGTATTAAGCGGTCATCAGATTGCGCAATTATCACGCAAGGCACAGACGGTTTTTAGACGCCGCCACATTGGTTTTGTTTTTCAAAATTACAGTCTGATGCCGGTGTTGAATGTGTATGATAATGTGGCTTTGCCGGTGACTTTTGATCGGGGTCATCATGTGGACCATGATTATATCAAAGCACTCTTAGTGGATTTAGGGTTATGGGAAAAACGTACCCGTTTTCCGCGGGAGCTTTCGGGCGGGCAGCAACAGCGTGTGGCAATCGCACGTGCCCTTGCCAATAAACCGTCTGTGATATTGGCAGACGAACCCACCGGTAATTTAGATTCGGCAACATCTATCGAGGTAATGGCGCTTTTGAGAGAAAATAGCCGCAAATACCATCAGACCATTCTCATGGTGACGCACAATGAAGCGTTGGCACAGTATTGTGACCGCATCATTCGTATAGAGGATGGACGTATTGCACATCTATCAAAAGGCTATAAAGGCGGTGAGTGAGATGCGTCAATTCATCCGATTGGCTTTTTCGTATGTGCGCGGAGACCGACGTCAAACCGCGGTGCTCTTGTTGGGCGTGATACTGTCGGCGGCGATGCTCTCCGGCGTGGCATCTCTTTATGAAAGTGGCGAAGATGCGGCGCGAGAAAATGCGCGTGCCGCTTACGGTGACTGGCACTACACTACGCGAGGAGATGCACCATGGATAAAGGATTTTCTGGACGATTCAGAAGGCGAAGGCTACACGCTTGAAGCCTATGGCATGGAAACGGTGCGAAAGGCGATTGCGTCGCCTTTTGATATTCAGCTGGTTTACGCTGACCAAGGCTACTTAAATCAGATGGGGCGAAAGCTATTACTAGGGCACTATCCAACCAAGGACAACGAAGTGGCTCTTGATGAGAAATGTTTGTTGAACTTGGGTGTGCCGGCGGTGTTGGGTACAGAGGTTGTATTAGATGGAGAATCCTTTTTTTTAAGTGGGGTGATATCACCACAACCGGAAAAAATTGCCGAGCAACAGGGCGATTTTATGCAGGCCTTTGTGAGTCCAACGTTGGATTACGGTCAAAATGGCAGTTTTTTGTACTTGAAGTTTGACGAATCAAAGAATGTCTACAAACAAATGGAAGCCTTTTGTAGCCGGTTTGGCGTCGAACAAGAACGGATTGCAAGTAATAAAGGGATCATGACCTATGTGGGTGGTGAGCCAATCGGTGATGTGGGTGAAACCATTTCAGATGGCTTGCAGAATCCGAGATTGGGTATTCCGTATATTTGGGGGATGCTCAATAGCACGGGGGCATTCAATAAAGGATTGCTTTTAACCGTATTGGCATTATTTGGTGCGTTTATCATTTACAGTCTTTTTCAGATTTCTGTTACCAAACGGATGAGTCAGTACAGCATCATGCAAACCTTAGGGTTAAGTGAGGGCGGCACTTTTACTTTATTATTTGCCGAGCTTACAATGGTTTTTGTAGTAGGATATCCGTTGGGTTGTCTCTTGGGCAACATTGTGGCTAAGGGACTCTATCACAAGGTGGGGAAGATTTTTGTTCCAACGCAAGAAACCATGCATTCTGGAATTACAACGGCACAACGGGTAGAAATAGAAACAAGTGCCCAGCGCACGCCAATCGGAGACTTTTCGGTGGATGGGGCGGCTATTATATGGAGTGCGGTGTTCTTTTTTGCGGTGTTGGGATTGATTAGCATCGTGCTAGTGTGGAGAATGCGCAAGCGCACCTTGCGTCAGCTCATGGTAAACGAAGCACCTATTAGTCAACATGCTCGAAAAATTTATAGTACCAAGCGCGGTGATATGACAAGTGTTCTCGCGCACAAGTTTATGTTTGAACGCAAAGGGTTACTCATTGGATTGCTCTTGTCTCTTTCCGTGGGAAGTGTGATTTTCTTGGGTGCGACCTATTTCACAGAAAATACACGCGTACATAATGCACTGACTTTTAAAGCAGATGATGGATTAGGATCTGATATGACAGTGCGCATGCAATCAGACCTATTATCGCAGAGTATTACTGCACCCACATTTGAAAAGATGGCACATATTTCCGGTGTAGCTACAGTACATCCAGTGCAATATATGTTAGGGGAGCTATCTCTTCAAGACGGAACCTTTTCTTGGTGGCCGTATTATGCAGAAGTGGCAGAGGAACCGGACTTTGACCCGGATCCAGTCATCATGGAAAAATACAATGGCATGGCTGTGCGTACCGGTGAAGATGATGTGGCGTTAAAGGTCAATATCTATGGCTATGACGATGCCATGCTTATGGCATTGGACGAATATCTTCTCGAGGGCCATATTGATCCAGATGCTATGCGACGTGAGGACACCGTCATTTTCAAAACGCTCATGGATGGGCAAGGAAATTACGACGGTATTTCCTTAGGCGTGGGTGAGATGCTTTCTGTAAAAACACCGAAGAGCGAAGATGTTCCACAAGAAGCACTGCGTTTCCAAAGTGAGGCTGCTATGTATAAAGACCATGAGCTTCTAGTGAGTGCGGTTGTGAGTCGGCCTCTCGGTAAGGTTGATGCTTTTATTGGCGATGACGGTAAATCGACTGTGGACATTATTATGACCGCAGAACAAATGAAGGCGCATTTTGGTGTGAGTGGTGCACAAACCGTGAGTGTGCTCTTGTCGCAAGATGTCAATCATCAAACAGTGGCGAAGATGCTTCGGCAAACCATCAAGGCGGTGCCACAATGTGTTGTGACGGACTATACCGAAGTAATCGGCGCTCAAAATGCGTTTCTGGCACAGAAAATGTTTTTCTACTATGGAATTGCAGGGATACTCTTTGGCATTAGTATTCTCCACGTAATGAATAGTATGCGATATCTTATTGTGGCGCGTCGTCGTGAGTTGGGGATACTGCGTGCAATGGGCATGTCCGACAAGGAATTTTATCGGATGTTGATAAAGGAAGGTTTCCGATACGGGGTATATTTGACCATTGTAACGGTGGTGTTGTATCTTGTGATACAACGTGTGCTTTATTATTTCATGGTGCATGTGGCCTTGTATTTGCATCCACTCCCGTGGATTTCATGGCAATGGTTGGCACTGATTGCGGTGCTCAATTTTCTTGTCTGTGTGGGTGTGGTGTTGGGGGGTGGTCGGCGTTTACTCAAGCATGAGATAGTCGAAGAAGTACAAGGCATCTAACTCCAACAAAAAAGCCGCTATCAGTACATTTGCTGATAGCGGCTTTTGCTTTTTAGAAAGTGGTTTTGAAAAGATGGCAAGCGTTTTCATAGGTGGCTTGGCACACTTCTTCGACGCTGATGGCGCGGAGTTTGGCAATTTCTTGGGCGACGTATTGTACGTAGCTTGGTTCATTGCGTTTACCGCGGAACGGTACCGGTGTCATGTAAGGGCAGTCTGTTTCAATCATCAAACGATCGAGGGGAATTTCTGCGGCCACTTGCTTGGCCGTTTTGGCGTTTTTGAAGGTGACCACGCCACCGAGGCCGATGTAAAAACAGTGTTCAACGGCTTCTCGCATCATCTCAACTGAACCGGAGTAGGCGTGGAAGACGCCACCGACTGCCTCTGCACCGTTTTCCCAGAGGGTATCAAAGCAGTCGCGGTGCGCTTCACGATCGTGAATGATGAGTGGTTTATCGAGGGCCTTTGCGAGTTCGATGTGGCGTTTGAAGAGAATCTTTTGCTCTTCCGGTGTCGCAGTGTCCCAATAATAGTCCAAGCCGGTTTCACCGATGGCAATAACACGCTCGTGGTGTGCGAGTTCTACCAAACGTTCCCACTTTTGTGGATCGTATTTGTGTGCATCCTCCGGATGGAGCGCAACGGCGGCATAAATTTTTGCATGTTCTTCAGCGGATTGCACCGCTTTTTCCGCATCCTCAAAATTACAGCCGATGTTGATGGTTGCATGGAGTTCGAGGGTGCGCGCCAGAACCTCATCATAGTCTTCGGTAAAGGCTGGGTCCATGAGGTGGGCGTGGGTATCCATTAAATATTGCATGGCGTGCCTCAGGAAATGCTTACGCCGGATGGGATGGCGTCTGCTGCCACTTGCAATACTTCAAGGGCGCTGTCGTCATCGGTTGCTGCGGTCAAAATCATGCCGTGGCTCTTAATACCGCGGATTTTCTTTGGTGCAAGGTTTGCAAGGACAACGAGCTTTTTGCCAATCATGTCAGCCGGTTCACTATAGAATTTACGGATGCCACTGACAACGGTGCGTTCTTCGCCACCGATGTCGAGGGTAAATTGCAGGAGCTTGTCTGCTTTTGCGACAGGTTGGCAATCCTTAACAACAGCCACACGGATGTCGAGCTTGGAGAAATCATCAAAGCTGATTTCATCCTTGAAGGTTACTGCCGGTGCGACTTCTGCTACAGGGATTTCGATGCTAGCAGGGTCAACGCGTGGGAACAATGCATCGCCTTTGCTAACCTTGGTGCCGGCTGGGGTCATTGCCCAAGTGGTGGCATCTGCCCAGGTGGCATTGGTCAAGTCAACGCCGAGCTGTGCGGAGACGCGTGGTGCGAGTGCCGGCATAAATGGCTTCAAGAGGATGGTCACAATGCGGATACATTCTGCCAAGTTGTAGAGCACGCTCATGAGGCGTGGTCGATATTTATCGTCCTTTGCGAGTACCCATGGGGTGGTTTCATCGATATACTTGTTGGCACGACCAACAAGGGCAAAGATTTGTTCCAAGGCACCAGGGAAGTTGAGCTTGTCAAGTTCCTTGGCAGCATGAGCCGGCGTAGTGATGGCCAAACGAACAAGGCCTTCATCGATGCGTTCTTCTTGTTCAGGTGCCGGAATGATGCCGTTGTTATATTTGTCAATCATGGAAATGGTGCGGCTAACAAGGTTGCCGTAGTCATTGGCCAAGTCTGTGTTATAGCGAGTGATGAAGAGTTCTTCGGTATAGTTGCCATCTTGACCGGATGGAATATCGCGAAGAAGGTAATAACGAACAGCATCTACGCCATATTTATCAATGAGTTCGAATGGGTTAACAACGTTGCCCTTAGACTTACTCATTTTCCCACCGTTGGAAAGTACCCAGCCGTGGCCGAATACTTGTTTAGGTAGCGGAATATCTGCAGCAAGTAAGATGGTAGGCCAGATGATAGCGTGGAAACGTGCAATATCTTTCCCTACGATGTGTACATCAGCAGGCCAGAATTTTTCGAAGAGGCTTTCATCGTCAGTGCCCCATCCCAATGCGGAGATATAGTTAAAGAGGGCATCGAACCAAACGTAGATAACGTGTTTTTCATCAATTGGTACAGGAATGCCCCAGTTAAAGGTGGAACGGGAAATGCAAAGGTCATCAAGCCCACCTTTGATAAAGTTCACCATTTCATTGCGACGACTTTCCGGTTGAATAAAGCTTGGATGGTCTTCAATGTATTGGAGCAATTGGTCTTGATAGTTGCTCATTTTGAAGAAGTAGCTTTCTTCGGAAAGGATTTCTGTTTTTTTACCGCAGTCAGGGCAGTGGTCACCGTCGACTAATTGCAAATCGGTAAAGAAGGTTTCGCAAGAAGTGCAATAGTGGCCGGAGTAAGAGGACTTGTAAATATCACCCTTTTCGTAGATTTTGGTAAAGAGCTTTTGTACTGCTTCGACGTGGAAGTCATCAGTGGTACGGATAAATTTATCGTAGTCAATCATAAGCGCTTTCCAAAGTGGCTTAAAGCCGCCGTCACCTTCAACGATGGCGTCAACGTATTGCTTTGGTGTTACGCCGGCTTTTTCTGCCGCACGTTCAATTTTTTGACCGTGTTCGTCGCTACCGGTTAAGAAATAGGTGTCAAAGCCGCGCATTTTTTTGTAGCGGGTGATGGTATCGGCTAAAACAGTGCTGTAAGCATTACCGATGTGGAGCTTTGCACTTGGATAATAAATCGGGGTTGTGACATAAAATGTGTTATCACTCATAAAAACAGGCCTCCTCTTATTAATAAAAAACGCCCGACTAAGCAGGCGACGTGAGTAGTGTAAATTAAAAATGCACCATCGGTTAGAATCCACATTAAGTATAAAACGGGGGATGAACCTTGTCAATTGATTGTTCATGGCCGAGAGGTGCACTGTATAGAGGAAAAAGAACACTGATTGCCATTATCTTTCTTTGACGAGGTGAAGGGAATCCGCTATACTGTAGATTATAATGTGTCATGCAAAATCATGAAAATATTATTCAAAAGTGAGGACATTCTATGGAAGCGTTAGATAAAGAAATTAGAAATAAAATTGAGTTTACCTTTGCAGACGATGATGCGGAAAGAGATCCGATATTAGAATTGCCACCTGAATATGAAATGTATGTAACAGCGATGGATGACGGGCGTGCACTTGTAAACGTTGACTTTGCTGTTGCAGACAAGGCACCAATTCCACGTTTGCACTGGTTGATGGGGATTCAAATGGAATTTTTGAATCCAACCGAAGATGGCTTCTACGATGAAGAAGAAGAAGCTATGATTATGGAAATTCAGGACTATATTATCAAGGTAATGAGTGAAGAAGGTCGTGCTCGTTTTGTTGGGGCGGTAACCTATGCTGGCACTAGAATGTTTTACTTCTATGGCCCGGATGCTGAATATGTGGCACCACTCGTAGGGAAGATTGCCTCCGAATATGGGGACTATGACTTCAACTATATGAGCGATAACGATGGGAACTGGTCCTTCTACTTCAACGCAATTTATCCAACCGATTTGGATATGGCACACATTCGCAACCGTTATATGGTTCAAAATTTGATTGAATCTGGTGTAGATGTGGAACATGAATATAGTGTGTATCATTTCTTCTATTTCCAAGATGGTGCAAGCCGTGCAAAAGCTGCAGCTGCGTTGAGTCAGCTTGGTTATGAAGTGATTGACAGCCACATGTATGTTGAAGAGCTTGAACCAATGAGCCTTGGTCTTAAAATGATGGCAAAGCATGATTTGACCTATCCTACATTGACAGAAAAAACCTATGAATGTTTTGAAGCCATGGATGAAAACATCGGTGTGTATGATGGTTGGGAATTGGCACCAACCGAAGATACCGATGCATGGATTTAATGGGGCATTGGTATGAAATTAACCGATGAAGATTTACAGTTTGCGGCCGCTTATGATGATTCCATGTATTGGCATCCATCAGTGACCGCAGATAGTGTGGTATTTAGATGTCTGGATACGCCGGATAATAAAACCAAGAAATATCCGATGCGCAAACTAGAAGTGCTGTTGATTAAGCGTGGCAATTGTCCTTATAAAGGCGGTTGGGCATTACCGGGTGGCTTTTTAAATAAGGATGAAAGCCTTGCAGAATGTGCAGCACGTGAGTGCGAAGAAGAAACCGGATTAAAGCCAATTTATTGCGGTGAGGTTTCTACGTATAGTAGCATAAATCGCGATCCACGTACGCGCATTATTACCCAAGCTTTTTTGGCACTGGTGCCATATGGCGAAAGCGGAGAAGTGAAGGGCGCTGATGATGCTGCAGAAGCGGCATGGTTTGAAGTTTCGATGAAAACAGAAAATCTCAATCCACGTCATTATCGTGCACAGGTGATTTTGAAAAATGGTGACCTTGAAATAAAGGGAAGCGTTGACCTCAAGGCGGACGATAATGGACGATGGCATCGTGAAGTGGCAGAAGATGCCGAATACCTGGCGTTTGATCATTTGGAAATGATAGGTTGTGCCGTAGAAACATTGCGTACAAAGCTGTATCGCACGGCTATTGCTTTTCAATGGGTAGAGGACACCTTCCGCATTGCGGATTTACAGGGTGTATTCGAAGCAGTAACCGGCAATGAGCTTTTACGCACAACATTCTTTGAACACGTGAAACCGTTGATTAAGCGTTGCGATAATCAGCCGGAAGGTTGCAGCGTGCTTGACCAAATGTATGAATTCAATGAAAACTATTGCCTGCAAGACGGCTTGTCCGCCTTGGATTTATGGCAGTCTTAAGGGGAGCGAACAATGGAACAGCGTAACTTAACGCTTTTAACAGACTTCTATGAAATTACCATGGGCAATGGTTATTTCATTAACGGTCTGAAAGATCAAATTGTATATTTTGACATGTTTTTCCGTGACATTCCGGATGATGGCGGTTTCGTCGTGATGGCCGGATTGGACCAATTAATTACCTATTTGGAAAATCTTAAATTCACCGAAGAAGATATTGAATATTTGCGTTCGAAGCAGTTATTTGATGAAGGCTTCTTGGAATACCTGCGTGATTTCAAATTTGAATGTGATGTTTGGGCAGTGCCGGAAGGTCGCCCGGTATTTCCACATGAACCACTGGTAACCGTTCGCGGACCGGTGATTCAGGCACAATTTTTAGAAACCATGTTGCTATTAACAATCAATCACCAATGTTTGATTGCAACAAAGGCAAATCGTATTGTACGTGCTGCACAAGGACGTTCTGTTATGGAATTTGGTTCTCGCCGTGCGCAAGGTCCGGATGCAGCCAATTATGGTGCGCGTGCGGCATATATTGGCGGTGTGGCGGGGTCTGCCAATACCTCAACCGATCGTGATTATGGTGTACCGGCACTGGGAACAATGGCACATAGTTGGGTTCAGCTTTTTAATGATGAAGAAAAAGCTTTCCGTTTGTATGCAGAAGCGTATCCGCAAGCTTGCACTTTACTTATTGATACCTATGACGTTCTCGGTTCCGGTCTGCCAAATGCTATTAAGGTATTTAAAGACGTTGTTGTCCCTAGTGGACATCGCCCGGCAGGGGTTCGAATCGACAGCGGGGATATTGCTTATCTGTCAAAGAAGGTGCGTGAGATTCTCGATGCTGAAGGGTTTGAAGACTGCGCGATTGTTGCAAGCGGTGGCTTGGATGAATTCTTGATTCAAGACCTTATTGTTCAAGGTGCCAAGCTTGATAGCTTTGGTGTGGGCGAACGTTTGATTACCTGTAAGAGTGATCCGATTTTTGGCGGCGTATACAAGATGGTGGCTGTCGAAGAAGACGGTATTATTGCGCCTCGTATCAAAATTAGTGAAAATATCGGTAAAATTACCACACCGGGGTATAAAATGCCTTGGCGTCTGTTTGATAATGACACCAACAAGGCCATTGCCGATGTGGTGACGATGGCTGATGAAGTTATTGATGACAGCCGTCCATATGAAATTTTTGATCCAAATGCTGTATGGAAGCGCAAAACTGTGAAAAATTTCCATGCAGAAAAATTGCAAGTGCCAATTTTTGAACAAGGAAAGCTTGTTTACGATTGTCCAAATGTGACAGAAATTCGTGCTTATTGCGAAAAAGAATTGGACACATTGTGGGATGAAGTCAAGCGCTTTGAAAATCCACACCATTATTATGTGGACTATTCCTCAGCCTTGTGGAGTATGCGTGAACGCATGCTGATGGAGCGTCGCCACGTGATTTCAAAAGAAGAATCTTTGCACTGAGCGCAAGGAATTCAATGATAAAAGGGAAAACGCCGTTGCTTTTTGAAGTAACGGCGTTTTTATGTGCTTTGGAGTAGGAAGGTAGTGTATAATAAACGCAGAATTGCACGAAGGAAGGTGTCAAGATGAGTATAGATGACAATACAGTAGCGCCATTGCCACGCGCGGTTCAATGGGCGATTGGCTGGCTTATGATATGTTGCTCGCTATTTGCAGTAAATGCATTGATGGCGCTTTTTGGATTGCATGTGACAGCATTTTCGTTACCAATCTGTGTGGTCGTAGCATTGGTTCTTCTTTATTGGATAGGAAAAAAAGATGGACGTGTGATACCGATTAAACGTTTGCTTGCAATTGGTGTGGTGTTTATGATTGCAACAGTGATGCTTGGCTATGCGGTTGCCTCAATTTGGGAATATTCTTATTGGGGACGCGGATTTTATACCGATGCTGTAGCAAAGCTTGCCGGAGGATGGAATCCGATTTATGCCGGAGCGAGCGGGACACCTGAAATAATCTATCGTTCGGGAAAAGCTGTTTGGACAATGGATGCAGCATTTTATGCATTTTTAGGGCATTATGAAATGGCGAAACTCCAGACCATTATGTTTGCTATTCCGACTCTTCTATTGGTGCGGCATTTCTTTGTGCACCTTTTGGGGGGTCACACCCGTCTATCAACCTTAACGGCGCTGTTATTATTGTTAAATCCGGTTGCTATCTCACAGCTGTTTACCTATTACGATGATGCAGCACTTGCATATATTAGTGTATGCTTTTTGATTTTGGCATATTTAACGCTAAATGAAGGCTATTTGCATGGTGATCTGCTCCTTACTATGAGCTTAATGTGGATTTTTATCCTAAATATGCAGATGGGTGGGGTGCGTACAGCGATTATTTTAGGCATAGCATTCATAATATTCGTTGCGATTTTTTACAAAAAACAAGCATTAAAATGGTTGTGTATTCGCGCAGTGTTGGTTGTGATTGTTGGCTTTGTGATTGTTGGCTTTAATCCATTTATGCAAAACCTTCTTGATACCGGCAATCCATTTTGCTTGTTTTTCGGTGAACACGCTGTTAATGTAACGACTGCGTATATGCCATGGGTTTTGGAAGGTAAGACTCAATTTGGCCAGTTTTTGTATAGCATGCTAGCATCGCCAAATACGAATCTGTTGAATTTAAATATTGGCGTTCAGCAATTAACGGCAGTGGTGAATTCGGCATATGCAGAAGCCGATGTCCGGTTGCGCGGATTTGGTTTTATTGGCGGTGTGCTTTTGGTGATGGCAGCAATTCTTCTGGTATTTGCGGCATTTATTCGCAGAAAACCGGATACGGAAGACGATGCCATTTATTTTGACGGCGAAAAAGAGGAACCGGAATACGACAATTATTTGAGCGAACGTGCAGCGTTGCTGTGGATGGGGATACCGATTATCTTTTTGGTGCTTTTTTGCGCAACCCCATGGTGGGCACGCACGATTGCTGTTGCATGGACGTTGATTCCGCTTGCTGTAGTGGCGCTTTGTGTGCGCCATGGCAATGGTAAATCCGGTGTGGCGAAGAGTTTGCTTATTTTGGCGTTTATGAACTGTGGTTTGATGGCATTTTCAACCCTTTCTGCCGTAACCACCTATACTGTTGGTATGCAAGGGCATTGGGAGCGGATGCGTGTGGCGGAACTTCCGGACGCGGACGATGCTCGCAAGCACAATGAATATATGACCAACTTTAAGACCTGGAATATCATTAAAGGTCAAGGTGAATCAGAACGCGTGAAAAAGGGTCTTTGGACGAAGGCTGAAGGAATTATAAAGTAAGAGGTGACAATATTGAATATTCAAGGCTTACAGAAATTAACCTTATTGGATTTTCCGGCACATGTAGCATGCACTATTTTTACAGGTGGGTGTCAGTTGGATTGTCCGTTTTGTCATAATAGTGAATTGATTAAAGGTCCTTTTGAAGCAGGCATTGACGCAGAGGAGGTCCTCTCCTTTTTAAAAAAACGACGTGGTTTATTGGATGGGGTAGCTATTACCGGTGGTGAACCAATGCTACAAGGCGATTTGGAGACATTTATTAGAGCCATCAAGGCACTGGGCTATAAAGTAAAACTAGATACCAACGGTGGCTTTCCGGAAAAGCTTCGACATTTTATCGATGAAGGTCTTGTTGACTATGTTGCGATGGATATCAAGAACACACCCGAAAAATATGGTGAAACATCCGGTATAGAAAATTTAGATATAAGACCCTATATACAGAGTATAGAATTGCTCCTGGAAGGACGTGTGGATTATGAGTTTCGCACGACCGTTGTTAAAGAATATCATACAAATGAAGATGTTATAAATATTGCAAAATGGCTCAAAGGGGCAAAAAAATACTATCTGCAAAGCTTTGTGGATCGTGACCAGGTGCGTAATCACTCTCTATCAGCATACACTGAGGATGAATTAGAGGATATCTTGAAGGCTGCGAAAGTGTTCCTGCCGTGTACAGAAATCCGTGGGCAATAGTATTGTATATAGTGCCAAACTTGTCATATATACCGATATATAGTGCTTGGTGTTGACAGCATGGATTTTGTTTGTTATGATTAGGAAACTGAAATTATGGCTTAAGATTGAAAGAGAGGACGATCATCCATGTATCAAGTGATTAAACGCGATAACAGTATTGTAGCGTTTGGATTAAATAAAATTACAGATGCCATTAAGAAAGCCTTTGATGCTTGTCAACGAGATTATACACAGGATGTTATTGATTTGTTGGGATTGCGTGTGACCGCTGATTTTGAACCAAAAGTGAAAAACCACTTGATTAGTGTGGAAGACATTCAAGACAGCGTTGAAAGCATTTTGAGCCAAAGTGGCTACGCTGATGTTGCAAAGGCGTATATTTTGTACAGAAAGCAACATGAAACCGTGCGCAATGTGTCTAATACTATCTTGGACTACAAGGCATTGGTAGATAGCTACGTAAATGTTGAAGACTGGCGCGTGAAGGAAAACTCTACTGTAACCTATTCCGTAGGTGGTTTGATTCTTTCCAATTCTGGCGCTATTACAGCAAACTATTGGTTAAGCGAAATTTATGACAAAGAAATTGCGGAAGCGCACAGAAATGCAGACATTCATCTTCATGACTTGTCTATGTTGACCGGGTATTGTGCCGGTTGGAGCTTGAAACAGCTTATTCAAGAGGGCTTAGGTGGAATTCCTGGGAAAATTACTTCTGCACCGGCAAAGCATTTAGCAACCTTGTGCAATCAAATGGTTAACTTCCTCGGTATCATGCAAAACGAATGGGCAGGGGCACAAGCTTTCTCTTCCTTCGATACTTATCTTGCACCGTTTATCAAGGTTGACAACTTAAGCTACGACCAAGCAAAGAAGTGCATTGAAAGCTTTATCTATGGTGTTAACACGCCAAGCAGATGGGGCACTCAAGCACCATTTTCCAATATTACTTTAGACTGGACCGTGCCGGACGATTTGAAGGATATGCCGGCTATCGTTGGTGGTAAAGACATGGACTTCACCTATGGCGATTGTCAAAAGGAAATGGACATGGTCAACAAGGCCTTTATTGAAATCATGATTGATGGGGATGCTCAAGGTCGCGGTTTTCAATATCCAATTCCAACCTATTCCATTACCAAGGATTTTGATTGGTCCGACAATGAAAACAACCGTCTTTTGTTTGAAATGACTGCAAAATACGGTACCCCATATTTTTCCAATTATATTAACAGCGATATGGAACCAAGTGACGTTCGTAGTATGTGCTGTCGTTTACGTCTCGACTTACGTGAACTTCGCAAAAAGAGCGGCGGTTTCTTCGGTAGTGGGGAAAGCACCGGCTCTGTTGGTGTTGTAACCATCAATTTGCCTCGCATTGCTTATTTAGCGAAGGATGAAGCGGATTTCTACGAACGCCTCGACCATATGATGGATATTGCGGCGCGTTCCTTAAAAATCAAACGTACAGTTATTTCTAACCTTTTGGATGCAGGTCTTTATCCATATACCAAGCGTTATCTTGGCAATTTTGACAGTCATTTCTCCACCATCGGTTTGATTGGGATGAACGAAGTAGGCCTTAATGCCGACTGGTTGCGTAAGGATTTGACCCACGAAGAAACTCAAAAATTTGCAAAAGAAGTGTTGACCCATATGAGAGCACGTCTTTCTGATTATCAAGAAGAATACGGCGATCTCTATAACTTGGAAGCAACGCCGGCGGAATCTACAACCTATCGCTTTGCAAAGCATGACCGCAAGCGTTATCCGGACATTATTACCGCTGCCAAGGAAGGCGACACCCCATATTATACCAATAGCTCTCATTTGCCGGTTGATTATACTGAGGATATTTTCTCCGCGTTGGATATTCAAGACCAATTGCAAACGCTCTATACTTCCGGGACTGTTTTCCATGCCTTCTTAGGCGAAAAATTGCCTGACTGGAAGGCTGCTGCGAACCTTGTTCGTAAAATTGCGGAAAACTACGAATTACCATATTACACCTTGTCTCCAACATACTCTGTATGTAAGGACCATGGCTATTTGAACGGCGAACAATTTGTTTGCCCTCATTGTGGCAACAAGACTGAAGTGTATAGCCGTATCACCGGTTACTATCGTCCGGTTCAAAACTGGAACGATGGGAAAACACAGGAATATAAGGATCGCAAGCTTTATGATATTGCTAAGAGTCGTTTTGTCATGAAGGTGACCGGTGGCGATTTGGGAATTGGCGAAGAAAGCAAGGACACAACAGTACAAGCTGCAGCTCAACCAATGCTATTTACAACCCATACCTGTCCAAATTGTCAAATTGCGATTCGTGCTTTGGAACAAGCAGGCATTCAATATATTCAAGTGTATGCCGAAGATCAGCCGGACTTGGCTAAGAAATTCGGTATTGTAGCGGCGCCAACCCTCGTATTGCCGGATGGCAAGCAGGTGGCAGGGGCTTCTAATATCTTGAAGCATGTACGCACCGCTGTGAACGCGTAAAGGAGAGAATCATGGACCAGTGCAAGCAAACCATCGCGTTGGTTCGTTCAGTAGGAAAGGCGCTTTTAGAGCGTCTTTCTCACTTTGAATTGAACGTACAACGAAAGGAAAACAATCACCAAAATTTAGTAACAGATTTCGACATTTGGGTGCAAGAACAACTAAAGGTGGGATTGGCAGAAATTGAGCCAAAAGCCATTGTGTTTGCTGAGGAACAGGAAAATGAGATGGTAAGTGGATTGACATGGTTTGTTGATCCAATAGACGGAACAACCAACTTTATTTCCACTCGTCGAAATTTTGCGATTTGTGTAGCCTTGTATGATGGCATGAAGCCAATTTTTGGTGTGGTTTATGATGTGGCATTGGATCAAAGCTATCATGCTGTTGCCGGTGGTCCTTGTTATATGAATGAGTGTGCATTACCAAAACGGGCGTCGCGCGCTCTTCAAGATGCCCTTCTTGATACAAGCTTGACAACGATGAATATTTTGTCTCGTCGCGCCGGGAAGCCTTTGCATATGATTAGTACAGCTATTCGCGGTCATCGTGCTATTGGCTCTGCGGCACTCGCTATGTGTCATATTGCGGAAGGCACTCTGGATGTCTATGTAAGCTATCGTTTGTACCCATGGGATTATGCGGCCAGTCGTGTTATTTTAGAGGCCAGCGGTGGTTGTATGCATGCGCTTTATGGAGAACCGCTTTTTACGCCGGATCGTGCTGCGGTATTGTGTTGCGGAGACGAAGCGTTGTATGCGCTTATTGCACCGTTTTTACGTGGTGAAACGGATTTGGATGCATTGACTGATAAATAATCAAATGAATATATCAAGCGCAAGAGCAGGGATTGCCCATCTTGCGCTTGTTTTTTATTGCGAAAAAGCGTTAAACTGGCTATACTAAGTAAAGTTGTATTGTGCCAATAGAACAAGTGGGGAGGTTCATTGTAGTGGCAACGTTAATTTACGGCGTAAACTTTAGCATTGGTGTACTGTTTACGATTATGTATTCCTATCAGATGTTTTATCTTGCGGTGGGGATTTATAATAAGTTGCGTCGAAAACGTCCGTCTTATGTTGCGAAGAAGGAACATAAGCTTGCGGTTTTGATTGCAGCACGTAACGAAAGTAAAGTAATAGGTGAATTGATTAAGAGTATTCATGCACAAGAATATCCGCAGGATAAGTTACATGTGTTTGTAGTGGCAGACAATTGTACCGATAATACGGCGGAGATTTGTCGCAACCTTGGTTGTACGGTGTTTGAACGCTTTAATAAGCAATTTGTAGGGAAGGGATATGCGCTGAATTTTGCATTTGATAAAATATTTTCCGACCCGGCCAATGATTACGGAGCGTTTGTTATTTTGGATGCCGACAATTTGCTCACACCAAATTACATGAGCGAAATGAATAAGGTGTACGATAAAGGGTATCGTGCAAGTACCAGTTATCGTAATTCTAAGAATTATGCACAGAATTGGATTTCTTCTGGGTATGGGCTTTGGTTTTTGCGTGAAGCAGAGTATCTCAATCAACCGCGCTACATGCTTCATACCAGCTGTGCCATCAGTGGTACCGGTTTTTTGGTTGCTGCGGATTTGATTAAGGAACGTGGCGGTTGGCATTATCACCTGTTAACCGAGGATATTGAATTTTCGGTTGCAACGGTATTAACCGGTGAGCGCATTGGTTATGCAACGGATGCAATGCTGTACGATGAACAGCCAATTACCTTTAAGCAATCTTGGAATCAGCGTATGCGTTGGGCAAAGGGCTTTTATCAGGTATTAGGAAAGCATGGCGGAGATTTGGTAAAAACGTTTTTTCGTTTCAAATCAGGTTTTTTTGGCTCATTCGATATGTTAATGAACCTAACACCGGCACTTTTGGTTATGCTTGCAACTTTGATTTTTAACCTTGGGATGCTTATTTATATCAGCTTTTTTGCACCAAATGGCACGCAGAGTGCACTCTTTGGCGCTTGCCTTGTGGCGGTGCTGTTTTCCTTTAGCTATTACTACTGTATGCTCTTTTTGTTGGGGGCGGTAACAACAGTGAGTGAATGGGAAAAAATTCCAGCCTCAACGTGGATGAAAATCAGAACAATGTTTACATTTCCACTCTTTATGTTTACGTATATGCCAATTGCGGTGGCTGCATTGTACCAAAAAGTTGAGTGGACACCAATTGAACATACAGTTGTTAAATCGATTGACGACATGAAAAATAATTAAGATAAGCTTTAAAGATTTCCGATGCTTGCGTGTGTCGGAAATCTTTTTTTATGTATACATGATGGTTTTGACGCACATATGGTGTAAATGCTATACTTTCTAAAAAGAGTACACGAATCACGGTCGGTATACGGTGGCAAATAATTTAGGAGGGAACAGTGATGAATTGGTTTTGGGGTTGTGCAGGTGCGGCGCTGGCGGCAACAAGTATTCCTTTGAAGGAATTAATAAGCTATGAAGCAAAAGTAACACGCTACACAATTGATGATGATGCGTGGCATGGTAATGGGCGTCTGCGTATTGCTTTAATTAGTGATTTTCATGCCGGTGACGGTGTTTGGAGCGGGCGCGCTTTAGCGCGCTTGGTGCGAAAGGAAGACGTGGATCTTATTTGCATTTTAGGTGATTTTTTTGAGCCGGGGCGTAGTTACGGTGAAGCGATGACCTTTATAGAAGAAATCGATTCATGGCGGCCGATATACTATGTGAGCGGTAATCACGATGAAGGTGAGCCGCATCTTGATGGACTCAAGGAAATCATGAGCGTGCATTATGGTGTGCATGTTTTGGACAATCGGGAATTGATGGTTCGTGTGAAGAATGCTTGGGTGAATATTTTTGGAGTACGTGACAAAGGCGCTTATAAGTCCAAGGAAGAATGGATTCATGATACCCAAGAAGGCTGTTCGGAAAAACAAGCGCAAACAGAAGCGTATCATATTGTTTTGTGTCATCGTCCGGAACCAAAAGCACTTTTTGACCGCTTAAAAATGGATTTGGTTTTAAGCGGCCATACCCATGGCGGCCAATGGCAATTCCTAAAAAAAGGTGTGTTTGCACCGGGTCAGGGTGTACTTCCAAAATATAGTAAGGGCGTCTATAGACGCGCTAAAAAGCATCCTTACCACATGGTAATCAGTGCCGGCTTTGCGGTGGATAAAATAGTTCCACGTGTGAATAACCGTCCGGAGCTTGTGATTGTTGATGTAAAACATCCAACCATAAGTTAGAAAATATAAGAAATCGAAAAGTGATAAAAGTAAATTGTCGTAAATTGTCATAAACATGTGATAATATATAAAACTTTCCTATAAGATTTTTTTTTGAAAAAAATCTGAAAATAGCTTGTCAGCCCCGTTCACATCGGTATACTAAAATAGTGGAAAAAATTTAAAGAGAAAGAGGAGGATTCACATGTACGCTTTAATTGCTTTTATCCCAATTATTTTGACGGTTGTCTTGATGACCGGTTTTTCTTGGCCGGCTAAAAAGGCATTGCCACTCGCATGGGCAATTACATTTGTTTCTGCGATTGCAGTATGGAAAATGACACCTACCCATGCTATCGGTTATACTTTAACCGGTTTCCTTAGTGCATTCGAAGTACTTGTTATTATCTTTGGCGCTATCCTTATCATGAACACCTTATCCAGATCTGGTGCGATGAGCGCCATCAACCGCATGTTTACCGGGATTACCCCGGATGCACGTTTGCAAGCTATTATCATCGGCTTCATTTTTGGTGGCTTTATCGAAGGGGCTGCAGGTTTTGGTACACCTGCTGCACTTTGCGCACCACTTCTTATCAGTGTTGGTTTCCCTCCGTTGGCGGCTGCTATTGTAGCACTTGAATTTAACTCTATTCCGGTACCATTCGGTGCTGTAGGGACACCTACCAATACTGCCTTTACAACTGTAGCAACCGCGTTACAAAATCCTGATGCCTGGAAGACTGCTTTTACACAATGGACCGCTTTGCCACTCGCTATTTGCGCACCAGTCATTATGATTATTGGGATCGCTGTTCTTACCAAGCTTTTTGGTAAGGATAAAAAAATTAGCGATGTTGTTCCGGTGATTCCGTTTATCATCTATGTTAGTGTGTTGTTTGATACACTCTATCTTTTGATTGCAACCTTTGTTGGCCCTGAATTAACCTCTTTGGTTTCTTCTGTAATTACTTTGTTTGTGGTAATCTTTACCACTAAAAAAGGATTTTTGGTTCCTAAAAATGTTTGGACTTTCGATAAAAAAGAGGCTTGGGACAAGAGCTGGCTCAATGCAACTGAAGTACCAGCGCCAAAAACCAGCGATATGTCTTTGGTGAAAGCGTGGATTCCTTACTTTATTATCGCAATCATCTTGGTTGCTACCCGTGTTACTCAAAACCAAGGTGCAGCATGGTCCAATGCATTGAAAACCACAACCATTGGTACCGGTGAAAGTGGCGTAATTTTAGGCCTTAACTGGAACTGGGCGATTTTGTGGAGTCCTGGGGTTGTATTTATCCTGGTTGCGATTATCACCTTCTTCTTGCATGGTATGCGTTCCCAAGAAATCAAGGGTGCATTTGAAGATACGATTAAGCAGGTGACCGGTGCTGCTGTTGCTCTTTTCTTTGGGGTTGCAATGGTTAACTTGTTCCGCTTTACCAATATTGACTCTGAATCCATGGCCGGAATTGCCGAAGCAGTGAAGAGCCCAATGCTTCTCGTTATGGCGCAAGCACTTGCTAATGTAGCTGGGAAAGCCTATATCGTGATTGCACCATTTATCGGGGTACTTGGTGCGTTTATGTCCGGGTCTAACACGGTATCTAACACCTTGTTCGCTTCTCTTCAATACGAAACTGCCTCACTCCTGTCTATGCCAACCGTATTTATTGTTGCACTTCAAAATATCGGTGGTGCAATTGGCAACATGGTTTGCGTTAACAATGTTGTTGCAGCTTGTGCGACTACAGGGACAATCGGTAATGAAGGGAAAATTATTCGTACCAATGCATTACCAATGGTTATTTTGAGTATTATCACTGTTGCTGTTATTGGCGGTGCGATGCTCTTAGGCTATAATCCTGCAGTATAAGTTTTGACTTTTAATCGCGTATTCTCAAAGGAGAGTACGCGATTTTTTTATTTTTGACTCAATTAGTATAAATATAAGAAGAAAATGAGCCGATGAAACGGAAAATGATGGTGAAAAAAAGATGATAGGAATGGCTTAATGGCGCTATTCTGTAATGACAAAAGGGGGTAATAGTGATATAATCTTTATATTGTTTTTTTGGTAAATAACATTTTTATATAGATTTACCGATTATATAGCGAATAGGCTGTACCAATAGCTAGTTATAGTAGATAAGAGAGGAACAACAATGAAAGAAAATTTTCTGGATATTTATGCATCAGACGTTTTTAATGACGAAGTGATGCAACAGAGATTGCCAAAGAAAGTCTATGAATCCTTAAAGGCGACCATCCAAACTGGGTCTGATTTGGATCCGCAAATTGCCGATGTTGTTGCATCCGCAATGAAGGATTGGGCGGTTGAAAAGGGGGCAACGCACTTTGCGCATTGGTTTCATCCATTGACTGGTGCTACAGCAGAAAAGCATGACAGTTTCCTTTCTCCACAAAGTGACCGTTCTGCCGTTTTGGAATTTTCCGGCAAGAACCTCGTTGTTGGTGAGCCGGATGCCTCTTCTTTTCCATCCGGTGGCTTGCGAGATACCTTTGAAGCACGTGGATATACCACTTGGGATCCAACATCTCCGGCTTTTGTCAGAGACGGCTCCTTATATATTCCGACCATTTTCATTTCCTACAATGGATATGTGCTTGATAAAAAGACCCCGCTTTTGCGTTCTATGGCATTGGTGGACAAGGAAGCACAACGTATTTTGCGTCTCTTTGGTGACAAAGAAACAAAGCGCGTAATTCCGTCTATGGGCGCTGAACAGGAATATTTCCTCGTTGATGCAGAGCTCTTCAAAAAACGTGAAGACTTGGTTATCTGCGGCCGTACCCTTTTTGGTGCGCCGGCACCAAAGGGCCAAGAGTTCTCTGATCACTATTTTGGCGCTATCAATACGCGTGTGGCAGAATTTATGAAGGATGCCGATGAAACCTTATGGCGTATGGGTGTGCCAATCAAGATGAAGCACTCCGAAGTGGCACCTTGCCAATTTGAAATTGTTCCAAACTATGATTCTTGCAATGTAGCCAATGACCAAAACCAATTATTGATGGCAACCTTGCAAGAGGTGGCGCGTAAACACGGTTTAGAGTGTCTGTTACATGAAAAACCGTTTGCTGGGATTAATGGCTCCGGGAAGCATATCAACTGGTCTTTGGCAACGGATAGAAATGAAAATCTTTTGAGCCCGGGAACCAGCGCAATGGAAAATGCACGATTCTTATTATTTGTATGTGCGATGATTCATGCTGTGGACGAATATCCTGAATTGCTTCGTTTGACTATTGCAAGTGCGGGCAATGACCATCGTTTGGGTGGGCATGAAGCACCACCGGCTATTTTAAGTATTTTCTTAGGTCAAGAGCTTACCGATATTCTTGAAAATTTTGAAGCAGGTACAAAATACAACGCTGTTGACAAGGGCTATATTGAACTTGGCGTTAATACTTTGCCACCACTTCCACAGGATATCTCCGACCGTAACCGTACTTCTCCATTTGCATTTACCGGTAATAAGTTTGAATTCCGTATGCCGGGTTCTTCTTTGTCCACTGCAGGTCCAAACATTGCTATTAATACCGCAATTGGCGATATTCTTCGCGATTATGCTGATCGTTTAGAAGATGCAGATGATTTCTGGACAGAATTGAATCACTTATTAAGTGATGAGTTGGCTGCCCATAAGCGTGTTATCTTTAATGGCAATAACTATTCAGAAGACTGGGTAGAAGAAGCGGAACGTCGCGGATTGCCTAACCTGGCAAATTCCATTGAAGCGTATCCAAAATATGTGGAACCAAAGACCATGAACTTGTTCGTGAGAAATGGTATCTATTCTGAAGAGGAAGTCTACTCTAGAATGGAAATCCATATGGCAACTTACAGTCGAACCATTAATATTGAGGCGCTTACAATGATTGAAATGTCCAAGAAGGATATTATTCCTTGTGTATTGCGCTATGAAAATATGCTTGCAAAGCTTCTGTCCAATAAGAAGAGCATTGGCTTGGATATTGAAAAGACTGTTGAGTTTGGTATCATCAACAATTTGTCTGAAGCGTTGAGTCACTTAAACGATGCGTTGAGTGTGCTTGAAAAAGAATTGGCAGAAGCACAAAACGATGAAAACCTCGAAAGCCAAGCACGTTTGTATCAAAGCAAGGTGCTGCCGGCAATGAATGTGTTGCGTGCATATAGCGATGCTATTGAACCAATGGTTGATGAATGGGGCATTCCTGACTACACTGCATTGCTACTCGGTTGTTAATTAAACGATTATAGAAGAATGGGGGGCTATGAGGGTCCCCATTCTTTTTGTTGAAGTGTCTTTGATTATAATGAAAGGGTGTTAGAGTGAGCAGTGGAACAAAACTGAAACGTCGCTCTTTGGCGCAAATTACAGGCTTTCTTGTTATTATGAGTGCCTTATCTCGCGTGCTTGGTTATGTCCGTGAAATTGTCATGACTACTGTTTTTGGGCAGGGGTGGATGACTGACGCTTATAAAGCTGCATTTTTAATACCGGACTTTCTATATCTTGTCCTGATTGGTGGCGCTTTTTCTACAGCATTCATTCCGGTATTGAGTGAATACGTCAATAAAGATCAAGAGAATGAGGCGTGGAAGGTTGCAAGTACCATTTTTAACGGGATGCTGATTGCTGTTTTTATTGGGATGGCATTTTTCTATCTTTCAGTACCGTTCATCATGGACGAATTTCTTGCAGTTGGGTATGCTGCAGAAACGAGAGAACTCGCTATTTATCTCACACGTATCATGCTCATACAAAGCTTTTTTATGTGTTTGAGTGGCGTGTGCCAAGGGATATGTCATGTGTATCAACAATTTACTGCGCCCGCAGTGGGCTCTTTGCTTTATAATATTGCTATTATTGTTATAGGGATTTGGTTCATGCCTCGAATTGGCATCACCGGCTTTGCAATTGGTGTGGTAGTAGGGAGTTATTTGAATGTGATAGCACACTTCCCGATTCTTTTGAAAATCGGTGTGAAGTGGAAACCGGTGCTTGATTTTAAGCATCCGGGTGTAAAAGAATTCTTCCGCTTGGCTATTCCGGTAGTACTCGGCTTAAGTGTTATTTACTTGAATTTTTTCGTCACCCAAAACTTGGGCAGTCAATTGGATGAAGGGACGGTTACGGCTCTTAATAATGCCAATCGTTTGATGCAGCTGCCGGTAGGGATTTTCGCAACAGCGATTGCTTCCGCATTTTTCCCAACATTAACGGAAATGATAGCAAAGAATGATATTAAGAATTTTAAATTAAAGTTAGTAGAAGGGGTTAACCTCAATAACTTTATTTTGATTCCTGCGAGTGTTGGCTTGATGGTGGTTGCGGAGCCACTGATTCGTGCTCTTTTTATGCAAGGGAAGTTTACCGAAGAAAATGTGGCGGTAACCGCTTCTGTTTTGGTGTTCTATTGCATTGGGATTTTGGGCTATAGTCAGCAACAGGTGTTAAACCGTGGGATGTACGCGTTGCGTGATAGTAAACGCGCGGTTATCGTAAACTGTGCGATTATCATTATCAATATTATTTTAAGCTTACTATTGGTTGGGCCGTTTAGAGCACAAGGGCTTGCATTGGCATATTCTGTTGCAGGGCTTATCTCGATGGTATTGCTTTATATGTTACTTTACAAAAAAGTCGGGGATTTGGGTGGACGCTCAATTTTAACCTCGTTGGTGAAAACAACCATCGCCTCCATTGTGATGGGGGTTGGTGTAGTTACCTTCTTGAACATCAGTGATCACTTTATCGATATCACCTCTAAGACACAACAGCTCGTTGAACTCTTTGGTGCTATTGATGTAGGTGTCATCATCTTTGTTGTGATGGCCGTTGTGCTCAAAATTGAAGAAATGCAGGCGGCTCTTGCATTAGTAAGAAGAAAATTGCATCGATAATGATGGGTGAAAGGAGATTATATGCAAGAACAGATTCGTAATTTTTGTATTATTGCACATATTGACCATGGTAAATCTACCCTGGCAGACCGTTTGCTTGAATATACCGGTGCGGTAACTGAACGTGAAATGCAGGCGCAGCTTTTGGATAACATGGATATTGAACGTGAACGTGGGATTACCATTAAGCTTCAAACCGTTCGCATTAACTATAAAGCGAAAGACGGCAATGAATATGTTTTGAACCTGATCGATACTCCGGGGCACGTTGACTTTTCGTATGAAGTATCCCGTTCCTTAGCGGCATGTGAAGGCGCTCTGCTTGTTGTAGATGCAGCGCAAGGGATTGAAGCGCAAACATTGGCTAATGTTTATTTGGCATTGGAGCATGACTTGGAAATCATACCGGTTATTAATAAAATTGACCTTCCTAGTGCTCAGCCTGATGTAGTAAAGGATGAGATTGAAGAAGTTATTGGCTTAGATGCGTCTGACGCTATCTTGTGTTCTGCAAAAACCGGTATAGGGATTGAAGATATCCTTGAAGCGATTGTAGAACGCATACCATCACCGGTGGGTGATGCTAAGGCACCACTCAAGGCAATGATTTTCGACTCTTACTACGATGCATACCGTGGTGCAATTGCGTATATTCGTGTTATGGAAGGGACGCTTCGTGATAACACAACTATTCATATGATGCACAATAATCGTTCCTTCGAAGTAACCGAAATCGGTGTACATACACCGAAGGAAAAGAAGGTTAAATCTTTGAGTGCCGGTGAAGTTGGTTATGTAGCAGCCAGCATGAAGCAGGTAAGTGATACCCGTGTAGGGGATACAATTACTGATAAGAATCGTCCGGCAGAAGAAGCACTTCCGGGCTATAAGCGTGCTGTACCAATGGTGTTCTGTGGGCTCTACCCTATAGACAATGAACAGTATCCTGATTTGAAAGATGCGTTGGCAAAGCTTTCCTTAAATGACGCATCATTGGAATTTGAACCAGAAACCTCACAAGCCTTGGGCTTTGGGTTCCGTTGCGGTTTTTTGGGGATGCTTCACATGGAAATCATCCAAGAACGTTTGGAACGTGAATACAATCTTTCTTTGATTACTACAGCGCCTAGCGTAATCTACCATGTGTATCAAACCAATAACACCATGATTGAAGTGGATAACCCATCGCAGTTACCACCGCCACAACGTATTGATCACATCGAAGAACCTTTTGTACGTGTTAACGTTATGGTGCCAAAGGATTACGTGGGTGCGGTAATGGAGCTTTCTCAAGATAAGCGTGGGATTTTTATCGACATGCAATATATGACAAAGACCCGCGTTACAGTTATCTATGATATTCCGTTGGCGGAAATTGTATATGACTACTTTGACCTTTTGAAGACCAAAACCAAGGGCTACGCATCTATGGACTATGAAATGAATGGCTATCGCAAGAGCAATCTTGTAAAGCTTGACGTATTGGTTAATGGTGAAGCGGTTGATGCCCTTTCTAGCATTGTACATAAAGATAAAGCGTACTATCGCGGGCGTGCATTGGTTGGGAAACTTCGCAATCTTATTCCACGCCAAATGTTTGAAGTGCCAATTCAGGCAGCGATTGGGAACAAGGTCATTGCCCGTGAAACCGTAAAGGCGATGCGTAAAAACGTATTGGATAAGTGTTATGGTGGGGACATTAGCCGTAAGCGCAAACTTCTTGAAAAGCAAAAAGAAGGGAAAAAGCGCATGAAGCAGGTCGGCAGTGTAGAAATTCCGCAAGAAGCGTTCATGGCGGTTTTGAGCTTGGACGACGAATAATAAAGCGAAACAGCTGTGATATCCACAGCTGTTTTTTTGTAAGGAGATGAGCATATGCGAGGAGTCTATATTCACATTCCTTTCTGTGAACAAAAATGTGCGTATTGTGACTTTTTGTCATTTCCCGGACATCAGGAAAAGAATAAAATGCGTTACGTTGCAGCACTATGCAAAGAAATGCAATTGCGATTGGTAGGAGAGTGGCGATCACCGGATACTGTTTTTATCGGCGGAGGGACGCCGACAGCACTGACTGCGGGTGAATTGAAGGATTTGTTAGAAACGCTCGGAAAATATATAGATATATCTGAGGTAAGGGAATTTACAATGGAAGCCAATCCGGGGACGATTGATGAAGAAAAACTCGAAGTCCTGTTGGAGGGGGGCGTTAACCGATTATCTTTCGGTGTGCAAAGTTTTGATGACACACTATTAAAACGTATTGGTCGCATTCATACATCGAAGGATGCGGAAAAAGCAGTGGAAATGGCGCGACGAGCGGGGTTTACTAATATCAACATGGATTTGATGTATGGACTTCCTGGGCAAACCGCTACGCAGTGGCGCGCTACAGTAGACCACGCGCTTTCGCTTGCGCCAACACATTTATCGCTCTATCAATTAATTCCGGAGCCGTCTACGTTGCTTGTTCGTCAAATGGCACAGGGGATTGTTCCGCCTGTAGATGAAGAAGGTGCGGCAGAATGGTTTGATGCGCAACGAGAATGGCTCGCAGATGCGGGATACTATCAGTATGAAATTTCAAATTACGCGCCGAGAGGTTATGAAAGCATTCATAATCAATTGTATTGGAATTTGGATGATTATTTAGGATTGGGACTCGGTGCTACAGGATGGGGACGGCCAATACGAAAAAGGAATACAGCTTCTTTTCAAGACTATGTGTCCGCACTGGAAGTGGGGAAATGTCCGCCAACGGAAGAGGAGTTGTTGACGCGTGATGAGCAAATGAGTGAGAGTGTCTTTATGGCACTTCGCATGAATCATGGGCTCAATCGATTGCGTTTTGCATCGTTGTATGATGTTGACGTGGCCGAAGTGTTTAACGATGCAATTCTGGAAGGTGAGGCGAAGGGTTGGCTCGTGTTAAATGACGAAGCGCTTGCTCTTACAGATATTGGTCGCCGAATGGGTAATTGGGTGTTTGAACTATTTTTATAGAAGGAAAAGTAAAATGCAACCGCTTGAGAACGGTTGCATTTTTTTGTGAGAAAGTGCCTAAGAAACGGACTTTTTTTGTGAATCTCTTGACGTTCGGAAAATAAAATGGTATTCTATATCAAGAGTTAGCACTCGATAGAGTAGAGTGCTAATAAAGGAGGCGAGAGCATGTTAGATGAAAGAAAAGAAAAAATTCTAGCTGCGATTGTCACAGATTTTATAGCAACAGCGGAGCCGGTTGGTTCGCGCACAATTTCAAAAAAATATGATATTGGTTTTAGCTCAGCCACTATCAGAAATGAAATGTCTGATTTAGAAGAGCTGGGATATATTATTCAACCTCATACTTCCGCCGGACGCATTCCAACAGATGTAGGTTATCGCTATTATGTGAATCAATTAATGGCTCAAAACCTGAAAATTTATTCTGATGAGAAAATGCTTTACGATGAAATTTGCGCACAGACGAGTATGGATAATGCACGTTTTCATCAATTGCTTAAGCATATGGCGGATGCAACCGGCTATACTGCTATGATGGTAGTGCCGGAAGCAGGATATACCAAGCCACTTTTAAGTATGCTTGATTTAATTTACCTTATGCCGGAGCGTGGATTGATGGTTGTTGTTACCGATGATGAACGCGTAGAGCAACGTTTGATTGATTTGCCAGAAGGGTTTGGGCCGAAGGAACTGAGTGTCGTAAACAGTGTACTCAGTCACTATTTAAGAGGGCTGTCAGTGGCTCATTGGCACCGACCGTTGATTGAATTCTTGGTTGACCAAATGGGAACGGCTTCTGAATTTGTCCATAATCTTTTGGATGAGCTGAATGATATTCTGAGTCGCAGACAAAAGAAGCAAGTTATTGTAGAAGGCTCCTTGAACCTGCTGTCACATGTAGAGTTTCAGGAAATGCATTTATTAAAGACACTGCTTCAGGCTTTTGGTGATGAGGATGACGTCGTAAGCTTCTTTAAAAATTTACCTGATAAAGGTTTGGCGATTCGTATTGGTGATGAGAATACAGCAAATTGTATTCATGATTGTAGCATGGTTGTTGCCAACTACTCGGTTGGAAAGAATGTCGGACATTTGGCGCTTATCGGACCGAAACGTATGAATTATGCAAAATGTGTGGCGATGTTGGAGGCGGCGTTAAGCGGTCTTGAACAATTATTTAATCGTATTGAGAAAAACGAAGCCAGAAAAAATGCACTGTCCACAGTGGTTGCTCATGATGGCGATTGGAATGGTTGTGCAGAATTGGCGATTTTTAATAAAAACTATTGAGAAGGAGTGCAGTGAATGTCAGAACAAGAACAAGCGAAGGATCCGATTCAGGATGAAACCACACCGGAAGAGGTAGTTGAACCGGAAGTGGTTGAAGAATCGAAAGCGGAGGATTCTGCGTACGACGAACTCAACAAGCGTTATCTGAGATTACTTGCTGATTTTGATAACTACAAACGCCGTACTTCCAGTGAAAAAGATGATATTTACAAATACGGTGCGATGAATCTTATTAAAGAATTATTGCCGGTATTGGATAGCTTTGAATTAGCCTTAAAAAACCCACCGGCCGATGCTATTGAAAGCGTAAAGGCTTATCAAGATGGGTTTGAAAAAGTTCAACGTCAATTAGTGGATAATTTGGGTAAAGCCGGACTTGAACGCATTGAAGCGCTTGGCAAGGAATATGATCCAAACTTCCATGAAGCCATTATGGTTGTAGACGATGACAGTCAACCGGCGAATACAGTAATCGATGAGTTGCGTGCCGGGTATAAATTCAAAGATAAAGTCATTCGCCCAACGGTATGTCGTGTAACGGGTAATAACTGAGAATAACTTACTATAATAATAGATAGATTTTTTAGGAGGAAATTAACAATGGGAAAAGTAATTGGTATCGACTTAGGGACTACAAACTCTTGTGTAGCTGTAATGGAAGGTGGCGAAGCGGTTGTTATTCCTAACAGTGAAGGCAATCGTACCACTCCATCCGTTGTTGGTGTAAATAATAGCGGTGAACGTCTTGTAGGTCAGGTTGCAAAGCGTCAAGCAATCACCAACCCAGATAATACTGTAGCAAGTATCAAGCGTCATATGGGGACTGATTATAAGGCAACTCTTTCCGGCAAACAATACAGCCCACAAGAAGTTTCTGCAATGATTCTTCAAAAATTGAAAGCTGACGCTGAAGCATATATCGGCGAAACTGTTACTCAAGCAGTTATTACTGTTCCTGCTTACTTCAGTGACAGCCAACGTCAAGCAACCAAAGACGCTGGGAAAATTGCTGGACTCGACGTTCTTCGTATCATCAATGAACCTACCGCTGCAGCCTTGGCTTATGGCGTAGACAAAGACGATTCCGATCAAAAGATTTTGGTATTTGACCTTGGTGGTGGTACTTTCGACGTTTCCTTGATGGAAATCGGCGATGGTATCTTTGAAGTACTTGCTACCAGTGGTAACAACCACCTTGGTGGGGATGACTTCGACAAGAAGATTATCGACTGGGCTATTCAAGAATTTAAGGCACAAACCGGCATTGATTTGAGTGGCGACAAAACTGCAATGCAACGCTTGAAAGAAGCTGCTGAAAAAGCAAAAATGGAACTTTCCACTGTTACCACCTCTAACATCAACTTGCCATTTATTACGATGGATGGCAACGGTCAACCACAACACTTGGATCTTACTTTGAGCCGTGCGAAATTCGATGATTTGACCGCTGACCTCGTTGAAAAGACCATAGTTCCATCCCGTCAAGCATTGCAAGATGCTGGCTTAAGTGCAGGCGACATCGACAAGGTTATCCTCGTTGGTGGTTCTACCCGTATTCCGGCAGTTCAAGATGCTGTTAAGAAGCTTACCGGTAAGGAACCGTTTAAGGGCATTAACCCTGATGAATGTGTTGCAATCGGCGCTGCTATCCAAGGCGGTGTACTTGTTGGTGAAGTTAAGGACGTTGTTCTTTTGGACGTAACACCATTGTCCTTGGGGATTGAAACCTTGGGTGGCGTTATGACCAAGATTGTTGAACGTAACACTACTATCCCAGTATCCCGTAGCCAAGTATTTACTACTGCTGCAGACAATCAAACTTCAACCGACATTCATGTTCTTCAAGGGGAACGTGAAATGGCAAAGGATAATAAGACCCTCGGTCGTTTCAGCTTGATGGATATCCCACCAGCTCCACGTGGTATCCCACAAATCGAAGTAACCTTCGACATCGATGCTAACGGTATTGTAAACGTATCTGCTAAGGATAAGGGCACCGGCAAGAGCCAACGTATTACCATTCAGTCTAACAGTGGCCTTTCCGATGAAGAAATCGATCGCATGGTAAAAGATGCAGAATTGAATGCAGAAGCTGATAAGAAAATGAAAGAAAAAATCGATACTCGCAACAACGCAGATGCACTCCTCTTCCAAAGTGAAAAGGTGATGAAGGATGCCGGCGAAGCCATCGATCAAGCTGATAAGGATGCTATCACCCAAGCGCAAGACGCATTACGTACCGCTCTTGAAGGTGATGACACCGAAGCTATCAAGGCTAAGAGTGAAGATTTGACTCAAGCTATCTATAAAGTTAGCGAAAAAATGTATGCTGCTGCAGCTGAGGCTCAACAAGGCGCAGAAGGCGCACAAGCGCAAGGGAACAACGACGGTACCTACGACGCTGACTTCACTGAAGTGGACGACAATAAGTAATGGCTGATAAGCGCGATTACTATGAAGTGTTAGGGGTAGATAAGGGCGCCAGCGATGCGGACATAAAAAAAGCGTTCCGCAAGCTGGCGCGCAAATATCACCCTGACGTAAACCCAGGTGACAAAGAAGCTGAAGAAAAATTTAAAGAAGCCAATGAAGCCTATGAAGTATTGAGTGATGCACAAAAACGTAAACAATACGACCAGTTCGGTCATGATGCACCAAACTTTGGTGGTGGTGGATTTGGTGGCGGTTTTGGTGGCGGCGGTGCCGATTTCGGAGATTTTGGTGATATTTTCAACATGTTCTTCGGTGGCGGCGGTGGCGCTCCAAACGGCCCACGTCAAGGCAATGACTTGCGTTATGATTTGACCATTTCTTTTGAAGAAGCTGTCTTTGGATGCAAGAAAACGATTACCGTCGACCGTTGGATTACTTGCTCTACCTGTGGCGGTACCGGTGCAAAACCAGGTACTAGTCCTGAAACCTGTTCCCGTTGTCACGGTACAGGGCGCGTAACGACGATGCAGCAAACGCCGTTTGGGCGTGTACAAAGTCAAACCACCTGCCCTGATTGCGGTGGTACCGGTAAAATAATCAAAGAAAAATGTTCTGATTGCGGTGGCACCGGTCGTCGCCGTGAAACGAAATCTCTCGAAGTGAACATCCCTGCTGGGGTGGACAATGGCACACGCTTGCGTATGCAAGGTGAAGGTGAAGCCGGGGAAAACGGTGGACCAAGCGGAGATTTGTACATCTATGTTCGTGTGCGTCCGCATGCTGTCTTTACCAGAGATGATACCGATATTTACATGGAACAAAAGATTAATGTTGCACAAGCTGCGTTGGGCGATGAAATCGAAGTTCCAACCTTGGAGGGTCGTATTAAATTTACAATTCCTGCCGGGGTGCAAAGTGGGTCTCGCTTCCGTTTGAAAGGCAAAGGCGTTAAGAGTATGCGTAGCTTTGCTAAAGGGGATCAATATGTAACTGTTATTGTAGAAACCCCAAAGAGTCTTTCTGACGAACAACGCGAACTCTTTGAAAAATTGTCCGAATCGCTGAATCGTTATGATGATAAATCAGCGGACGGCAAAACAACCAAGAGCCATCACGAAAAGTCTGAAAAGAAAAAAGAAGACAAGGGTTTCTTCAATAAAATGAAAGACCTCTTTACAGACGATGATGATGACAACAACGATGATTAAAAAAATATGCCGCTCGTTGAGCGGCATATTTTTTGTGGGGTAAAGATTTTGCAAATTGTTAATAGACTACAAAATGAACTTTGTATATTGACAAAGAAAAGCGCAATAGATATAATATTGAATTTTACTTTGTTATTAACAATGTTTTGTGTTATAATGAACACACCAGAGAGGATGATCATTATGACAAAGCTTACTGTTGAACGTGTGAAAAAGTCTTTACAACCATTTGTTGGTTGTGAGATTGAATTAGATGTCAATATTGGCCGCAATCGCATTGTGAGCCATAAGGGCGAGTTAGAGTCAATTTATAAGAATGTCTTTGTCGTGAGAGTAGAAGATCATGATGAACGCCGATTGTCTTTTAATTACGTGGATTTAATGACCGGGAATGTTGTGGTAGCACTCCATAAAAACGGACATACATATCGTTTGTCGCATCATAATTGAGGCGTCGTTTTTGGGAACATGCTGGAATAAAGACGAAGCTTCTATTTTAGCGAAGAAAGCGATGCATTTATAGGTTATTCAGAATATGTTGTGGTTCGCACAATTGTGCAGAAAGAAGAGGTTTATTATGAAAGATCTTAAAGGAACCAAGACGGAAAAGAATTTGATGGATGCATTTGCCGGTGAATCACAAGCGCGCAATAAATACACATATTATGCTTCTCAGGCAAAAAAAAGACGGGTACGTGCAAATTCAACAAATCTTTGAAGAAACTGCACGTAATGAGATGGAACATGCGAAACTTTGGTTTAAGTATCTTTTGGGCGGAAGTATTGGGAGTACCGAAGAAAATCTCAAGGATGCTGCTGCCGGTGAAAATTTCGAATGGACTGAAATGTACAAGCGTATGGCAGCGGAAGCCTATGAAGAAGGCTTTGATGAAATCGGAAGACGCATGGAATTGATTGCAGAAGTTGAAGCAGCGCATGAAAAACGTTATTTAGCTTTGCTTGACGCGATTGAAAAGGGAGCAGTCTTTAAAAAAGAAAGCAAGGTTTATTGGAAGTGTAATAATTGTGGCTATATCGCAGAAGGCGATGAAGCGCCAAAGGTATGTCCGGCGTGTGCCCATCCTCAAGCTTACTTTGAAGTGCTGTGTGAAAACTATTAATACGGGATGAATATACAAGAAGCCTTGGGGATACCGAGGCTTCTTTTTCTGTGTAGGAACCGCTATAATCTGTAAATAGGATGTGGATTGACAATTATAAACGATTGAATTAATATGTTATCCAACGTGGAAAAATAGGATGTTAAGGAGGCGGTATAACGTGTCAAGTGGACGGATTAAACAAAAAAGCATGTTTTTGGTGTCCAACTCAATCTTTATCACCGCGATTCTGGTTGTTATACAAATTATGATATGGGGTGGATTTTATTATCTTCTTACCAATCAATTTGCCAGCCAGTATGCGGTGTTGTTTCAATTTCTGGTTGCTGCACTGACATTATCAATGATCAGTTATGTGGTGCTACGCTGTCCACACAATTCCTATCAAATTGCATGGCTGATTCTATTGGCGCTGATGCCAACGGTTGCTTTGATTATGTATGCAATTTTGCGCATTGTGCCGGGAACCAGTCATTTGATTGCACAACTTGATGAGCGTGCGTTGGCGACAGATTTGCACTTGGTAGATAGCGAAATGGCACGTCGTGATTTGGCCATGATGGATAATCGCTATGTTGGCTTATTCCGTTATTTATCTACCGGCTGCAAGTATCCAACCTATTACGCACCGGAAGTGACGTATTATTCTATTGGTGATAAAGCATTGGAAGCAATGTTTGCAGACCTTGAAAAAGCAGAAAAATTCATCTTTATGGAATACTTTATAGTGAGCGAAGGGGAAATCATTGAGCGTCTTTTAGAAATTTTAGAGCGCAAGGTCAAGGAAGGTGTGGAAGTGCGTTTTATGTATGATGGCTTCTGCACCATCAAGCTACCGCATGATTTTAAGGAACGCATTGAACGCATTGGCGTGCAATGTGCGATTTTTTCGCCATTGCGTCCAATTATTTCTTCCTATCAAAATAATCGCGACCACCGAAAAATTACTGTTATTGATGGCAAAGTGGCCTATACAGGTGGGTTTAACTTAGCGGATGAATATGCAAATCTTATAACGCGTTTTGGGTATTGGAAAGATGCGGGTATTCGTATTACCGGTAACGGTGTGCAATCCTTTACTGCGATGTTTTTGCAGGTTTGGGGCGTGGCAACCGGAATGAAATCCGATGCCTATGCACATTACATGGCGGTTGAAGAAAATCCGGGTTATGATGGTGCAATTGTGGCACCATATGCTGATGCGCCGGAAAATGCACGTGATACTGCGTCTGATGTATATTGTCAAATTTTGGATTTGGCTGAGGATTATGTGCATATTATGACGCCGTATTTGATTTTAGATGAACGTTTACGTCGTTCTATTGAATTTGCTGCAGAACGTGGTGTGGATGTCAAAATTTTCTTGCCGCATATTCCGGATAAAAAAGTTGTCTTTATGATAGCACGTAGCTATTATCCGGAACTCTTAAAAACTGGAATTAAGATTTACGAGTATACGCCCGGCTTTTTGCATTCGAAGGTGTTTGTTAGCGATGATTGCATCTCTTCCGTCGGAACCATTAATTTGGATTTCCGTAGTTTGTTCTTGCACTTTGAAAACAGTTTGTTGGTGTATGACGAAAATATAGCACGTTCTATAGAAAAGGATTTCGAAGAAACACAAGCAATCAGCGAACGTATTTATCTCAAGACGTATTGCGAATTTCCGTGGTATAAACGCGCTTTTGGTCGCTTGATGCGTGTGTTTGGTCCGTTAATGTGAGGGTAGGATGAGATGGTATCCAAAAACTTTTTGCGAGGACTCATTGTAGTTCTGGGGATTTGTATGGGGCTTCCGGTGTGGGGGCTTAGCGGTATGGTGATTTGGGGCATTGTTGTATCCATTACAACAATGATTTTTCTTGATTTGATATTACTGCGTAATTATCCGATGAAATTTAAGCTGGTATTTATTGCTGTTTACGCCGTTACCATGGTATGCGTCGTAATATGGCTCTTATCGATGTAAAAATAAAGTAAAAAAGCTGACCGTAAGGTGCAATGCGAAATAGAAAGTGCATTGTATTTTTACGGTCAGCTTTTTTGGAGGCTAAAATTTGCAAAAGCGATTTTAATGATGATCGCAAGCTTGCGTGGTAAGGGGAGCGTGTTGGATATTGTTTTTTTCGTAATAGTCTTCCAGTGCCTTTTTTATAGCCTGCTCCGCAAGCACTGAGCAGTGGATTTTTTGTGCCGGCAAGCCTTCCAATGCTTCTGTTACAGCTTGATTGGTAAGGCTCAGCGCTTCATCGATGGATTTCCCTTTGATGAGTTCAGTTGCCATTGAACTTGATGCAATGGCGCTTGCACATCCGAAAGTTTCAAAACGAACATCGGAAATGATGCCGTCATCGATTTTAAGATAGATTTTCATAATATCGCCACATTTGGCATTTCCGACCTCGCCGATACCATCGGCGTTTTCGAGTGTGCCTAGATTGCGTGGGTTGCGAAAATGATCCATAACTTTATCACTATACAATGCCATAATATCACCTCATTAAAGAATATAGCTGCGTTTACCTTCTTGAAGGTCACGCCATACTGGAGACATATTGCGGAGTCTGCTGACAACATCTTTAACAGCTTGAATGGTGATGTCAATATCGGACTCAGTTGTTTCTTCAGAAAGAGAAAGTCGCAGAGAGCCATGGGCAATTTCGTGGGGTCTGCCGATTGCAAGAAGCACGTGGCTTGGATCAAGAGAGCCGGAAGTGCAAGCGGAGCCGGAAGAAGCGCAAATCCCCTTATCGTTTAAGAAGAGAAGCAGAGATTCACCTTCAATCCCTTCAAAACAAAAATGCACGTTTCCGGGAAGACGATTTTTAGCATCGCCATTTAACACAGAATGAGGGATTTCTGAAAGACCTTGAATCAAACGATTGCGCAATGCTGAAACATGAGCAGTATTTTCTTCAAGATGGGCACAGGCGTCTTCCATGGCGGCGGCCATACCCATAATACCGGGAATATTTTCTGTGCCAGCACGTTTATGACGCTCTTGTGCACCGCCTTCAATTAGGGGCGTAAGGGAAATGCCATTACGAGCGTAAAGTACGCCAACGCCCTTTGGCCCATGAAATTTATGGGCAGAGAGAGAGAGCATATCAATGTGTTGCGACTGAACGTCAATTTTGAGATGACCTACCGCTTGAACAGCGTCTGTGTGAAAAAGAACGCCACGTTCTCTGCATAAAGCACCGATTTCAGCAATAGGTTGTATTGTACCAATCTCGTTGTTAGCATACATCACACTGACCAGGCAGGTATCCGAGCGGAGTGCTGCGGCTACCTGTTCAGGCTGAATCAAACCGTTTTCTGGGACAGATAAAAGTGTGATTTCAAAACCTTCTCGCTGGAGCTTATTAAGGGTATGCAGCACTGCATGATGTTCGAATGCTGTCGAAATAATATGTTTTTTGCCGTTCTTTTCGCCTAATTGGGCGGTGCTGATAAGCGCTTGATTATCTGCTTCGCTACCACCGGATGTAAAAGTTATTTCAGAAGGCTTTGCGTTTAATAAATGAGCAATTCGCTCACGTGCGTTCGTAAGGGCTTCGTTGGCGCGTTGTCCGGCGCTGTGCAAGCTAGATGGGTTGCCAAAAATGTCATTCATATATGGTAATATTGCTTGAATAGCATGGTCGCTCATTTTTGTGGTTGCGGCATTATCTAAATATATTTGCATGTGTATCCTCCTTTATTAGATTGAAAAGGATTCTCTTGCTATGTAGCAAGGGTGTAAGTGCTAATTCCTACTTCCTTAGGATGGTTTAACTCTACCACTCAAATCATAGTGAGTCAATAGGGTAAGAAGGATAATTTGAAAAGAAAATAAAAAAAGAACCTTTTCATTCGAAAAGGTTCTTTGGAACTGCCGGCGGTGGGATTCGAACCCACACGGGTGTTAGCCCAACGGATTTTGAGTCCGTCACGTCTGCCAGTTCCATCACGCCGGCTTGCTCATCGGTACTTGCTTATAATACGCTTTTTCACAGATAAAGTCAACAACTATTTTCGTCTTTTTTAAAAATAATTGATTGCTTTCAGAGTGTAGTGATAATCTCAATGCAAAATAAGCAATTTACCTAAAATTAACATAGAAATAACGCTTGAATTAACGTTGATTAGTTATACTAAAAATGTCTATGTGATAAGAAAGACGTTGCTGTTTTTGTAAGATTGAATGTAAAGTGCTGGGCTTCGTGTCTATTTGTATGTTCTATAATTATAAAGGAATATGATTTTGATTTTAGAGGCGTGTACGGAGAATCCTTTGCGACTGTGATGGCATCATGGTATAATGTCAACAGAATATAATCACAGTATAAATGCTCATCATTTTATTTGAATGAAGGATGATAGATATGCAATTTTTAGATTCTGATGCAAAGGTTCTTCTTTTGTGCGAAGACTTGCAAAAAATTTTAAAGAATTTTAAAGATAGTGCGCCATTGGCTGATGAAGGCGATTTACCACTAAAAAAACGCTTGGATCTTTTAGAGAAAATGGTGGCGTCAGAGCAACGATTGATTGAGGACATTGGATTACCGGGACGTTACATTGTTGAACATTTTACGATGATTCTCAATGAAATGAGTTATTCTATGGGGTTCAAGTATCGCCAAATTCAGAGTGGGCGTGGTCCGCTTACCGAAATTAGTGTGGGTGAATGGGGCACTATCCTTGTGAAAATTGGCAATATGGAAATTTCATGGCGTGACCAGGATGTACAATATATGTTTTATCCAGATCAAGTGGTGGTGCGTCCAAAGGATTCTGCAGAAGACGAAATCACATTCTTCTTTAGTTATTCCTTCAAGTATGCACCGGGGCAATTGAAAAAATTCCAGGCAGTCAAAGATGACCCACAGACAGCTTATTGGCATGAGAGCTTAAATATTTAATAGAAAAGAGAGAAGCACAGTGAAGTACGGAGTAATAGATATTGGATCAAATACCATGCGTTGTGTGGTTTATCAAATAGAACCGGACAATAGTTTTCATGCACTTGTTAATGAAAAAGAATTTGCAGAAATATTGAGCTATGTAGAAGATGGTGTGCTCACCGTAGAAGGGATTAATCGTTTGTGTTCTGTTCTTGGGCGAATGAAAACAATGATTGATGAAACGCATTGTGAGCATTTTTCTTGCTTTGCAACGGCTTCATTGCGTAATATCAACAACCAAGTGCAGGTTTTGCAAACGGTGAAAAGAACCACGGGTGTGGATATTCGGTTGCTTTCCGGTTGCGAAGAAGCTTACTATGACTATATTGGCTTGCAAAGCTGCATTAAGGATGATAAAGCACTTGGCTTTGATTTAGGCGGTGGGAGTGCGCAGGTTTTTTATTATGATGATTTTGGCATGGTGACGGCAACCAGTAAGGAATTGGGTGCACTGGCTATGTACAATAAATTTGTAAAAGGCTTGTTCCCAAACTCAAAACAACGCGCCAAAATTGCCAATTTTGTGAGTGCACAATTGGAAGGTTCCATTGATTTATCCGGAAAGGATATCAAACGCATATATGGCATGGGCGGGACTGCGCGTGCCTTGGCAAAAGTACATCGCCAAATTTTAGGTCGTGATGGTGAAACCATGGGCTACACGCTAACCTTTGACGAAATCGAGGAGTTGGATCGTGCAATTGGGATGTTGGGGATGGATGGGATTAAAATCCTCAATCGTGTTATTCCTGAGCGTTTGGTTACTTTTATTCCCGGGTTGATTGTCATTAAGTCGATAATGTCTTTTGTTGGCGTTCAAGAGCTTGTGATTGTAAGACATGGCGTTCGTGAGGGGTATATGATTGAAAACGCCATTGGGAAAGGAAGCGGAATAGATGAGTTTAGAGAAAAACAGCAATCCTTATGTAAATAGAGAGCTAAGCTGGCTACGCTTTAACGAACGTGTATTGGAAGAAGCGGAAGATAGTCGATTGCCGTTGTTTGAACGCATGCGTTTTATTTCTATTTTCGGCTCGAATTTAGACGAATTTTTCATGGTGCGTGTAGGTGGCTTGAGTGATGCTGTAGCGATTACACCGGATTCTATTGATAAGAAATCACAGATGACTGCCGCAGAGCAGCTCGATATGGTTTACGGCGAAGTGCGTAACATTATGCCACGTGTGGAAAAATGTTACGTTAATTTGATGCGTCAGTTACGTCAGCATGGGATTTATCAAATTTCACCGGCAAATGTAACAGAATATCAAGAACGTATGCTGGAACGCTATTTTAGTGAAGCGGTAAAACCTTATCTTTCTCCGCAAGTGATTGACTCTCATCATCCTTTTCCATATTTAAGTAATAAGGAGCAATACTTATGCCTCGTTCTCGAAGGGGACGAAAAGAAACCGAATGTAGCAGTGGTTCCAATTATGAACAATAATTTTCCGCGCTACTATATTTTCCCAGACGAGTCCGGTCGTGGTTTTTGCTTCATTACTTCTGCGAATTTGGTATATTATTTTGCCGATAAGCTGCTACCAAAGAGCAAGATTACCGATAAATTTTTATTCCGTTTGACTCGTAATGGTGATTTACGTGTGGATGAAGCGCTTTATGATGAAGAACTTGACTGGCGCGATCAAATGGAAAAGTTGATAAAAACTCGCAAGCACTCTTCGGTGGTACGCGTGCAACTTTCTAAGGAAATTTCACCGGAAATTTTGCGCTATTTGTTGAAGCGTGTGAAGGCAAAAAATAAGAGCGTGATTGTTACAGAGCAATTGCCGCTGTCATTGAATTTTATTTTTGGTTTGTTTGGAGATTTGGCCGCTGAATTCCCAACGCTCAATTACGAAAATGTACAATCATTGATGCCTGCATGCATTTCCCCTGGGGATTCTATTATTCGTCACTTAGATCGATCCGGCGGCGATATTTTGCTTGCGTATCCATACCATTCCATGAAAACTTTCTTAGACCTTTTGGATGAAGCGGCAGTAGACCCTACAGTAACCTCCATTCACATTACTTTATATCGAATTGCTTCCGGGAGTAAGGTTGCGCAAGCACTTGCAAAGGCTGCTGAAAATGGCAAGAATGTTATGGTACTTGTAGAGCTTAAAGCGCGCTTTGACGAAGAGCATAACATTATTTGGTCTAAGCGCTTGGAAGAAGCCGGTTGCCAAGTAATTTATGGTTTTGATCAATATAAGGTTCACTCCAAGCTTTGTGTGATTACACGTAACGTAAACGGTGCCGTAAAGCATATCGTGCAAATCGGGACCGGGAACTACAATGAAAAGACTGCGCGTCAGTACTCCGATTATAGCCTAATTACCACCAATACTGATATTGCTCATGAAGCTGTAAATGTGTTTGAAACCTTGAGTTTGGGACAATTTGTAGAGGACAGTAAGTATCTGTTGGTGGCACCGTTGCAAATGAAGCATCGTTTCATAGAATTGATTGACACTGAAATTGAGGCAGCAAACAACGGTTATCCGGCACGAGTGGTTGCAAAAATGAACGGTTTGAGCGATAAAGATATTATCGACAAGCTTATTGAAGCCTCTCAAGCCGGCGTTAAAATTACCATGTATATTCGCGGAATTTGCTGTATGCGTGCCGGTGTACCGGGCCTTACAGAAAATATCACCATTAAGAGTATGGTTGGTCGTTTCCTCGAGCATCCACGTGTGTTCCTCTTTGGTTATGGCGAACGCGAACATCTCTACATCGGCTCCGCTGACTGGATGACGCGTAATCTCAACTATCGCGTTGAAGTGGCTGTTGAAATTCTTGATAAGGAAGTAAAACAGACGATTTTTGATGTACTTGATATTATCAGCAAAGATAATATGCTTGCTCGTGTGCAGCAACCGGATGGCACGTATAAGCGTGTATATCCGCAGGAAGGCGAAAAGAAGATTGACAGCCAACGCGAACAATATGAAATGTTCAAGCGTTTGCGCATTGAAACATCCTGTATTGAACATGAAACGCGTAGTCGTACCGTCATTGAGGATGAAAACGTACCGGAAGAGATTGTAAAACAAGCGGCAGTGAGTCGTGTAAAGAACCGGGCGGAACAGCCGGCGACGAAAGCATCTGCAACGGTTCAACCATCTGTTCACCAAGAAGAACGTCGTGAGCCAAAAACGTTTATGCAACGACTGAAATACGTTTTGTTTGGTAAATTCTAAAAATAGCAAAGACCGACTGTCCACTGATGAGATATGCTTGACAGTCGGTCTTTTTCTATGCGTTTTGTTGACTGAGAATGGCATAAAAAGCTATAATAGAGAGCATGAAATACAAAGGGGGCTGCTTATGAGCCAGGAAATGGAACACGCTTCTACGAACTTTATTGAAGCGATTATTAATAATGACATTGAAAACGGACAAAAAGAAATTGTGACCCGTTTTCCACCGGAACCAAACGGTTTCCTTCATATTGGGCATGCAAAGTCTATCTTTTTGAACTTTGGTTTGGCTAAGAAATACAATGGGTCTTGCTATTTGCGTTTTGACGATACCAACCCAATGAAGGAAGAGGAAGAATATATTAACGCTATCCAACGCGATGTGAAATGGTTGGGCGGCGTTTGGGATGGTGAAGTAAACTACGCATCCAATTATTTTGAATACTTTTATGAAGGTGCTGTTGAACTCATCAAGAATGGCTTGGCTTATGTCGATGATTCAACCGCCGAAGAATTGCGTGCAATGCGTGGTACTTTGACAGAACCGGGCGTAGAAAGTCCATATCGTAAGCGTACTGTAGAAGAGAATTTAGATCTTTTCAAAAGAATGCGTGATGGTGAATTTGCACCGGGAAGTTGCATTCTTCGTGCGAAGATTGATATGACCTCTTCTAACATGAATATGCGTGATCCTGCAATTTACCGCATTGTTGATGCAAGTCATCCACGTACAGGCAATGCTTGGCATATTTATCCAATGTATGATTATGCGCATCCATTGGAAGATGCTATTGAAGGCATTACACATTCTATCTGTACTTTAGAATTTGAGGACCACCGTCCACTTTATGATTGGGTATTGGATCATCTTCAACATATGCCATTTATTAAATTCAGATCTCATCAGATTGAATTTGCACGTTTAGAAATCGAAAATACCGTAACCAGTAAGCGTAAATTGAAAGCGCTTGTTGATGCAGGTTTAGTAGATGGTTGGGATGACCCGCGCCTTCCTACGATTGCTGGCTTACGTCGTCGTGGCTATACGCCGGCGGCTTTACGTGATTTCTGTGAACGTATCGGTGTGGCAAAGACCAACTCTAAGGTTGAAACCGGCTATTTACTCCATTGCTTGCGTGAAGACTTAAACATGAACGCACCGCGTACGATGGGTGTGCTTCGCCCGCTTAAAGTTACTATTACCAATTATCCTGAAGGTCAAATCGAAATGTTGCCTGCACTTGTGAACCCAAATGACCCTGATGCAGGAACCTATGAAATTCCATTTGGTCGACATCTCTATATTGAAAGAGAAGATTTCCGTGAAGAAGCAAACAACAAATATCATCGCTTAAAACCGGGCAAAGAAGTTCGATTGAAATATGCGTACATTATTCAGTGTGATGATTATGTGAAGGATGAAGAAACAGGAGAAATCCTTGAATTACTTTGCTCTTATGACCCAACCACTATTAGCGGTGGTCCAAACAGTGGGCGCAAGGTGAAGGGAACCCTTCATTGGGTAGAAGCAACCAATGCTATTGATGCGACGGCGCACCTTTACGGCGATTTGCTTGACTTTGAATCTGAAGCAGAAGATATTGTTGATAAGTTTAACAAAAACAGCCTTCAAGTATTAGAAGGCGTAAAACTTGAGCCAATGATGAAAAATGTTGAAGCCGGTCAAACCTTCCAATTCTTACGTAATGGATATTTCTGTGTTGATTCCAAGTACACAACTGATGACCATATTGTGTTAAATCAAACAGTTACCCTCAAGGATAGTTTTAAGGGGTGAGTGATGTGAAGTACGTCAGAAGTTTGTTTGCATACATTTGGCTGGCGTTGGTGTTGGTTGTATGCTTACCGCTTCGTGCAAAAGTAAATAAACTGGCGGAAAACGATTTTACCAAAGCGCAAGAAAAAATGTGGTCTTTTGCCAGTTGGGTAGGCAGAATGGGATGCAGCATTATTGGCGTGGACCTAACTGTCAAGGGTGTGGAAAACGTACCGATGGATGGGTCTGTAGTATTTGTTGGTAACCATCAAAGCATGTTTGATGCGCCAGTGATGCTTGCAGCGATTCCACGTCCAAGTAGCTTTATCGTAAAGGAAGAACTCAAAAAAGTGCCTGTGTTTGCAGGTTGGGTTGAAGCGATGAATTGCTACTTTTTACCACGTGGTGAGTCCAGAAAATCATTGGAAGTTATCATTGCTGCGGCGAAGCTTTTGAAAAAGAATGACCATGGGATGATTATTTTCCCTGAGGGTACGCGCAGTGATGATGGTTCTATGCGCCCCTTCAAGCCGGGTAGCTTAAAAATTGCCACACGAGGCGGGGCGGCTATCGTACCTTTTGCTATTGAACATAGTTTTGATGTAATGCCACGTGGGACTATTTGGATGAAGAAGGTTCCTGTAACGGTGACGTTCCTTCCGGCGATTTCTCCGGAAGAAGCCAAAGCAAAAGATACCACCGAATTGACACGCGGGATTGTACAAGACATTGCCGGCATTGTTGGCTGTCCGGCTCCGATTGAAAACGCTCCTGAAGAACAACAAGCAATATAAGAAAGATGGAGGTTGTGTATGAACATTCGTGCTAGACTGGCTACTGTAGCCGGAAAATCAACTAAATTTATCTTGGAAAAAACCCGTGGCGGCGGTTCCAGCTTACCTGGAAAAGTTGCTATGAAATTAGATCCTGCGGTGTTAGCGGAATTGTCCGAGGATTACCGCGTGGTAATGATTACCGGGACCAATGGCAAAACACTGACCACGTCGTTCATCACAAAAATTTTTCAAGCAAAATTCGGAAATGTGCTAACCAATCCAACCGGTGCCAACATGCTTCAAGGTATTGTGTCTTGTTTCCTTGGAGCTGACACCAAGAAGGGTGAAACAAAGTATGCAGTGCTTGAAGTTGATGAAGCAACCTTGAAGCACGTAACAAAATACATTAAACCGGAAGTGGTCGTGTTTACAAACTTATTCCGTGACCAAATGGATCGCTACGGCGAGATTGATACAACCTATGCACTGATGCGCGAAGGGATTGCACTTGCGCCAAATGCAACGATTATTGCTAATGGTGACCTGCCGATGTTTTCAAGCATAAAGCTTGATAATCCGGTAGAATACTTTGGCTTTGCACACCAAGCTGATGAGGGACAAACCGCTCATTACAATACCGACGGCATCCTTTGTCCGGTATGTGATAATATATTGCATTATAAGCTTTTGACTTATGCGAATCTCGGGAAATTCTATTGCCCACATTGTGATTTTAAGCGTCCGGAACTGGCGCATGCAGTGACCGCTATTCGTTCCTTAACGCCGGAATCTTCAAGCTTTGACATTGATGGTGAAACTTTCGATTTGCCAATTGCGGGTCTTTACAATATTTACAATGCGCTTGCTGCTTATAGTGTGGCGAAGCATTTTGATATTGATGACCGCTATATCAAGCGAGGCTTTGATGCGGCACAACGTGTCTTTGGTCGCCAAGAACATATTAATATTGGTGGCAAAGATGTGGTAATGAATCTCATTAAGAATCCGGTTGGCTTCAATCAAATTGTTGACTTACTCGCAACGGATTCGGCCGAATTTTCATTGGTATCCCTCTTGAATGACCGTCCTGCTGATGGTACTGATGTAAGCTGGATTTGGGATGGCGATTTTGAAAAATTGGTATCTCTTACGACTGGTCGTCCTGTGATTTTGTCTGGGATTCGTGTGGAAGATTTGTCGACGCGCTTTGAAGTGGCTGGATTAGCAAAGAACGAGCAAGTACTTGAACAAGATTTAAGCAAGCTTGCAGATTTGATTAAGCAAGCACCAACTCATAAGGTATACATTCTTGCGACTTACACAGCAACCCTCGATTTACGCCATGTTTTAGCGGAACAGGGTTATTTGAAGGAAGGGAAGAGTCGATGAAGGTACGCATCTGCCATCTCTATGGCAATTTGCTCAATACTTACGGCGATAATGGCAATTTGCTGATGCTTCAGCATGTAGCTCGTGAGATGGGGCATGAGGTAGAGACGACCATTGTGAGCTTAAAGGAACCATTTATTGCAAGTCATTACAATGTACTTTTTATTGGCGGTGGTCAAGACCGGGAACAGATGGTTATCGCAAAGGATCTTCCGTCAAAACGTAATGAACTTGTGAAATACATAGAAAATGGTGGCTGTGGATTGGCAATTTGCGGAGGCTACCAGCTTCTGGGCAAATATTATGAAACAGCACATGGAGAACGAATTGAAGGCCTTGGTGCATTGCCACACATTACAAAGCGTCAAATTGACAATCGTTTTATCGGTGACATTGAAATCTACAATGAACACTTTGATGAAACATATATAGGCTTTGAAAATCATAATGGGAGAACCTTTTTGGGTCCGGGCGAAGAGCCATTGGGTATTGTAAAAGTTGGTTTTGGCAATAACGGTGAAGATGGAACAGAAGGTGCTATTTATAAAAATATATTTTGCTCCTATTTTCACGGTCCTTTGCTTGTGCGCAATCGTCACTTGGCAGAGCGAATCATTAAAAAAGCGATAATAAACGCAAAGAAGTAATGAATATTAAAAGACTGCCCGGCATAGAGGCAGTCTTTTTGTGTAGATAGAACATATTGAAATGCAAGGGAGAGAAGTGGATGATAGCAACCATTATTAATACAATTGTTGTAATTATTGGGGCGCTTTTAGGAAATTATTTGAAACGTGGAATACCGGAGAAATTGCGTGGGCAAATGGTGCAGATTTTGGGTGTGTGCGTCATTTTAATTGGTTTACGTATGGCGCTTTCAGGTGAAAATGACCTCATAGTGGTGCTTTCAATTGCTGTCGGTACGGTAATGGGTTATTGCTGTCACCTAGAGGAGCATGTGAATAACTTAGGAGCGCGTGTGAAAGCGCTTAGTAATATTGAAGATGACCGCTTTGTCGAAGGATTTGTGTCGGCAAGCTTACTTTTCAGCATTGGCGCAATGTCCATTGTGGGCTCTTTTGAAGCCGGACTGCATCATAATTACGATATCATCCTCACAAAAACAGTGCTTGACGGTGTAATGAGCATTGTTCTGGGCTCGACCTTGGGGATTGGCGTAGCATTTTCAGCGATTGTTATCTTTCTTTACCAAGGGCTTTTTACAATGCTTGCGGGCGTCTTATCGCCTTTTCTGACTGATTTGGTAATCAGTTATCTCAGTGCGACCGGTGGTGTGATTATTGTGGCAATTGGGATTGACGTGTCAGGCTTAAAGGAAATCAATACCACAAATAGCTTGCCGGCCTTGTTGGTGGCAGTGGGATTTGGGCTGCTGTTGCCAATTTTGGGTGTAGCGTAACTGATTATTTTGGCTATGATGCGTAAGAAAGGAGAGAAAGAAATTATGAAAAAAATAGTGGCGCTGTTACTGAGTGTGCTTTTAAGTATTGGAATGCTGGTTGGTTGTGTCGACAATACGCCGGTGCCGGAGCAAGCAACCAATGTTACAATTACAGAAGATGGGAGCTATACTTCTAAAGAGGAGGTTGCTGCATATATAGCGACTTATGATAAGCTTCCGGGAAATTATATTACGAAAAAAGAAGCGAAAGCTTTGGGATGGCAAACAAAAGGCACCTTAGATGAAGTGGCACCGGGGAAATCCATCGGCGGTGATTATTTTGGAAACTATGAAGGGACGTTGCCGGAAGAACCGGGGCGCGAATATCACGAGTGTGATATTGATTATGAATCCGGTAATCGCAATGCCAAACGTCTTGTTTATTCCAATGATGGAAATATTTACTATACAGAAGACCACTATAAAACCTTTGAACATTTATATGGGGACGACCAATGAAAGAAATAATCATCGACTTTAACAAATATAATGATATAACAGCGTTTCATAAGGATATCAAAGAACGTCTGAATTTGTCTGACTACTATGGCGAAAATTTGGATGCGCTTCACGATGAAATTGAGTCCATGCCTGAAGATGCTTTTAAATTTCTTTTTTTCTATGGGGGAAAGATTCCACGTAAACAACAGGTGCAAATCGCAAAAATTCTCTTGAGAAAAATATAAAAGCGAGGCGTTGAACATGAAGCAAAGATTAAAGCATATCATTGCATTATTATTGATGGTGCTTGTGCTTTTTACCGGCTGTGGCGGACCGGGCAGTGCCACCTATACACAGGTAGATGGCGCGAAAGCACAAACAATGATGCAGGAATCCGATGAGTATATTATTGTTGATGTGCGCACGCCGAAAGAGTATGCTGAAATGCATGTTAAAGGTGCTATCAACGTACCGAATGAAAGCATTGGAGACGAAGCAATTGCGGAACTTCCTGATAAAGAACAGCAAATATTTGTTTATTACCGCAGCGGTCGTCGTAGCAAACAAGCGAGTGATAAACTCGCGGCGATGGGATATAGCAATATTGTAGAATTTGGTGGCATTAAAGATTGGGAAGGACCAACAGAATCCGAATAATAAAACGAAAAAACGAGCTTTCACTTTGTTTGGAGTGAAAGCTCGTTTTATATGCGTATTATTGAACCAATCCGGTATTGCCACTTCCTGTACCGCCGGAACCGCCGCTACTACCACCATTACCTGGGTTTGGTACAACGGTAGCATTGCCGCCTTCGATGGAAGGACGCCCTGGTATGGTTTCTGTGGTAGTATCACGATAATCATTGCCGGTAGATTGTTCTGTCGGTGGCACATAAGCACCGTTACTACCTTCATAGGTTGAACCGCCTTGGCCACTGCCGATATAGGAACCATTATTGTCATAGCCGGATTCGATATCTTCGCCATAGGTATTGGCTTCGTTAGAAGTATCGTCCGTGCTGCTGGCAATATCGACCAAATCTAAATCTTTTGGTCCGATGCGTTTGCCACCTTTCATGAATTTGGAGTTAATAAGCTCAATGATACCGGATTCAGATGGAATGTAGTAAGAGAGCCCATCATAGTAATCAGGAGTCCCCGGTAAAATAAACATTTCGATGGAATCTTTGCTCATGCCCTGCGCTTGCTTGAAAAACCAAATCATTTCGGAGATGGTTAAGTCAGTTTCCATGTTTTCGCTCACGACTTTAGCAAGTGAAGGAACCTTAGTTACAATGCTTTTATCGAGGAAAGTGTCTGCCAGTGCAGCAAAGAAAAGCTGCTGTGCACCGATACGTCCAATGTCCCCGGTGGCATAGCCGGAACGGAAACGAACGAATTGCAAAGCGTGTTTACCGTCGAGTACCTGATCCCCTTCCTTGAGGTTGATTTCAAGGTCTTGGTAAGGGTCGGAATATTCAAGGTCCATTGGCACATACATTTCGACACCACCAATAGCATCAATGGCTTCTTCGAAACCCTCGAATGTTGTAATCGCATAGCGGTCGATTGGTAATGCAGTTACTTTTTCTACTTCACGAATGGTTTGTTCAATGTTACCTTCGTAATCCACACTGTAAGATGCGTTAATCTTTTGGATTGGACGTTCTTCGTTACTCATGGTATCACGTGGGATGCTCAAGAGACGTAAGGTTTTCGCTTTGGTGTCAAAGCTTGCGAGTACAATGGTATCAGCATTTTCGTGACTTTCATCAACCCCACATAACAAAATATTGTAGGTGTCATCTTTAAGTGAGGATTCATTAGCGATGCTGGAGTCTGACGATGACGGAGCAGTTGGTAGGAAATAATAGGCTGCTACACCAACACCGGCTACGACAGAAAGGGCGAAAACAATAATAATGGCGAGTCTGGAAAAGAATTTTAACATGGTGCCCTCCTAGAGCAAGGTATCAAATAATTTAGAACGATAAAAGGAAAGTGCACCGGGCATAGCATAGGTGGTTTCTAAATCGTGAATATCTACCCATTTACCATCTGGCGGACCTGTTGGAGATGCTAAATGAACAAGCCAGCCAGTCATGTGCCATTCCTTGTGAGTAAAAACATGATGTGCAACACCGAGCGCTTCGGTTTTTTCGGGCTGAAGTTGGAGGTCGCTCAATGCGCATTTGAGACTGTCTTCGCAAAGGGTGTTCGGAATATCGAGAAATTCCCAAAGGCCGGCTAATAGTTGCCCTTGTGGACGTTTGCGAATCCAAACCTGGTTGTTGCAAAGAAGAATAATAATACTGTGTGATTCTATCGTGCGTGGTTTGCCTGGCTTTTTTACAGGCAGAACGCCAGTTAAGTCGCGCAAATATGCCAAACAACCTTCTGCAACCGGACAATTTTTGCAATGTGGTGCGCCATTGGCGCTACAGACCATTGCACCCAAATCCATCAATGCTTGATTGAAATCACCGGGCCGATGTGCCGGTACCAACGATTGGGCAAGAAGGCGTAGAGGCTTAGCGGAAGAGGCTACATTAATTGCGCCATCATAAGCGACCATGCGACTTAAAATACGAAGGACGTTACCGTCAACTGCGCATACACGCTGGCCAAAAGCAATGGACGCAATAGCGCCGGCTGTATAGGGACCAATTCCGGGCAAAGTCAGTAAACTGTCGTATTCTTCCGGTAGATGACCATCATGTTCGGACATCACCGCTTGCGCCGCTTTTTTTAAATTATCAACACGAGAGTAGTAGCCCAACCCTTCCCATAACTTATGTAAGCGGTTTTGATTCGCATTGGCAAGGGTAGCAATATTAGGCAATGCTTCAGTAAAACGTTCAAAATAAGGCAACACTGTCTGCACTTGGGTTTGTTGAAGCATAATTTCTGAAATCCATACGTTGTATGGCGTTGGATTTTCTCGCCAAGGCAAAAACGACGATTGTCATCATACCAATCTAAAATAAGATTGGTAAAATCGGTTGCTGAGAGTAAAAAATTGACCACAAACTATCTCCTGTGTAGAAAAATCACATTATAATACCACTGTAAATAATATTACAATTTGAAGATTTGTGCGTCAATACGGTTTTAACTATTGTCAACAAAATATGAAAGCGTGATGCGTGAAAAGACGGCTGGCTATCAAATAAGTGATAGGAATAGCAAAAATGAACAGGTGAATTGTATTGTTGCCATCTATGTGCATTAGAAACCAATGACGCGAAAAAGATATGTGAGAGAGGTTGCAAAGAATGTAGTGATGATTTGTTGGATTTGTTACTTAATTGCTATAGTCGTTTTGTGACAATTGTGCTATACTAAATATAATTAAAAATAGTTAGGAGGCGGATTTTTGTTTTATTCAATGCAAATACTTAACGAAATCGCTTATCGCTATGCAAGATTGAAAGGCCTTGTCCTTTGCCGCTAATGCGAAATGAGTGTGCAGAACGCGATAGGTTGTTTTCGGACTTAGCAGTGCGTTTTGTTTTGAATAGCTTATAATCACAAATAGTATATCGGCAAAACAATAGTAGAACTGTAACGACAAGCACGCTTTTCACGCAAAGTGGAAAGCGTGTTTTTTATGGGATTGAATACGCTAGGTAAAGATGATTGCATGCGCAGTAAACTTGATGTACAATACTGTCGTTCTGATGTACCTTGCCTTGAGGAGGTGTAGTATCTTGGAGAAACCATCCCTAGATGAATTAAAGATAGAATTAAAGCAGATTCCTAAGAAAAGCCTTTTAAAATGGGTTGTTTTTATTGGTTTTGTTTATGCAATCTACGATGCTGTTTATTTAAGAGCAGACTCTCGACGCTTGATGCTGGATTTGGCAGATATCTCGAAGGGTCTCGTTTCGAAGGTCATGATAAATATTGACATTCCACTTTTAATAGGTGTAGTGCTTCTTTGTATTATATTTGCTAAGCGTGACTTGATTGCGGCGTTAGCGCTTCGCACAAAATCGCAGATATTGTGGATGTTTGTCGGGATTGTTATTTTTGTTCTGGCTATTTACATGAAAATGCCGAAAGGCATGGTGGATGCTTATGAAATTATTCATGCGCTGGTTATAGCAGCACTCTTGGAAGAATTGGTCTTTAGAGGCGTTTTATTCCGTTGGATGGAACAAGCACATCTGAGTGTGGTTGCTTATTTATTAAGCGGTCTTGCATGGGGCGCACTTTTAGGGATTCGTCCCATGGTAGTTGGCGGATCTTCGGCCATTGGAGCAATTTTACCGATGGCGCTTATGGGTGCAGTTGTTGGGACGGTTTACGCTATGATTTACAAAAAAACCGATTCGCTGTGGTTGGTTGTTTATTTGCACGCAGTGCTGAGTCTCTTATAGGGGCTCAGCTTTTTTGTTCTATAAGAAATGCCTCAAGACAAAGACGTGTAAATTAAAAATAGGTCTATTGATAAGCAACAGAATTACTCATCAATAGACCTATTTTTTTTATTTCATGTAATTTCGGCATATTACTTTGCGCGCTGTACTTTATTGGAACGCAAGCAACGGGTGCAAACATTCAATTTTTTAGGGGTTCCGTCAACTACAACACGAACCTTTTGAATGTTAGGCTTCCAAGTTTTTTTGTTTCTGATATGAGAGTGGCTAACTTGCATGCCGGTTGCAGTACCTTTACCACAAATATCGCATTTTCTGGACATTACAAAACCTCCTTTAACAACTATAAAATCATACCTGAATATATTAACACAAGAACGCGGGATAATCAAGGGGATAATGAGGATTCATGCAAAAAAATTGTTTGCAGTAGTTGTAGGGAGAAATTATGAAAAATAGGAAGGAAAGTGAGGTGAAAATGAGAAAGGAATATTTAAAAAATGTAATTTTTGAATCTTCTAAAATCCAACTGGGTGCTTGTCTTGCGTGCCTTTTGTCGCTGTGATATACTAAATTTATCGTAATAAAAAAAGGCTTGGAGGGACTTGGAAATGAGTACCGAACAAAGAAAATATATAAAAAATCTACCTTTTTATAAAAAATATGTGTGTCCTATTTGTGAAGGACGTGGAGCAGTTGAGTGTTGTAATGCAGATGGCACAGACTGTGTGCCGGTCCCATGCGAATACTGTGGCGGTAAGGGCGTAATTGAAGAAAAGAATGTTCCTGCAATTATCGGTGTAGCGGCAGCTGCTGTCGTTGTAGTTGCTGTGATTGTCGTATTATTAATTTGATGGCTGGAGGGCTCAGCATGAGTAAGAAATCTTATGTTCCAAAGATTGCATCCCGTTGTGAAACCTGTCATGGTGCAGGTGTCTTACCGGGGCGTTGTCGCGAAGATGAATTGGTGCCATGCCCAACGTGTAAGGGCAAAGGGGTTATCCCTCACAAGGTCATCACAAAACGTGTAGAAGAAATGCCTTGTGACAATCCAAATTGTCATGAAGGTCGCGTGCAACAAATTCAAATGGTAGATGGCCGTGAAGTGGTCATTGAAAAAGCTTGTCCGGTATGTGATGGCTATGGGGTAATGTATCGTGAATATGAAGAAATTACCACTGAAAATGAAAAATGCCCAACCTGTGAAGGGCGTGCAATGATTACAGCCGGGGAAATGCGTCGCAGAAAGCTCGAAGCGTTTTGTCCGGACTGTCATGGTACCGGTTATAAACTTGAAGAACAGCCGGCAAAACGTGCAGTGATGTTAGGTGCATTTGCATTTTTATATCCGGCAGTGGCTGTCGTATCTATGGGATTTAAATTCATGCTTCGCTCTGTAAAGGCTGCTTTTAGTGCGAGAAAATCAAAATCCAAAGATGTGGCCGAAACTGAAGAAGAATAATATGGAAATGTTTAATGTAGAATTGCGTGCAATTCTACATTAATTTTTTGAAGGAGGAACCACAAAATGTTATATGATGAATTTAGAAAAGAAAAAATGATTGCCTTGAAAGAAAAGGATAAACTTAAAAATAAGGTAATTACTAATATTCTTTCAGATTTAACCTACATTAAAAAAGAACTTAAACAGGAACCGACTGAAGCTGATAGCGCAAAGGTTGTAGCAAAGCAAGTCAAGCAGTTAAAAGAAACCATGGAGCTTTCGAAGGATCGTCCTGATAAAATGGCTGAACTTGAAGCAGAACTTGCTGTGCTCGAACAATATATGCCAAAGCAAATGAACGAAGAAGAAATTCGAGAAGCAGTGGTGAAGCTTCTTGAAGAAAATGGCATTACTGCTGAGCCTAAAAATAAAGGGGCTATCATGAAGGTCGTTATGCCTGCATTAAACGGCAAAGCGAATGGTAAGGATATTAACAAAGTCGTTAGTAGCTTGTTTTAATGTTAGGACGTAAAGATTTCGGTGCTGCCAGCGAAAAGCAGGCGGAAATATTTTTGCGTAGAAAAAAACATCGAATAGTGGCGCGTAACTACTTCTCTAGGCATGGTGAAATTGATATTATTTCAGTATTGCCGGGAAAAATGTTGGTTTTTACTGAGGTGCGCAGCAAGCATAATTGCGAATATGGACATCCGATAGAAACCATCGATGCACGAAAACAAGCGCATATTCGGCAAACTGCCGAAAAGTTCTTGCTGGATAATCCGAAGTATGCTGATTATGCGTGTCGGTTTGATGTTGTGACTATTGTTGGCGAAGGAAAAAATGCAGAATTAGAATATTTTCCCGATGCATTTTAGCACTAAAACGTGTGCTTTTATTGACGATAATAGCCAGCTATGATAAAGTAAGAGTGTATTAGTAACGTGCATAAGCACGGCAATTTAAAGATTTATAGATTACCGTCATTGGATATATATTTATATGTCAGGAATGCGGGAAAGCATACCTAGGGTGGAAACAATCCAACCAAGTGGTATGGGCACTTGGTGCTACACCGAAGGGATAAAAGCCCAGGCGGGTAGGTTTCCTACACTTTGTAAAAAGGAACCTACCTGCCTGGGCTATTTTGTTTTTAACAATGGTTGTAAACGGAGGCAAAATTATGAATGCAAAAGTCGGAATTATTATGGGCAGTGACTCTGATTTCCCACTCATGAAGAAAACTGTTGAAGTACTTGAAGAATTTGGTATCGCCTATGAAGTGAAGGTTTCCAGTGCACACCGTACACCGGAAGACACCTTGGAATATGCTAAAACTGCGGTAGATCGTGGTTTGAAAGTTATTATTGCCGGTGCCGGTGCAGCTGCGCATTTGCCTGGTGTTATTGCAGCGGAGACCACTTTGCCTGTTATCGGTGTACCAATCAATGCAACTGCATTGAACGGTATGGATGCACTCTATGCAATTGTTCAAATGCCATCTGGGGTTCCTGTTGCATCTGTTGGGATTGACGCAACAAAGAATGCCGGCTTATTGGCTGTTCAAATCTTAGCAACTGCAGATGACGAACTTCGCCAAAAAATGGTTGAATATAAAGAAAATATGAAGGAAGCGGTCTTAAAGAAAAACGCAAAAATCCAAGAAACTCTCATTCAAAAAAAGAACTAATGGAGGTTCCAAATGATTAATCGTTACAGTAGAGAAGAAATGGCGCAAATTTGGACAGAAGAGAACAAATTTGCCGCATGGTTGGAAGTTGAAATTTTAGCAACCGAAGCGTGGTCTACCCTTGGTGTAGTTCCGGCTGAAGAAGCAAAAGCGCTCCGTCAAAACGCAAAATTTGATGTGGATCGTATCTATGAAATCGAAAAGCAAACCAAGCATGATGTTGTTGCATTTACACGAACCGTTTCCGAATCCCTCGGTGAAGAAAAAAAGTGGGTACACTACGGTTTGACCAGTACCGACGTTGTTGATACTGCTTATGGTTACTTGCTCAAGCAAGCCAATGACCTTATCAAAAAAGACCTTCAATTGCTTACTGATGTGATTGCAGAAAAAGCAAAAGCATACAAGTACACCGTTGAAATGGGTAGAACCCACGGTGTTCATGCTGAACCAACCACCTTTGGTTTGAAGCTTTTGAACTGGTATTCTGAAATGAAGCGTAACATCGAACGTTTCGAACATGCTTCCAAAGCAGTTGAAGCCGGCAAAATTTCCGGCGCAGTAGGGACCTTTGCAAATACCCCTCCTGCAGTTGAAGCTTATGTTTGCGAACATCTCGGCATTCGTGCGCAAGAAGTATCTACGCAAGTATTACCACGTGATCTTCACGCTGAATACCTTGCTGTTATCGCTTTAATTGCAACCAGTGTAGAACGTTTTGCAACCGAAATTCGTGGTCTTCAAAAGACCGAACAACGCGAAGTGGAAGAATACTTTGCAGCAGGTCAAAAGGGCTCTTCTGCAATGCCTCATAAGCGTAACCCAATCGGTTCTGAAAATATGTGTGGTTGTGCACGTGTATTACGTGGTTATATGCACACTGCTTATGAAAACGTTGCACTCTGGCACGAACGTGATATTTCCCACTCCAGCGCAGAACGTATCATCCTTCCGGATGCAACCATCTTGTTGGATTACCAATTAAATCGCTTTGCGAAGATTGTCAAAGACCTTACTGTTTTCCCAGAAAACATGAAGCGCAACATGGGCGCAACCTTTGGCTTAATCTACTCTCAACGCGTAATGCTCAAGCTCATCGAAAAGGGCATGAGCCGTGAACAAGCGTATGACCTTGTTCAACCAAAGACTGCACGTGCATGGGATGAACAGCTTCCGTTCCGTCCATTACTTGAAGCAGACGAACAAATTACCAATGTTTTGACCCCTGAAGATTTAGATGATGCATTTGATTATAGTCATCATTTGCAACATGTCGATGAAATTTTCGAACGTTGCGGATTAGGCGAATAATATAAGTTTTAGATAGGATTCTAAGGGAGGAATAATTAAATGGCAGTAGAAGTTTTAGAACAATTATACGAAGGCAAAGCAAAAAAGGTATTTAAGACCTCTGACGATGCACTGTACATGGTTGAATACAAAGACGATGCAACCGCATTTAACGGCGAAAAGCGTGGCACCATTGAAGGTAAAGGCGTCATCAATAATAAAGTAAGCGCAATGCTCTTCAAAGAATTGGAAAAGCACGGCATCGAAACCCACCTCGTTGAATTTATCGACGATACCCACATGCTCGTAAAGCGTGTTGAAATCGTTCTTCTCGAAGTTATTTCCCGTAACATTGTTGCAGGTTCTTTGGCTAAGCGTGTAGGGAAAGAAGAAGGTTTTGTATTGCCACAACCTATTCTTGAATTCTCCTACAAGAACGATGATCTCGGCGATCCAATGATTAACCGTTATCATGCAACTGCACTCGGCATTGCAACCGATGAAGAAATTGATGAAATCATCGCACAAGCACTCAAAATCAACGACATTCTTTGCGAAGTATTTGATAAAGCAAACTTGACACTCGTTGACTTTAAGCTCGAATTTGGTCGTACTCCGGATGGTAAAATCATCCTTGCTGATGAAATTTCTCCAGACACCTGCCGCCTCTGGGATAAGGACACCAAAGAAAAATTGGATAAGGACCGTTTCAGAAGAGACCTTGGTGGCGTAGAAGAAGCTTACGTAGAAGTATACAATCGTTTGAAAAATATCGGTCTTTAAGTCGAAATCCTAAGCTATAATCTGGTTTAATTTGTTTGGAGGAAAAACAAAAATGGTTCATTTTGGTGAAGACGGCATTCATGAAGAATGCGGTGTATTTGGTATCTATGCACCTGGAATGGAAGTTGCACATTTGGCGTATTTAGGCATTTTTGCATTACAGCACCGTGGACAAGAAGGTTGCGGTTTGGCCGTTTGGGATGGCGAAAACATCAACTATCACAAAAAGCTCGGCCTCGTTAATGATGTATTTAACGAAGACATTATCGAAAGCTTGCATGGGAGCTTGGCCATCGGTCATGCGCGTTATTCCACCAAGCAATCCAATACTGAATTAAACACCCAACCAATGGTTGCAAATTATTACAGAGGCGAATTTGCTTTGGCAACCAACGGGAGTATTATCAATGCTGCCGAATTGGGTACCGAACTCGCAAAAACCGGGTCTTTATTCCAAACAACAACTGATACTGAAGTGATGTGTAACCTTTTGGCACGTTATGCCGAAAACAGCTTAGATGTTGCTTTGAGAAAAGCGATGGATGAATTGGAAGGTTCTTATTCTTTGGTGGCTATTAACGATGGCAAACTTTTTGCCGCACGTGACCCTTATGGTAATCGTCCGCTTTGTATCGGGAAGCTTGGTGAAGAAGGCTACGTTGTGGCATCTGAATCTTGTGCGTTTGATACAATTGGTGCTTCCTTTGTACGTGACGTAGAACCAGGTGAAGTGATTGTTATCGATGACGCAGGTGTACATTCTGTAGCAAAAAAATTGGTTGATCATGCAAGCCATTGCATTTTCGAATATGTATACATTGCACGTCCTGACAGTACCATTGACGGTGTTAATGTAAACCAATCCCGTCGTCGCATGGGTGCGATTTTGGCACGCGAAGTCGGTGATTTGGACGTAGACATTGTTATTCCTGTTCCGGATTCCGGCACCAGTGCTGCTATTGGCTTTGCTGAAGAAAGCGGAAAAACCTTTACCCAAGGGATTTTGAAAAACCGCTATACTACTCGTACATTTATTCAACCAACACAAGCCATTCGTGAACGTATGGTAAATTTGAAGCTTAGCCCAATTCGCGAAGAAATTGCTGGTAAGAAAGTTGCTGTTGTCGATGATTCCATTGTACGTGGCACTACCAGCAAACGTTTGGTTGCACTTCTTCGTGAACGTGGTGCTGCTGAGGTGCATATGCTCATCACCTGCCCACCGGTACTGTGGCCTTGCTACTATGGTATTGATACCGCAGAAAGAAAAAATCTGATTGCAGCAAACATGACTGAAGAAGAAATTTGTGAATATATTAATGCAGACAGTCTTCACTATATTAGCCTTGATGGTTTATATGAAGCTGTTGGCAAAGATAAGAATGACTATTGTGTGGCTTGCTTGAACGGGGAATACTGCCTCGGTCAGCCGACCTGCAAAAAGTAATCCTAGGGGGAAATTACTGTGGAAAAGAAAACCATTACCTATAAAGATGCCGGCGTTGATATTGACAAAGGCAATGCGTCCGTAGAACTCATCAAGCCTTACGTAAAAGCAACGCGTCGGCCGGAAGTCATTGGCGGCTTAGGCGGCTTTGGGGGTCTCTTTGCTTTTGATAAAGATAAATATGAAAAGCCTGTTCTCATCAGTGGTACTGATGGGGTTGGCACTAAATTAAAATTAGCGTTCGATATGAATAAGCACGATACCATCGGGATTGACGCCGTTGCAATGTGCGTTAACGATATCCTTGTAAGTGGTGCTGAACCATTGTTCTTCCTCGATTATGTCGCTGTTGGTAAATTGGAACCTGAACAATTTGCACAAGTTGTTAAAGGTATTGCAGACGGCTGCGTACAGTCTAACTGTGCTTTGGTTGGCGGTGAAACCGCTGAAATGCCTGGTTTCTACAAGGTTGGCGAATATGACGTTGCAGGTTTCTGTGTAGGCGTTGTTGACCAAGATAAAATGATTGACGGTAGCAAAATCAAAGCCGGTGACGTTATCTTTGGTTTGCCTTCCACCGGTCTTCATTCCAATGGCTTCTCTTTAGCACGTAAGCTCATGCTTGAAGTAGAAGGTAAGGATTTGAACGACCCATTCCAAGACAGTGGCAAGAGCATTGGTGAAGTCATGCTCGAACCAACCAAAATTTATGTAAAGAGCATCGTTAAGCTTTTGGAAGATTGCCCAGATGCAGTGCTAGGGATGGCACATATCACCGGTGGCGGTCTTTTGGAAAATATTCCTCGCGTATTGCCTGAAAATGTGAATGCTAGCATTGATAAGACAGCTTGGCCTCGTCCTGCAATCTTTGATGCATTGGCAGAAGCCGGCAACCTCGGCGACAGTGAACTCTATAAAACCTTCAATATGGGGATTGGCTATGTGATTATCGTTGATCAAGCACAAGCAGACGCTGTTGCAAAATCTCTTGAAGCACAAAACGAAACTTTCTATCGTATTGGTGAAGTGACCGAAGGCGATGGTCACGTTATTATCAAGTAAGAGAAAGGAAGGATTGGCTTGAAGATTGTGGTATTTGCGTCCGGAAGAGGTTCAAATTTCAAAGCAATATATGAAAATATTGAAGCCGGCACGCTTACAAATATCGAAGTTTCTCTTGTTGTATCTGACAATCCGGATGCAAACGTTTTGGCATATGCTGCAGAAAAGAATGTGCCACATGTGTGTGTAGATAGAAAAAGCTTTGCTACCAAGGAAGCTTATGAAGAGGCCTTGCTTGCAGAAGTAGGTAAGGTGCCTTGTAATCTCTTGGTTCTTGCGGGGTATATGAGAATCATTGGACCACAATTCTTGGCAAATGTAGGCTGTCCTGTGGTTAACATTCATCCATCATTATTGCCATCATTCCCGGGGCTTCATGCACAAAAGCAAGCAGTGGATTATGGTGTAAAGGTCAGCGGCTGTACCGTGCATTTTGTTGATACTGAGCTTGACCATGGTCCAATCATTGCACAAGTGCCGGTACCTGTTATGGATGATGACGATGAAGACAGCTTGTCCGAACGAATTCTGGTGCAGGAACATCAAATTTATTCCGTTTGCCTGCAGATGATTGCTGACAATAAAATCAGTTTAGAAAATCGTTGTGTAAAGATTAAAAAATAGGGGTGGAATTGTGAAAAGAGCATTAATTAGTGTATCTGATAAAACCGGACTTCAAGAATTCGCAAAATCATTGGTTGAATTGGATTATGAAATTCTTTCTACCGGTGGTACTGCGCGTGCACTTGCAGAAGCAGGGATTCCTGTTGTAGAAGTTAGCGATGTAACCAAGTTCCCTGAAATTCTTGACGGTCGTGTAAAAACCTTGCATCCAATTATTCATGCAGGGATTCTCGCACGTGGCACTGAAGAACATTTGAACACCTTAAAGGAAATGGATATTACTCCAATTGATTTGGTTGTTATCAATCTCTATCCATTCGAAGAAACGATTGCAAAGGAAAACGTTGACCAACAAACCTGTATCGAAAACATCGATATTGGTGGTCCTACCATGGTTCGCGCTGCTGCAAAGAACCACGAACGTGTTTCCATTGTTGTTGACCCAGCTCAATATGATGAAGTGATTGCTGCGCTTAAGAGTGAAGAAGGCATTACCTTGGTGCAACGTCAACGCTTGGCAATGCGTGCTTTTGAAATGACCGCTCGTTATGATGCTGCAATCAGCCAATATTTGGTAAGCCAATTTGCAGAAAATATTTTCGAACCATCCTATTCTTTCGGTGGTCGCTTGCAACAAACTTTGCGCTATGGTGAAAACCCACATCAAAAAGCTGCATTCTACGTTAACACCAAGAAAGCAGGCACTTTAGCAGGTGCTGAACAGCTTGGCGGTAAAGAACTCTCATACAACAACATTGTTGATACCGATGCTGCATGGCAAATGGTTAACGAATTTAGCGATAAGCCTGCATGTGCAATCATTAAGCACACCAACCCATGCGGTTTTGCAACTGGCAAAGATGTATGTGATGCGTTTACTCGTGCACATGAAGCAGATCCACTTTCTTCTTATGGTGGTATTATCGCTTTCAACCGTAAGGTTGACAAAGCAACTGCAGAAGAAATCATCAAAACTTTCTTCGAAGCAGTTATTGCACCGGGGTATGAAGATGGCGTTGTTGATGTGCTCCACAAAAAAGAAAAATTACGTATTCTTGATACCCATGCATGTGCTCAAACTTCTGAACCATGGATTGAAACCATCAGTGGCGGTTTCCTTGTTCAAGAACGTGATAGCCACAACCTTAATGTAGCAGACCTCAAAGTTGTGACTGAAAAGCAACCGGATCCAGCATTGATGGATGACCTTGTATTTGCTTGGAACGTTGTAAAGCACGTGAAGAGCAATGCGATTGTTGTTGCTAAAGATGGTGTATCCATCGGCGTTGGTGCAGGTCAAATGAATCGTGTAGGTTCTTGTGATATTGCACTTACTCATGCCGGCGAAAATGCAAAGGGTGCTGTACTTGCTTCCGATGCATTCTTCCCATTTGCAGATAACATTGAAGTGGCTGCAAAGGCGGGCATTTCTGCAATCATTCAACCTGGTGGCAGTATTCGTGACGAAGAAGTTATTGAAGCTTGCAACAAGTATGGCATCGCTATGGTATTTACCGGCGTACGTCACTTCAAGCACTAAGAGAGGATAAATTCATGAAAATTTTGGTAATCGGTAGTGGCGGTCGTGAACACGCACTTTGCTGGAAGCTTGCTCAACATCCTGATACCAAGGTGTATGTAGCACCTGGTAATACTGGGATGTGTGATGAAGCCGTTCTCGTGAATATTAAGGTAGACGACATTCAAATGCTCGTTGATTATGCAAAAGCCGAAGAAATCGACCTTACCGTGGTAGGCCCTGAATTGCCACTTACACTTGGTGTGGTTGATGCATTCCGCGAAGCTGGGCTTGCCTGCTTTGGTCCATCCAAGGCAGCAGCTCGTTTAGAAGGCAGCAAAGCCTTCTCCAAAGAACTTATGAAGAAGTACAATATCCCAACTGCTGCATTTGACACCTTTACCGATGTTGAAAAAGCAAAAGCATTTGTAGATGAAATCGGTATTCCTTGTGTTGTTAAGGCTGATGGCCTTGCAGCCGGCAAAGGGGTTATCATTTGTATGACTCGCGAAGAAGCAGACGCCGCAATTGACGATATGCTAAGCGGCCATGCTTTTGGTGATGCAAGTGCACAAATCGTTATCGAAGAATTTATGGAAGGTCCGGAAGTCAGTGTATTGGCATTTGCTGATGGCAAGCATGTACGTCCAATGGTTTCTGCACAAGACCATAAGCGTATCTATGATGGCGATAAGGGTCCTAACACCGGCGGGATGGGTGCATACTCTCCGGCACCTGTTTATACCGAAGAAATAGCTGAGCTTGTAAACAGAACCATCATCGAACCAACCATCAAGGCAATGGAAGCAGAAGGGGCTCCATTTACCGGGATTTTGTACACCGGCCTGATGTTGACCGATAAAGGTCCTCGCGTGCTTGAATATAATGTACGTTTTGGCGATCCGGAAACCCAACCTATCATGATGCGCATGAAATCCGATATCGTGCCTATTTTCCAAGCATGTATTGATGGTACTCTCGATCAAGTGGACATTGAATGGTATGACGATGCAGCTGTTTGTGTAGTTATGGCATCCGGCGGTTACCCTGCAAGCTCCGAAAAGGGTGTGGTTATCCATGGCCTTGAAAAGGTGAAAAAGGATGAAGCCGTTGTATTCCATTCCGGCACAACCATGAACGGTGGCGAAGTTGTCACCAACGGTGGGCGTGTACTTGGCGTAACCGCAAAGGATGCAACCATCAAAGGTGCAATCGAAAAAGCTTATCAAGCTGTCGAAAAAATCAGCTTTAACAATATGCAATTCCGTCGTGATATCGGCGCACGTGCTTTGAAATAAGAGGAGAAAATTATGAGCGAAATCAAACGCTTTTTTGTAGAGCGCAAAGAGGATTTTCGCGAAGAAAATACCGCGCTCATTCAATCTTTGCGCAGAGACTTGGGCTTAGATGCCCTTGAAAATGTACAAGTTATTCGTCGTTATGACTTGGATTTAAATGCTGATTTAGATACCAAGCAAATTTGCAACTTGGTGCTTTCCGAACCACGCGTTGACGTGGTATATCCGGAAGTGCTTCCTGCAGAATACGATGGCAAGATTGTACTCGCTGTTGAACCGCTTCCTGGTCAATATGACCAACGTGCGGATTCCTGCGGTCAATGTATTGAAGTTGTAACCGGTGAAAAACCGGTTGTTAAAACCGCACTTGTGTATGTGCTTACCGGTGATTTGACAGATGAACAAGTAGAAGCTGTAAAGCATTACCTTGTAAACCCTGTTGAAGCACGTTTAGCAGCACTTGAAAAGCCGGTTGCATTCGAAAAACCGGAACCGGCTAATGATGTAGTACCAAATGTTGAAGGTTTACTCGAAGCTGATGAAGAAGGTTTGGCAGCGATTATTAAAGCATACGGCTTATCCATGGATGTGGATGACCTTGCTTACTTGAAAGCATACTTTGTAGAAGAAGGTCGCAATCCAACCGAAACCGAACTTAAGGTTATTGATACCTATTGGTCTGACCATTGCCGTCACACCACCTTTAATACTGAAATCACCGATGTAACCATCGAAGACCCAATCGTACAAAAGGTGTATGACGAATATCTCGCATTGCGTGAAGATGTTTACGCAGATCGTAAGAAAAAACCTGTAACCTTGATGGACCTCGGTACTATTTCCACCAAGTATCTCAAAAAACATGACCTCGTTCGTAACCTTGATGAAAGTGAAGAAATCAATGCTTGCTCCATCAAGACTGAAGTGGACATCGATGGCGTAAAAGAACCATGGATTTACATGTTCAAGAACGAAACCCATAACCATCCAACTGAAATTGAGCCTTTTGGTGGTGCTTCCACCTGCTTGGGCGGAGCTATTCGTGACCCACTCAGTGGTCGTAGCTACGTATACCAAGGCTTGCGCTTGACCGGTGCTGCAGATCCACGCAAGAGCATTGAAGAAACCCTTCAAGGTAAATTGCCACAACGTAAGATTTGCACCTTGGCAGCAAAGGGCTTTGCCTCCTATGGTAACCAAATTGGTATGGCAACCGGGATTGTTGACGAAGTATATCATCCGGGTTATGAAGCGAAACGTATGGAAGTTGGTGCGGTTGTTGCTGCAGCACCTGCAGGCAATATTGTCCGTGAACGTCCATCTGCTGGTGATATCGTTGTTCTCTTGGGCGGCAAAACCGGTCGTGACGGCTGTGGCGGCGCTACCGGTTCTTCCAAAAAGCACAATCTTGACTCCTTGGAAACCTCCGGTGCAGAAGTGCAAAAGGGGAATCCGGTAGAAGAACGTAAGATTCAACGCCTTTTCCGTCGCCCTGAAATTGCTCGCATGATTAAGCGCTGCAATGACTTTGGTGCCGGTGGTGTGTCTGTTGCTATCGGTGAATTGGCAGATAGCTTGCACATTCATTTGGACCGCGTGCCTAAGAAATATGAAGGGCTTACCGGTACCGAATTGGCTATTTCCGAATCCCAGGAACGTATGGCTTGCGTCATCGCGAAGAAGGATTGGGAAGCATTCCAAGCCATGGCATACGAAGAAAACCTCGAATGCACTGCAGTTGCTGATGTAACTGACAGCGGTCGCATGATTATCGAATATCGCGGTCAACATATCGTTGACCTTTCCCGCACCTTCTTGGATAGTGCCGGTGCTAGCAAGGTAGCAACTGTTGTTGCTACAGCTGACGGTGATGCCAACGTAACTGTTGAAGTTCCGGAGGATAAGGCCGAAGCACTGAAGCAACATCTTGGTAGCTTGAACATTTGCTCCAAAGCCGGATTGACCGAACAATTTGACTCTACCATTGGTGCAGGCACTGTTCTCTTCCCATTGGGTGGGAAGTATCAAGCAACCCCTATCCAAACCATGGTTGCAAAGATTCCTGTGCTTAAGGGCGAAACCAACACTGTAAGTATGTTTACTTATGGTTTCTCTCCTGAAGCAATGAGCCAAAACCAATTCTGGGGTGCATATAATGCTGTTCTTGAATCCATCATGAAGCTCATGGCAACCGGTACCGCATCTGATGATGTATACCTTTCCATGCAGGAATACTTCCACAGCATTAAGGGCGAACCAACCAGATGGGGGCAACCTTTCAAAGCGTTGCTCGGGGCACTGGCTGCACAACGTGACCTTGAACTCCCGGCTATCGGTGGGAAGGACTCTATGAGCGGGACCTTCGAAGACCTTGATGTACCGCCAACCTTGATTTCCTTCGCTACCACTATTTCAGAAGCCGATCGTGTAATCAGCCCTGAATTTAAGGCAAGTGGTCACAAGATTGGTTTGGTTAGCGTTGTTCGTGATGAAGACGGCCGTGTAGATGGTACCGCATTCAAAACCTTCTATGCCATGATTCAAGACGCCATTAAAGCAGGCAAGATAGTATCTGCATGGAGCGTTGGCCAAGGCGGCGTCATCGAAGGCCTTTACAAGATGGCAATCGGTAACCAAATTGGTGTGAAGTTCGAAGCTGATATGGACTTTGAAGCGCTCTTCCAACCTGCAGTGGGTACCTTGATTCTCGAATTGGCAGATGACCTCGATACCGAAGTTGCTGTCATCGGTACCACCGTTGATGCATTCAACTTTGTTTGGGATGACACCACCGTTGACCTCGCAACCTTGGAAGCAACCTACACCGGGGCATTGGAAGACATCTACCCAACCACCGCTGAAAATGATTACACCGGTACGCCTGACGCTGCACAAGTTACCAAGCCAACCCAAACCTACAAGTTTGCCGGCAAGGTTGACGGTGCACCAAAGGCTGTACTCGCTGTATTCCCTGGCACTAACTGTGAATACGACACTGCACGTTTGCTTGAACGTTGTGGCGCCAAGGTAGAGGCAATCGTTATTGGCAATCTGACTACCACACGTTTGCAAGCTTCTATTGATGCCATGGAAAAAGCACTCCAAGATGCGCAAATGCTCGTGCTTCCCGGTGGCTTCTCCTTTGGGGATGAACCGGATGGCTCTGGGAAGTATATCGCTGCGTTCTTTAGAAACGAACGCCTCAATGAATCCATTGAACGCTTGCTTCATGTGAATGACGGTTTGATGCTTGGTATTTGCAATGGCTTCCAAGCATTGGTAAAACTCGGTCTTCTCCCTTACGGCAAGATTGTAGACCCAACCGAAAACGATTGCACCTTGACATTTAATACCATTGGTCGTCACCAATCCAAGTATGCGTTGACTCAACTCGTGAGCAACCAATCTCCATGGTTGGCTGGTATGGAAGTAGGGACTACCTATCAAATTCCATTCTCTCACGGTGAAGGACGTTTTGTTGCCGGCGAAGAAACCTTAAAGAACATCTTTGCGAACAACCAAGTGATTACTCGTTATGTGGATATGGATGACCAAATCCGTTTGGATATGCCATTCAATATCAATGGCTCTTACGCAGCTATTGAAGGCCTCACCAGCCCAGATGGCCGTATTCTCGGTAAAATGGGTCATAGCGAACGTATTGGGGCAAACATTGCCAAGAACATTCCTGGCAATAAATTGCAACCAATCTTCCAAAACGGTGTTGACTACTTCAAAATCTAAGCGATTTGTCGCTTTATATTACAGCCCATGTACTTGCAAGATGCAGGTGCGTGGGCTGTTTTTGTGCAGTGAGTGAAGGCGTTTGATAGTTTACAGTATGCACGCTATATACTATAATATGAATACGAAGGCTAGAGGTACTACGGCGTGTGAAGCCGCGCCAAACAATTGATTTATTGAGCTTAATGTGGCTGCAACAACGTAGGAAAGCATTATACAGTAACCATCAGTCCTTTCTTGCAGTTTAAGGAAGGGCTTTTCTTTATGAAAACAAACGGATGACCGGAGGATATAAAATGCAACTTACAGAAAAATTATTCGAATCTTCCAAAGCTATTTGGGAAAACTATCTGGAGCAACCCTTTGTCAAAGAACTTGGCGAAGGGACCTTGGATTTGGAAAAATTCCGCTACTATATGATTCAGGATTATCGTTATTTGCTTCAATATGCAAAGGTATTTGCTTTGGGCGTCGTAAAAAGCAACGATGAAGCGCTCATGCGTCGTTTTGCTGCCATGGTAAATGATACCCTTGATGGGGAAATGAAAATTCATAAAGCATACATGGCACGTTTGGGCATTACCAATGAAGAAGTGATGAATACCCCATCCCACTTCATCAATAGCGCATATACCTCTTACATGCTTGATGAAGCATTCCGAGGTGGTGTATTGGAAGTGATTACTGCCGTTCTTTCTTGCGCGTGGAGCTATCAATTTATTGCAGCACATTTGAACGAAATTCCCGGCGCTGCTGAGCACCCAACCTTTGGTGAATGGGTACAAGGCTATACCAGCGAAGAGTATTGTCGTGCAACTCAGGATATTATCGATGTAGTCAATGAATTGGGTGAAAAGCTTTCTGTCGAAGATGAAGCCCACATTATTGAAATCTTTGTCAATTGTAGTATCCATGAAAAGCATTTTTGGGATATGGCATACAGCATGGATAAATAAAAGGGGCGATAAAAGTTGTTAGAATTTAAGAACGTGTCGTTCAAGTATCCTGAAGATGACTATGTCATGATGGAAAATCTGTCGTTTTCTGTTGAAGACCATGCCTTTATATCCATTATTGGCGCCAGCGGATGCGGCAAAAGTACGATATTTCGCTTAATCAACGGTTTGGAAAAGCCGGATGCCGGAGAAATATTGGTTGACGGGCAACCAATTTCAGGCTTAAAGCAGTACAGCGCCTTTATGCCACAAAAGGATATGCTCTTTCCATGGCGTACTATTGAGAAAAATCTTTATCTGCCAATGGAAATGCAGCACATTTCAAAAGAAGAAAAGAAACGTCGCGCCGAAGAAGTATTGGCACAGGTTGGCCTATCAGAGTATATGAAAAAATATCCCAAGGACCTCTCCGGCGGGATGAAACAACGTGTGGCCTTTGCACGAACCTTGCTTAGCGGCGCTGAAATGCTCCTTTTGGATGAACCGTTTTCTGCACTCGACTTTTTAACTCGCGTAGACATGCAAGAGTGGCTGTTGAAACAATGGGAAAATAACAAGAAAACCACCTTGTTTATCACACATGATGTAGAAGAAGCGATATTTCTTTCACAAAGCATCTTTGTCATTCAAGCGAGCAAACCGTTTTACAGCATGGAACGCGTGGAGGTGCCACTGGATTATCCGCGTGATCGCAGTATGCTGAAACAGCCTGAAATTGTGGACTTGAAAGAGCAACTCATCAATAAATTAAGAAGGAGTGTCAAACAATGAAAAAGAATTTAGCTGCCGGCGTTTTGATGCTCGTCTTTTTAATGATTTGGCAAGGAACGGCGATGGGGATTGACGCCGCCTATATCTTGCCAACCCCGATTCAAGTGTTGCAGCGTCTGTGGGAGCTGCGTGTACCGCTTGTAACGGTGCACCTGCCGGCAACGATGACCGTTACAGTGGTTGGTCTGGGCATATCCATTGGCTTGGGACTTTTGCTCGCTGTGCTGATGGACGCCAGTGAGCACATTGAAAATGCCCTTTATCCAATCATAGTTGCCTCTCAAACCATCCCTGTCACAGCCATTGCGCCACTCTTTATCGTGTGGTTCGGCTATGGCATGTGGAGTAAAATATTGGTCACCATTCTCATTACATTCTTCCCAATTGTTATTACCGTATTTGACGGCCTAAAAGGGACAAAGCGTGAAATGGAGGAATTGCTCGTGACCTATGGCGCCACCAAAAAGGACATCTTTTTGAAACTTAAAGTGCCGGTGGCATTGCCAAACTTTTTTTCAGCCATCAAAATGGCCGTGCCAATCAGTGTTATTGGGGCTGCCATTGGGGAATGGCTCGGTGCGCAAAGTGGCTTGGGCTACTTTAGCAAACGTATGATGACACAGCTTGACGGTGCAGGCGTATTTGCACCGGTCGTGCTTTTGTCTGTAGTAGCAATGGCTATTGTGGGGATTATTACTATTGTTGAAAAACGGGTTATCCGTTGGAGAAAGGAGTTATAATTTAATGAAAAAATTGATTGCTATGCTTTTGGCAGCAACCATGGTTGTTGGTCTCGTTGGCTGTGGCGGCGGCGACAAGCAACCTGCATCTTCTGCTTCCGCAGAAGCAGGGTCTAACGACTTGCAAGACATTTCCGTTGTATTGGACTGGTATCCAAACGCTATCCACACCTTTATGTATGTGGCTCAAGAAAAAGGTTACTTTGCCGAAGAAGGCTTGAACCTCGTAGTTAACTTCCCGGCTAACACCAATGATGGGATTTCCATGCCGGCAGCAGGGAAAGCAGACATTGGTATGTACTACATCCATGACGCTATTACCACCGCTGTAGAAGAAGATGTGCCAATCGTATCTATTGGTGCTGTTACTCAAAAAATGCTCAACGTATTCATCGCATTGAAGGAAACTGGCATTGAAAGCCCAGCTGACTTCAAAGGCAAGAAGATTGGTTACGGTGGTACCGCACTTTCCGAAGCCATCACCGCACAAGCACTCGAAAACGTTGGCCTCTCTGCTGACGATTGCGAATTTGTTGACGTTGGCTTTGACCTCATGAGCTCCATGACCACCAACCAAGTTGATGCTACCATCGGTTGCATGGTGAACCACGAAGTGCCACAAATGGAAGAAGAAGGCTTCGACGTTAACTACTTCTCTCCAACCGACTATGGTGTGCCACAAGCCTATGAATTTGTCTTCTTGGCAAACAAGGACGCAGTTGCAAAAGACCCTGAAAAGTTCAAAGGCTTCTTGCGTGCTTGCCAAAAGGGCTATGAATTCATGAAGGAAAACCCTGAAGAAGCCCTTCAAATCCTTCTTGATAACCAAAACGAAGAAAACTTCCCACTCTCCAAGACTGTAGAAACCAAGAGCATGGAAACCATCCTCCCTGTCATGGAAACCGAAAATGCACCATTCTTGCACCAAGATGCAGAAGTATGGCAAACCACTGCTGACTGGCTCCACGAACGTGGCCTCTTAAAAGAAAAGACCGACGTATCTAACTTGTTCGTGAACCTCTTGGAAGAAGAATAATACAAAACAATATCCACAAACCATTGTGAACATACAAGAAAAATGGACTGTCGCATGAAGCGGCAGTCCATTTTTTGCGTAGAGAATAATCGTGGAAGGTGGTGGCCGTAGAAAAAGGAAGAGCGCCTACAACAGTATTTGTTGTAGGCGCTCATAATGGCGCACCATGCGCGCAAACGAAATCGGATGAATCCTTACTTGCACTCACCTTGTAATTTCTGATAATAGAGTACAATATACGGGTCTTGATGTCAAGTCTGAAAATTGATATTATTGAGTTAAATAATTAAAGAGTAATTGAAACACTGCAAATTGTAGTGTTTATGGTGAAAAGAGGGAGTTATTATGAGTGAAAAAATTCCATACTATATTGGCTTGGACATGGGGACCAACTCAGTAGGCTGGGCGGTAACCGATGAAAATTATAAAATTCTCCGCGGTAAAGGCAAAGACATGTGGGGCGTGCGCCTGTTTGATGAAGCACAAACTGCTGCAGAGCGTCGTACCAATCGTGTATCACGTCGTCGACGTCAACGTGAAGTGGCACGCATTGGTTTGGTGAAAGAATATTTTGCGGATGCACTGAATGCAGTGGACCCGGGATTTATGGTGCGATTAGAAGAAAGCAAGTATTGGCTAGAAGATCGCAGCGAAGAGAACCAACAAAAATTTGCACTTTTTAATGATAAGGATTTTACAGATAAAGAGTATTATACTGTCTATCCGACCATCTTCCATTTGCGCAAGGAACTTATTGAATCAACCGAACAACATGATGTGCGATTGGTTTATTTGGCAATCTTGAATTTGTTTAAACGTCGTGGACATTTTCTAAATAAAAGCCTTGAAAGCGATGGCGAAACCATGAGCATGGCAGAGGCGTATGCTGCATTGGTTGATGAAGCAGCAGCATTAGAGATTACGCTTCCGATGCCAATTGACGCAAAAAAACTCGAAGAGGTTTTGAGTCAAAAAGGTGTATCACGCAAGTTTGTTGAGCAAGATACCAACGAATTCTTTGGTTTTTCAAAAAAAGCGTCGGAAGCGCGAGAATTGGTTAAGCTTATGTGTGGTTTAACCGGGAAAATGCGCAACATTTACGGAGAAGAACTTATCGATGATGATAATAAGAAATTAGCACTTTCATTTAGAAGTAACGATTATGAAGAAAAAATGAATGAAGTTGCTGAGCTTGTTGGCGATGAAAATATGAGGTTGCTGGAAGCCGTAAAAGAAGTGCATGATATTGCATTATTGGCGAATATTTTAAGTGGCGAACAATACCTTTCTGTAGCAAGAGTCAAACAATATAACAAACACAAAGAAGATTTACAGCAGTTAAAGCGTGTGCTTAGAACCTATGATAAGGCAGCCTATAAGAAAATGTTCCGCGTAATGGGAAAGGATAATTATAGTGCTTATGTTGGGAGTGTAAACTATAAAGAGCACAAAGAACGCCGCAATGCCGGTGCTGGAAAAGATGGCGAAAGCTTCCGTAAAGCAGTAGAAAAAGTGATTGATGCATTACCGGAAGAAGCACAATTAGATCAAGATGTTATTGAAATTCGTGAAAAAATCAAAAATGAAGCATTTCTTCCAAAACAACTGACATCAGCCAACGGCATTATTCCAAATCAAGTGCATTTACGTGAATTAAAAAGGATTTTGGAAAATGCATCTGGCTATTTGCCATTTTTAAATGAAATTGATGAATCCGGATTAACGGTTAAAGAACGAATAGCACAATTGTATGAATTCCAAATTCCGTATTACGTAGGACCATTGTCAAAACAGAATAGTAAAAATGCTTGGGCCAATCGACGTCCCGGCGAAGAAAAAGGTCGCATTTTGCCATGGAATTTTGAGCAAAAAATTGACGTTAATCAAGCTGCTGAAGATTTTATTAAACGCATGGTACGCCATTGCAGCTATTTGGATGCTGAATTTACGCTACCAAAACAATCTTTGATGTATGAAAAATATATGGTGCTCAATGAGCTCAATAACCTGCGTATTAACGGTGAAAAACCAACCGTATTACAAAAGCAGCAGATTTATAATGAATTGTTTGGTAAAGGAAAGCGTATTACTCAAAAAGCACTGATTAATTACCTAAAAGATGAAGGAATCGTTGAAAAAGACAGTGAACCGATTATCAGTGGAATTGACGGTGACTTTAAGGCGTCACTTTCAACTTTTGGGAAGCTACGTACAGTATTAAAAGAAGAGGCACGTAAAGACAGCAGTCAAGAAATGATGGATCAAATTGTCTTTTGGGCAACTGTTTATGGTGATGACAAGCGCTTTATCCGTGCCCGTATAGAAGAGCATTACAGTGAAATTTTGGATGACCATGCAATCAAACAATTGCTTGGCATGAAATTTAATGGCTGGGGAAATTTGTCAAAAGCCTTTTTGGAAATGGAAGGTGCTTCAAAAGAAGACGGCGTATATCGTTCTGTTATTCAAGCGCTATGGGAAACCAACGATAATCTCATGGAATTGTTAGGACAAAGATATACCTACAAGGAAGAGCTTGAGAAGCGTGTTCAAACTAAAGAAAAACCATTAGCAGAATGGACTATTGATGACTTGGATGGGATGTACTTATCCCCTTCTGTTAAGCGTATGGTATGGCAAACGCTAAAGATTATCAGAGAAATTACAGAGGTCAGAGGAAGCGCACCAAGCAAGATTTTTGTGGAAATGGCACGTGACGATGCGCAAACCAAGGCAAAGAATAAAGGAAAACGTACAAAATCACGCAAGGACTTTTTGCTAGAGTGTTATAAAGATGATAAAGCGTGGAAAGATGAATTGACATCTGTAGATGATGGAGAATTGCGTGCTAAAAAATTATATCTGTATTATTTGCAAATGGGACGTTGTATGTACAGTGGAGAAGCTATTGATTTGGCTTCGTTGATGTCTGGTAATACGATGTATGATATTGACCATATTCATCCCCGTCATTTTGTGAAGGATGATAGCTTAGAAAATAATCTTGTTCTCGTAAAGAAGGATAAAAATGCTCATAAGAGTGATAATTATCCTTTAGAATCCGAGATTCGCAATAAGCAATTTGGATTTTGGAAATCATTGCTGGATAAGGGGCTGATTACTAAGACGAAGTTTACGCGCTTGATACGTTCAGAAGATTTTTCACCGGAAGAGTTAGCGGGCTTTATTAACAGACAATTAGTGGAAACCAGACAAGGAACGAAGGCTATTACTAAAATTCTGCAACAGGCTTTTCCTGATGATGACATGGAAGTGGTATTTACTAAAGCAGGGGTGGCCGCTAAGCTACGCCACGATTTTGATCTGGTCAAAGTGCGTTGCGTGAATGATACACATCATGCACACGATGCATATTTGAATATCGTTGCCGGGAATGTGTATAATGCGAAATTTACCAGCAATCCACTTCGTTTTATCAAGAATGAAGTTAAGAAGGGTAATGCAAGCTACCACATGGATAAAATTTTCTTCCGTGATGTAAAACGTGGTAACAAGTTGGTATGGCAAGCGCCGAATAACGAAGAAAAAACGCCAGGGACAATAGCTATTGTAAGAGAACAATTGGCACGCAGAACTGTTTTACAAACACGCCGAAGTTACATGGCGCATGGGATTTTATCAGATGCAACTATTTATAGCAAGGATACTGCAAAAACAGAAAGCTATAGACCGGTGAAATCTAGTGATGAGCGTCTTTCAGATGTAAAAAAATACGGTGGGATGACGTCTATAAAAAACACAGCCTATGCTTTGGTGGAGTATACTGTAAAAGGCAAAACTATCCGAAGTTTAGAAGGGGTACCGATTTATCTTGGTAACTGTTCGAAAGACGATAAAAAATTACTGCAGTATCTGCAAGAGATTTTACAAAGAGAAAATAAGAATAAACAAGTAGAGAATGTAAGCGTTCGAATGTATCCGATTCGTCAGCGTTCTTATCTGAAAGTAGATGGTTATTATTACTATCTGGGGGGAGCAACAGGTTCAAGTGTATATTTATTGGATGCCATGTCGGTTTACTTGAGCAAAGAGGATATGGGCTATGTAAAGAAAGTAGAAAAAGCAGTGGCTCAACAACGTTACGATGAATGTACAAAAGAAGGCGAATTTGTGCTAACACGAGAAAAGAATATGGATTTATATAATAAGTTGGTCGACAAATTCAGCCATGGTGTATTTATTAAGCGCAAAGCATCTATTCTGAAAACATTAGAGGAAGGTATTGATGTCTTTTCTGAATTAAATATTGAAAAACAGTGCGGGATAATTATGCAGATTTTTGCATGGATTACTACGTCTCAACAAAATGTAAATTTAACAGATATTGGCGGTGTTGCTCACGCAGGGACGTTATTGATTTCTAAGAAACTTTCAACCTCTAGAGAAGCACTCTTAATCGAACAATCACTAACAGGTCTTTGGTCCAAGACAACAGACTTACTGACGGTGTAATTATGAGAGAAGTTGTTATCAGTAGTAATGCGAAATTGTCTTATCAAATGGGATACTTGGTTATTCGTCGTGATGATGTAAAAAAGATTCATATCAAGGATATAGATTTGCTTATCATCGAATCTACGGCGGTGTCGCTTACGGCAGCATTACTAAGTGAGTTGGTAAAGCATAAGGTGAAGGTTATTTTCTGTGATGAGAAACGATTACCTTCCTCGGAGCTCATGCCTTACTATGGTGCCCATGATAGCAGTCGCAAGGTTCGTAAACAGATTCGTTGGATAGATGACATCAAAAAAGAAATATGGACAGAAATTGTAAAAGAAAAAATCCGCCAACAAGCGAAGTTGTTGGCGGAGGTGGGGCGGCCAGAAGCGAAAATGCTCTATGGCTACATCGATGAAATCACCTTTGCCGATGCAAGCAATCGTGAAGGACATGCGGCAAAGGTGTATTTCAATGCTCTCTTTGGGATGGATTTTTATCGCGAAAAGGATTGTGCCATCAATGCAGCGCTTAATTATGGATATACAATTTTGTTGTCTTCTTTTTCACGAGCTGTTGTCGCCAATGGGTATATTACACAGCTTGGTGTTAACCACACGAGCGTGTTCAATCAATTTAACCTGGCATCGGATTTAATGGAGCCGTTTCGTCCGCTGGTGGATCGGGTCGTGTTAAATATGCAACCGGAGTATTTTGATTTCGAAGAAAAAATGCAGCTGGTGAATGTTCTCAATCAAACGGTGTACGTCAAAACACGTGAGGAGTTGGTAAGCAATGCCATTGCTATTTATTGCAAGAGTGTGTTTGATGCCATCGATGACAATGATACGTCGTTGATACGGTTTTACGATTATGAGCTATAGATTTATGAGACTTTTTGTAATGTTTGATTTGCCGGTGGATACCGAGCAACAACGTCGTAATTATCGTGTGTTTCGAAAATATTTAATCGAAAGCGGTTTCGTGATGATGCAACAATCTATTTATACCAAAATCGCCAAGAATTCATCTGCGGCCAATGCTATTGTGGCACAGCTACGCAAGCACAAGCCACCGGAGGGCCTGGTTCAGGTGCTTCAGGTGACAGAAAAACAATATTCCAAGATGGAATTTATCGTTGGTGAAGCCAAAACAGAAGTTATAGACACCGATGAAAGGTTGGTGGTGCTGTGAAGCTTTTGTATACGGCCTATGAAATTTGCATGGCCTTGCAGGAAAATTGTGCACACCATTTGTGTATTGAGCATCCAAAGGCTTATGCAGAGATGGTACATCATTTGTATCGTCAGTGTGACGGTGGGGAAGGAGATGCCATTCTGAATGATGGCATCAAATCCCTTTCATTAGCAAAAAATGCAGTGATGATTTTGGAACCGTTTTCTTTGCAATTTGATACACGAAAAATAAATACAGCACTTTATAAAGAATTGGAAGATATTGTGCAAGATTACTATTATACAGACTTTTTAACCCTGAAAGGTCAACTGGCACAATTTATGGCACGTGTTACAGGCGATGTGCCTTATCCGGTTGATTACGATGAAGATGCGGTCATGCAAGGCTTATGGAAGTGGCTAAATGTACATGTTGATTATATGGCAGAAACTTTGGCAGAACGTTTAAGTGGCTATATTGAACTTTTGGCACAGCTATGCCATACTAAGGTGGTCTTTTTGGTAGGCTGTGAATATTATTTGACACGCGAAGAGCGTGTGTCATTGCAGGAAACGGCAAATTATTGTAAAATATATATAGTTTACATAAGCAATCGCTTGGATTTACTGGCAGAATCAGACGTTTATACAGTGGTGGATGCAGACTATTGTGTCATTACTAATAGTAAAGAACGCCTGTAGCCGGTAAATCGCTTTGTAGAAAATACACCATGCACCAACATGGCACGGTTCGGTGAGAGCCTCAAAGTAATTTGAGGCTTGAGAACCTTGTAATTTCAACAGAGTACAAAGCAGAACTCTAAAAACCCAAACTCACCAATGTGCTTGAGAACCTTGTAATTTCAACAGAGTACAAAGCACCAGAATTCCTTATTTTTCGTAGCAAGAGCTTGAGAACCTTGTAATTTCAACAGAGTACAAAGCCTTCTCTTCGATGTTTTTTCTTAAAGTCTTGCTTGAGAACCTTGTAATTTCAACAGAGTACAAAGCGCGTAAAAACGCCGAAGCCATTGATATAGTGCTTGAGAACCTTGTAATTTCAACAGAGTACAAAGCGCACCGCGTTTAAGGGTTGTTATACCGCTTGCTTGAGAACCTTGTAATTTCAACAGAGTACAAAGCCGACAAGAAATCAATGAAGTTTAATTATATGCTTGAGAACCTTGTAATTTCAACAGAGTACAAAGCTTACTCACAGGTGCCTACTGTTGACGAATTGCTTGAGAACCTTGTAATTTCAACAGAGTACAAAGCATTGGATTGAGTGATTTCGTTGAGTTCTTGCTTGAGAACCTTGTAATTTCAACAGAGTACAAAGCAGTAAGTGAAGCAAAAGACGACGAAAGCAGCTTGAGAACCTTGTAATTTCAACAGAGTACAAAGCAACATTGCAGGTGACGGGTGAGGGTGTGTGCTTGAGAACCTTGTAATTTCAACAGAGTACAAAGCTATGACGACAACCACAGCGTTGAACGGGAGCTTGAGAACCTTGTAATTTCAACAGAGTACAAAGCCCATCAAGCACTTTTCCTCGTGCGTACCTGCTTGAGAACCTTGTAATTTCAACAGAGTACACTGATTATATAAACAAAAAAAGCGATTAGATTTCGGTCTAATCGCTTTTTTGTTGGAGCTTTAGCGTAAATAAACCCCCAGTTCAACTGGGGGTCGGTAAAAAATAC
>OLPO01000055.1_pt1 | contig 108784 bp, 94 predicted proteins | sample 1672831 | NCBI WGS metagenome assembly OLPO01 (sample SAMEA3136728, study PRJEB25190) | human gut metagenome | reverse complement strand
CCAGGTGCATGAAGGCGCGGGACACCGGGATGTTGAACGCCAGGATGGTGTCGATCGGGCTCGTCTCGTCGTTGAAGATGTTGTGAGCGATGTGGTCGATGGCGTCGGGCTCGGTGCGCTGAGAGATGCCGATGGCCAGCACGTGCTCGTTGATGTTCAGGATGTCGCCGCCCTCGATGTGGAAGGTGTCGTTGCGGCTGTAATACTCGGGGGTGCCCACGAAATCGGGGTGATTCTTGAAGATGTAATCGCCGTAGATGGTCTCGCGGTTACGCGTCTGGCTGTACATGCGGTTGATGGACACGCCGTTGCCGATCATCGCGAACGGGTCGCGGGTGAAGTACAGGTTCGGCATCGGGGCGCACACGAGCTTGCAGCGGTCGGACACCATGTCGACGAGCAGGTGGGTGTCCTTCTGGGGCAGCTCCTGCAGGTTGATGCCGGCCATGGTCTTCATGACCATTTCCTTGTTGCCGGGGTAGTTGCTCTCGATGTAGTCGGTGATGATGTCGTGGTACATGTCGGTGCGGATGCCGGCCTCGTAGATCCACTGATCGAGGAACTGCTTGCGCAGCTCGGGCTTGGCGTCCAGGACCTCGGCCATGAGGTCCTCCAGGTACACGACCTCGACACCCTCGTCGCGAAGGATCTTCGCGAAGGCGTCATGCTCTTCCTGGGCCACGGGAAGGAACGGGATGTCGTCGAACAGCAGCTCTTCCAAGGTGTTCGGGGTGAGGTTCAGCAACTCGTCGCCGGGGCGGTGAAGGATGACCTTCTTGAGATTGCCGATCTCGCTTTTGACGTTTACTCCTTGCATAGAAGCTCTCCTATCCTAGATCGGATACAGATAGAAACGTGCCAGCCACACAAGATCTCACGCGACTTCGAGAGCAGAGGCTCGCCAAGTCGTAACAAGGTCTGTTGTGTTTGACGGCATCTACTGTCCCACAACTTGTGGGTCGCTCCAGGTGCCCGGGGCTTTAGTTGTCTCAGCGCAAACGAGATGACACCTATTTGTCACCTGCAAATCGGCCGACAGCTCTTTATTTTCGGTGAGCTTTTTGGTAAGGGAAAGACGAGCCCTGCCAAACGTGATTGCTCGGCAGGGCTCGCAGCCTAAATTCATGGTCGGGACGACAGGATTCGAACCTGCGACATCCTGCTCCCAAAGCAGGCGCGCTACCAGACTGCGCCACGTCCCGAAATAGCGCGGAAAGTATAGCAGAACCCTCGCTATCGAGCAAAAGCACAGGATTTTGCGTTTGGGAGAGCCTCGGAACTCCTTACGGGCCTTTTCGGTGCAAGATTTTGCGTTTGGGAGAGCTCGCAGGGAGCGTGCAACTCTCCCAAACGCAAAATCCTGCACAAAATCTTTGGGTTCTCAAACACGGAAACAAAACCATTACCATGTAAGTCTTCTTTTGCTTGCGCCCCCGCACACCTGCATAATAGCGTCTATGGAAAAATCCGAGACATACCGGTTGAAGCGGCTCTGGCTTCTGGTGCCCGGCGTGGCGGCGCTTGTGCTGACCTGGGTGGCGAGCGCGAACTCGCCGCTGACCGAGGCGTGGTTCTCGCGGGGCGTCTACCCGTGGCTGTCGTCGGCGTGGGGGTTTCTGCCGTCGCTGGCGCCGTTCTCGGTGGCGCAGTGGGTCGTGGTGGCGACACTCGCGTTCTGCATCGGGTGGCTCGGCTTCTACCTCGTCGCCTTCGTACGTGGGCGCGGTCGGCGGCGGTTCGTGCTGTGGCGCGCGCTGACCACAATGCTCGCCGTGCTCTCGGTAGCCTACTGCATCTTCGCCCTCATGTGCGGGCTGAACTACTACCGCCACACCTTCGCCGAGGACGCCGGATTCGAGCTGAGGGAATCTTCCACCGCAGAGCTGACAGCGCTCTGCGAGAACCTGGCCGCTAACATGAACGAGACGCGCGCCGAGGTAACTGCGGCAGCCGGCGCAACCAAGGAATCGGGGGCGAATGGCGGCGACGCGACGACGGGCGCCGAAGGCACCGCCCGAACCGATACCGAGATGGCCGCGATTCCCGACGAGTACGCCGAATCCCGCGGCGGCTTCTGGACCTACTCCCACGAGACCGTCGCGAACATGGAGGCCCTGGCCGAGCGCTATCCGGCGCTCGCCCGTCCGTTGTACTCCCCTCCCAAGCCCGTGCTCTTCTCGGAGCTGATGAGCTACGCCGACATCGCCGGCATGTACTTCCCCTTCACCGTGGAGTCGAACATCAACACCGACGGGCCGTTCTTCACCATCCCCGCCACCATGGGGCACGAGATGGCCCACCAGTGCGGATTCATGCGCGAGGACGAGGCGAACTTCATCGGATACCTCGCCTGCAAGGACGCCGCCGACCCGCTCACGCGCTACAGCGGCTACTCGCTCGCCTACGACTACTCCATCGGCGCCCTCTCCCGCGTCGACCGCGAGCGGGCCGCGGGCATTGCCGATACGCTTTCCGAGACCGTGAAGGCCGACCGCCGTGCGCGCTCGGAATACCTGAAGAGGTTCGAAGGCCCCGTAGCCGAAGCTTCCAACGCCGCCAACAACGCCTATCTGAAGGCCAACCAGCAGCAAGACGGCACCCGCAGCTACGGCCGCATGGTGGATCTGTTGCTCGCCGAGGCGCGGCAAGAGGCCGAACAAGCGCAAGATCTTTCGGCGTAGCGCCCGCGTCGCAATACTCCGACTGCGGCGCCCGGCGACTGTGACACTCCGGCAGTCGCGTCACCCCGGCGGCGCGACGAGCAGCGACCCGGCAAAAACGCGAGCCTCCGGGCGCAGGAGCGCACAGGGCCTGAAAAAGCGAGGGCTCCCGGACATTGGAACATGCCCGGGAGCCCTAAGCGCTGGGGAGGGTTGCAGAGACTGCGTTTACCGCACCGTGAAATCGAGCGAGGCCGACAGCGGCGACACAACCCCGTCAGCCGTTCGCGCACGGGCGATCATATGGTAGTCGCCCGGCTGATCGAAACTGGTCGTAAAGCTCCAGTTGACCCACTTGTCTGCCGTGGCGCCGTCGGTCGGGCAGCTCGTCCAGGTATCTCCGTCATCGAACGAGAACTCAATCGCGGCAATAGGGCTACCCAGATCGTCAGCAACGCCCTCGAAGCTCACCTGATCACCGACGGAGAACGTGCTCTCCTCCGCCTTGTTGGCTATCTCGATCTTGTTACGGTAGGTGGGCTCCACGCCCTGCACCTCGGGCTCTACCGCCTCGCGCGTCAGCGAAATGTCCACGATATTGCGCGTGAAATAGTGGGCGACCGTCTCGGGCATCCACAGCTGAAGGGACGAATCGGCCGTCGATTTCAGCTCCTGGCCGTTCACCTGGTACACGAGCAGCGCATTCTTCTCCAAAGCGTAGCGCAGCGGCAGCGGCTGACCGAAGCCGTCGGCGCCGTAGGCCGTTACCGTATTGACGCCCTCTTCCAAATCGGCCATCTCCACGACGCTTGCCAGCGGCACGCCAACCACGTAGGCTTGCCCAAACGGCGAGCCCGTCATGCAGGAGCAGCCCATGAGAACGCCCTGCTCGTCATCAAGCTCGGAGACATCCACCGAGAACGTCTTCTGGATATCGCCCGATACGTTCACGAAGAAATTCGCCTGGCCTTCGCCCGCATCAACGAGCTCCTGGGCCGGCTTCGAGCACATGGAGAGAATAGCCGTACCGAACACGTTGAACAGCTCGTCGTTCGGCGTCGTCCCTTTCTGATTGAACTCGAACGCTCCCTGAACGTTGGCAATGCGCGTGTAGCTGTCGTCCAGCAGGTTGGCCAGCTCGGCCGAGATGGTGTAGGCGCCCTCTTGATGCACAACGCCTGTCGGCGACAAGGGCTCGTCGGCCTGTGCCGGAGCAGGCTTAATGCCGTTCGAAAAACCGGCCACCGCCCCCGACGCCAGCAGCAGCGCGCCCATAGCGCTCGAGGCTATTTTCTGAGATCTCTTCATCGCGATCGTTCCCCTTCTAGTTCTGGCCGCCTGCCGCCGCAGCGCGCGGGGGCACGAGGCTCGTCGTCTCCAGCACAACCGTGTCCTCCTTGGAGGGGAGCACGTCCTTGGCATTCACGAGCACCGTATGGGTCTGCTTGCTCTCGCTGCCTTCTGCCGTCGTTGCGCGCACAGTCAGCCGATAGGCACCCTGCTCGGGCGGCGTCCACTGCAGATGCCACCACACCACGCGATTCGGGTCGGTGTCGGCCAGATCGAAGGCCGTCCACGTCTCCCCTCCGTCGAAGGAGAACTCCATCTGGGAAATGTGCTCGTTGTAAGCGTCCACGTAGCCATGGAAGTCGAAGGGCTTGCCCGACTCAATCACAAGGCCTTCCGGCACATCGAGAATCGTCGCGTTCGGTCGGTTCACAATGACGCCGTTCTCATCGAACCAGCCGTTGGGGCTTCCGTCGTAATTCTCGGCGCAGTACTTCGAGTCGCCGAAATCGGGCGGGCAATCGTCGGCCACGGTGTAGGCGTTGATCTGCTTGGAGAACACCTGGGCGTCCACGCCCTCAACCCAGTTCGTGCACGGATATCCCTGCTTGGCGCCCAAAGGCTCGCCGTTGATCTTGTAGACGAGAAGCGCCTCGTTGGCATTCAGCTTATCAAGGGAGAACGAGCGCCTCGAAGAACCATCGGCGCGCATAGCGCGCACGCCGTTGGCTCCGTCGGTGATACCGCCGGCCTTCTCAACAAGCCAGCTGACGGGAATGCCCGTGATCTTGACGTTCGAGATGCCGCCACCGCCGACCATATTCCAGCTGCAGACGATCTTCGAAGTCTTCTCGACGACCACGCCAGCCTTCTCGGCCTCGTCAACCAGCTCCTTCAGGGTAGCGGTATAAGGGGCCTTGACCAGACCGTCGATGGTGATCTCCCAATTGTCGAACAGGCTCTGGGGCAGATTGGTTCCCAGCACACCGGCACCGTGGCGCATCTGGTCGTAGTAGGCGTGCATCCACTCGAACGAGAAAGCGTTGTCCTGGGTCGTCTCCTGCTCGAAGCTGAAGTCGACGTCGCCCAGATCCTCGCTTGCGATATTGTTCACGCCCCACAGATGATCGTACTTCACCAGGTCCCACATCTCCATGCCCTGGCCGTTGTCCGTGGCATTGTGGCAGCTGTTGCAGTTCCCGCCGTACTCCTCCGCGAACTGCACCTTATGGCGCGCACCGAAGTGGACGGCGTGCATAAGGGTGCCGAATTCCATGTTCTTCTCCATGTAGCCCGGCGCCCAGTGGTGGCAGTTGATGCACTCCTGCACCGTGAGGTTGCTCTTAATGTCGTCGTTCCAAACCTGAGTGTGCTCGAACGCCATGTTCTTGAGCACCGAGCCCAAGTCAGCATGGCAGGAACCACAGCCCCGATTGTCGGAGTCGAGCCAGTAGGTGTTGTAGGAATTCGTATTCGCCTGCGTCTGCCACGCGCCGGAAGCCAGACCGTACTCGGTGGGCGTCCGCTGCACCATGCGGCCGTCGGGCAGCGTGCGGACCTCGGGCGAATACTCCTCGGCGACCATATCCCAGCGATCGTAGAGCTGGTCGATGTAGTCCTTGCCGAGGAAGACGTCCTCCCCGATGTCCCCGTGGGTCGTTCCCTCCGCGCCAGCGATGACCGCGAGCTCGTCTTCGGTGTATTCGCGATCCTTTCCGCTCTGTGACTCCTCGCCAGACGCTTCGGCTCCCGCATCCGCCGTGGCATCGGGCGTCGGCGCCTGGGGCGCGCACCCGGCGACCGCGCCGAGCCCGAACACCAGACAGATCGTCAAGACCGCCAGCATTCTCTTTGCTGCCATTGTCTCTCCTTTCCTTCCCTTTCCTCTCTTTAAACCCATCCCGACACAGATGGGCACGCCGCCGGATCCTTCCAGCAACCGGCGACATCCTATCGAGAAGGAGGCGAAACCGCATCGGCCCAATGGTCGATTTGGCGTCAATCAGGCCCTTTTCCAAAAATCAGCCCCTATGGCCGATGGACAAAAAATTCTTTTCTGAGCTGGTGATTCTTTGATCTTTGATCAAATGCGATCTTATCTTTGCCTTTTTCAGAAGACTCGCCGAGGAAATTTTGGCTACAATGAGAGCGCATTTGCCGAGCCCATCGGGGAAGGGCCGTATTCGTTCAAATAGAAGGAGGGAAAATGGCCGAGAGCCCACGCCGGCGCATTCTCGCGCACGTCAGGCTAGCCGACATCTGTTGCGTCATCGGACTGGCGCTGAACTTCATGTGGTGCTCCCTCGAAGGCCACGCCCTGCGGTTCGCCGAGACAGCCGCGCAGTTCCAGTTCCTCCTTAACCCTCGCGGATTCTGGCTCATGGGCTTCTGTCTGCTCGCCCTGCTCTATCTCGCAGTCCCCCATTGGCTGAAGCGCTGGGAAAACACCTTGAAGGGCATCGTCCCGCTCTGCGGAGCCGCCGGAACGCTCGCCTTCGCCACGGCGCCCCTGCAGTCGGCCGTTCCGCCATTGGCCCTCGGCCTCGCCGGCCTCGCCGTCTCCGGACTCGGCTACTTCTGGTTCGCCTCGCGCTGCTTCACCCTCATGGCCCGTGCTCGCTCGATCATGGCCATTGCCTGGGCCATCGTCGCCGCCGTGCTTTTGAAGACCTTCCTTTTGCCCGTTGCAACCGATCTGCTGGATTCCGAGGCCCAGGTAGTCTTCGCCTGCGCCATTCCCATCTTGAGCTCGTTGCTTCTTTGGATCGCCCAGCTTTCCCTTGGCGTCACCGCAGTATTCAGTCTCGCACGCCCCATGCGCGTGGGAAGGCTCTCCCTTCCGGCCCAGCGCAACTTCATACTGCTGCTCATTCTCAGCGCCTTCCTTCTTGCCACCGTGCGTCGACTCAGCTTCTGGGGAACATGGGGCGAGACCTCAACGTTTTCCATTGCGCCCTTATGGGGCCTTCCGGAGCTGGCCATAATGGCGGCATGCCTCGCCGCTTTCGTGTGGGGTGCCTTTGCGCGCACCGCTTCCCTTCCCGTGGCCTTCCGGTTCCAGCCCGCCATCGTGGTAGTGGTCACGGGCCTGTTCATTGCGGCTATGGCCCAACCCGCCCAGAACGTGCTTGTGAGCACAGCCGTGGCCATCATCATCCACGTCGATGAGGCCTGCGCCTACCTCCTTTTCTGGACCGTCGTCGCGCTCTCGCTCGACACGCTCGACATACCCCCGTTCCGCGTGCTCGGCATCGGCGGCCTTATTTACGCGGGAAGCTCCCTTATCTGGGTGGCCGCCGGAAGTCATATCGCCGACATGGGCGGCGCCTTGGTGACCTTGGCCGCCTACGTCGGCATTATGGCCCTCATGTGGTACACCTATCGCGAGACCAAGATCAGCACCGACGAAAGCGGTCGCCACGAAGACGGATACTCGCCGCAGGTACCGAATACCGACAGAGGCAGGGAGGAGCTCGAAGATCCCGGCAGCATCACCGACTCCATCGCCGAACGATGCGAGGTGCTCTCGGAGCGCTACCATCTGACGCATCGGGAGAAAGAGGTGCTTTCCCTGCTCGCTCAAGGACGCACGCGCGCTTACATTCAGGAAGAGCTGGTGCTCTCCGTCAGCACCGTAAAGACCCACATTTCCCATATCTACGCGAAGCTCGGCGTCCACGATCGTCAGGGAGTAATGGACCTGGTGCTGAAGAAGGAATCGGACGATTCGGAGACGTCGCCCCGCGCGCTTTAGGACTCCTTTTTACTCTCCCCTCAAACGGGCGCGGAAAAGGCCGTATTCCAGGGAATCGACGAGCGCGTTCCAGGAGGCCTCGATGACGTTTTCCGAGACGCCCACGGTACCCCAGGTGTCTACGCCGTCGGTGGCGGTGATGGTCACGCGGGTGATGGCGTCGGTGCCCTGGGACTCGTCGAGCAGACGCACCTTGTAGTCGATGAGCTCCATGGCCTCCACCTGCGGATACGACGCCACGATGGCCATGCGCAGGGCAGCGTCCAGGGCGCCCACGGGACCCGCGCTCTCGCCCGTGGCGACAAAACGCCCCTCCCCCACGTGGATCTTCACCGTGGCCTCGGACAGGGCGTCTTTAGCCAGGGCTCCCGTGTCCTCGCGATCGTCCACGATGACGCGGAAGCTCTCCAACGTGAACGCCGGCGCGTACAGCCTCAGGTGGCGCATGAGCAGAAGGCCCAGCGAGCCGTCGGCCACCTCGTAGGTGAAGCCGGCCGCCTCGCGCGCCTTGATGTCGTCGAGCACCGCCTGCACGTCCACGCCGGCCGCTTCCAGATCGAAGCCGAGGCTTCTCGCCTTCGCCAGAAGCGATGCCTTGCCGGCCAGCTCACTCACCACTGTGCGGCTCGTGTTGCCCACGGCGGCGGGGCTCACGTGCTCGTAGGCGGCGGGGAACCGCGCGATGGCGCTGGCGTGCAAGCCGCCCTTGTGGGCGAAGGCCGAAGAGCCCGTGTAGGGATGATGCGCGGGCATGGACACGTTGCAGAGCTCGGCCACGTACTGGGCCACGCCTGTAAGCTGGACGAGGCTGCGGTGCCCCACGCATTCCGCACCCATCTTCAGCTCCAAGTCGGCGATGACCGTGAGCAGGTCGGTGTTGCCCACGCGCTCGCCGATGCCGTTCACGGTACCCTGCACCTGCGTGGCGCCGGCGCGCACGGCCGCGAGCGTGTTAGCCACCGCGCAACCGGAGTCGTTGTGGCAGTGGATGCCGAAAGCCTGGCTCGGGAAGGCAGCGACTGTGGCTGCGACGATCTGCTCCACTTCGAAGGGCAGCGCGCCTCCGTTGGTCTCGCAAAGATCTACCGAGTCGGCGCCCGCCTCCACGGCCGCCCCCACGCAGGCCAGGGCATAGTCGCGGTTCGCTTTGAAGCCGTCGAAGTAGTGCTCGGCATCGAACACCACATGCCGGCCAGCCGCCTTCAGGTGCGCCACCGATTCGCCAATCATGCGCAGGTTCTCTTCGAGCGTCGTCTGCAGCGCGCGCTCCACCTGGGCATCCCACGTCTTCCCGACGATGGTGACCACGGGTGCCCCGCACGCAATGAGGTCGGCCAGCCCGGGGTCGTCGGCCGCCGCCACGCCTTTCTTGCAGGTGGAACCGAAGGCCGCGATTTGAGCGTGCTTCAAGTCCATTGTCGCCACTTCGCGGAAGAACGCCACGTCCTTGGGGTTCGACGCGGGGAAGCCGCCCTCGATGTAGTCGATGCCGAACTCGTCGAGGCGCCGCACGATGGCGAGCTTGTCGGCCAGCGAGAGCGTGATGCCCTCGCATTGCTCCCCATCGCGCAAGGTGGAGTCGTAGGTGTAGATGCGCGTCGCGGTCATAGATGCCTCCCCGAATCTCTGGTCGGGTGCCATTATAGCGCCCGCAAAGTCATCCGCACGCTTTCGCCTTCCCGATGCAGCTGAAGCCCCCGTTTTCGACCGCCTAACCCAGAACCTTCTCGAAGGCGATGCGCGGGGCGCCGGCCTCGGGGCCTTCCGTCAGCGTGATGTCTCCGCAGGGGACGAAGCCGAACTTCTCCACCGCCCGGCGCATGGGGGCGTTGTCGGCATGGGTGTCGATGCGCACGGAAGCCATGCCGTCGGCAGCCGCCTTTTCGCAGGCGAAGGCGAACAGCTCGCCGATGATGCCGCGCCCCCGACAGGCCGGATCCACGGCGCAGCGGTGCACCGTGGCGTAGGGGCCGTCGGTCAGCCACTCCCCTTCCAGAGTCTCATAAGCGGCCTCGGACTCATCGGCGTAGCGGAACACAGCCACCACCCGTCCCTCGTCCAGGGCAACATAGGCGGCACCTGCCGCCACATCGGCCTCCCAGGTGCTCCGGTCGGGATAACCGCACTGCCACTGATCGATGCCCATAGCGGCCATATTTGCCTGGGCCTGCTCGGTGATGGCGACCATCGCATCTACCTGATCCGGTTTCGCGACGACGATTTCCATGAGAACCTCCCGTCAACTGCGCCGACACGCCCGGCGCCCATTTCCCAACGCCACTATAGCAGACCGATGCCGGTCGTGCCCGATCGGCGAAACAGGCCGTCCTTTCTTCGGCGCGCGTTACAGTTCGGGGAAGGAAAAAAACGGGCCGTTCGAAGGAGCATTGGCAACGCGTACAATCATCGCGAAAAGCATCTCTTCGACCTGGCCCGGTACCCGACCTTCGGCCGAGGCGCGCCCGACAGGAGGTCGCTATGAAGCTCGTTCCCGTGAAGCAGGCCCAGGCCAAGCTCTTCAACGCTCCGGCCGACAAAGGACTGAAGTCGCTCACTCTGGCGACGTTCAAGAAGGACCGCTCCCTCACCCTCGAGCGCGACGGAGAGGGCTGGCTCCTCGTCGAGGACGGCTTCGAGAAGAGCCGCTCTCCCCTGCCGCCGGGCGCTGCCGGCAAGCGCCTGCTGAAGGAGGCCTTCAAGCGCGAGTTCCCCCGCAGCGCCAACGCCTATTTGGCAGAGGTTCGCTAACGCGGGCGCCCCGCTCAGTCGCCGAAGCACCCCTAAAATGCACGAGATCGCGAGTTATAAGCGTCCGATCCCGCCGATGAAAACCCGCGTTCCGAAAAGCTATCGAGAAATGCCTGGTCAGCGAATTGGAGCCGATTTGCATGCCTTCAGTTCCGAGTCATTCGCACCCCCGGGACGCTTACAACTCGCGATCTCGTGCATTTTTCAGGCAGTTCGTCGCCCCGGAGTTCCAAACCTCCGGATATCGACACCGGTTCGCGACACCCGATCCTCCAAAGGCAGTCGCGCGGATCCGATCCCGGCCCTTGGAAAGGGCCGCCCTTCGGTGCTGCCACCTAGGTTGCCGCACGTTCTCTGGGGCCACTATCTTCTTCATCCCGAATACGGAAAGGTGGCCCCATGGCAGCAAGCGCAGAATACGCCCCGCCGAAAGAGCTCGTCAACGTTAGGGTGCAGTCCTCGGGGAAGCTGGAAGGCGCGGCATCGCTCCTTGAGATGCTTGAGGACAAGGCCGACAACCGGAGGATAACCGCCTCCGAGCTGGCAGCCGTGCGCTGCATCGTGGAGACCTGCGCGGCGAACCTCGACGGGGTCCTGGAACACGCCTAGATAAAACTAGGGCCAGTCCCAACAGGACCGGCCCTTGCAAAACCTTGCGGTTTTTCTACGTGCGATTATATTCTCAAATATCCCGCACCGCGTCAATTGTCTTGGCGAGAAACGACAGGAACGACACGAAGGCGTTTTGCTCTCCGTACCTTTGGCAGTGGTCCTTCAAAGCACCCGACAGCTCGACGAGCGCAGCCTTTGTATCGGATGATCTCTGACCCTCGATAGTGTCGAACACCGCCAGCGTCGTCACTAGCTGCTGCATCCCCTCGTTCCTCATCTTCTCCTTGCGAGCTCTGGCGCTTCCAACCTCTCTCCCCGACAGCCACTCCATGATTCTGTAGCGGGGTGCATGGCTTGCGCGGTTCCCGTCTGTGAAGCCGTTTATGATGCAGCTTTGATGGGCGCAGCAGTTGCGCACCGCCTTAACGCCTGTCAGCTCGTAATGCCTGTTCTCAAGCGCCTTGTCGCCCCAGCGGTCAGCGCAGAACAGAAGGAAGGCCAGCAGCGTGCCGAAGGGAACTACCTCCAGAAACACCCACACCGGCATCGCGGAGCGGTAATGCTCGATGAGGTTCCCTGAATAAGTGTCGGCACCTCCTGAACTCCCTGCGCGCGCCTTTAGCCCCCGCGCTATTGAATTGCGGTAAGTGGCTCTCTGGCCTTGCATGAACTCTGAAACGATGCCGTACCCGTCTTCTGTTGGATCGTCGGCCAACCTAGCGATGAGCCTCGTCTTGGCGATCCGCTCGATGTCGCCCGTCACGGCGAGGAACGTGCGTCTCAACCTGCCGTCCAATGCATCGAGGTCAAGCAAGTCTGCGAAATCCAGCTTGACGTATTGGCCCGCCTTGCCTCCTTCGCGGTGAACCTGGAACAACTTCCGGTACGCGGCGGTGTGCAGGAACGTGTCCCTGCCCGACAGCGCCTCGATGGCCTGCTCCTCGCTGCAGCGATCGAACGTGACGCCTTTCGCCTTCAGCAGTTCGACCTGTCCTTCGGGCGTCAGCATGGGCTTCAATCCTTGCGCCTCGTGCTCGCCTTCGTCCAGGCCCCAAGCGGTGTATGTCTTTTCCGTTTCTTCCATGCCCCTATTCTACGCAAGCCGTCATCGCCCAGAAACCATGCGTTCCCGAAAGCGGAACATCGCCGCAACGGGACAGCTTCCCCCGTCGCCATCCGACCTCCACGGGCGCGGTCCCAGCCCCCGGCGTCCTCGATGCCCGGATGCTCGGCCGGGAACCGGGCGGCGCGCAAGGGCCGCGAAAACTTTTCCGCGAGAGTACCCTACGCCCTACGCCCCTCGCCGTACCTTCGTGATGCTGAACCTCGCCAATGGGGAGAACATCAAGACCGTATCGGTGCTCTTAGGTCACGAGAGCACCGATACACACTCGACCCGTATGCCGACTACGTGCTCACGACCGGCGTCGGCTGGGCATCCGCTATATGAATTTCCTTAGATCCTACGATGTTGCCGCTTAATGGAATATTCATCGGGTTTGTTTTGGAAGGCGAATCAATTGGGGTATAATCCCCTCTGCCTTTGCGGGTGTAGTTCAATGGTAGAACTCCAGCCTTCCAAGCTGATAACGCGGGTTCGATTCCCGTCACCCGCTCCAGAAACGCCACGGCCCCGTCGATGCGACGGGGCCGTTTTCGTTCGTCGGTTCTTTGCGACAGCCTACTCCGCATCCATCTCGGCAATCTGGCTCGCGATTGCCGCTTTCAGCGAGTCAATCAAAGGTAGATACTCGCATTTGATCAGCTCGCAGTAGTGCTCTTGGTTCACGCTCATGTAGTCATGGGTGCTCAGGTTGCGGTTCTTGAGCATGGACAACCATCGCTCCTGCTCCGCGATAAGCCCCACCGCTCCTGCTTGCTTAACGACATCGCGAGGAGAGGGCTTCACGTCAGCAAGCCCATAGAACTCAGTGAGGGAGTCTTTCATGAGCTTCCAAGCGATATCGAACAGGCTATTGAAGGCGTAGATAATCGCAGCACCATCGCGCTTGCGGTACGCGGGCATCTCGGCGATGAACTCATTCGTATCGGCCAGCAGACGCAAAAACGACTCAAACCGGTCACGCAATGCTAATCCAGGCATCTTCCAATCCCTTCTTATGGGTGACGTTCAAATCGACGAGGTCGATAAGGAACACGGTGTCGATTTCGTCGACGAGCTCTTCGATGGCATCGAAATCGTCACTTCTGACGGCGATATCAATGTCGCTTCCGGCATGAGCTTCATGCCGAGCTTGAGAACCGAACAACCATGCCTCCGATTGATGATCGCGGCAAATCGCCGCCACAGCAGCGACGGTCTCATCGACCGTCGTGAGAACGGATGCGGGGCACATGGCGATATCGCAATACTCGTACAAACTCGCTCCAAGAGAAAGAGCCGGGCCGAAACCCGGCTCACAGGCCTTCTGGTGCGCCCAGTAGGAATCGAACCTACAACCTACGGATTAGAAGTCCGTTGCTCTATCCGTTGAGCCATGGGCGCTTAACGTTCGCCGGGTCGCCCGGCAGCAAGCCATTATAGCGTATCTTTCCATGCGGTAGGACACGGGGCCGATCCCAGGTCTGCAGCCTTCGGAAGCGGTGCGACTTAAAGGGCCCCAGAGAGCCAAGAGGGTCCTCCATGACGGCCGCACCGCGGGGAATCTCCTTCAGACACTCCCATACGAGCTTGCTGGAAGGCGCAGGCAATGCGGGACAGGCTCAAGAACACATGCCCCGCATTGTCCGGCGTCTCGACAGGCCGCGTCAAACAGCGACTTGCCGCACTATTCTTTCCATTCGAAACACTACGCCAGCAATGCCGTCCCTTCCTCGGCAAACGCAATAGCATCCTCGAAGCAATCGACATTGTTTGGATTACCCATGTTGTGGATACCGCTTCCCCAATCCGATCCGTAGTTCAAATAGAATGTGGCTTTGTTAAGCAGCACCGTCGCCTGCTCTACCTTCGATGCGTCGACGGAGTTCCCGGCACGCTCAATAGCCGATGCAAGCTCGTCCACCGCAGCTTGGGCCGGCGCCCTCCTCGTCTCGTAGTCTGCCTTCACTTCCTCGACAGCCGCTTTGCGCTGCTCGACGGTCGAGTCAGTATGGCAGCCAAGGCAATTCTCATACAGCTCCTCGTTGCAGTCGGGCCCCTTGAAGATATGCACGCTGTACATCGTGCCGTCATCGCTTTGGGCCTTGGGCATATGGCAGTCCACACACGCGGCGCCGGCCTTCTCCATGATACTGCCAACAAAGCTGTTGAATTCCATCTCTTCCGCGGGAACGATGGGGTTCTCGTTGCCCGAAGCCTCATAATGCTCCCAATAAGCATCCGCATCGAGACCGAATTGAAGCATCGACCACGAAGACGGATCGGGATTGTCCATGATAGTGCCCCAATCCGGCAGGGCATGGCATTGGGCGCAGACAAGATTCTTCTCGTCCGTTTCGATTCCCCCGCGCTTTGCGGCGTCAATGACCCACGTGTTCGCCGGCGTCAATTCACCTGGGTTGTTGCCATGGCACGAATAGCACGTCACACCGACTGTGACCTGGCGCCGGAAATCAGTGAAATCCATCGCAAACAGCCCGTCTCCATGTTCTTTCACCAAAGATGAGAATTCGCTCGTGTGACAGCGCATGCATCCCGTCTCTGGCGTCATATTGGAGAAATGCGTCGCGCTAAAAAACGTGTTCACCTTGCCGTGGGCATCGGGCTGTCGGTCATCGTAGGTCTCATAGCCGGCATCTATGTAGCTCGCATACTGATTCGGATACTGATCTTTCCACGCATAAGGACTCAAGATGGCCGTCCCGGCATCGGTTTCCGACGCCATGGGAGCATCGCCTGTCGTCGACAATTCGCTCTGCTGGACAGCGCAGGCGCCTAGGCACAGGCAGCAGGCGAAGGCGACGCATGCTGCCAACAGAAAAACTTTACGTTCCCTCTTTCCAGATAAGACTCGTCTCATAACAGCTCCTTCTCTCCTTCGGTCGCGGTCGTTGCGCTGAAGGGCCCAGCCTTCCCCTCGCCACCATTGTAGGTGCCGATTTCGCCCCCGCAATCGCGATTCGCTTGCGTTTTGCTTGCATTTGCCAATCGTGGCAGCAGACGAACCTCGTCCTCTATAATCGAAATCAAACGCCGGCGCACCCAGCGCCTGATACGCTCGAGACCGAAAGGGACAGCCCATGCCCTCGAAGACCAGGGAAAGCGCAGTGAGGCTCCGATCCAGATTCACCTATTTGGTTGCCGCCGTCGTTGTCGCAGCATCGACCATCTATGTGGCTTGGAGCATCGTCGCCCAAGATGCGGCCGCAGATCAGGCAGCACTCCTTGAGGCCCGCACCATTGATTTGCAGATGCAGGCCGCATGGCGCTACATAGACGGCATCCAAGACGAGATCAACTACGACGCCGATGGAAGCTACAACTTCAAAGGAATCTACTGCGCCACAGCGGCAAAGAGGATAGCGAAAGATTTCACCGACAGCTCATCTGACTATGCCATTCGCTACGTTCGCGACAACCCGCGCAACCCCGAAGATGAACCCGATGCGTTCGAGACTGAAGCGCTCCAGGCATTCCGCAATAGCGGGACCACAGAGTATTACGGAAAAGACGTTGTAAACGGACAGCCCGTTTTCAGATACGTGTCTCTGCTGACCGTTGAAAAAAGCTGCCTTTCCTGCCACGGCGAACCAGCTGGATCGCGTGACGAGACGGGATCTTACCGCGAAGGCTTCAAAGAGGGCGGGATAGCCGGGGCCGCTAGCATCGTCGTTCCGCTGTCGGCTCATAGGGAGGAGGCGCTCGCGAAATCGGTGCTCACCATCGCCTTTTTCAGCATCATGCTGGCCGTCACTATCGTGTTGGTAAGGTGGGCTCTGAAAAAATGGGTCATCGACCCTGCCGACGAAACGAACGCTCGCCTCGAAGAAGACAATGCGGCCAAAACGGATTTTCTCACCCTCGTCAGCCACGAACTGAAGACGCCGCTCTCCTCGATCATCGCCTTTGCAGACATTTGGCAAAGCTCCGAAAAGGAGCGCCCGCCCGACGAACAGTATCTGGTAGAAGAGGTCAGGGACAACAGCAAGGTGCTTCTCGGCATGGTCAACAACATCATCGATATGGCTCGCGTGGAATCGGGAAAGTACAAAACCTCAGCCGAGGAAGTCGATATCGTCGACATCATGAATGCGGTCAAAGCCACCGCCGATCCACTCGCTATAAAGAAGGGCATATCTCTTTGGTTCGAGGCAATGCCAGGCATTCCCATCGTCCTCACTGACTGGGAGGCAGTTCGTAAGATACTGACCAATTTGGTTGGAAACGCCCTGAAGTTCACTGATGCAGGAGGATCGGTGACCGTTTCTGCGAAAACCGATGATTCCGGCACGCTGACCGTCGAGGTTTCCGATACGGGATGCGGGATTGCCCAAGAAGACCTGGCGCTTATTTTCGATCGATTCGGTCAAGCGTCATCAACCCACCCCGAGGGTGAGCAGGGCAGCGGATTGGGCTTGTCGCTCTCGCGGCAACTGGCCGCCATGATAGGGGCGACACTCGAAGTGACGAGTCAGCCGGGAGAGGGAAGTACGTTTTCCCTCCGATTTCCAGTCAGCGCGAACGCGCCGCACAAGGACTGAGACCGGCGAGAAGAAACAAGGAGAGAGACATGCAGAGAGTATTGATCGTGGATGACGACAAGAGCCTCAGATCGGCATTGTCAATCATGCTCGGCAATGCCGGCTACGCCACCTCTGAGGCAAAAGACGGCATCGAAGCTCTGAAATCCTTTGATGACCAGCACCCAGATCTTGTCATCATGGACATCATGCTGCCGCGCCTCAACGGCATCGAGGCATGCTCGGTCATCAGAAAGATGTCCCCCGAGGTGCCTCTCCTGTTTCTCTCAGCCAAAAACACCATCTCAGATAAAGCGGCCGGATTTCATAGCGGCGGCGACGACTACCTGACGAAGCCCTTCAGCCAAAAGGAGCTGCTCTTGCGTGTCGAGGCCCTCTTGAGAAGAGCGTCCCGCACGACCCAATTGTCACAGACCCCCATCGAGATCGGGAAGCTGTCTATCGACCCCCATCGTCGCGAAGTGAAGATGGAAGGCAGCCCCGTTTCCCTCACGCCGAAGGAGACCGACATCGTCTTTCTTCTCGCATGCAATGCAGGCCGCGTCTACACACGCGAGGAAATAATCGCAGAGATTTGGGGGGCCGAATACGTGGGGACGTCAATCAGCATCCCCACGTATATTCGCCATATTCGAGAAAAAATCGAAGAGAATCCTGCGGAACCGAAACACATCCAAACAGTGGGGCGACTCGGCTATCGCCTGGGAGATTAAGGCGCACGGCAACACGATTTCGCAGCAGACTCTCTGGTTTGCTTTCCGCCCGCCCTACCCCCACGTCTCGCGCATGTAGGACCAGCGCTCGTCGCGGGCGCGCTCGATGAGGGCCAGATCGGCTCCGTCGTCGGCGGAGAAGCGGCCCTGGCGGCGCAGGTAGGGCTCGATGGGTTTGAATTGCTTGGGGTCGCGGTTCAGGCGGAAACTGCCGCCAGGCGTGCCCGTGAGCGCCGGGCCCTCGTACTCGGCGAGGTACCACAGGCCCGTATCCACGATTTCCTTCGCCACATCCACCATGTCAGCCGAGGGGAAGCCCCAGCCCACGGGGCAGGGCGCCATCACGTGGATGAAACGGGTGCCCTTGATATCGCGCGCTCGTTCCACTTTCTTGATAAAGTCGTTCAGATACCCCACCGAGGCCGTGGCCGCGTAGGGGATGCGGTGGGCCGCCACGATGTCGAACAGGCTCTTCTTCTGCGTGAGACAGCCGTGCTCGCGCTTTCCGGCCGGCGTGGTCGTGGTGGAGGCGCCGAAGGGGGTGAGGCTCGACTTCTGGATGCCCGTGTTCATGTAGGCCTCGTTGTCGTAGCAGATGTAGAGCACGTCGTCGTTGCGGTCGATGGCGCCGGAGAGCGCCTGCAGGCCGATGTCCGCCGTGCCGCCGTCGCCGGCGAAACCCACCACGGTGACGTCCTCGGGCGCCGCCCCCTGGGCGCGCAGGCCCGCCTCGATGCCCGAGAGCACCGCCGCCGTGGCCGCAAAGGGCGTGATCATCGCGTTGTTGCCGAAGGCCAGCTGCGGGAAGTTGAAGCCGGTGGCGCTCATGCAGCCGGCGGGCAGCGCCGCCACCGCATGGGGGCCGAGCACCTTGAGCACCTGGCGCACGGCCAGGGCGCCTCCGCAGCCGGGGCACGCCTTGTGCCCGTAGAAGAACTCCTCGTCGGTAATGGTGCGCGCGTTCACCGTCATCGCTGGTCCTCCTCTCCCTCTTCGATGCCGAGGAAGACGACCTCGCCCGAGGCGCCCTCTCCCGCTGCCAGCGCTTCCAGGCGCGCGAAGGCGCCGCGCACGGCCTCGCGGCTGATATCGTCACCGCCGAGGCCGCCGATGAAGTTCGCGCTCGGTCGCGCGATGCCCGCACGAGCGAGCGACGCCAGCACGTTGGCATACACGGTGCCGGTGCCGCCGAAGGAGATGTCCTGCTCCAGCACGCCCACGGCCGCCGCGTCGGCCAACGCCCGAACGAGAGCGGCGTCGGGCATCGGCCGCAGGTAGCGGATGCGCAAGACGCCTGCCCGCTTGCCCGCCGCTCGCAGCTCGTCGGCCACATCGCGGGCAAGGCCAGCCGCCGAGCCCAGCGTGACGAGCACGAAATCGGCGTCCTCGCAAAGGTAGGCGTCCACCATGCCGGGGTACGCGCGGCCGAACACCTCGGCGAAGCGCGCCTCCACCTCTTCCACCACCGTTTCGGCGGCCAGCATGTCGCGGTGGTGCCAGTACTGGTAGTAGCGATTGAAGTCCGGGCCGGCTGAGTAGCCGATGTTCACGGGGTTCTCGAAATCGAACTTGTTGGCCGTGCGGTAAGGCGGCAGGAAGGCGTCGGCCTCATCGGCGGTGGGAACCTCCACCGACTCGTAGGTGTGGGTGAGCGCGAAGCCGTCCACGTTCACCATCACCGGCAGGCTCACGCGCGGATCCTCCGCCACAGCATAGGCCATGAGCGCCAGATCGAGCGCCTCCTGGTTGTTCTCGGCGTACACCTGGATCCAGCCATGATCGAGCAGCGACAGCGAGTCGCGCTGGTCGCCGTAGATGTTCCAGGGCAGCGCGAGCGCGCGGTTCGCGTTCATCATCACGATGGGGAACCGGCCGCCCGAGGCGTAGGTGAGGCACTCGGCCATATACAGCAGCCCCTGGGACGAGGTGGCCGTGAACGTGCGCGCACCCGTAGCGGACGCGCCGATGGCGGCGGAGAGCGCCGTGTGCTCGCTTTCCACGTGCAGGTACTCGCAGGCGAGGCTGCCGTCCTCGACCATGGAGGCGAGCGCCTCCACGACCGTGGTCTGGGGCGTGATGGGGTAGGCGGAGATCACCTGGGGCCGGGCGAGCCGCACCCCCTCGGCGAAGGCCTCGTTGCCGGAAAGGAACTTCCTCATGCCGCGCCTCCTTCCGTCGCCGGGCCCATCTCGGCCGAAGGCGAGGTCTCGTCCAGGGTCTCGGCCGTCTCGGAAGCGCCCTCGTTCTCGCCCGCATGTTCGTCCACCATGGCGATGCAGGGCACGGGACACACCTTCGCGCACACGCCGCAGCCCTTGCAGAAATCGTAGTCGACGACGACGGCCACGCAGGCGCCCTCGTCGTCGCGCACCTTCGCGATGGTGCCGTCGGGACAGTACATATAGCAGTTGAGGCAGAGCGTGCACTGCTCGGCATCGATGACGGGCCGCACGCTGCGCCATCCGGCGTTCACCGAGGTGAGGTGCCCCGCCTCAAAGCAGGTGGAGCGGGCGAACTGGCTCGGGAGCACGGCGAGTTCCTCGCGCAACGTGGGCGTGAAGGGGCGGCGGCTCTGACTAGCAATCGCGGACATCGAAATCCCTCCCCTCTCCCTCGACGAGCATCTCGGCGGCCAGCGAGAACATGGCGTCCTTCTCGGAAAGCACGGCGGTCACATCCGTCGCCGCCTGCTCGGCGGCCACCAAATCGCGCGTGGCGGCGATCTCGCGGGAGGCCACCTCGGCGAAGGCGGCATCCACGATGCGTAAGTTCTTCGCGTGCAGCTTCTCGGGCATGGTGGCACAGATGCCGGCATGGATGTCCTCGATGGTCACGGCCGCCGTGAGCGCGGGAATGGCCCCGAGAAACACCGTGTTGGGAATGGGGCGGCCGAGCACGGCAGCGGAAATGCCATCGGCGTCGATTCCCAGAATGCGCGGGTCGTCAAGGGCCCGCTTCGTGTTCAGCAGCATGAGGCCGCCGGGGGCGAGCTCGTCCTCCCAGCCGTCTTCCACGAGCGTCTCGTCCAAATAGATGACGAACGCGGCCCGATGCACGGCGCTGCGGTCGCCAATGGGAGCGGTATCGATCTTCGTGAACGCCCGCATGGGGGCGCCACGCCGCTCGGGGCCGAAGGTGGGGAACGCCAGCGCATAGGCGCCTGCCGACAGCGCTGCGGCCGCCCCCAGGCACCGGGCCGCCGTAAAGGCCCCCTGCCCACCCCGGGCATGCCAAATGAATTCCAGCATAGTGGTTCCTTACGTGAAAAGAAAGAGACGGGTCTCTCGCCCGTCCCTTCATTATACCTGTCGTTGCCTCACTGGCAGCATCGCTCTTCCCTATCGGTTCGCGTACAAGTCCAAGCTGCGTGCGAGATGGCTTACGAAGCGCTCGCCCATGACGGAGAGCTCGCGGTTGTCGGCGGTCACGTAACCCAGATGCAGCTTGAGGTCGGTCTCAAGCGGGATGGTGGTGAGCGCGCTGCCGTCGGTGATGCCCACGAGGATACCGCTCGTCACCGTGTAGCCGTTGATGGCCATGATGAGCTCGGTGAGCGACGCGCGGTCAGTGCAGGCCACCTTCTTGGCACGCGGCACCTGCGAGAGCGCCTCCTCGTAGAAGGCAATGGGCGCGTCCTCGCCCTGGTCGAAGTACACGTAGGGGAAGTCAGCCAGCTGCTCCAAGGTGAGGCTCTTCGCGTTCACGAAAGGATGGCTTGACGGCAGGGCCACGAGCGGCGCGGAGACGGCCAGCTCGTGGAAGGCGAGCCCCGCCTCGGCCAGCGCCTCGTTCAGGGCGCTTTCCGTCTCGGAGGTCTGCATGATGACGCCCAGCTCGGCGGCCCCGGAGGCCACGTCGTCGATGACGCCCTGGGTCGTGCGGTCTAAAAGCGCGTAGGAGAAGGCGTCGCCGCCGGCCGCCAGGATGGTGTGGGCGAAGGACTGCACGTCGAACAGGTAGTGCTGCCCGGAAATGGCGAAGTCGTAAGAGGTCATGTAGGTTCCCTTCTTCGGTGGGATCTTTTCAAATGAAATGATACCCGATGGCCGAACAAAGCGTCCCGCCCGGCCATCGGTTTGCGCGTTCGTTGCCTACTTCGCGCTGCCGCGCTCGTCGATGAAGCGGCTCGCCTTGTGCTCGGAAGACGTGCCGAGCTTGCCGGCGTCGTAGACGATGACGCGGGCCGGCTTCACGCCGGTGTGGGCCTTCAGCGCCGCCGTCACGCGGGCAGCCACGGCGTCGAAGGGCTCATCGGAGCCCTGGGCGCGCTCCACGGACACCTCGTAGCGGGTGGAGAAGTTCTCGTCATACACGCGGATGAGGTACTCGCCGGTGAGGCCCTTCTCGGCGCGCACCACGTACTCCACGTCGGAGGGGAACACGTTCACGGCGCCCACGATGAACATCTCGTCCTTGCGGCCGGTGATGTGGATGCGGCCCAAGGTGCGCCCGCACTCGCACTTCTCGGTGGAGAAGTAGCCGATATCTCCAGTGCGGAAGCGGATCATGGGACGAGCCTTCTTCATGAGCGTGGTGTACACGAGCTCGCCCACGCTGCCCGGCTCGAGCACCTCGCCGGTGACCGGGTCCACCGTTTCCACGAGGATCTGGTCCTCCACGATGTGCAGGCCGTCCTTCGCCTCGCACATGGCCGCGCAGGCGCCGTAGATGTCGGAGAGCCCGAAGAAGTCGACCACCTTCGCGTCCCACAAATCCTCGATGGCCTCGCGGGTGCTCTGGATGGAGCCGCCCGGCTCGCCGGCCACGATGATGGTGTGGATGGAGAAGTCGGTGCGCGGGTCGAGGCCCTTCTCCTTGATCTTCTCGCCGAGCGTCCAGGCGTAGGACGGGCTCGTCCAGATGATGGTGGGCTGGTACTGCTGCAGCACGAAGATGAGGCGGTCGCTCGGCACCGCGCCCACCCAGATGGCGAGCGCGCCCAAGCGCTGGGCGCCGATGACGTCCGGGCCGCCCACGTACAGGGCGAAGTTCAGGCCGTGCACGTAGCGGTCGGTCGGGCGCATGCCGGCCTGCCAGAACAGCCGCGCCTCGGTGTCTTGCCACAGATCGAAGTCCTCCTGGGTAAAGGGGCTCACCGTGGGCACGCCCGTGGAGCCGGACGAGGTGGCCATGAAGATGACGTCCTCCTCGGGCACCGAGCACATCTCGCCGAAGAAGCTGCCCACGTGCTGGGTCTCGCGCTCGGTCTTCTTGTCGATGAAGGGGAACTTCTCCAGATCCTTCAGGGTCTTGATGTCCTCGGGTTTCACGCCGGCCTCGTCGAAGGAGCGCTTGTAGTACACCGTGTTGTCGTAGGCGTAGCGAACCATCTCCTGAAGGCGCTCAAGCTGCATGGCCTCCAGTTCGGCGCGCGGCATGCACTCGATCTCGGGATCGTAGTACTTCTGGTCGTAGGGAATGTTCTTCTTCGCCATCACTGCTCCTCGTTCGGGTTCGGTCTTCCGGATGTCGGGCGCGGATCGCCCGACTGGATAGCGCCGAGCGACCAGCGCCCGGCGGGGTTTCGTGGGTCAGTATGATGCCCGAAGCCGCCCGCGCGCACAAGGGGAAACGGCATACGGAATAGGAAAAGCCCGCCATCGGCGACCCCGATAGCAGGCTTTCATCTGGGAAAATAATTGGGTAGGGCGTGGGTGCGGGATTGTCCCCCGCGCGCAGGTTGCGCAGCGAACGGAACAGCCCAGTGGGCGGTGGAGCCGAGCGAGCCATTGCTTGAGCACGGGGGATAATCCCGTACCCACGCCCGGACGACCTGCTATATCCCCATCGTCCCTTGAGCAGCCATCACGGCCTGGGACATCTGGTAGGACAGCGCCACCACGCCCACCAGCACGATGGTCACGACGATCTTCACCGCCACGTGCCACGTGCAGGCGCCGCGCCACATGAGCACGAGCCCCACGGGCCACAGCACCACGAGGAAGAAGATGATCCAGAAGGTCTGGTCGTACCACTTCTTCTCGTCGCCCGTCCCCACGATGTCGTTGGCGTTCTCGCGCGTGCGCCCCTGGCCGCGGTGCGTCCAGTCGCCGTAGCTGTTGCCGTTCTCGTCTTTGAAGATGCCCATGGTTGCTCCTACTCGGCGAGCTTCTTCGCCAAAAGCTCGTTGATGATCTTGGGGTTGCCCTGGCCGCGCATGGCCTTCATGCACTGGCCGACGAAAAAGCCGATGACCTTGGTGTTGCCGTCGCGGTAGCGGGCCACCTCGTCGGGGTTGGCGGCGATGACCTCGTCCACCACGGCCTCGATGGCGCCGGTGTCCGACACCTGCTTCATGCCGCGGGCCTCCACGATGGCCTCGGGGTCTTTGTCCTCGTCCATGATGGCCGCGAACACCTCCTTGGCCTGCTTCGAGGAGATAGTGTCATCCGCAAGCATCTTCACAAGCGAAAGCGCCCGGGCCGCCGTCAGCGGCGTGTCGGCGAGCAGCGTGCCCTCGTGGGCGTTCAGCCACGCGGCCACGTCGTTGATGATGAGGTTCGCGAGCGGTTTGGCGAACTTGCTGCCGTCTGCCTCGGCTTTCGCGAGCGCCATGCACTCGTCGAAGAAGTCGGCCGTGGCGCGGTGGTCCACCAGATGGCGCGCATCGTAGGAGGTGAGCCCGAAGTCGGCGGCGAATCGCGCGGCCTTCTGGTCGGGCAGCTCGGGCAGCTTCGCCCGCACGCCTTCGATGAACTCGTCGGACAAGTCGTAGGGCGCCAAATCCGGCTCGGGGAACAGCCGGTAGTCGTCGGCCGTCTCCTTCACGCGCATGACGATGGTGCGCTTGGCGGACGGATCCCAGTGGCGCGTCTCCTGGTAGATGACGCCGCCCTCCTCGAGCACCTCGGCCTGACGGCAGATCTCGTAGGCCAGCCCGTCGTGCAGGTTCTTGAACGAGTTCATGTTCTTCAGCTCGGTCTTGGTGCCGAACGCGGTGGTGCCGCGGCGGCGCAGCGACACGTTGCCGTCGCAGCGCAAGGAGCCTTCCTCCATGGAGCAGTCGGAGATGCCTAAGGCCAGGTAGATCTGGCGCAGCTTCTGCATGAACAGGCGCGCCTCCTCGGGCGTGCGCAGATCGGGCTCGGTCACCAGCTCGATCAAGGGCGTGCCGGCGCGGTTGTAGTCCACGAGCGATTGCGTGGCCCCGGCGATGCGGCCCTCGCCGCCTCCGAGGTGCACCATCTTGCCGGCGTCCTCTTCCATGTGGATGCGCGTGATGCCCACATGCGCCACGTAGCCGTCCTCGGTGCGCGTGATGTTGCCCTCCGTCTCGCCGGGAGCGAGCGCGTCCAGGCGGTAGCGTTCGGTCACGCCCCGACCGTCCACGTCCAGGTCGAGGTGGCCCCGCATGCAGAACGCGATGGGGCCCTGGGTGGTCTGGAAGTTCTTGGCCATGTCGGGGTACATGTAGTTCTTGCGGTAGAACATCGAGTGCTTCTCGATGTCGCAGTTGGTGGCCAGACCCGCCAGCACGATGGACTCGATGGCGGCGCGGTTGGGCACCGGCAGCGCGCCGGGAAGCCCCAGGCACACCGGGCAGGTATGGGTGTTGGGAGCGGCGCCGAACTCCAGCTTGCAGCCGCAGAACATCTTCGTCTCCAGCGTGGTCAGCTCCGCGTGAATCTCCAGGCCGATGACGGCCTCCCAGGTCTCGAACACCTCTTCGAGCGTCTTCATTTACGCACCCACCTTTCCGTCGGCGAAATCGGGGGCAACGGGCGCCGGGCCGTAGTGCTGCTCCAAGGCCGCCGCCGCCCGGAACATGTTCTTGTCCTTGAAGGGAGGCGCGATGATCTGCACGCCCACCGGAAGGCCCGTGTCGGCGCCGAGGCCGATCGGGAACGACATGCCGCCGTTGCCGGCGATGTTGATGGAGATGGTGAACATGTCCGCGAGATACATCTCGGTGGGGTCGCAGATCTCGCCGATCTTGAACGCCGTGGTCGGCGCCACCGGCGAGAGGATGACGTCCACCTTCTCGAAGGCCGCCGCGTAGTCGCGCGTGATGAGGGTGCGCACCTGCTGGGCCGGATAGTAGTACTTGTCGTAGACGCCGGCCGACAGAAGGTAGCTGCCGAGCATGATGCGGCGGCGCGCCTCGGGGCCGAAGCCCTTCGCGCGGCTCGCCTCGTACTGGCTGGCCAGATCCTTGTGGCCCGGGTCGCAGTAGCCGTAGCGCACCGAGTCGAAGCGAGCCAGGTTGCTGAAGGCCTCGCAGGGGCCGAGCACGTAGTAGGCGCTCATGGCGGCCTGGGCGTGCGGAAGCTCCACTTCCACCAGTTCCGCGCCCATATCCTGAAGAACAGCCGCGGCCTCTTCCACTTTCGCCCGCACCTCGGGCGCAAGACCGGCCGCCTCCATGAACGCGGGAACGATGCCGATCTTCATGCCGCGCGCGCCCTCAGCGAGGTTGGCCGTGAAGTCCACGTCGCACGGCTGGCTCGTGCAGTCCAGCTCGTCGCGGCCGGAAAGCGCGTTCAGCGCGAGCGCCGCGTCCTCCACCGAACGGGCGAAGGGGCCCACCTGGTCGAGCGAGCTGCCGAAGGCCACCACGCCGTAGCGCGACACCACGCCGTAGGTGGGCTTCACGGCCACCAGACCGCAGAACGAGCCCGGCTGGCGGATGGAGCCGCCCGTATCCGACCCGAGCGACACCGGCACAAAGCCCGCCGCCACGGCCGCGGCGCTTCCGCCCGAGCTGCCGCCGGGCACGCGCTCGACATCCCACGGGTTGAAGGTGGGGCCGAAGGCGGAGGTCTCGGTGGAGCCGCCGAAGGCGAACTCGTCCATGTTCAGCTTGCCGATGGGAAGAGCGCCGGCGCGCAGCGTCTTTTCCACGCAGGTCGCCGTGTAGGGGGACACGTAGTCGCGCAGCATGTTCGAGGAGCACGTCGTGTGCGTGCCCGTGAGGTTCAGGTTGTCCTTGTAGCCCACGGGAACGCCCGCGAGCGGGCCCATCTCGACGAGGCGCCCCTCGGCGACGGCCGCGTCGATGCGAGCCGCCGCGTCGAGCGCGAGTTCCTCGGTGGTTTCCAGGAAGGCATGCACCGCCCCGTCGGCCTCGCCGATGCGCTCGAAGGTGCCGCGGGCCACCTCGGCGGCCGAGAACTCCTTGGCGGCGAGACCGGTTTGAATCTCGCGAATGCCCATTTCTCCGAAGATGCGCGCCATTAGCGATCGCCCCCTTCCCCCAGGATGGACGGGATGAGGAAGCTGCCGTCTTCCTGCTTGGGCGCGTTTTCCAGCGCCACTTCCTGGGTGAAGCTCCCGCGCACCTCGTCATCGCGCATGACGTTGGACAAGTCGCCGATGGGATGGAACGTCGGCTCGACCCCGTCGAGATCGAACTCGGTAATGGGCGCCAGGCTGTCGATGATGGCGTTCAGGTCGGCCGTCATGGCGACGACCTCCTCCGCGTCAAGGCCAATGCGGGTGTATTCCGCGATGCCCCGCACATCGGCCTCGGAAAGATGCTGCGTCATGAATCGCGCTCCTTCTCTGGGAGCGGCCGCGCCGTGGCGATCGGCACTCCCCGGTTCGTTAAGTCAACCGCTCCATGATAGCAAAAGGCGCGCCACCAGCGCGCCCCGCGCCCACCGAGCGCGAAGATTTAACAGAGCGGGCGACTCACAGTCCGCGCGATCGGGCGGCCTCCCGCAAAGACGCTTCAGTGATCGACTCGCCTTGGGGCACGTAGACGGCCAGGCAGGGGAAGCTCGGCTTGGCGGACATGAGCGCGCCGGACGGCAGGCCGAAGCGCTCTTCCAAGCTGGCGAGCACATGGCGCACGTTGGCCTTGGTCATGCCGGCACGGCGCAAAGGCGACACCACCCCCGCCTCGGCCAGCGCCTTGAAACCGGGGCGCCGTTCGGGATCGTCGGTAGCGTTGGTGCCGTCCACGATGACCGTGAACCCATCGGCCGCCGCCGTCCGACGCACTTCGTCGAAGATGAAGCGCTTGCAGAGGTAGCAGCGGTCGGCGGGGTTCGCGCAGATGTCGGCCTGGGCGAGCACGTCCGCTTCCACCACCGTGAGGGGCACATCAAGCGCCGCCGCCACAGCTCGGGCGTCATCAAGCTCGAAATCGGGCTGGAAGGCGGTCTTCACCAGGTAGGCATGCACCTCGCATCCCGCCAGCTTCGCCGCGGCCAGAAGCAGCGCCGAGTCGCAGCCGCCCGAGAAGGCCACGGCCAGCTTTGGCTCGCGCAGAAGGTACATCTCGAGCGGCTCGCCGAACAGGTGCTGACCGGGCCCCACGTCCTCGGTGTCCTCGGCGACGACGCTTTCGAAATCCACCGCCGCTTCCGCGCTCTTTTCCTCGATCTCTGCGACTTTCGTTACTTCCATACTCGCCTTCTGTGCTACATCGGGCGACGCGCCGACGCCGCGCACCGCCCGATTCTCTCTCTTCTATGCTCTGCCCCTCAAGGAGCAGCCATCGTTAGCGCAGCGTGACGCCCTCGGGCAGTTCCACGTTGCGCCAGTCCTCGTCATCGCCTTCGCGGTCGTTCTCGTCTTCGGCAACGACCACCGGCGCGGGGCGCTCGGGCTCCGGGGCGCCGAAGGCCTCGCGGAAGGCATCGGCGTGCATGCGCGGCACGGCGAGCACCACGTTCGGCACGGCGCCGGGGTGTTCCGCGATCCAGTTCTGGATGAGCTCGATCACCTGCTCGACAGGGTAGCCGTTGCGACCGCAGCCGAAGGCGCCCATGATGAGCGTCTCGGCGCCGTTGGCCGCGGCGACGCGGAAGATGGTCTCGATGCGGTCGGCCAGCGCCTTGTCGCACTCGCGCTCGGAGCGGTGGTTCTCCAGCGCGTAGGCACGGATGGGCTCGGCGATGACCAGCACGTCGGCGCGGCGCACATCGCCCCCGCGCGAGAACAGCACCTCGGGCACGTACAGCGCACGGTCGGTGAACAGCGAGCCGCGGCGGTAGTCGCGGTTCTTGTCGTAGAAGTCGCGCTTGTGGGCTACAAGGATCGGGTACAGGTTGCTCTCGGAGCACAGGATCTGCTCCGGGCCGAAGGCGCCGTCCTCGTAGGCGCCGCCGGGGCGGGTGAACGCGCCGGGATCCACGATCATCGTCTTGCCCGTGGCATCGCGGTAGAGCGCCTCGGGGGCGAAAGAGGTCACGACCTTGACCGTCGTCTCCGTGGCGGCCGGCGCAGCGCCCGCAGCTCCATCGGGATCCGCCGCCTCCTCGGCTTCCGCAGTCTCGGCGGCTTCCTCGGCAATCTCGGCGGCCTCGCGGGCCTCCTCATTGCCGGCCTGCGCCCCCTCGGCATCCGCCTCGGCCATCTCGGCAGCGGCCTTCGCCGCCCGAGCCGCCGCAGCGGCCTCGGCGCCCCACAGAAGCGAGCGCCCCTCCCCTTCCTCGTAGATGCGCGCGTTCTCGATGGCCTCGTCGGTCTCACGCCCGAAGGCGGCCTTCATGAGGCCCGCGTGCCGCGCCGCCTCGCGCCGCCGCTCCTCCCGCTGCTCGTCCCGATTCGGACGCCTGTCATTGAAACCCGCCATACCGCGCTCCTTCCATTCAAACGATCCGCTCGCCATAATAATGCAATTGCGCGTCTCGCGCACCTTTTAGCGTCGCTGGGCTCTCCCCCGCAGGCTCCATCCCAGGGCGATGGCCAGCGTGCCCAAGGCCGGCACGATCATGACAAGCCACATGAGCCCGTAGCCGCCCGTGATGCCGCCGGCCGCGGGCGCCAGAGCCTCGGCCACCGCGCCCCCGGCCACCGGGCCGACTAGCATTCCAAAATCGAGGCCCGTGAACATGGTGTTGCTGGCCGCCCCGCGCCGATCGATGCCCACCGAGGCGAGGCCCATGGACTGCAGAAGCGGCGCGCAGCAGCCGAACCCCGCCGAGCCGATGACGGCGGCGAGCAAGAAGCCGGGCAAGTCCTGCGCGTAGAAGAGCGCCACGTAGGAAGTGGTAAAGCAAATCGTCCCGAAAACGAGCACCCGGGGCGTTCCCGCCCTATCGGCAAGGCCGCCCAAAGCCGGGCGCGTCACCACCAGGCACAGCGCGTACACCACGAAGAACAGCCCCATATCCGCCACGCCGCGCCCGTAGCCGTAGAGCACCACGTAGGAGCCCATGCACGAGAACGATACGGCGATGAGCATGAGGGCGACCGCCTTGCCCACGGCCTCGCGCGCGAACATGCGGGAGAGTTTCAGCTGGTAGGGCAGGCGCTCGCGATAAGGCTCGCGGATAGCGAAGATGCCGCCCATGGCCACCACCAGAAGCGCCGCGGCCAGGAAGTACGCTGCCGTAAATCCCACGGCGTCCACCAGATAGAGCCCCGTCGCCGGCCCGATCACCTGGGCGAAGGACTGCGCCAGCGCGTAAATGCTGATGCCGCTGGCGAACTTCGTCGCCGGCAGGTACTCGGACACGAGCGACATCGCCAAAGGCCCGCTGCACCCGATGCCCACGCCGTGGAAGAGCCGGATGGCAATGAGCACGCCCAGCGAATCGACGAACCCGTAGGCGAAAAACGAAAGGCAGATGATGCCCTGGGCGATAAGCAGGAGCCGTTTGCGCGAGAAGCTGTCGAAGGCGGGGCCGGCGAAGGGGCGCACGAGCAGCGCTGACAGCGTGAACGAGCTCACGACGACGCCCACCATCGAGGCCGTCGCCCCCAGCGAGTCGGCGAACACCGGCAGCGTGGCATTGGCCATGAACGCCGCCATCGACTGGAAGAAGTTCACCGCCATAAGAATGACAAAGGGCGCACTCCAAATGGAATCTTTGGCTTTTCCCTCCGACATCGTCAATCACACTCAGTCTTTACCCGCAGCTCAAGCAGCATCAGGACAAATGCACATGCGGCACTAGAGGTAGGAAGCGGGCGGCGAAGTCGTCTTGGAAGGCGCGGCAGGTGTCAAGCAGCCAACCGGGCTCGTCTTCGTAGTTCGCTAGGCCGCGATAGTAAAAATGCTTCCTATCGTCGGAAACGATGAACGGCAACACACCATTGCGGAGGCATTCCTTGAACAGCACCATGCGACCGATGCGGCCGTTGCCGTCCTGGAACGGATGAATGCGCTCGAAACGGTAATGGAGATCCACTATATCCTCGAAGGCGCGCGGGCCGCCTTCGTAGCGCCCGATGAGCGACGCCAGCTGTCCGGGAACCTCCTCGGGAAGCGTCGTCACAAGGCCGCCCACCTCGTTGGGCAGCGCCTTGAAGACGCCAGGGGCAAAAATGGGATCGGAGGCCGCTTGCTCGGTGCCCTGCTTCAGCACCTCCTGGAAGGACAGGAGCAATTCCGGGGAAAGCGGTTCCTCCGCCGTGTCCAGCATGGCATCGAACAGACGGAAGTGGTTCGTTGCGTCCTGGATGTCCGCAAGGCGGGCGTGACCGTCGACGGTCCGTGTCTCGAATATCTGCCGGGTCTGCTCCTCGGTCAGGCGTGATCCTTCGATATGGTTCGAGTTGTAAGCCAACTCCACCTGAGTCTTGTGGTAGATGTTTCCCTCAAGCTTCAAGCGGCGCTGGCGACGGTATTCTTCAAGCAAATCAGCCATTAATCTCCTCTACGTCACCTGTTCGCCCAAGGAAGTCAGCGAGGTTCTCCCGACCTACACGTTGAACTTGAAGTGCATGACGTCGCCGTCTTGGACGACGTAGTCCTTGCCCTCTTGGCGGAGTTTGCCCGCATCGCGGCAGCCCTTCTCGCCGCCCAAGGCCACGTAGTCCTCGAAGGAGGCCGTCTCGGCCTTGATGAAGCCGCGCTCGAAATCGCTGTGGATGACGCCGGCGGCCTGGGGGGCCTTCGCGCCCACCGGGATGGTCCAGGCGCGGGTCTCGGTCTCGCCGCTCGTGAAGTAGCTCTGCAGGCCGAGCAGGTGATAGGCCTCGCGGATGAGGCGCGCCAGACCGCTGTCGGTGAGCCCCAGCGCTTCCATGTACTCCTTGGCCTCGTCCGGATCCATCTCGGCCAGCTCAGCGATGTCGGCCTCCACCTTTGCCGAAATCGGCACCGGGGTGCAGCCGTCGATCTCGGGCAGCTCGGCGTCCACGGCGTCCTCGTCCACGTTCGCGATGTAGAGCATCGGCTTCATGGTGAGCAGGTGCAGCTCGTAGATGGCCGCGACCTCGTCCTCGGTCAGCCCCAGCGTGCGGGCGCGATGGCCCTCGTTCAGGCCGGCGAGCACCTTGCGCGCCGCCTCCAGCTTCGCCGCGCCAGACTTATCGCGCTTGGCCTCCTTTTCCAGACGCGGGATGGCCTTCTCAACCGTGGCGATATCGGCCAAGATGAGCTCGGTCTTGATAGTGTCCACGTCCGACTGCGGATCCACCTTGCCGGCCACGTGGGTCACGTCCGGATCGCCGAAGAAGCGCACCACCTCGGCGATGGCATCGGTCTCGCGGATGTTCGCGAGGAACTGGTTGCCCAGGCCCTCCCCCTGGCTCGCTCCGGCCACCAAACCGGCGATGTCCACGAACTCCACCGTGGCGGGCACGATCTTCGCCGGATGGTCGATTTCGGCCAGCGCCTGCAGGCGGTCGTCGGGCACCGGCACGATGCCCACGTTGGGCTCGATGGTGGCGAACGGGTAGTTGGCGGCCAGACCGCCCTTGTTGGTCATCGCCGTGAACAGCGTGGACTTGCCGACATTCGGAAGCCCCACGATACCGATTGAGAGAGCCATTCAAATTCCTTACTAGAAAGAGCGTTTCAAAGCTAAACCATTATAGAACTTTATTTTGCAATTCACAGGTTCGCCCAAGGAAGACAGCGAGGGCCCGACAGGTGCCTGCAATCGGCCCGCCTTTGGGCCAAGTTGGCTTTCGCCAACGCCGCGCCCAAAACAAGGGTCGAGTGCAGGTGCCTGTCGGACCCGCAGCGTCGAGGTGAGTTAGAAAGCCGAAGCTTTCTAACTCACATGGAAAAGAAGCCGAACTGAGCCGCGACGTAGGCGACCAGAATGATAATCACCAACACCGGGGCGATGTACTTGATCATGATCGTCCAAGCACCGGCGGCCGAGAACTTCGAGGAGATGCGCACCTCGTCGATGATGGTCTTGGGCTTCACGATCCAGCCCACGAACACGCAGGTGAGCAGCGCCACAATGGGCATGAGCACCGAGTTGGAGATGAAGTCCGCGAAATCGAGGATCGAGGAACCGGCCCCGAGCGGCTCGATGAACGACAGCCCGTTGTAGCCCGCGTTGATGATGGCGCCGGCGATGACCACGAAGGCGATAACGATGCCGAGGGCCTTGGCGCGCGTGCACTGAAGGCCGTCGTGCACGATGGAGACGAGCGTCTCCACGAGCGAGATGGCGCTCGTCAGCGCGGCGAACAGCACCAGCAGGAAGAACAAGAAGCCGATGAAGGTGGCCATGCCGCCCATGTCGACGAACACCGTCGGCAGCGTCACGAACATGAGCGAGGGGCCCGCCTTGGCGGCCACCGCGTCGCCGGAGCCCATGGCCACGAAGGCCGCGGACACGATGAGCAGGCCGGCGATGAAGGACACGCCCAGATCGAAGCCGCCGATGCGCACGACCGAGGAGGTGAGGCTGTCCTGCTTGCGCATATAGGAGCCGTAGGTGATCATGATGCCCATGGCCAGCGACAGGCTGTAGAACATCTGCCCCAACGCGCCGATCACGAGCTCCGGCGAGAACTTGCTGAAGTCCGGCGTGAGGTAGTACAGCGCGCCTTCCACGGCACCCGGCATGGTGAGCGTGTAAATGGCGATGGCGACGGCCATGATGATGAGCGCCGGCATCATGAACAGGTTCGCCTTCTCGATGCCGCCCTTCACGCCCAGGCCCACGATGACGAACACGATGGCCATGAACACGAGCATCCAGATGTAGCTCTCGGCGTTGGAGGTGATGAAGCCGGTGAAGAAGTCGCCGCCGTCGGCCAAGGCCTCCGGTCCGTTCACCAGGTAGGCCGCCGTGTACTTCGTCACCCAGCCGCCGATGATGCAGTAGTAGGGCGTGATGATGAAGGGCACCGCCGAGGCCAGAATGCCGATGAAGGCGTACTTCTTGCCGAAGGCCTTGAAGGCACCGATAGCGGACTGCCCCGTCTTGCGGCCGAGCGCCGTCTCCAGCAGCAAAAGCGAAACGCCGAACGTGAACACCAGCACCACATAGGTGAGCAGGAAGGTGCCCCCGCCGTACTTCGCCGCCAAATAGGGGAAGCGCCACATGTTCCCCAGGCCCACCGCCGAGGCGGCCGCGGCCAAAATAAACGCCCACTTCCCCGACCAGGAAGCGCGCTGCTTCTTCATCTCTCCTGCCATAGCTTTCCTTTCCCATTTCCAAGGCGCCCGCGCGCCCTCGCCTAGCTTGAAGGAACGGGCGGCTGCATCGCGCACGGTGCAGCCGCCCGTTGAAACTGTGTGATTATAGCGTGAAATCGACCTGAACACCCCATGTTTCCGAGAAACGGAGAATGCGGGGCGGCCACTACTCGAACAGCTTCACCGCGCGCTCAAGCTGGCTCACGATTTCGATATGCTGGGGGCAGACGCTCTCGCAGGCGCCGCACTGGATGCAGGCGCTCGCCTTGCCGTCGCCGGTGTTCCAGTTGTAGTTCTCCTGGGCGCGGTAGGCATCGCCCATCTGGTCGTAGATGTTGAGCGACTGCATGATGGTGTTGATGTGCACGCCTTCGGGACAGCCCTTCACGCAGTAGCGGCAATCGGTGCACGGAACGCCCGGCAACGCGGCCAGGGCGTCGCGCGCCGCCTCGATCACCTCGTACTCGGCCGGCGTCAGGAGCACCCCATCGCGCATGATGGCGGCGTTCTCGGCCACCATCTCGGGCGTGTTCATGCCCGAGAGCACGGCGATCACGTTCGGAAGCGATCCGGCGAAGCGCAGCGCCCAGGAGGCCAAAGGCGCGCCCGGCTCGGCCGCGCGCAGGATGTCGGCCACCGGATCGGGCAGCTTCACGAGCGTGCCGCCCTTCACCGGCTCCATGATGACCACGGGCAGCCCACGCTCTTGGCACACCTCGTAGCAGCGGCGCGACTGGATGATGGGGCTCTCCCAATCGATGTAGTTGATCTGCAGCTGGACGAAATCCACCTCGGGGTGGGCATCGAGCACCTTCTCAAGCTCCTCGGCGTTGTCGTGGATGGAGAAGCCGAACTTCTTGATCTTGCCCTCGGCCTTCTTCTCGGCGCAAAAGTCCCACAGCCCGTACTCCTCGAACCCCGGCGTGAGAGACTCGCCCAAGTTGTGCAGCAGGTAGTAATCAAAGTAATCGATGCCGCACTCGCGCAACGACTTGTCGAACATGGCCCGCGCGTGCTCCGCGTTTTCGGCCAGCCACGCCGGCAGCTTGGTGGCGATGGTGAACGAGTCGCGCGGATAGCGCTCGACCAGCGCCTTCCTCAGCGCCCACTCCGACTTGCCGCCGTGATAGCCGCGCGCCGAGTCGAAGTAGGCGAAGCCGGCGTCCATGAAGATGTCCACCAGCTCGCAGCACTTGTCGATGTCGATGGACGTCGGATCGTCCGCGTCCTTAAGCGGCAGCCGCATGAACCCGAACCCGAGCGGCGCCAACTTCCCTGCAGTCTCCATGGCACTCCCCTTTTCTTGTGCGCACGCGCAAAAATTACCGATGCGCTTATCATAGCAGGTTAGTACCCTACCGACCAGAAGATGAGGCCGCGGGCGGGGGCGTTTTCGCCGGCGGCTTGGCGGTCGCGGGCGGCGAGGACCTCGGCGACCCAGTCGGGGTCGCGCTGGCCGCGGCCCACCATGACAAGCGTGCCCACGATGGTGCGCACCATGGAATGGAGGAAGGCGTTTCCCCGCACGGTGATGACGCGGTGCGGCTCGCCCAGAATCTCCTCGGAGGCAATGGAGATCTCCTCCACATTGCGGCAGGTCGGCTTGCCGACGGCCGAAGCGGCCATGCAAAAGCTCTTGAAGTCGTGCTCGCCGATGAGGTGCGTAGCGCCCCGTTCCATGGCGGCGATGTCCAAGTTCGGACCCACATACCAAGCCGTGCGATCCGTGAACACTGGCGGCGTATCCCCTGTGGCAAGGAAGTACTTGTACTCGCGCCACTGGGCGTCGAAGCGGGCCGAGAAGCCCCGCGGCCGCTCCTCCACCGCGCGAACCACGATACCCTCGCAGGTGAGCGCGTTCAGCGAGCGGCGCAGGTTGTAAGGCGTGCGCCCGCGCAGCTCGCACTCGTCGATGTCGAAGGAGACCACCTGCCCGCGGGCGTGCACGCCGGCATCGGTGCGCCCGGCACAGACCACGTCCACCTGTCGGCGGAACAAAAGGCCGAGCGTCTGCTCCAGCTCCCCTTGCACGGTGAGCTGCCCCGGCTGCTTCGCGAACCCCGCAAACGGCGCCCCATCATAGGCCACCGTCGCCGAGAACGTGAGCTCCCGCTCGCACTCGGCCGCCCGCTCTTCCAGACTCGGTCGCGAGATTTCCATTAGGCAATCATGGCCTCGGGGCCGAACAGGTCGCGGATCTCCGCCTTCAGGACGGAGGACTGGGCATCTACCGACACCGGCAGTTCGGCGCGGAAACGGCGTCCGTCGGCCTGCTGCACGAAGAGCACCACGCCGTCGCGGCCCGGGTACGAGTTCAGGATGCGACTCAGGTGCGCCGAGCGGTTCTGGTCGAAGGAGCGCGAAGGCACCCGCAGCTCCAAGTGACTCGGCCGCGCGTCCTCCTCGTTAAGCTCCAGCGCCTCCAGCTCGAAGGCCATGATCTGGTTACCGCGGTCACCGCTCTCGAACTTGCCCTTGATCTTCGCGATGACGTCCTCCTGGATGACCTCGGCAAAGTCGTCGTACTTGAAGCAGATGCACTCGATGGAGCCGGTGGTGTCCTCCAGGGTGAACGTGGCCATCTTCGTGCCGCGCTTCGTGAGCTTCGTCGCCACATTCGAGATCATGCCCACGAACACGCCGTTCTTGATCTCCTTGGTCTGTTCGGAGAGCATGCCCATGTCGTAGCGGGACATACGGCGCAGCGTGCCCTCGAAGGGGGCCAGCGGGTGCTCGCTCACGTAGATCTTCATGATCTCCTTCTCGTAGGCGAGCTTGGTGCGCTTGTCCCACTCCACGCCGTCGGGGGCGGGCACGTCCTCCTGGAAGCCGGAGTCGGCGTCGTCGGCGAACATGTCGAACATGGACACCTGACCGGCATCGCGGTCTTTCTGACGCTTGGCCGCACCTTCCAGAAGCGGCGTTTCTTCCACGAAATACATGAGCTGCTTGCGGGTGTAGCCGGTGGAGTCGAAGGCACCGCCCTTGATGAGGGCTTCGAGCGTCTTGCGGTTGTAGCACTTCGCATCGAGTCGGTTCACGAAATCGTGCAGCGAGGTGAACGGACCGTTGGCCTCGCGCTCGGCGATGATCTCGTCGGCGACGTTCTTGCCCACGCCGCGCACGCCCACCAAACCGAAGCGGATGCCGCCCTCGACCGGGGTGAACTCGGCGCGGGAGGCGTTGATGTCCGGCGGCAGCACCGGCGTGCCGTTCTTGTTGCAGCTGGCGATGTAGCGGATGAGGCGGTCGGTGTTGCCCATGTAACTGGTGAGCACGGCGGCCATGAAGTCGTTCGGGTAGTGCGCCTTCAGGTAGGCCGTGCGCATCACGAGGATAGCGTAGGCCGCCGAATGCGACTTGTTGAAGGCGTACTTCGCGAACTTCTCGGCGTCGGCCCAGATCTGCTGGGCGATCTCGAGCGGATAGCCGTTGGCCACGGCGCCCTCGTCCCAGTCGGCCTGCAGCTGGCGCATGATGTCGAGCTTCTTCTTGCCCATGGCCTTGCGCAGCTTGTCGGATTTGCCAGCGGAGAAACCGGACATGGCCATGGAGATCTGCATGATCTGCTCTTGGTAGACCATGGTGCCGTGGGTCTCTTCCAGAATGGGGCGCAGGCGGTCGTCGTAGTAGTGCACGGCGGCCGGGTTCTTCGCCGCCTTGATGTAGTCCTCCACCATGCCGGACTCCAGTGGGCCCGGGCGGTTCAGGGCGATGGAGGCGACGACATCGGAGAACTGCTTGGGGGGCAGGCGCTTGAACAGGCTCACGTACAGGGCGCCCTCCACCTGGAACAGGCCGTCCATGTTGCCGGACTGCATGAGACGGAAGGCTTTCTCGTCGTCAGTGGGAATCTCCTCGGGCACGATCTTCGTGCCGGTGCGCTCCTCGATGTTGCGGCAGGCGATGGAGAGCACGTCCAGGGTGCGCAGGCCCAGAAAGTCCATCTTCAACAGGCCCAGATCCGGCGTGTAGTGGCCGTCGTACTGCGTGATGATACCGCCGCCCTTGGTGTCGCGCTTCATGGGCACGTGATCGCTCATGGGGTCGCGGCAGATGATGGTGGCGCAGGCGTGCACGCCCTCGCCGCGCACATGGCCCTCGATGGACTTCGCGGCGTCGATGATGCGCTTGACGTCCTCTTCGGTGTCGTAGGCCTTCTTCAGGTCGGGGTTGGTCTCCAGCGCCTTGTCGATGGTGATGCCCAGCTCGTCGCCGATCATCTTGCAGATGCGGTCGCCCACGCCGTAGGGGTAGTCCAGCACGCGGGCCGAGTCGCGCACGGCGTTCTTGGCCTGCAGCGTGCCGAAGGTGATCACCTGGGAGACGTGGTCCTCGCCGTAGACGTCCTTGATGTGGTTGATGACCTCTTCGCGGCGGCCCTGCTCGAAGTCGACGTCGATATCGGGCATCTCCACGCGCTCGGGCGAGAGGAATCGCTCGAACATGAGGCCGTTGGGCATAGGGTCAAGGTCGGTGATGCCCATGGCGTAGGCCACGATGGCACCGGCGGCCGAGCCGCGGCCCGGGCCCACGCCGATGCCCTGGCTGCGCGCCCATTCGATGTACTCCTGCACGATGAGGAAATAGGCCGGGAAGCCCTGCTGGATGATGATGCCCATCTCGTAGTCGGCCTGCTTCTGCTCGCGCTCGGGCACCGGGGTGCCGTAGCGCTTCTCCAGGCCCTCCTGCACGCGCTTGCGGAACCACGACTCCTCGGTCTCGCCCTCGGGCAGGGGAAACTTCGGCAGGATGGGCTCGCGCTCTAACGTGACGTCGCACTTCGCCGCCACTTCCACGGTGTTGTCGCAGGCCTCGGGGAAGTCCTTCATGGCCTCGCGCATTTCCTCTTCGGTCTTCATGTAGAACTGGTCGTTCTCGAACTTCATGCGGTTCGTCTGGTTGACCGTGGAACCGGTGCCGATGCACAGCATGATGTCCTGGGCCTCGGCGTCTTCCTTCAGCAGGTAGTGGAAGTCGTTGGTGGCGATGGTCTTTAAGCCCGCGGCCTTCGCCACGCGGGTGAGCTCGTGGTTCAGCTCGGTCTGGGTGAAGCCGGCGTCGGTGCGGATGCCCTGGTTCTGCAGCTCGATGTAGAAGTCGCCCTCGTCGAAGCAGCTGGCGAACTTACGGGCCCATTCCACGGCGTCGTCGAAACGGCGCTCGTCGAGCAGCTTCGGGATGACGCCGGCGATGCAGGCCGAGGAGCCGATGATGCCGTGGCCGTATTTCTGCAGCATGGAGAAAGTGGTGCGCGGCTTGTAGTAGAAGTTGTCCACGTGGGACTCGCTGACGAGCTTCAGCAGGTTGTGGTAGCCCTCGTTGTTTTTCGCCAGAAGCAGCAGGTGATACAGCTTCGGCTTCACGTCCTTGCGCAGCGACTCGTCGGGGGTGAAGTACACCTCGCAGCCGAAGATGGGCTTCACGCGCTTGCCCGTCTCCTTCTCGACGGCGTCGCAGGCGTCGGAGAGCTCCACCATGCCGGACATGACGCCGTGGTCGGTGACGGCCACCGCCGGCATGTCCAGCTCGGCGGCGCGGCGCACCATGTCCTTGATATGGGTGAGCCCGTCGAGCAGCGAGTATTCCGTATGGTTGTGCAAATGGACAAATGCCATAGGGTGTCAGCCCCTTCGATAAGGTCGGCGGCGCACGGGTTTCAGTTGTGGTGTGGTTATGCGCGCTGTGTCGTGTCATGCTGGGTCGAAAGCGCACGGCAGACGCGAGCCCAGCTCGCCGCGCCGCCTCCCTTCCGACCGCTCTTCCGTTCCGTCATTTTCTCGGCTGCCATGATACCAGCCCCCCGCCCCACGGTGTGCGAACAAACAGTGAGTTTTGCATGGAATGCCCTCCGCGCGGAGAGTGCGGGGGGCCGAAGCAGTTTTTTAGGCGTAACTCGCACGACGCAAGATCCTCCGATCTATGAAGACCATTTGCCCTCGAAGAATTTGGCAGAAATTGCGATTGTTAGCTCTGCGCGGATGCAGAACCTCCTGCCAGACGATCCGCAGCCATCGCACATCTCTCCAGATATTCGTTAGGCGTTAACTCCAGAGAGACCTCCCTTGTCTTGAGCGGCCTATTTCGCCCTTTAACTCCGCCCAACATGCTAACAAACGCAATTTTCGCTGAAAAAGACGATATCGATTGCGCCAGAGGAACCTACAGCAATTGCTCCCAGGTCTTCAAGGTCTGAATGCGGCAGAAGTCGATGAAGGGGGCGAGCTCGCCCTCCTGGTGGAAGGCGTCCAGGGCGCCGAAATAGGCCAGGCGGTCGTCAGCGCTGATGGTGCAGGGAGCGCCGTTCAGCTTCAGGAGGACGTAGTTCATGAGCAGCCTCGCCGTGCGTCCGTTGCCATCGGCAAAGGGATGGATATCGACCAGCTGCGCATGAAGGTATGCGGCGATGGTCAGAGCATTTTTCTCGGCGCTTTCAGAGAGCAGGGCCTCCTGAACCTCGGCTGCCAATGCTTTAACAAGCCCGGGAACCTCCTCAGGCGCGGCTCCCACATCATCAGCGACGCGATAGTCGCCCTTCTTGAACGTTCCCGGCCGCTCGCCCTTGGCCCAACGGGCGTCATCGTAGGTGCCGCGCGTGAGAACGAGGTGCGCCGACAGGACAAGTTCCTCGTCGAGAGCCGCATCACTTGCAAGTGCATCCTCGAGCCAGATCCAGGCGTTCTTGAGGTTGTTGATCTCGTAGATGGTCCGCACATCCCCCGTGAAGTTCGACACGCCGTTTTCATCGAATATCTCGGCGGTATCGTGGTAAGTGATCTCGGGATTCTCGATGTTGCCGGAATTGAAGGAATAGGAGACCTTGAACCGATCGAGCAGCTGCGAGCGATGTCCCTTGTTCAACGCACGCCACGTGGCCACAAGACCCTCGTAGGCCGATTTCAGAAGTTCGTCGGTCATGAGCCGTTAGGCCTCCTCGAGGTAATCGGCGAGACGAGGGCGCTCGCCGGGGCGCTTACGCGAGAGCTGTGGAGACTCGCTCACGAGGCGAATGTCGCCATATGCAAGCGCCGCCCCCAACGAGCCGTAATGAGCGATATGGCGCAGCAGCTGCTCGTCGGTATAGAGGCGCCCCTCCCCGTCTTCCCAAAATCGCACGCTCGCCACTCGCCTTTCACGCTCGGCCTTTTCCACTTGCCTGATTCTAGCACGAAGTATTACGGACGATGAGGCCCAGCACTAATCTTGCAGTTCTAAAGGAATCAGTGAAGAAAGCCAGCGCTTTCCTCAGCAAATCAGAACTCGATCTCGCCGTAGTCGAGGCCGTGCGTATCTCGCATCCATTGGAAGAACTCGTCGCAGTCCATGACGGGAACGAGGCCCTGGGGGAAATCGGACTGGTTGCGTGCGATGAGGGCATCGGCTCTAAGCGCCAGGGCGATTTCGTAAAGGAGGTAGTCCTCTGGGTCGTGCCACGAGGTGGCGAGCATCAGGTCGACCTCCCTCTCGCTCGCTGCAAACACGTTGACGAAGGTGCGCAAGCCCCGCAGTTGCCCCATGACGGCATCCATCTCGCTCGTTCGTCCTCCGTTGGAAAGGATGTACACGAGGTCGGTCACCTGAGACGAAGAGATCCACAGCTCGAACTCCCCCACCCGACCGCCAATCATCAGCAGCCGAGCCTTCTCGTAGAACGGCTCGCACTCATTCAGGTAGTCCACAACCACGTTGGTGTCGAGAAGTAGCTTGGCTTGGGCCATGTCACACCAGCCCCTTGGCGGCGAGACGGTCAAGCTTGATCTCGGCCTTCGTCATATCGTCGAACCGTGTTGAGCGCTTGCGCGAGAGGTTGTCGACAAAGCGCGCCGCCGATGCCCACCGCTCGTCTGCGGACGCACCACCGTCTTGCAAAAGGAAGTCGGCGCTCCCCTCCTCGATCAGCCGGTCGAACAAGAGGTTTACCGCCTGAGAGGCGTTCATTCCATCTCGCTTGAGCACACGAAGCCCCTGCTGCTTCTTCCGCTCCGGCATCCGCCCCGTCACCATCGCATCGGTCACAGTGACCTCCTTTCCGATGTACAACATTTTGAGTACAACCTTTGAGAAAGTCAAGACTACTGCTTATCGCTCGTTCGGTCGACGAACCGTCCCGAAATTGCATGAAATCTCGAGTTGTTAGCGTCTCGAGAGTGCACCTGAATGGCGAGCTTGGAGACATCTCTTGGGAGCAAGATCCTGACCTGGTATTTTACGAGAGCGCATTTGGCGCGCATCTTCCCGATCTTCTCGCGCAGCGGCCCTAGACGCTAACAACTCGAGATTTCATGCAAAAACGGGGGTGTTCGTTGACTGAGAGGGGCGGCCGTTGGGAAGGCTCCGAAAGTTTCCGACTCGCTCGAGCGTAGGGAAATGCCGTTGAGCATGAAGCGAAGTCAATTTCGTACGTCGGACATGAAGCGAAGTCGGTTTCGTAGTTAAACGACGAGAGGCGCCCGGGGTGGGCGCCTCTCGAAACAGGCTCAAAATTTGGGGCTGCGCGTGTCGCGGCTCCCTTTCTTGGCTCGGCTGGGCCCTATGCGGCCTGGCCTACGTGCGCAAGCTGGGCCTCGCACCACTCGAGCTTCTTCTGATGGGTCATCAGCGTCGCCTGATCCTGGGGATCGTTCTTCTGCTCCAGCTCGGCGATGGCGCTCTTGCACTCGGCGGCCTCGGCGCGCACGGCCTCGGCGTCGATGTCCTCAACGGCCGTACCGAAGCGGGCCAGCACCGTCACCTTGTCGTCGAGCACGGAGGTGGCGCCGCCCATCACGAGGAACTCGCGCTTCTCGTTCTCGCCGATGGTCAGCGTCACAACGCCGCCCTCGCGGTTCAGCGACACCGTCAGCTCATGCCCGGGCAGCACGCCGAAGTAGCCGTCGGTGCCCGGGATGTTGGCGTAGGTGATCTCGCCCTGGAACAGGGCCTTGTCGGGAAGAGCCACAATGCAGCCCATGGAGGCCATTAGTTACCTTCCTTCTGCATGGCGTCGTAGGCCTCGTAGACCTGCTCGATGGCGCCCTTGTTCACGAAGCACTGCTCCGGAATGTGGTCGCACTTGCCATCGAGGATCTCCTTGAAGGAGCGCACGGTGTCCTCGACCTTGACGTACACGCCGGGCAGGCCCGTGAAGACCTCGGCCACGTGGAACGGCTGGCCCAGGAACTTCTGCACCTTACGGGCGCGGTTCACGGTCAGCTTCTGGTCCTCGGACAGCTCGTCCATGCCCAGAATGGCGATGATGTCCTGCAGATCCTTGTACTGCTGCAGGATTTGCTGCACGCCCATGGCCACGTCGTAGTGCTCCTGGCCGACGATCTCGGGATCCAGCGCGCGGGAGGTGGACTCCAGCGGGTCCACGGCCGGGTAGATGCCCAGCTCGGCGATGGAACGGGACAGAACGGTCTTGGCGTCCAGGTGGGTGAACGTGGTGGCCGGGGCCGGGTCGGTCAGGTCGTCGGCGGGCACGTACACGGCCTGCACGGACGTGATGGAGCCGGTCTGCGTGGAGCAGATGCGCTCCTGCAGATCGCCCATCTCGGTGGCCAGCGTCGGCTGGTAGCCCACAGCGGAGGGCATACGGCCGAGCAGTGCGGACACCTCGGAACCGGCCTGGGTGAAGCGGAAGATGTTGTCGATGAACAACAGCACGTCCTGGCCCTGGTCACGGAAATACTCGGCTTCGGTAAGTCCCGCGAGGCCCACGCGCAGACGGGCTCCCGGAGGCTCGTTCATCTGACCGTAGACCAGGCAGGTCTTCTCGATAACGCCGGAGTCGGTCATCTCGAGGTAGAGGTCGGTACCCTCGCGGGTACGCTCGCCCACGCCGGTGAACACAGAGGTGCCGCCATGCTCCTGAGCCAGGTTGTTGATGAGCTCCTGAATGCAGACGGTCTTGCCCACGCCAGCACCGCCGAACAGACCGGTCTTACCGCCCTTGACGTAGGGCTCGATGAGGTCGACGACCTTGATGCCGGTCTCGAAGGTCTCGGTGGTGGTCACCAGGGTGTCGAACGGCGGGGCCGGATGGTGAATCGGGCGCCACTCGACGTCTTCGGGCATGGGCTTGCCGTCAACGGGCTCGCCCAGCACGTTCCAAATACGGCCCAGGGTCGCCTTACCCACGGGCATCATGATGGGGGAACCGGTGTCGGTTGCCTCCAAGCCGCGCACCATGCCGTCGGTGGACGTCATAGCGACGGTACGGACGATGTCACCGGGCAGGTGCGTCTGCACCTCGAGCACGGTGGACACTTCACCCGTTGGGGTTTGTGCCTTCACGGTAAGGGCGTTGTAGATGGCCGGCATGGCGTCTGCCGGGAACTCCACATCCACAACGGCGCCGACGATTCGGACGATGCGTCCGATGGCGCCTCCCTTGGCCGCTTCAGTAGAAGTGTTATCAGCCATTTAATCCTCCAAAGCTGCGGCACCGCCGACGATCTCGGTGATCTCCGTGGTAATGGCGCCCTGGCGCACCGTGTTGTAAATGCGCTCCAGGGTGGAGACCATCTCGTTCGCGTTGTCGGTAGCCGATTTCATCGCGTTGCGGCGAGCGCCTTGTTCGCCCGCTGCGGAATCGAGCATCGCGTAGTAGAACGCGTTGTTCAGGTAGGCGTTCATCATGTAGGACATGACCGACTCCGTGCTCGGCTCGAAGTCGATGTCGCCCGGGATGGCGGAATCGTCCCGCTCGCGGAAGGACTTGAAAATGTCCTCCTCCTTGGCCTTAAGACCCAGAAGATCCGCGTAGGACTCCTCCTTCACCGGCAGCACCTGCTGCTCGACCAAGGTCTGCTCGGCGGCGTTCTTCGCGTGGTTGTACACGATGAACACCTCGTCGAGCTTGCCCTCGGCGTAAGCCTGCATCACATAGCCGGACAGCTCGGCCGCCTGAGCGAACTCGGGGTCGGCCGAATATCCCGCGAAGGAGAACACCGGCTCGATGCCTCGGTAGGTGAAGTACCCGATGGCCTTCTTGCCACAGGCAGCCACCTCCACCTCGGCACCTTCCCGCTGCTTTTCCTTCGAGAGCTTCTCCACATAGCGAAGCACGTTGGTGTTGAAGCCGCCGGCGAGACCCCGGTCGGAGGTGACGGCTACGATGAGCACCCGCTTCACCTCGTCGTGGACCTGCAGCAGCGGCTCGTTATCCAAGTGAGCGTACTTTGCTGTGCTGATGAGCATGTCTGAGATGGCGACCGCCCAAGGGAGCGCGCTCTCCACGCGCTCGGAAGCACGGCGAATCTTGGCAGCCGCGACCATTTCCATGGTGCGCGTGATCTGCTTCGTCGAGGTGACGGATTTGATTCGCCGTTCGATGTCGTGTAGGTTGGGCATGGTCTACCTACCTTACGCTGCGGCGTCGAAGGACTGCTTGAAGGCGGCGATGGCCTCCTTCAGAGCGACCTTGGTCTCGTCGCTGAGCTTCTTCTCCGTGTTGATCGTCTGCAGGATCTCCGGCTTGGAGGCGCGCAGCGACGCGAGCAGCTCGGTGCGGAAGCGAACCACGGACGTGAGCGGCAGATCGTCGAGGAAGCCCTCGTTGCCGGCGAAGATGGCAATGACCTGCTCGGCCACGGGCATCGGCATGTAACGACCCTGCTTCAGAAGCTCGGTCATGTGCGAACCGCGGGTCAGCTGATCCTGGGTAGCCTTGTCCAGATCGCTGCCGAACTGGGTGAAGGCCTGCAGCTCGCGGTAGCTGGCGAGGTCCAGACGCAGGGAGCCGGCCACCTGTTTCATGGCCTTGATCTGCGCGGAGCCGCCCACGCGGGACACCGAGATGCCCACGTCGACTGCCGGGCGCTGGCCCTGGAAGAACAGGTCGGTCTGCAGGAAGATCTGACCGTCGGTAATGGAGATCACGTTGGTCGGGATGTAGGCGGACACGTCGCCGGCCTGGGTCTCGATGATCGGCAGAGCCGTCATGGAGCCGCCGCCGTTCTCGTCGGACATCTTGACCGCGCGCTCCAGCAGGCGGGAGTGCAGGTAGAACACGTCGCCCGGATAGGCCTCGCGTCCCGGCGGGCGGCGCAGGGTCAGCGACATCTGACGATAGGCCACGGCCTGCTTGGACAGGTCGTCGTAGACGATGAGCACGGCGCGGCCCTTGTTCTCGGGACCCGCGGGCTTGCCGTCCTCGCCGTTGTAGACGAAGTACTCGCCCATGGCGGCGCCGGCCATCGGCGCGATGTACTGCAGCGGAGCGGAGTCGGAGGCGGTGGCGGCCACGATGATGGTGTTCTTCATGGCGCCGTGGCGCTCGAGGGTCTCCACCACGCCGGCCACCGTGGAGGCCTTCTGGCCGATGGCGACGTAGATGCAGATCATGTCCTGATCTTTTTGGTTGATGATGGCGTCGATCGCGATAGCGGTCTTACCGGTCTGGCGGTCGCCGATGATGAGCTCGCGCTGGCCGCGGCCGATCGGCACCATGGAGTCGATGGCCAGGATACCGGTCTGCATCGGCTCGTTCACGGGCTGGCGGGAGATAACGCCGGGAGCCTTGAACTCCACCGGGCGCGTGCCCTCGGCCTTGATGGGGCCCTTGCCGTCGATGGGCTGGCCCAGCGGGTTCACCACGCGGCCGAGCATGGCCTTGCCGGCGGGAACCTCCACGATACGACCGGTCGTGCGGACCTGGTCGTTCTCCTTGATTGCGGTGACGTCACCCAGAAGCACGGCGCCGACCTCGTCCTCTTCGAGGTTCTGGGCCAGACCGTACACGGTCTTGCCGCCCTCTCCGATGAACTCGAGCAGCTCGCCGGCCATGGCATCGCGCAGGCCGTCGACGCGCGCAATGCCGTCGCCGACCTGGATGACCGTGCCCACTTCGCGAGACTCGACGCTGACGTTCAGCTGCTCGAGCTGCTTCTTCAGCGCCTCGTCGATGGACTGTGCGGTGATTTCAGTCACTAGCATTCACCTCCATCTGTTGTGTCCTTGAGGACGTTGCGGGCGCGATTGAGCTGCGAGATCATGCTCGCGTCAATGTAGTTGCCGTCAACATCCATGATGATGCCGCCCAGGATGGACGCATCGATGCGCTCGCGCAGCACCGCGCGCCGTCCCAAATCGGCCTCGGCTTTTTCCGTAATGAGTTGGCGCAGTCCGTCGTCGAGCGGCACGGCGGTGGTCACGTCGACCACGCAAATGCCCAGCTTGTCGCCCAGCAGCTCGCGGTACGCGTCGAAGACCCGCGGCAGCAGGTCCGCCTGGCCGCGCTCGGCCATGACCGCGAGCACCTCGCGCAGCGCCAGATGGCAGTCGGCGAAGACGCCTTCCACCAGCTCCTTGCGCTGGGCGGGGGTGAAGTCCGGGTTCGACAGGCTCTGAGTCAGCTCCAGATCGGCGCGCATGAGACGGATGATCTCGCCCATCTGCTCGCGCACCTCAAGCACTGCCTCCTGGCCGCCGGCGGTATGGGCGGCATCGAAGAGCACCGATGCGTAAACCGCGACTTCCTCTTTCACGACGAGACGATTAGTTGCCATTGAAACTACCCGCCTCTTTGACGTAGCGCTCGATGATGGCGCGGTGCTCACCCTCGGTGAGATCCTCGCCGATCAGGCGCGCGGCCACATCGACCGAGGTGTCGGCCACGGTGGCCTGCAGCTCGGAAATGGCCTGCTTCTTCTCGGCCTCGATGGCGGCCTTGGCCTTCGCGATCATGTCGGCGGCCTCGGTTTGGGCCTGGGCGGTGATGTCCGCCTTGACGGCCTCGCCCACCGAGCGGGCGTCGGCGATGATCTGCGCGGACTGGGCCTTGGCGTCGGCCAGCTGCTTGTTGTACTCAGCCAGCACGCGCTCGCTCTCGATCTGAGCTTCCTCAGACTTCTTCAGGGCCTCGCGGATGGTGTTCTCGCGCTTCTCCAGCATGCCGGCAAACATCGGCCAGCCGAACTTCGCGAGAATGATCCAGAGGATGATGAAGGCGATGAGCATGGGGATGAACTCCGCCATGTCCGGGAGGATGGCGGAGATACCGCCCTCCTGTTCCGCCTCAGCAGCGAACGCGAGCGCCGGGAAAGCAGCGTTGAGAGCCAGGGCGCCGAAGGCGACCTTCGCAACTGCTTTGTTCGCTCTTGTCTTCACGTGCAATTCCTCCTTCCAGCCTTATAACGGCTATGACAACCGGTTAAAGACTAGAACTAGAGGATGAAGGCGAGAACGAAGCCGATGAGGGCCAGGGCCTCGGCCAGAGCGGCACCGATGATGAAGTTCGTGAACAGACGGCCACCCACCTCGGGCTGGCGGGCGGTGCCCACGCAGCAGCCGTAGCAGGCGATGCCGATGCCGAGGCCGGGGCCGATGGTGGCCAGGCCATAGCCGACGAGCTTCAGCGCAGCAATGACGAATACAGTTTCCACAGTTTCCTCCTTTAGGTCGTTTTTGAGCCTGTTTCCCAAAAACACTTACGGATTATGGTTTCCGGCTTTGGAGGAGCCGGCTTAACCCAGATGGGGGGGGTGGGGCCTTGGCGGCCCCGGGTGCGCGGGCGCGTGGCGCGGCGCGCGGGAGCGGTTCCTAGTGGGCGCTCGTGGCGATCTGGACGTAGACCGCGGAGAGCACCGTGAACACGTAGGCCTGAAGGAACGCCACCAGCGTCTCCAGGGCGTACATGGCGATGAGCAGCAGGAACCAGGGCAGCGACAGCACGCCGCTGATGGGATCGAGCGCCTGGATGCCGCAGGTGAGGAACACGCTGGAGGCCAGGGCGAAGATGCCGAGCACCATGTGGCCGGCGAACATGTTGCCGTAAAGTCGGACGGCGAGCGTGAGCCAGCGGATGCAGGTGGAGATGAGCTCCAAGAACCAGATGATCGGCACCATGACCTTCGGAAGCCCCGCCGGAGCGAAGGACTTCAGGTAGGTCAGGCCACCCTTGGCCTTGATGCCCCAGACGTTGAAGTAGATAAACGAGATGGTAGCGAGCGCCCAGGTCACCGAGATGGTGCCCGTCGGCGTCTTGCAGCCGGGGATAAGACCCACGAAGTTCGAGATGAGGATGAAGAAGAACAGCGTGGCGAGGAAGGGCACGTGCTTCTTGAAGCCGTGACCGATGATGCCCTCGCCCATGTCGTTGCGCACGAACTGGTAACCGTACTCGACGGTGTTGACGAACTTGTTCGTCGGGATGAGCGTGAGCTTGCGGCCCACGACGAGGATCAGCACCAGCGTGATGACCCAGCAGATGACCATCCACACAATGTACTGGGTGACTCCGCCGAAAACCACGGTGGGATCGAAGGATGCCTGAAGATGAGGCACTTCTTCAGAGAGCATTGAAAGAGCGTCCACGTATCAACCTTTCCTAGCTTTTCCGAGTCAGCCTCGTCACGCCGAACGCGATGGCGGTGACGGAGAGAGCCCCGGCTTCCGACAGGACAAAGGGCAGCGCAGCATCCCGGTTGACGTTGATGCAGAGGATGGCGAAGGCGAACATGAGGACAAATGAGAAGAGCAGGCAGAGCATGAGCACGCCCATGTGCCCCAGATTGCCCGAATCCGTCATGTGCTTCACCCGGTGCAAGCCGAACACGAGGGGCAAAAACCCCGCGATGCCCGCCAAGATGCCGAGTGCGATTGCCAGTACCATAACCTACTTCCGTCGGGGCGCTTGCGCGCTGTTACACCCAATGTAAACCGTTGCCTATGATAACGTCTTGTTCACAAAAGCTGACCAACTCAACCAATTTCTGGGGTGAGCGGTGAAATGATCGCGGCGGCGGCTTGCGCCCCTGATCTGGGAAAATTTGTGCAGGTGCACTAAAACGAAGCCCATCAGCGCGTCCGTCGCTTCGATCACCGACTTTTCCCTGACCTACTCCCCCGTGTACTCCCGGACGAGGATGCCGGACTCGGCCAAAAGCTCCTGGGACAGCTCGTCGGGGTACGGGTTCTGGTAGACGATCTCGGTGATGCCGGCGTTGATGAGCATCTTGGCGCACACGACGCAGGGCTGCGTGTTCACGTAGATGGTGGCGCCGGCGATGTTGATGCCGTAGCGGGCCGCTTGGATGATGGCGTTCTGCTCGGCGTGCAAACCGCGGCAGATCTCGTGACGCTGGCCGCTCGGCACGCCCAGCTGCTCGCGAAGGCATCCGGTCTCGCTGCAGTGGGTCAGGCCGGTGGGCACGCCGTTGTAGCCCGTGGCCAGGATACGGCGGTCCTTCACGATGACGGCGCCGACGCCGCGGCGCAGGCAGGTGGTGCGGGTGGCCACGTCGTTGGCCATCTTCATGAAGTACTCGTCCCAGCTGGGACGGTTGTCTTCTGCCATGGTTGCTCCTTCCCTTCGCGGAGAGGGGCGGCCGCACTCCGCAGGCACGCCCCGCTACGCTGTTCGCCTTCGGCTCAGGCGCTTCGCTCCTTCATGCTTTTATGTTGCGACCTTCGGTCGCGGCTAGGCAGTGTTCAGAGGGTGCCAGCAGAGCACGCCCGCCCCTCTCCGCTGCCGAACCTCAGTCGAAAACGGGCTGTTCCGTTCGCTGCGCAACCTGCGCGCGGAGACCCCCGCCATCCCCCGTGCCTGCTTAGCCTTTGCCGAAATCAATCCGGTCAGATTACTCGGTTCCGAAGATGCGGTCGCCGGCGTCGCCGAGGCCGGGGACGATGTAGGCGTTCTCGTTGAGGCCGTCGTCGATGGCGCAGGTGTAGATGATGAGATCATCGTCGGCGGCGAGCAGACGCTCGATGCCCTCCGGGGCCGAGACGAGGCACAAAAAGCGGATGGTGCCCGACACGCCCGCCTCGCGCAGGTACTTGACGGCCGCCTCGGCGGAGCCGCCGGTGGCGAGCATGGGATCGAGCACGTAGACGCGGCGGCTCGCGATGTCGCGGGGCAGCTTGTCGTAATAGCTCTCGGGCTCGTGGGTCTCCTCGTTGCGCTGCATGCCCAGATGTCCCACGCGGGCCCGGGGGATAACCTCCAGCGCTCCGTCCACCATGCCGAGGCCGGCGCGCAAAATGGGCACGAAGGCCACCTTGCGGCCCGTGATCTGCTTGGCATCGAAAGGCGCGATGGGCGTTTGGATGAACACGTTCGTGAGCGGCAAGTCGCGGGTGGCCTCGTAGGTCTCGAACAGCGAGAGCTCGCGCACGACATCGCGGAACTCGTTGGAGGGGGTGTGCTTGTCGCGCAGGATGGCCAGCTTGTGCTGCACGATGGGGTGATCGAGGACGACGACGCGGTCGTTCGGTTCCATAAGTTCGTTCCTTTCGTCCGGTGCGGGGGCGGACGGGGCCTCCGTGCTCAAGCAATGGCTCGCTTTGTGGAACAGTCCACTGGACTGTTCCAGTCGCTGCGCAACCTGCGCGCGGAGGCCCCGTCCGCCCCCGCACCTACCCAACTACTATCGCAGCAACATCCGTGTCGCCTGTTCGCTGCGCAACCTGCGCGGGCGCCCCCGCCCGCCTCGCAGCCTACGCAGCCTCATTCGATACTACTTAATACTCCAAGCCCGGATACAGGGGGTGGGCTTCCAGCAGGGCGTCCACGCGACGACGCACGTCGGCGAGCTTGGCCTCGTCGGTGGCGTTGAACACCGTGGTCGCGATGAGCTGGCCGATCTCGTAGAAGTCCTCGGCGGTAAATCCTCGAGTGGTGGCGGCCGCGGAGCCCACGCGGATGCCGCTCGTCACGAAGGGCGAGCGCTGCTCGTTGGGGATGGAGTTCTTGTTCACCGTAAGGCCCACGGATTCCAGAAGCTTCTCGGCGTCCTTGCCGGTGATGTCGGAGGCCGTGAGGTCAACGAGGCACAGGTGGTTGTCCGTGCCACCGGAGACGAGGCGCAGGCCGCCGTCGGTCATGCCCTGGCCGAGGGTGCGGCAGTTCTCCACCACATGCTCCATATAAACACGGTAATCGGGACGCAGCGCCTCGCCGAAGGCCACAGCCTTGCCGGCGATGACGTGCATGAGAGGGCCGCCCTGGGCACCGGGGAAGATGGCCTTGTTGATCTTCGGACCCAGCTCATCCGAGTTCGTGAGAATGAAGCCGCCGCGCGGGCCGCGCAGGGTCTTGTGGCTCGTGGAAGTGACGATGTCGGCGTGGGGCACCGGGCTCGGGTGCAGCCCCGCGGCCACGAGGCCGGCGATGTGGGCCATGTCCACCATGAGGTAGGCGCCCACCTCATGGGCGATTTCCGCCATGCGCTCGAAGTCGATGAAGCGCGGGTAGGCCGAGGCGCCCCCGACGATGACCTTCGGGCGGCACTCCTTCGCGATGCGCTCGAGCTCGTCGTAGTCGATGGTCTCGGTCTCGGGGTTCACGCCGTAGGAGACGATGTTGTACAGAAGGCCGGAGAAGTTCACGGGGCTGCCGTGGGTGAGATGGCCGCCGTGGTCGAGGCTCATGCCGAGCACCGTGTCGCCGGGCTCGATGATGGAAAGATACGCGCCGAAGTTCGCGCTGGCACCGGAATGGGGCTGCACGTTGGCGTACTTCGCGCCGTACAGCTCGCAGGCGCGGTCGCGGGCAAGGTCCTCCACCATGTCGACCTTCTCGCAACCGCCGTAGTAGCGCTTGCCGGGGTACCCTTCGGCGTACTTGTTGGTGAGCACGCTGCCCACGGCCTCCATGACGGCGCGGGAGGTGAAGTTCTCCGACGCGATGAGCTCCACACTCCCCCGCTGGCGGGCGAGTTCTTGGCGCAGGCAGTCGGTCACCTGCGGATCTTCGGCGGCGAGAAATTCCAAAGCCATCTATTGTCTCCTTTGCTAGTCGAGAGCCATGATCTTTTCGACGCGGCCGGCGTGGCGGCCGCCGCCGAAGTCGGTGGTGAAGAAGGTGTCGAGGATGCGCTCGTTCTCCTCGAGCGGCACGAAGCGGCCGGAAAGGGTGATGACGTTCGCGTCGTTGTGCTCGCGGCACAAGGCGGCGAACTCGGGGTTGACGATGTTGGCCGCGCGCACGCCGGGCACTTTGTCGGCGGCCATGGCCATGCCGATGCCCGTTCCGCACACGAGCACGCCGCGCTCGGCGACACCGTCGGCCACATCGTGGGCCACGGGGGCCGCGTAGTCGGGGTAATCGACGCGATCATCGTTGTCGGGGCCGCGGTCGATGACGTCGTACCCCTTCCCCACCAGGTAATCCACCAGGGCCTGCTTCTGCTCGAAGCCGGCGTGGTCGCTTCCGATGCTCACGCGCATGGGCCACTTCCTTTCCGTCGCGAATGCCTTGAGGCCTATTGTAGGCGCTCGAGTGCCCCCGCGCCCCCTCGCTCACGCTTTCCGCACCAAATCGGGAGAGACGGGCGAAGTCCTAGCTGCGGACGCGGGAGACGGCCTCGTGCCAGGCGGCGAGGCGGGCGGCGCGCATGGGCTCGTCGAAGGTGGGCAGGAAGCGGTCTTCGCCCTCGCGCAGGGCCGCCAGCTCCTCGGTGCTTTTCCAGAAGCCCGTGGAAAGACCGGCCAGGTAGGCGGCGCCGAGAGCGGTGGTCTCGGCGTTGTCGGGACGGCGCAGGGGCGCGCCGAGCATGTCGGCTTGGAACTGCATGAGGAAGTCGTTGGCCGCCGCTCCCCCGTCGACGTTCAGCACCGAAAGCGGCATGCGCGCGTCCTCGGCCATGGCGCGGGCCAAGTCGCACACCTGGTAGGCGATCGACTCCAGAGCCGCCCGCACGATGTGGGCGCGCCCGGCGCCGCGGGTGAGACCCAAAATGGCACCGCGGGCGTCGGCATCCCACCAGGGGGCGCCCAGGCCCGTGAACGCGGGCACGACGAAGACGCCGTCGGTTGTGGCAACCCTGCGAGCGATGGCGTCGGTTTCGGCGACGTTGTCGATGATGCCGAGCTCGTCGCGGAGCCACTGGATGAGGGCGCCGGCCATGAACACGCTGCCCTCGAGCGCGTACTCGGTGTCCCCCGCGTTGGGGGCCGAGGCCGCCACCGTGGTCACGAGCCCGTGCTCGCTCGCGCAGGCCTCGTGCCCGGTGTGCATGAGCAGAAAGCAGCCGGTGCCGTAGGTGTTCTTCGCCTGGCCCGCATGGAAGCAGCACTGGCCGAAGAGCGCCGCCTGTTGGTCGCCCGCCACGCCGCAGATGGGGATGCCCTGGACGAGCCCGGGGTTCGCCGTCACGCCGAAGTTGCCGGAAGAGGGGCGCACCTCGGGAAGAATGGCCTCGGGGATGCCGAAGAGCTTAAGCAGGAAGGGATCCCAGCGCCTCTCGTGGATGTTGTAGAGCATGGTCCGGCTCGCATTGGTCACGTCCGTGGCGTGCACGGCCCCGTCGGTGAGCTTCCAAATGAGCCAGCTGTCCACGGTGCCGAAGCAGAGCTCCCCCGCCTCGGCGCGGGCACGGGCGCCGGGCACCTCACCCAAGATCCAGGCGAGCTTGCTGGCGGAGAAGTAGGCGTCGGGCACGAGGCCCGTGCGCGCGGTGATCTCGGCCGCGGTCGCCGGGTCGCTCGCGATGGCCTCCACCATGGGCGCCGTGCGGCGGCACTGCCAGACGATGGCGTTCATGATGGGCTCGCCGGTGGCGCGGTCCCACACGATGGTGGTCTCGCGCTGGTTGGTGATGCCGATGGAATCGATCTCGGCGGTGTCCACGTTCGCGGACATGATGAGCTCGGCGAGCGCGCCCAGCTGCGAGGAGAGAATGTCTTGCGGGTCGTGCTCGACCCAGCCGGGCTGCGGGTATATCTGCGGGAACGGGCGCTGAACCGAGGCGACGGGGCGGCCGGCGCGGTCGATGAGCATGGCGCGGGAAGAGGTGGTGCCCTGATCCAGCGCGATGACGTATTTCTTCATAGTCTCCTCTTCTTGCTTTCTAGCTGTAACTCTCCGGGGGCGGGACCACGCGGTACCTTGATTCGCTCAGACAGTCCTCGCTTTGTGAAACAGGACATTTAGTCCTGTTTCAGTCGCTGCGGAACTCGCTCGGTCAAGGCACCCCGTGTTCCCGCTGCGCTCTGCCTCAGTTGTGTGAGTTTATCCAGTTCAGGATGAAATCGTAGACTTCTTGCTTGCCGAGCTCGTTCAAGATTTCGTGGCGCATGCCGGGGAACAGGCGGAGCGTCAGGTCCTCGGCGCCGGCGGCTTCCATGGACTCGGCGGCGGCAGCGACGGCGCGGCCGCATTTGCCGACCGGGTCGGCGTCGCCGGACACGAAGAGGAGCGGCAGATCATGCGGCGTATCGCGGTAGGTGGCGGGGTCGTTGGCGCGGTGGGCCAGCTCGGTTAGGGTGGCGTAGGCGCCGGCGCCGAACATGAAACCGCACGTCTCGTCGGCCATGAAGGCGTCGGCCACGGCCGGGTCGCGGGAGAGCCAGTCGAAGGGGGTGCGCGCGTCCTTGATGGCGCGGCTGTAGGCGCCATCGGCAAGAGCGTGCAGAAGATTGCTGCGGTAGTCGTCGCCGCGCACGCGGGCGATGGCCCGGGCGGCCAGGTTGCCGGCGCGGGAGACGGCAACAGGCTCGTTGGCCGTGCCGCAGATGATGGCGCCGGCAAGGCCCGACCCGTAGCGCGGCAGATAGCTGCGCAGCACGAGCGAGCCCATGGAATGCCCGAAGATGAAGTACGGCGTGCCGGACGCCACCTGCTGGGAGACGAGCAGGCGCAGCATCTGCGCGTCCTCGATCATGGCGTCGGCGCCGCCCTCGGCATCGATCACGCCGCGGTGCTCGGGCGCGCCGGCCGTATCGCCGTGGCCGATGTGGTCGTGACCGGCCACGAGGTAGCCCGCGTCGGCGAGGAAGCGGGCGAAGTCGTCGTAACGGCCGATGTGCTCGGCCATGCCGTGGATTAGCTGCACGACGCCGCGCGGCTTGAAGCAGCCGAGCTCCGGCTCGCCAAAGGCCGCATCGGCGCGTTCCATGGACAGCGGCACCCAGAGAACGGCGCGGACTTGGCTTCTCCCGTCAGCGGAGTCGAAGGTGAACTCGGTGCGACCGGCGGTCGCGGCGGCATCGCTCATGAGAGGCATCCTTTCAGGTCGTCGAGGGTAAGGGCGCCCGCGCGCAGGACGCGGGGGGCCTCGCCGGTGCAGTCGAGCACGGTGGAGGCGGTGCCAGAAGCGGGCGGTGGCACCAGTCGATCGCCCGCCGCGAAGCGAGCAGATACGGAAGGAGTGGCTTCGGCACAACCGGAGGCAATGCCAGCAGCCGCAACGCCACCGGGCAGATAGAGACCGGCGGTGCGGGCCACCAGCACGCGATCGAGACCTTCGGCGCGGGCCGTGTCGGCGGCCCCGGAGAGGTTGGCCGAGGTGACGGCCAAAGGACAGCCGGCAGCGCGGATGAGCCCGAGAGCCGCCTCGCTGGCGGGCATGCGCAAGCCGATGGTGCCCGCGGGCGATTGGAAGGCGGCGGGGACGGCATCGGAGGCGCGCACCACGAGCGTGAGGCCGCCGGGCCAGAAGGTCTCGGCGAGGCGCCGCGCATAGGCGGGAACGTCCCTTCCGTAGACATCCAGCGCCTCGGGGCCTTCCACGAGCCACGCCACGGGCTTACCGGCGTCGCGGCGCTTCAGGTCGTAGAGGAGCTGGGGGCCCGGAGCCGCGCTCACGGAGACGCCCAGGCCGAAGACGGTGTCGGTCGGGAAGATGACGGCATTGCCGACAGCCAGAGCACGGGTGGCCTCTTCCAGCGCGAGCGGACGGCGTGCGGCGACGATGGCCTCGGCGACGCGCAGGCCGTCCACGGCGGCGCTCGTGATGCCGCCGGCGTACCCGGCTCCTTCCCCGCAGGGGTACAAGCCCGCGATATTCGATTGGAAGCCATCGTCGCGAACGATGCGCACGGGGCTTGAGCTGCGGGCCTCCACGGCGGTCATGACGGCATCGTCACTGGCGAATCCGTGCAGCTTGCGATCGAGGGCCGGCAGCGCCTCGGCGAGGGCATCGGTCACGAACGGCGGCAGGCAATCGCGCAGGTCGCGCCAAGCCACGCCGCGCGGGTAGGTGGGCGTCACCGCGGCGCTCGGGGTGCCGCTGGCGTGCACGAGGAAGTCACCGACCGTTTGGGCCGGGGCCGTGTACGGAGGACAAAGTGCGCCAGCATCTTTCCCACTGCCAGCCGTCAAGCCGCGGCCGAGCTGATACGCATCCCGTTCCAACTGGCGCTGGAAGGCGACACCGGCCAGCGGATCGTCGCCGGGCAGGTCGTCGGGGCGCACCTCCACGAGCAGCGCCGCGTTAGCATTGGCCCCGGCGCGGGCGTGGCGGCTCATGCCATTCACGCAGAGCAGCCCCTCCTCGCTGGCGGCCGCCACCACCTCCCCGCCCGGACACATGCAGAAACTGTAGACGCCCCGGCCGTCGTCGGTCTTCACCGCCAGCTTGTAGTCGGCCGCCCCGAGGGCCGCATGACCAGCGGCTGGCCCGTACTGGGCCTCGTTCACGAAAGCCTGGGGATGTTCAATGCGCACGCCCACGGCGAAGGGCTTGCGGGCCATGTCCGCCCCGGCCTCGCAAACCATTTGGAAGGTGTCACGCGCGGAGTGCCCGCAGGCCAGCACGACGCAATCGGTGGCGAAGACTTCCGCCGCTCCCGTGCGCTCATCGACGAGGCGAACGGCAGTGACGCGCGCTTCGCCATCTTCGCCGCCAGCCCCCTTCGCAGCACCAGCGACGCCCGGACGATCAGCAGCTCCGTCCTCAAGCACAAGGCCGTCGAGGCGCGTGAGGAACCGCACCTCTCCCCCGGCCTCCTCGATGGCCCGACGCAGGTTGCGCACGACATCGACGAGCAGGTCGGTGCCAATGTGCGGCTTGGCGTCTACGAGGATGTCCGCAGGCGCGCCGGCTTCCACGAAGGCCTCCAGCACGTGGCGGATATGGGGCGACTTGATGCCAGTGTTCAGCTTGCCGTCGGAGAACGTGCCCGCCCCGCCCTCGCCGAACTGGATGTTCGTGCGCGTATCGAGCGGCGCGCCGGCGTTGAAGGCCTCGACGATCTCCACGCGCTCGTCCACGGAAGCGCCCCGCTCCACCACCAGCGGACGCAACCCGGCCCGTGCCAGATACAGCGCGCAGAACAGCCCCGCCGGCCCCGCCCCGACCACAACAGGCCGCAGCCCAGTCGGTTCCACGTGCGGTATCGAAAGAGGCTCAGGGGGCTCGTAGGCCTTGACCGCCACGCCCTTCACCGGCCGCGGATCAGCGCCTTCCGCAAGCTCGACCGCCACGGTCACGACGCCATGCACGTTCGACTTCTTCCGCGCATCGATCGACCGCTTCAGCAGCTTCACCTCAGTGATAGCGCTCGTCTTAACCCCGAGCGTCCGCGCGATTTCTCGGCGGAAGAGCGATTCGTTTTCTGGCAGGAGAGCATCAAGAGAAACCGGAACATTGGAAGCCTGAATCATGCACGCCCCCTCTTGTTCCGACGAGCAGGCTCGGAGTGGCGGGAGGGGGTCCGCGCGCAGTTCATTGAAGTGCATAAGTTCCCGCCAGCGACCCGCGACGAGCCCTGCACTTCAATGCTGTTTGAGCACGGCGCCCCCTCCCGCCGCTCCGAGCCGGAGGAGCCCGAAGCGTCGGCTAAGCTGGCGAGGTCCGCGATTCTTTCCGCCGCCGACCAGCCCGCGAGCAGCCCCGAGGCCCAGGCCCAGTGCAGGTTGAAGCCGCCGCACGCCGCATCCACGTCCAGCGCCTCGCCGACGACGTAGAGCCCCGGCACGCGCCGCACCTCGCACGTGCGGTCGTCCACCGCCCGGACGCTCACGCCCCCGCGGTGCACCTGGCACTGTCGCACGTCACCGAGGCCCGTCACAGGAAGCCGCAGCCCCTTGAGCACCGGCGCTATGACGGCCGTCTCCCCCTTGGCCACCGGGCGCGCACCGTCCAGCGCCGCCGCCTCCAGCAGCACGTCGGCCACGGGCGCGAGCACCATACCGCGCAGCATATCGTTCCACATCACATCGCGCCCGAGCGAGGCGCGCAGCAGCTTGCGGCGACGGTTGAGGAACGCCTCCATGTCGCAAAGGCGCACCCAGGGCACGAAGTCCACGGCGAGCACGTCGCCGGGCTCGACCAGGCGGCTCAGGTTGAATGCAGCGATCCCCGAAACGCCGTACTTGCGGAACATCACCTCGCCCACCTCGCGGGACACCAGCCGCTCGCCTTCGTGGGTGCCCATCGGGAAGCCGTGGCGGTTGAGCTCTTGGGGCGTCATCTTCTCGCCGGGGCGCCACAGCTCGAGCGCCCCGCGCACGCGGATGTTGTCGAGGCGACGCGGCATGTGCGGATCGGTGGCCAACGGCCCCAGCGTCGGCTCCGGCTCGCGGAAGGAAAGGCCCTTGGGCAGAAGCTCGCACGCGACGGTGCCTCCCACGGCCACGATAACCACACCGGCCCGCTCGAAGCGCCCGTCGGCCAAGCGCAGCGTGAACGGGGCGCCCTCGGCGCGCGGCGGCTCCACGGCTGCGACCTCGCATTCCACGCGCTCTTCCACCCCCGCCGCAGCGCAGGCCGCTCTCAGGCAATCGAGCACTGATGCGGCCTTGTTAGCCAAGGGGTACAACCGCCCCTCCCCTTCCTCGCGCCACATCAGCCCGTGATCGGAGAAGAAGCCGAGCACACCGTTCGGATAAGCGGTGCTCGTCTTGGCCTGGGACGGCACGTGGCGGGCCGCCTGGCATTCGAACTCGAAAAGCGCACGTCTGACAAAAGCGGCGTTACGGTAGTCGCCCTCGTCGGGCCGGGCGTTCGAGAAGTTGCAGCGCCCGTTGCCCGTCGCCAGAATGGAGCGCCCCACGCGGTCGGACGCCTCGTACACGACGACCCGCACCGCGCCCGCGTCACCTTCCGAATCCCGCAAAGCCTCCCCGGCCGCCACGGCCGCAGCCAGCCCCGAGGCCCCGCCGCCTATGATCGCAATCGTCTTCGCTTCGCCCACGCCGCTTCCATCCGTTCGCTTCCCAATGCAATATATGCTAGAATAAGACCAACGGACCAGCCTGAGGTGGATGCAGGCGGCACCGTCGTTTAGTTGGGACCGCTAGCGCGAACTAGCGGTCCTTCCTATTCCGGCCCCTCCTGAGCGTCTCGGAGAACGCAATCGCCTCCCTCAGCAGCCCGACGACCGCAGTCGCCAGGCGCACGACGAAAACGAAGACGTCCAAGCGATTCACCTCCTTTCGCAAAAGAAGGCACCGCCTGGCGCTCAGGGCTTACGGCCCGTCGGCCATCTGGCCATTCTAACACGAGCGCCCCGCATGGCAGGGCGCTCGCTCATGACACACTATGTCACTAGAACTTACTTGCTGTCCAGCTGCGGAATGGGAGCCTCGTCGCGCTCGTCGAGGTTGCCCTCGTAGACGTAATGCTTCGTCTCCTTCGCGATGAGCCCGGAGAGCAGCAGCACCATGATGATGTTCGGGATGGCCATAAGGGCGTTGGTGATGTCGGAGACCGTCCAGACCACCTCGCCCACGCCGATGGCGCCGAGGAAGGCCACCACCACGTAGAGCACCTGGTAGGGGCGGATGGCGCGCTTGCCGAACAGGTAGGTGACGCAGCGGTTGCCGTAGTAGGACCAACCCAGGATGGTGGAGTAGGCGAACAGAATCATGCCGAAGATGAGAATGGGCGTGCCGATGTAGGGAATGCTCGCAAAGGCCGCGGAGGACAGCGCCGCACCGGCGGTGATGTTGCCGGCCATGATCTCGGACTGCAGATCGGCGTTGCCGAGCATCGTGGACACGAGCACGAGACCGGTGAGCAGGCAGATGATGACCGTGTCCCAGAAGGTGCCGGTCATGGAGACGAGCGCCTGACGGGCCGGGTTGCGGGTCGCGGCCGCCGAGGCCACGATGGGCGCGGAGCCGAGGCCCGACTCGTTGGAGAACAGGCCGCGCGCGCAGCCGAACTGCAGGGCCAGCATGAGGCCGGACCCCAGCGCGCCGCCGAAGGCCGCCTTGGCGGTGAAGGCGCTCTCCACGATGAGGCAGAACGCGGGCCAGACGAGCTCCCAGTTCATGCCGAGGATGACAACGCAGCCCCAGATGTAGGCAATGGCCATGAAGGGCACGAGCTTCTCGCACACGTTCGAGATGACCTTCACGCCGCCGAAGATGACGACCGACACCATGATGACGATGGCAAGTCCGATGCCCCAGGCAGGCACGCCAGGCAGATTCGTGGAGATGACCTCGGTCATGGCGGAGGACTGCACGGCCGAGCCGATGCCGAAGGACGCGATGGCCGCGAACAGGGCAAAAGCCCCGGCGCCGAGCAGCGCCCACCAGGGCGTGTTGCCGTTCTTGTCAGTGAAGCCGCGCTTCCACGCGTACATGGCGCCGCCGAGCATGTCGCCGTTGTGATCCTTCACGCGGTACTTAACGGCAGCGAAGGTCTCGGAGTACTTCGTGGCGATGCCGAACACGCCGGTGATCCACATCCAGAACACCGCGCCCGGACCACCCGCGATGATGGCGGTGCCCACGCCGACGATGTTGCCGGTGCCGATAGTGGCCGACAACGCCGTGCACAGCGCGCCGAACTGGCTGATGTCGCCGGGAGCGTCGGGGTCCTTGGTCACCGACAGCTTGATGGCCGTGGGCAGCTTGCGCTGGATGAAGCCGGTGCGGAAGGTCAGAAAGATGTGCGAGCCTAACAGCAGCACGAGCATCGGCGGCCCCCAAACGAAGGCGTCGATGCTGTTGATAACGTCAACAATCATGTCCATGCGGCGGTTCTCCTCTCAGTGAGCGCAGTGCGGCGGGACTTCAAAGCCAGCGGCTCGGCGCGGCGGTCCCGGCGAGGCAAGGCGCGCTCATCGGGCCTTCGCACTTTAACGTGCTAAAGTAGCCGCATTATAGAGGGAGAAGTTGAGCGTCTTTGTTAACAATGGAAGAATTCCCCGTAAGCGGCGGCTGCAGCAGCACCGGGCCGGGTGGTGCGGGCCGCCAGAGGAAGCGATCGGCCTGGGCGACACCTTCTTACAGCTGCGCCTTGTCCACACGGGGCACGGGCTCGGCATACTCTTCGTCGAGATGCCCGTCGTAGACGTAGTGCTTGGTCTCCCGGGCGATCATGCCCGAAAGCAGCAGAATGACGATGATGTTGGGGATGGCCATCAGCGCGTTGCCGATGTCGGAGATAGTCCACACCACGTCCCCCACCCCGATGGCGCCGAAGAAGGCCACGGCCACGTAGATCACCTGGTACGGCTTGATGCCCTTGGGGCCGAACAGATAGGCCACGCAGCGATTGCCGTAATAGGACCAGCCGAGGATGGTGGAGTAGGCGAATGCGCACATGCCGAGCACGAGCACCGGCGTCCCGAACACGGGGATCTCGGCGAAGGCGGCACTGGCCAAGGCGGCCCCGGTGAAGATGGAGGGGTTGGCCAGGATGTCCGCGCCGATCTCCGGGTGCACGATCATGGTGGACACGAGTACGAGCCCCGTGAGCAGGCAGATGACGCCCGTGGACCAAAACGCGCCGGTCATGGAGATGAGCGCCTGGTCGGCGGGGTTCTTCGTCTTGGCCGCCGCCGCCACAATGGGGGCGGTGCCCAGCCCCGACTCGTTGGAGAACAGGCCGCGCGCGCAACCGAACTGCAGGGCCATCACCATGCCCGAGCCCACGGCGCCCCCGAAGGCCGCCTTCGGCGTGAAGGCGCATTCCAGAATAAGCCCGACGGCCTCGCCGAGCACCGGGGCGTTCATGCCCATGATGACCAGGCAACCGAGCGCATAGGCGCCGGCCATGATGGGCACGAGCCACTCGCACACCCGCGCGATGGAGTTCACGCCGCCGAAGATAACGGCCGCCACGGCCACGACGATCACAACGCCCACGGCCACGGCCGGAATGGCGGGCACCGATGAGGTGACGATGCCGGAGATGGCCGCCGCCTGCACCGCCGAGCCAGTCCCGATGGTGGCGATGACGGCGAAAGCGGCGAAGGACACGGCGCCCAGCGTCGCCCACCACGGCACGCTGCCGTCCGGCCGCGCGAAGGCGCGCTTCCACACGAACATGGCGCCGCCCAGCATGGCGCCAGTTTTGTCGCGAACGCGGTACTTCACGGCCGCGTAGGTCTCGACGTACTTGGTGGCGATGCCGAACAGTCCCGCGATCCACATCCAGAAGATGGCGCCGGGGCCGCCGGCGAGGAGCGCCGTGGCCACGCCGACGATGGAGCCGGTGCCGATGGTGGCGGCGAGTGCCGTGGCCAGCGCCCCGAAGCTGGAGATGTCGCCCTTGCCCGACGGATCACGGCGCACCGACATGCGGATAGCCTGGGGCAACTTGCGCTGGATGAACCCCGTGCGGAAGGTCAGGTAGATGTGCGTGCCGAGCAACAGCGCGATCATCGCCGGGCCCCACACGACAGAGTCGATAGTTGTGAGAAGTTCAATCATGGGTGCGATTGTACTGCATCGAGGGGCCTTCCGCGCACAATGCGCCGAATGTCAACAAAGTGATGGGCGGGACCTCTACAGCTCGATGGGGTTCCAGGAGCCGTCGATGTCGCAGAGCCACGCCTCGGCGTCGTCGATGGTGAAGAAGGTGAGGTGCGGATCAGCCGCATCATCCCAGTCCTCGCCGAGGGCGACCATGTGCTTGAAGCCCTCCTCGCGGACCTCCGCGCTGGCGCGGTCTTCCAGGTTCGCGCGGCCCCGCAGGATGATCCAGCCGCGGCCGGGCTTCCAGGCGGTCAGCTCCACACGGGGATTGGCCTGCATTTCGCGGTAGCAGTCCTTGGTGGTGGCGGTGCAGAACTGGATCTCGCCGTCCTGCAGCGCGGCGAAGCTGAAGGGGCGCACGTGGGGCTGAGCGCCCTCCGGGGTATCCTCCACCGTGGCGAGGTACCAGGCGGGGACGCTGGTGAGGTAGTCGACGATAAGCTCGTTTCCGGTCATTTCGGAGTCCTTTCTTGGGAATGTGGCTTGTCCGCGTGGGGCTGGAGGCGGTGGTGCCGTGCTCAAACAGCATTCAATGGCATTGCTCGATGAGGGCCATATCGTTCTCCTCTTGCCATTGAATGAACTGCGCGGGGCACCACAGCCTCCAGCCCCACGCTACTCAACTCAAAACGAAAGCGGAATATAGTTGGTGGCGATGACGGCGGCGATCATCAGGAGGAGGGCGGCGGTGCCCACGGCGTCGCGCCAAGTGAGGCGCAGAGGTTCCAGGCGCGTGGTGCCGACGCCTCCGTGGTAGCAGCGGGCCTCCATGGCGGCGCTCAGGGTCTCGGCGTGGCGGAAGGCGCTCGTGAACAGCGGGATGAGCAGAGCCGTGAGCGACTGGATGCCGCCGCGGAAGGGATTCGCGTTGAAATGGGCGCCGCGACTTTTCTGGGCGCGGTAGATGATGCCGAGCTCGGTCATGAACTGAGGCAGGAAGCGCAGCGCGATGCCGAGAATCATGCCCAGCTCGTGGGCGGGAACGCCGATGCGCGAAAGCGGCGCCATCAGACGCTCGAAGGCCGCCGTGATGTCGAGGGTGGTGGTCGTCAGGGTGAGCAGGCTCATCCCCATGAGCAGAAGCAGCAGACGGCAGCCGATGAAGACGGCCGACTGCAGGCCCTTCTCGCTGATGCAGATGATGCCGAACTCGAAGTACACGTGACCGCCCTGGACGAAGAGCACGTTCAGGAGCGCCGTCAGCACCACGAGCACGAGCAAGGGGCCGATGGCGCGGATGGCCTGGAGCAGCGGGATGCGGCTCGCCGCGTAGAAGCCCACGATGAACAGGGCCGCCACCGCGAGCGAGAGGGGCGTCGCCGCGCAGAACACCGCCGCCATGAGCACGAAGGACAGGATGAACTTCACCCGGGGATCCATAGCGTGGACGAGCGAGTCCTCGGGCCAGTACTGGCCGATGATGGCGCGATCAGGCATCGCCATCACCGCCTCTCAGCTGGGCGGCGATGTCGGCGGCCAGGGTGCGCTCGTCGTAGAGGTCACGCCCCAGCGTGAAGCCGGCCTCGCGCAGGGAAGCGGCGAAGGCCTCGGGCGCCGGCGCCCCCAGGCCCACGGCCTTCAGCGCTGCCGCATCGGCGAACACCTCGGCCGGCGTGCCCAGGCGGAACAGGCGCCCCTCGGACAGCACGAGGATGCGGTCGCTCAAGGCCGCCAAGTCCTCCATGGAGTGAGACACCATGACGATGGTGCGGCCGCCGGCGTGCAGCTCGCGGATGAGCCCCAGGAACTCCTCTCGGGAGAGCGGGTCCAGGCCGGCCACCGGCTCGTCGAGCACGAGCACCTCCGGCTCCATGGCGAGCACGCCGGCGAAGGCCACGCGGCGCTGCTGGCCGCCGGACAGGTCGAAGGGGCTGCGCTCGGAAAGCTCGTCGAAGGACAGCCCCACCAAGGCCAGGCCCTCCCGCACGCGGCGGTCGACCTCCTCGGCGCCAAGCCCCATGTTGCGCGGCCCGAAGGCCACGTCGTCGTAGACGGTGTTGGCGAACAGCTGGTTCTCGGGATACTGGAACACGAGCCCCACCTGGCGGCGCACTTCGGTGGCGACGCCCTTCTCCGCCAAGTCGCGCCCATCGGCCAGCACCCGGCCGCACGTGGGATGCACGAGTCCGTTCATATGCTGGATGAGCGTGGATTTTCCGCTGCCGGTGTGCCCCGCGACGCCGAAGAACTCCCCCGGCTCAACCGTGAAGGTCACATCGCGCAGGGCCCACACGGCATCGGGCGCGTTGCCCCAGTCGGCCTGGCGGCCGGCGTCCTTCTTGCGGCGGCCGCGCTTCTTTTTCGCCTCGCCGCCCTCGTAGGAGTAGCTCACATCTTCGAACGCAAGGCGCATAGCTCCTCCTTCAGGGCGTCGTCGGCGATGCAGGTGGAAACGGGAACGCCCGCGGCCTGCAGCTCGAGCGAGAGCCGGCAGGCGAAGGGCACTTCCAGGGAAAGCGCGCGCAGCTCGTCGGCGCGCACGAGCACCTCTTCCGGGGCGCCGTCCATACGCACCTCGCCGCCGTCGAGCACCACCACGCGGTCGGCTGCGGCCGCCTCCTCCATGAAGTGGGTGATCATCACGACGGTCATGCCGCGCTCGTGCAGCTCGCGCACGACGCGCATGAGCCCGGCGCGCCCGCGCGGGTCGAGCATGGCCGTGGCCTCGTCCAGAATGAGGATGGCCGGATCCATGGCGAGCACCCCGGCGATGGCCACGCGCTGCTTCTGACCGCCCGAGAGCGCATTGGTCTCGTGGGCCTCGAAGCCCTGCAGGCCCACTTCGGTGAGCGCCCGGGTCACGCGCTCACGCAGCTCGGGGTTCGGGATGCCGAGGTTCTCCGGGCCGAAGGCGACGTCGTTCTCGATGAGGCTCGCCACCAGCTGGTCGTCGGGGTTCTGGAAGACCAGCCCCGCGTTGGAACGGATGAAGTAGGTCTGCTCCGCGTTGCGGGTGTCGCAGCCGAACACGACCACCTCGCCCTCGTCGGGCAGAAGCAGCGCGTTGATGTGCTTGGCCAGAGTGGACTTCCCCGAGCCGTTGCCGCCGAGCAGGCACAAAAACTGCCCCTGGGGCACCGTCAGGTTCAGGTGCCGGAAGACGAAGGCCTCCCCATCGTAGGTGAAGGCGGCATCGCAGAAGTCGACGAAGACATCGGTGCTCATTAGCGGCCCTTAACCTGGTCTTTCTTCGGGGTGATGAGGTTCGAGATCGCCTTGTAGACGATAAGCGTCAGAATGGCGTTCAAAAGGCCCTTCAGCAGGTTGAACGGGATGAGGATGGGCACGATCATGGCCACGACGGCATCCAGCGGCACGCCGAGCCAGGCCGGGGTGACCACAAGGTTGCCGAGCACGGCCATAATGACGGCGAACACGATGCCGAGCACAAGACCGATGATGGCGCCCTTCAGGGTGTGGATCTTCTTGTACACGAGCGCCGAGGGCAGGATGAAGCCAATGACCACGAGCAGGTTCATGAGCGCGCCGGTGAAGTCGGCGAAGAGGATGCCATGGGCCACCACCGAGATGATGCCGCAGGCGAGACCCGCCGCCGGGCCGTAGGCAAAGCCGCAGACCGCCGCGGGCATGATGGAGGCGTCGTAGGACAGCCACGCCACGCCGGGCAGAAGCGGGAACTCGACGAAGGACAAGAGCACCGAGATGGCGCACAGAAGCGCGATGGTCACGAGCACTCGGGTAGACCAGCGGTTCGTGTTCGCCATGGTCTTCTGGGCCGTGGGCGCCTTGGCGGGGCGCACGGTGGAGGAACCGGCAGCGGGGTGAGTCGTGGGTTTGTTGGCCATGATGAACCTTCTTTCTCTTCGCGAGGCGTATCTTCCGGAGCCGCTTCCCCTCGCAAAAAGAAAACGAGCCCGTATGAATTCCTTTCATACAGGCTTCCATGATGTCGCGCTTCCGTTTGCGTTGGCCCCATCGGCCGGGACGCCGGAAGCGCGAGCGTCTGCCTCTTCCATCCGGACTGTAACCGTTGGCCCCGGAATTTCACCGGGTCAGCCTGCGCTCTCGCACAGGGTCGCGGGCTTGCCGGCGCGCAGAGGCGCCGCCGTGCTTACCGCCAGTGAGGATTTCCACCTCGCCCTGAAACAGAATTCACGGGGCACATTGTAGGCGACGCGAGCCGCGCGCGCAACCCCCAGGACCATCGGATGCGCCCAGCCGTCGATAGCCGCCGCCGATGCCTCGGGGTGCCGCTTAGCGGCGACGGGGGTAGAGGACGTAGCCGCGGTCGATCTCGGCACGCGCCCCCGCGACCGCCTCGTCCCTCATGGGGCTGAAGCGGTCGTGGGAGCAGATGTCCATTTGGAAGGCGTCGCCGACGGCGCCCGAGGCGAGCACCTCCTCGGTGGGACCCTGGGCCAGAACCCTCCCCTTCTGCACCACTACGAGGTAGTCGGAGTAGCGAAGCGCCAGATCCAGATCGTGGATGACCATGGCGACGGTCTTGCCCTCGCGTCGGTTCAGGTCGCGCACGAGGGCCATGAGGTCGTGGCAGGCGCTGATATCCAGATAGGTGGTGGGCTCGTCCAGCACGATGAGGTCGGTGTCCTGGGCGAGTGTGCGGGCCACATGGGCACGCTGACGCTCGCCGCCAGAAAGCTGGTGCAGGTCATGATTGCGGAAGACCGCGACCCCGGCCCGTTCCATGGCGGCTTCCACGGCCGCGCGATCGGTCGGCCCGAGTCGGCCGCCCCACCCCAGGTGCGGATGGCGGCCGCAGGCCACCAGAGCCTCCACGGTCATGGGAGGCACGCCGGAGGTCTGGGCCAGCACGGCCATCAGATGCGCCCGTTCGCGCGAGGTCAAGGAAGCAGTATCGCGGCCGGCCACCTCCACCCGTCCCGCCGCGGGGCGCAGAAGGCCGGCAGCCAGCTTCACCAGCGTCGATTTCCCGCAGCCGTTGGGGCCGACGATGCTCGTCACCGCGCCGGCGGGAATGGCGGCGGAAAGCCCCTCCATGAAGGGGGCGCCCGCCCTGTAGGAGAACGAGAGGTCCTCGTAGCGGATGGCGCACTCCGACGCGCGCGCCTTAGCGTCGGCGAGACGCGCGCACGACGTCCTCTCGCCCTGAATGGCACGCTCAGTCAAGGCCGCCTCCTTTGTTCTTCAGGATGAGGTAGATGAAGAAGGGGCCGCCGATGAAGGCGAGCAGAATGCCCACGGGCAGCTCGTAGGGGGCGAACAGCACCCGGGCCAGAAGGTCGCATCCCACGACGAAGGCCGCGCCGGCCAAGGCGGACGCCGGCACCACCCAGCGGTTGTCGTGACCCACGAAGAAGCGCATGAGATGCGGCACCACCAGCCCCACAAATCCGATAAGGCCCGCGAAGCTCACGGCCGCGCCGGCGAGCACGGCGGCCACGGCGAGCATCCCCAGGCGCACGGCGCGCACGTTCACGCCCAGGCTGTGGGCCGCCTCGTCGCCGAGCGAGAGGATGTTCAGCTTCGCCGCGCCCGCCAGCGCCGCCGCCAGGCCCACGGCGATGTAGGCGGCCGGCCACGCCAGATCGCGCATAAGGACCCCGGACAGGCCGCCCACGAGGAAGGTGGACGAGCCGATGTAGGCGTCCGGGTCAACAATGAGGATGGTGTTCATGCCGGCGCCGAACACGGTGGTGATGGCGATGCCGGCGAGCACCACGGTAAGGCAGCTGAGTCCCGTGCCCAGCGACAGCGCGAAGATGATGAGCGCCGTCGCGAGCGCCCCGACGAAGGCCGCCAGCGGCGTGAGCCACAGCGCCCCGGGAACGAGCGAGGCGGCCAGCAGCACGGCAAGCCCCGCACCGGAGTTCACGCCGATGACGTTGGGACTCGCCAGCGGATTGTCCAGGCACGCCTGGATAAGCGCGCCGGAGCAGGCCAGGGCCGCCCCGGCCAGAAGCGCCGCCAGCACCCGCGGCACGCGGACGTTCTCCAAGATGTTGCGGGCCGTGGCGGAGACGTCGCCGCCGAGAAGCCACGTCGCCAGCTCCGGCAGGCTCACCGAGGAGGCGCCGAGCATGAGCGCCGCCGCCGTGACCGCCGCAAGAAGGACGGCGGTCACGGCAACGACGACGATGTTGCGGGAGACAGAACCCATGGCGCGAGACATCCCCCGTCGCTAGTTCTGCCCGTAGAGGTTATCGAAGAGCCCCTGGTAGGCCGCATCCCACTGGGCGTTGGGCTTTGCGAGGTACAGCGTCGGGTCCAAGGTGATGTAGCGGCCGTTCTGCACGGCGGAAAGTGAGCCCCACGCCGGATTGGCCGCCGTGGCCTCCTCAAGGTTGCGCATGGCCGCCTCGGTGTCGTTGCCCATGGGGATGACGAAGATGAAGTCGGGGTCCATCTCGATGACCGCTTCCAGGCTGAAATCTTTCAGAAGGCTTTTGTTCTCGTCGGCGAGGTTGTTCACGCCGAGGTCGGCCAGCATGGCCCCGGTCTGGGTGCCGGAGCTCTGCACGCGGGTGCCACCGGAGAAGGTGGTGAGCAAAAGCGCCGTCGGCGGGTTCTCGGCCGGCACCGCGCCCACGATGCCGTCGATGGCCGCGGCCACCTTCGCCACGTTCTGATCGTAAAGATCCGCACGCCCGGTGATGTCGGTGAAGGTGCGCATGAGGCGCTCGTAGTCGTCGAAGGTGGTCACCTCGAAGTAGGCCACGGGAATGCCCGCGCCCACAAGCGCGTCGCGCAGGTCGACCTGGCTGGAGTCGCCGCCGCGCCCGCCGGTGCCGCTCGTCATGATGACGAAATCGGGGTTAAGCGCCATGATGGCCTCGAGATTCACCGCCGTGAAGTCCCCCACCGTGGCCACATCCGGGCTTTGGATGGTCCAGCCGGCAGCCGTTAGCGCATCGTCGGAAACGCCCACGAGCGTGCCCCCGGCCAGCTCCCAGGCGTTCGCGAAACTGCCCATGCAGGCCACGACGCGCTGGGGGTTGTCCACGGTGACCTCGTTTCCCATATCGTCGGTGAAGGTGACCGGACCGGGCGCCGCTGCTTCCGCTGCGGGAGCCTCAGGGGCCTGCTGCTCCTGCTGGGGCGCATCGGCCGCCGAGGCCTCGCCTTCCTGCTGGCCGCATCCGGCCAACACCAACGCCAACGCCGCCGCAGCAGCGCACAGTACAAACTTCTTCAAAACAAAATCCTTTCTATACAAAAACTCACCGGTTCGCCCAAGGAAGTCAGCGAGGGTTCGACAGGTGCCTGGAATTGGCCCGCCTTTGGGCCAAGCGGCCTTCGTGCCGCGCCGAGCCCAAAACAAGGGCCAAGGCCAGGTGCCTGTCGGAACCGCAGCGTCAGGACGTTCATTCGGCAATGGCCGAATGAACGTCAAGTTGTTGGCCATGGGCGCAGTAGTCGTCTTGGGCGAGGATGTCGCCGTCGTGGTAGTAGGCGGCGCGGGCGCGGCAGCCGCCGCAGCCGTCCTTGTAGTCGCACGTCCCGCAGGCGCCGGAGTAGGCCTGGGTGCGTAGGCGCTCGAACACCGGGCTCGTCTTCCAAATCTCGTCGAAGGGCTGCACGCGCACGTCGCCGGCCTCCTCGGTCATGTAGGCGCAGGGACGCACGATCCCCTCGCTGCCCACGACGCAGTAGGTGAGCCCCGCCAAGCAGCCGCGGGTAAAGCGGGTTTCCACGCCCAGCTGCTTCGCCACGCGGGTGAACTGCGGCGCGCAGGTGGGCTTCACGTCGATGGACACTTCCGCCGACTTCTCCATGATCTCGCGAAGGAGCGCCTCGTTTTCCAGCACTTCCAAGCTCGTCTCCTGGATGTACTCGCCGCGGCCGACGGGAATCAGGAAGAAGATGTAGTGGGCCTGCGCACCAATCTGTTCGGCGAAATCGGTGATGGCGCACACCTCGTCGCGGTTCCAATCGACCACGGTGGTGTGCAGCTGGAAGGGCAGGCTGGCGCGCTTGCAGGCCTCGATGCCGGCCAGGGTGAGGGCGTGGGCGTTGGGCAGCCCGCGGAACCGGTCGTGCTTTTCCGCATCGAGGCTGTCCACCGAGATGCCCATGGCGCAGGCGCCGGCGTCCTTCAGGCGGCAAGCCACCTCGTCGGTGATGAGCGTGCCGTTGCTGCCGAACACCGGGCGCAAACCGCGGGAGGCCGCATGGGCCACCAGCTCGTAGATGTCGGGACGCAAAAGCGGCTCGCCACCAGAGAAGATCATGATCTTGAAGCCCGCCCGGGCGATCTCGTCGATCATCTTCTTCGCTTCATCGGTGGAAAGTTCGCGCTCGGTGGCCTCCTCGGCGTCCTGGTAGCAGTGGACGCACTTCAAGTTGCATTGGTTCGTGGTCATCCACGATACGATCATGTCGGGGTCTCCTCTCCCACGCATGGACGCGGCCGCAGGTTTGGCAGCAGCCTTGCCGCAGGGCCGACGGCGGGCTTGCCGCAGACTCGGCCGCAACGTGGCTCCAAGGATACCCAGAGCGCTTTTCGCGGGAATCGCCCGAACGGGTTAGGTTGGGAATGAGAGGGCCATCACAGCCAGAAGCGGGGAAACGCCGTGCAACCTATTCGCCCAACTCCAGGGCAAAAGCGCGAACCGCATCGGTGAAAAGGCGCTCGCGGGCGTCGTCGGCACCGAGACGCGCCCAGGGGGCGTCTCGCGTGATAGCGGCCAGGTCGGCGGCGGTATAGAGGAAGACGCCGTCGAGGGAGGCGATGCGGCGATCGACGAGCGAGCCGTCCGCGCTAGCATCGACGAGCAGCATCGGACGGCCCCGACGCAGGCGGACGACGCCCTTCATGAGCCGACGATCGAGCGCGGCGCCTTCCACGGCGCTTTCCGCCAAGACGATGTCGGCATCGACAAGCAGTGCCGAAAGCAGCTGAGGGTCGGCCATGGCCGCGTCGAACGCACGGGCGGCGGCGCCATGCTCCTCGTTGCCGAGCAACTGGAAGCGTTCTACACCAGCACTTAGGAACGCACCGGCGAGGGCCAGCGAGAAATCGCCCGGGCCGGCAACGAGCACGCATCGGCGCTCAAGGTGGCCGAACACGCGCCGGGCCAGCTCCACGGCCGTCTCGGCCAGCGCCGCCGTCGAAGCGGAGGTGTCGGCCGCCGACAGAGCGCTCGACAGGCGGGAGACCGCCGCCGCGAGCCGGGTCAGGTCGTCGCCCAGCGCGCCCGCCCGCCGTGCCTCCGACAGGGCACGCGCCCAGCATGCAGACAGCGCGTCCGGCGAACCCGGCGCCCCGAGGACCCCGCGCCCTCCCGGCTGCGCCAGATCCCCCGCAGCAAGCGAGTCGCCTTCCCGAAGAAGCGACGCCCCCGCCTGGGGCTCCCGGGCGAATTCGTCCAAGCCGCACAAGGCGGCGAACAGGTGGGAGGCCGCATCGATTCCCTCGGCGAAATAGAGCGCGCCGGCCACTTCCCCATCGGCCACGGCACCGAGGAGCCCGGCGGCGATATCGTAGGCGTCGCAGCCCTCCTCCGCCACCGCGTACAGCTCCACGCACGCGCCACTCGCCACGATGAGCCCCTCGGAGAGGCTCCGATGGGCCGACACCTCGGCCAAAAGCGCGCGCCGAGAAGCTCCGTCGGCGAGACGCTGGCTTATCGGCGAGAAGACGGCGCGACGCGGGTTCACGCCCGCAACGAACAAGCCCATGGCCCTACCCCGCCGACACCGCGACGAGCAGCACCGCCGCCGCAAGGCCGGCGATGGCGAGGACATCGCGGACCCGCGCCGACGCAGCCCAGGGCGCGAGGAACGACAGGGCGCAAAACACCGACCAGATGGCCGTCGTCGCCAGGGAAAGGGCCACGCGCGGCACCAGATAGCCCAGGTTGCCCTCGGTGCCTATTTGGGCCATGGCCGCGTAGAGCGCCACCAGGTGCGTAAACCCGATGAGCATGGCGGCGATGAGCACCACGAGGCCCACCAGCCCCGCCAAGCGCGAGATGAGGGCGAGCGTGTCCAGCGCCGGCGTGTTCAGCTCGAGCACCTTGGCGCTGCGGGCCGCCATGAGACGGCGCTGGTACCAATCGAGCGCCGCCGATATAGCCGAGGTGGCGAAACAGGCCAGGGCGACGAACACGAGCACGATATGGGGCACGAGGAGCGGCCAGTGGTAGAAGGCCATGTTGTCCGCGCCCGCGGGATCGAGGATGCGCAGCCACTGGGACACGAGAATGAGCAGCGCCACCACCGGCGCGGCGACAGTGGAGAAGGCGAGCCCGCGACGGGTGACGAGCAGTCCCGCCGCCGTCACCACGGCAAGCACCCACGAGGCCAGCATGACGATGTTGGGGCCGGACAGAAGCGTGCCTTCCGTGCTCACCGATTCCATGCCGATGACCGCGGAATGCGCCGCCACGGCAACCAGGTAGACGCCCTTGGCCGCCCGCGCGGCCCGACGGTGATCGCGCCTGAGGCCGAACGCTCCCAAGGCGCTCGCCGCGCCGTAGAGCAGGATGCAGAGTATTTCGAAGACGAACAAGGTCACAAGCGCGCTTTCCTCCCAGCGAGAGAGTCCCAGTTTACCCGAGGCCGCCTCCCCCGCCATCCCCCGTTCGGGCTAATCAGCGGCGACGAAGCAGGCCAGTCTCAAAGCCGTAGGCGACGAGCGCCGCGCGGTTCGCGCGACCGCACTTTGTGGTCATATGGGACAGGTGCGCCTTCACCGTCTGCTCGGAGAGGGAGAGCCGCCCGGCGATCTCCTTGTTCGAGAGACCGCCGGCAATGTAGTAGAGGATCTGCTGCTCGCGCAAGGTGAACGCGGAGGCAGGGTCGGCGACGAAGATCATCAAGCGTCCTTCGAACCGCGCCCTTAGGCGAAGTCGTACAAGTCCTTGGCGGCTTCCTGGAAGTCCGCGTAGGCCTCGGCTGCGATGACCTCGTCGTCAACCAGCTCGAAAGAGCAGGGCTGACCGTCCTCGTCGACCTCGGTCACTTCCAGCACCACCACCTCGCCGGAAGACGTGGCCGGATGCTCATCGTCCACCGGGAAGAAGAACCCGAACGAGCTCTCTCCCTTCAGCACGAGCCCGAGGAACTCCAGTTCCACCTGCTCGCCCTTCTCGTCGACGAGCGTAATGGTGATGCCCTCCTCGGTAGGCGGACAAAAGTTGGGAGCCGAACCTTCACGAACCATAATTACTGCGCCCTTCCGTGGCGGTGCTTCTTTTTCTTGTTGTTCACCGGCTTGGGTTTGGCGGCCGCCGCCACCGCTGCGGCGTCGGGCGCCTCGCCGGTCGCTTCCTTCTGCTCGGCCACGTAGGCCTCGGCGCGCGCGTTGGCCTCAAGGCGCGCCAGCGGCACCTGGGCGATGCCCGTGGAAGCGGAGTGGTCGAACTCGAACAGGCCCACTTCCGTGCCGTACTTCTTCTGCAGCTTCGCGAACTTCGGCTCGCGCGTCTTCCACAGGCAGTACAGGGGGCACGCGATGGCGATGGACGAATACGAGCCGGCGATAAGGCCGATGGCCATGGCGAAGGCGAAGTCCTTCAGCGTCTCGCCGCCGAACAGCAGCATGGCGAACACCGGGATGAACGAGGTGAGCGTCGTGTTGATGGTGCGGATGAACACCTGGTTCATGGAGTGGTTGGCCATGGTCATGAAGGTGCAGCGGATGTCCTCGCCCTTCATGTTGTCGTTGATGCGGTGGAACACGACCACCGTGTCGTAGAGCGAGTAGCCGAGGATCGTGAGCAGCGCGGCGATGGTGTTCGGGTTCACTTCCCGGCCCACGAGCGCGTAGATGCCCACCACCAGGATGAGGTCGTGGAACAGCGCGACGATGGCCATGACGCCCATCTTGTACTCGAAGCGGATGGCGATGTAGACGATGATGAGCAGGATGGACACGAGGAAGGCGATGAGCGAGCTTTGGATGACGCTCGCACCCCAGTCGGGGCCGATGGTGGTCACTTCGAAGTCGCTCGAGGTCATGCCGAGGGCCTCGGCCACCTGGTTGGCATGAGCCGTGGCGTCCTCGGCCGAGGTGGTGGTGGTGCGCACGAGGAAGCCGGGCTCGCCGCCGGTCTCGGTGGTCTGGATGACGGCATCCGGCTCGCCGGCGTCGTTGAAGGCCTCGCGCATCTGCTCGGTGGTGATGTCGCCGGTGCCGTGGAAGGCCACCGACGTGCCGCCAACGAACTCGATGCCGAAGTTCAGGCCGCGGAAGCCCACGATGGCAAGGCAGGCCACCATGGCCACGGCGGCCACGGTGAGGAACACCTTGCGGTAGCCGAGGAAGTTGATGTCGCGCTTGATGAAGCGGCCCTTGATCTTGCGCACGGCGGTGACGGCAACCGAGCCCGGCTCGCCCTCGCCCTCAGCGATGACGCGGGTCTCGGCGGCGTTCATCTGGGCGCCGGCCTCGGCCTCGGCCTCAGGCACGCCCTCAGCAGCGGCCAGCTCGGCGTAACCGCGCGACGCGTCGATGGAGTCCTTGATGCCCCAGAACCCGGGGTGCCTCGCGATGACCTTCGGCGCCAGCAGACGGATGAGCGGCGCCTTGAAGATGAGCATCATGGCGATGTCGCAGATGATGCCCAAGGCCAGCGTCATGCCGAAGCCCTTAACGGAGGCGGCCGCCAGGAAGAACAGGCACAGCGCCGACACCATGGTCACGAGGTCGGCGTCGATGGAAGTGAAGATGGCGTGCTTCACGCCGGTGATGGAGGCCGCCTTCACCGAGCGGCCCATGCGGATCTCCTCGCGGAAGCGCTCCACCGTAAGGATGGAGGAGTCCGCCGCCATGCCGATGGTCAGCACGATGCCGGCGATGCCCGCCAAAGAGAGGCTGAACAGGTGGAAGGCGGAAAGGGCCGCCAGGATGCCGAGGTAGAGCACGGCGAACACGCCCATGGCCGCGGCGGTGATGATGCCGAGCCCCTTGTAGAAGAACAGCAGGTACAGCATGACGAGCGCCAGGCCGATAAGGGCCACGATGACGCCGGAGACGAGCGCGTCCTGGCCCAAGGTGGGGCCGACGACCTGGGACTGGGCGTACTCGAAGGACACCGGCAGCGAGCCGGACTCCAGGATGGTCTGCAGCGCCTTGGCGTCTTCCAAAGAGTACTGGCCGGTGATGGACACCTCGCCGTTGGGGATTTCGGACTGCACGGCCGGGGCGGACTGCACCTCGCCGTCCAAGATGATGACGATCTTGCCGTGGTCGGCCACCAGATCGCGCGAGGCGTCGGCGAAGGCCTTGGCGCCCTGGGAGTTCAACGTGATGTTCACGCTGTAGTAGGTGCTGCCCTCGCTCTCGCGGCCGATGGTCACGTTGGTGATGTCGGCGCCGGTGACGATGGGCGTGTAGGTGCCCGGCTCCACGGCCATGTGCTGCACCTGGCCCGAGGGGAAGGCGTTGCCGAACTCGTCAGTCACCGTGCCCTCGCCGGAGGTCTGGCCGGAGTCGATGGCGTTGCGGGTGTCCTCGTCGGTGAACGAGTCAAGCCGGGCGAACTCCAGGGAGCCGGTGCGTCCGATGGTAGCGAGCGCCTCCTCGGTGTCGGCCAGGCCGGGGATCTGCACGAGAATCTGGTCGGAACCCTGCTCCTGCACCGTGGCCTCCGAAGCGCCCAGCGCGTTCACGCGGCTCTCGATGATGGCGCGGGACTTCTCCATGTCCTCGGGGGTGACCGGCTGGCCGTCCGTGGACTTCGCCGTGAGCACCACCGACAGGCCGCCTTGAATGTCGAGGCCCTGGTTGATCTTCTCGTTGGGCGGGGTGAACAGCACCACCGACACAACGATGAGCAGGGTGGTGAGGATGAGCAGCCACACGTTGCGGCGATCCGCCGTGCGGGCCGGCTTCTTCTTGACGTTGCGTTCCAATGCCATGGGATGCGACCTTCTTCTTTCGCGTTCCTAAAATCTCTTGCGCGAAGAGCGCCCCAGCCTCCCCCGAAGCGGCGCTTTTGCGTTAACTTGCCTATTGTGCCATAAATGAACCGAAGGTCAAAGCCCTATTCCGACATCGCAACAACTTATGCGGCATAAAGAGCTTAATGGCATAGCCGGTCTAACGAATGCAAAAAGGGGCCTGACGGTATTCGTCGCCAGACCCTTCTTGATGCCCAGACTTGCGATCGCGCTGCCTCCGCAGACAGCGCGATCGCAATATCACTCGGCCGATTTGCCCTCGCTCACAAATTCTACCGAAGAGGAGGGGGACGAAAACGTCAGCTGGTCAAGCACGACTATTATCTCCAAAGGAGCTTCCTCGGACACTGGGGTATCTCCTTGATCGAAACCACTCCCCCCTACCAGAACCCCCATACCATCTTGCCTGACGAGCCAATCGGCCTCGTCGGCGCCGTTTCGCATTGCAATTTCAGCCAAAGGGACGCCCTCCGCAAGAAGTAACTCGTACCCATCGAAGGGGGCGTTTCTCCATCGAGGGTAGGCGATGGCTCCTTCTATATTGGGGTCGGAATCATTCTGCGGCACCCAGTAAAGCGCCTCTTGGCATGCAACAACTCGCTCATTCTGCATAAGAACCGCGATGTCGAACATGTCCTTTCGGAGCTGGCCTTCCTCCAGCGTATAATGAGGAATGAGACCCACAATGAGGTAGGCATTGGAGGCAGGGGTGATTCCCGTGTTTTTGAGCGTGGCGACATCGAGCCCCATCTGATCGTACCACGCCGCCTTTTTCATCGTCTCCATGACACGCTCGTCCAACCCCGCCGGCCCCTGATCGACGGCATGGACCGAAATGCTTGCTGCACAACCGCCCAGCAAGGCTATCGCAACGAATCCTGCAATAAGAGCAATCCGCATTCTCATCACTCCCCTTTGCAGCTTTAAGCATTGGGCTCCCATCTTCTTCCCTCCTTTCGTCGATCAGGGATTGAGGCATGCCCCGGAGGAGTCGAACCTGTAGGCCTTGCCGCCTATCGTCCAGGTGCCGCCGGCGAGCATGGCCCCCTCCGGACCGGAGGCTGGGGTGTTCGTCGCGGTGCGCAGGTAGTACCACGTGCTCCCGTCCTTGAACCAGCCCGTCCTCATCGCGCAGCTGGAATCAAAGGCATACCAGTAGCTCCCGATCTTCTTCCACCCGGTGACGGCCGCACCACCCGAGTCCATCCAATACCACTTCCCTGAGACCTTCTGCCATCCGGTGGTCATATACCCCGAGGAATCGAACCAGTACCAGTAGTTGCCGCTCTTCAACCAGCCAGTCGTCTTCGCCCCGGAGCTACTAAAGTAGCTCCATCGAGAACCCCCAAACGGCCGCTGCCACCCAGTAAAGACCACACTGCCCCGATCCCATTTAAACGTATTGCCCTCCGATGTGTTATAGAAAAAATGATAGTATCCTGATGACTTGGTTGCAAAAACTACTCCAGGATTTGCGATTCCGGGATTGACCAGCCGCAGCGCCATCGCTCCAGAGCTATAAGTCTTATACCCATCTATAATAACAGCATGACCGGAACCGTTATTCGAACTAGTTCTCGCGTGAATCGGAAGCCCAGCATTGATCCAATGGCCGATCACCGACTCAGTCGGCGCCCCTGACACGTGCGTGGTAGCAATTCGCGTCGCTGATCCAGAATACGTGAAACGTGTATACGCATCCCTCGTATCTGCCACCGTACCTCCAGCGAGTGTTCCTTTCACAGCATTGCACAGAGAAACAGCGGTCCACCCCGTATTCCCTGTTAGATATCTTCCTGCTTGACAAGCACTTGCAGCCCAGCAAATGGGATTATTGCCTTGCGAAACATAAGGAACACCCAGTGTCTTCGACGATGCGACCGTCACTGGCGCCGATTTGGCTGAAGAAACACGCCTAGATGCGCGCGGCGTTTGATTGAGGGTGTCAGCAAGCGACTGCAAAGGTTCGTCACAAGGATTGCAAACTCCATTATCGTACACCAAATAGGCGTCTCCGCTCTCTCCCGCAACATAGAGAAGATCATCGCCTCGCATAGCAATTTGCGCTGTTTCACCTGGACTAAACGAGAAGTTCTCTGCAAGTGTTTCCGCGGTACCTGTAGACAAAGTGAAAGTTATCCCTTCGTCTGTCTCGACAGAAAATATGAATGCAGCCAGTTCATCGCAACAGTACACCGACCAACATTGAGTACCTGAAAACACGGGATCGCCTGATGCAAGATCGAAAACCGGCTCAGGCCCGACTACGTAGACAGCCTCATTATCGGCACCAACTTCTTCGACATACGAATCGACTAGTATATCGATAAAACTCTGGCATTCTTCCCGCGTTGCAGGACACTGGGTCGCCCCATATGCGTGTTGCGGGACTAGAAGCACGAAAAACATCATAGCACCTAGCACAATCCAGACCATGCCAGCCCGAATCCTCCGCCAATCTCTCCTGAGCCTCATCACGGCATCCTTTCTCGCATTTCCGCCAATTAAACCAATGCTTTTCGCATTGGCATCTATTTAGGAATCGCTTTTAGACGCCAAGATGTTTCATCTATTTAGGAATAATTCCTTAACTACCGGAAGAAACATCACAAAGCAGCTGGTCTCCCAACTTCGCTTCGGTGAGCCGGTAGCAACGAATCTCCGAGCCCGCGACCTCCAGCGTGCTGGAAGCCAGAGTATCCAGGGCCAGCTTCTCGAGAGCGGCATAGTCGTCAGAGGATTCGAAAACACAGTCTCGTGTCAGCCCGCACGCTTCTAGCGCAGACTCGTTCACGACCACCCTCGATTCGAAACTCAAGCACCCCGAGACCGGAGCGAGATGCACCGAACCGGAAAACGATCCGTCCGCAGAGGAGCCGAGCGGGCCGATACCAATATCGGCAGAAGGCCCCCACGAAACCTCTACCTCCCCCTCGCCAGAACTCTCCCAGGGCAGCCAAACCGTCAGCTCGTACATCGCCGCAATGCCCCCATCTGAAGGAGAGAGGCCGAGAGAGCTCACGGTAGCGCGCGGAGCGTCGTCCGATTGCGCAGCGGCCACCGCCGCCTCATCCGCAGAGGAAGTTGGGGGCGCCGCGGAATGCGCGGGGCTTGTCTGCGGAGCGCTGGTTCCCAGCACCACCACGATAAGCGCCCCCACGAGCGCAGCCGCCGCGCACGCACCTATACCCACATAGTATCTTTTACGCGGCCTTCTTCCCGCCTTAGCGGAGATGGCGTAAGGTTCGACGTAAGGCTCTTCCTCCAAAAGCTCACCTGCATCCTTCTGGACTATGCGAGAGTAGGTTCGGGCATTCAGGCCGCTCGGCGTCTCAATATCGAGCATTGTCCGTTTGTAGTCATCGAAGTTCATAATGCCCCCTTCGATAGCGTTTTCTCAGAGCAAGACGAGCTCTTCTCAGGCGCCCGCGCACCGTCGACGGGCTCGATTGCACCATTGCGGCAATTTCCTCCGTTGAGTATCCCTCCACATAGAAAAGGTAGATGCATTCCCGCTGCTCCGGTGAGAGAGCGTCCACATATTCCCAAATCTCGCGGTTTTTGTCGAAGTACGCCTCCTGCTCGCAAGAATCTCCCTCCAAAGAGCGAACGCGTTCATAGAACGACTCATTCGACACAGGAGTCTCCCGCTGCGTGGAGGCCTTCCGGTAGTACTGCTTGCAACGATTGGAAGCGACACGGATGAGCCAGCGCCGCTTGTGCTCCGCGTTTTCGAAGCGCTGATTCGAAGTGAGAAATATCTCGAAAACGTCTTGGTACACATCTTGGGCGGTCTGCTCGCTGAGCCCCCTCGCTCGAAGAAAGCGATAGACGTGGGGACCATGGACCTCCAGGGCCTCCCGCAGCTCGGCCTCGCTTCTCATGTCACGCGCCCAAAAGCGCCACGAGCTCGCGGCGGTTCGCGACGCCGCACTTCTCGTAGATGTGGCTCATATGGGCCTTGAAGGTGCCCTCGGCGATGAACAGCTCCTGCATGATGGCCGGGCCGTTCTTGCCCTGGGCCACCAGCGCTAGAATCTCGGTTTCCCGCGGGGTGAGGCGGGCGTGCTCGGCCAGCTCGGCCGCCCGCTCGTCGCGCCGCAGCTCTTCCGGGGTCTTCTCCACGAGGCCGCCCGCATCCAGGATGCGCACGCCCCAGCGGCTCGCCAGTTCCTTCTCGGACAGCAGGATGAGCGTGGCCGCCAACATCATGGCCACCACCGCAACCGCGATGACCGCGTCCTGGGCGCCGGCGTTCATGCCGGCCGCGGCCATGGCCTCGGCGACCCCCTTACCCCAGATGACGAACACCTGCTCGGCGCCTTTGATGGCGGCGAAGATGACGACCGTGACCCCGAGACGCTTCGAGATGTCGTACAGAAGCAGCGCCACGATAATGCCCACGAGCGAGTAGCTCATGGAGATAAGGTAGCTGGACACCGCCGTGCCGAAGACGCCCTCGACGGGCACGAGCAGAAAGCCGCACACGATGAGCACGAGCGGCGAGCGGTACAGCGTCCCGATATTGAAGCGGTTCGAGAAGAAGTAGGCGCTGGCGAACAGCACCGCCATGACGATGGCCGTCGAGACCGACGAGTGCATGCCGGCGCCGGCGGCCAGCTGGTGCTGGCGCAGCCCGTAGGCGAAGGAGTACAGGGCCAGAAGCACGAAGATCTTCCACGGGTAGGTGAACTTCGGAATGACCGGCGAGGGGCGATCGGCGGCGGGCAGCGCCGAGAAGGCCCGGCGCAGGCAGAGCAGCGCCACCGGCGGCAGGATCACCAAAGCGCAGGCCACGCGCAGATCGTCCAGGCCGTCGCAGAAGAACACACAGACGACGGCCACCAGCTGGGAGGCCGTCGTGTACAGGAAAATGCGGATGAGCGAGATGCAGCTTAAGACCTCGGCCCACAGAAGCAAAAAGAGGCCGAAGCCCGCGCCTCCCGCCGCCGCGCCCGCGGCCACCAGCGCAATGGCCGCCGGCCCTGCGACCAGGCCGATGCCGACCGCAATGAGGCACAGCGACGCCGCGACCATCAGCGCCGCCGACGCCGCGCGCATCCGCCCCGTGGCGTTCAAGGGCAGAAGACGGCGCGCGGCGAGCGCCACGGCAATGGAGATCAGGCAGAACGCGTAATCGAAGACGTCGTGCAGATCGAAGGCGGCCGGCAGCGCGAGGGCCGGCGCCGCCACGGCCAGCGTCACCCAAGCGCGGGCGCAACCGAGCGCGAACAGGTAGGGCAAGATGCCCCGCAGGTACAGGGAGCGATCCTCCCTCCCCTTCCGTATGTCCTTCAGCAGATTCCCCATGGCGGCCATTATAGCAGGTGACGGGGCCGGCTGGCGGCCGGGTCGGCGCTTTCCCGAGACCTTGCGGCATCGAGGGCAACGGGCCGCAAAGGCCGCAATGGGCCGCAAGCAAAAGGCCCGGCCGACGGGGAGGGAGCGTCGGCCGGGCACGGGAGGGCGAGACGGCAGGTGGCCTACAGGCTCGCCACCAAGCGGCCGGTGTAGTAGCCCGAAGTGATGGCACGGCCGATGGAGAGCCCCTCGATATCCATGGGGTAATCCACGCCGCCGAAGAACTGGCCCGAGGCATTGCCCACGGCGTACAGGCCGCCGATGGGCTCGAACTCCCCGTTCAGGCACTGGTGGTTGCCATCGACCACGAGGCCTCCCAGGATGGCCGGCAGCTTGTTGGAGCCGCGGGGGATGGCGTAGTAGGGGCCGCCCTCGATGGGCACAAGGTACTTGGCGGCCTTGCCGAAGTCCTCGTCGCGGCCGGCGGCGCACAGCTCGTTGTAGCGGGCCACGGTGTCGGCCAGGGCGGCGGCATCGATGTTCGTGAGCTTCCAATCGTTCTCGGCGGCGTAGGCGTTCATGGCCTCGGCCAGGCCCTCAATCGTGTCGGCGGTGATCCACTTCTCGGGGTTCACCTTGTTGTCGCCGTTGTACTGGGAGATGTCGTAGGGGCTGGCGGCCTTCCACTCCTCGTAGTAGCTCTCCCAGTTCGCGGGCACCAGACTGAAGAACTTCGCCGCCGTGGAGTCCGCGAAGCCGGCCTTCGCCAGGTACGGGCGGGCGAAGTTGTTCATGTAGCCCATGCGGCAGCAGGTCTCGTCCATGAAGCGGTTGCCCTCCTGGTCGACGAAGAGGAAGGGCATTTCCAGGCGCACGGCCGCCGGCTCGCCGTGGATCATCTTGGTGTGAGTGTGCGGCGTCATGATGGCCCCGGCGTTCATGCCGGCCACAAGCGCGCTGCCGTCGCGGAAGTCGGTGAACAGCGAGAAGCCCTTGGTGTCCGGTGCGTAGTAGTCGAGCATCTCCTGGTTGGAGGAGTAGTCGCCGCAGGCCAGAATAACGCCCTTGGTCGCCGTGAACAGGTGGTGCGCCCCGTCGGCGTCCTCGCAGATGGCGCCCGTGACCGCGCCGGACTCGTCAGTGGCCAGCTGCTTGCAGGGCATGTTGTAGAAGAACTCGGCGCCGGCGGCGGCCAGGTTCTCGGCGATCACCGTAGCAGCGGCGTTGTGGTTGCCCTCCACGTGGAAGTAGGTGTTGGCGTGCAGGTGGATGTCGTAGCCGTTGTAGGAGAGCACGGCGTCATGGGGCTTGCTTTCCACGCCGCCCTTCGCCGCCTCCTCGGCCCACCAGGCCAGGGCCTCCTGGGAGTTGTGGGCCCAGATGTTCACGAGGTCGCGGTTGGAGCGGTAGTCGCTCTTCCAATTGATGAAGCTCACGCAGGCCTGGACGGCGGCCTCGTCGGTCTGGGTGAGGTCGATGGAGGCGGCCATGTTGCCGGTGGTCTGGGCGGCGTTGATATTCTGCACGCAGGCCACGCGCGCCCCGGCCTCAAGCGCGGTGTGCACGGCGGACAGGCCCGACTCGCCGGCGCCGACCACGACGACGTCGTACTCGTGGGTCTCGGCGAAATCGGTGATGGGTTCCTGGGGCGCGAGGAACGCGGGGCCGGTAGCGGCACCCGTGTCGGCCAGGCCCTTCTCGGCAGCAGCCTCGGCGACGGTCTTGGGCTGGCCACAGCCGGCGAGCGTGCTGGCGCCGGCCACGCCGAGCGCGGCCAGGCCGCCGAACTTGAACAGGTCGCGACGAGTAACAGTGGTGGTCATGGTGAACTCCCTCTCTTTCCGTTGCGCGGGACGCCTTTCGTGCGCCCTCGTGCCTCTCCTTGTGCCGGGCGCCTCTGCGCGTCCCGATGCCTCGCTGTCGGCGGACGCCCTCTTGCGCCCCGTGACGGCCCCCACTATGGCCGCTGCCGCGCCATCGCGCATCGGAAAGCGAGCGAGAAAAAGATTATTCTCGTAATCTTTTTCCTAATCCTTTACTGTGAGCTGGGAAAACTATTTTCTTGAAAAGCACCTAGCGAGATTGCTCTTTGAGGCAGTAATCTTCCAGCGACCAGCCCATGCGGAACAGACGAGCTTGCTGATTCGCGAATTCCTTGCTTTGAGGGCGGAATCTCTTGCGCCGCCGTCGATAGCACTGCTCGGCGATGCGCCGCATCTCGCCCGAATTGCCGATCTGCCCCGCCGTCACCGTGATGACCTTGTAGCCGTCCGCCTCCAGTGCCAGACGCTTCTGGGCATCCCGCGTCAGCTGCGATGAGCTGGCATGCTCGGCTGTCGAGTCGTATTCAATCGCCAGGCGCGCATCGGCAAAGAGGATATCGGGGACGAGCGTGGCGCGTCGCGCGATCTGCTGTGCCTTGCGGCTCGGCCGCAACCGACGGTTTACCGCAAGATCCGGGAGCTGGAAGCCGCCATAGCGATGAGGCAGCCCGAACACCATGGCGAGGAACGCCTCCGGAGGAGAGGCTGCGCCTTCCGTAACCCACGGGAGCGCCCGGCGAGCCTCCTTCACGCCCTTGATTCCGGGGTTGGCGCGAAGGAACGCCTCAATACGACGCTTCGACGTAAGGGGCTCGCGTTGCCCGAGCGCACCGCTTGCACCAGCATCGAGATAGAAACGCCCGCAAAGCACATTACCCGCCCGAATAAGCTCGTGGAAGGAAAGCGACTGAGCAAGCTGCACGAAGCACAGCTCGGGACAAGCGACGAATACGCCGCTTTCCACGCGGCAGAAATCCTTCCCCTTCGGCATGCGAACCGTGAGATGACAGATCGCCTCCGACACCGGTCTTTTGGCATGGGACGTCGTGGAAACATGGTACGGCCGTGGCAAGAACGGAAAAGTCCTCCCTACATGGCGCAACGCCTCAAGAACGGGCTCGCAGTTCTTCAGGATTTTCGCCGACACCTTGCACGAGGCATCGGGCGCCGACGGCGCGCAAAGCCAATAGGAGAAAGCCGATATGCCAAAGAGGATCAACCGCATTCGCGGCATTCTAAAACCAATGCTCGCTACTCGTTCTTGGAATGACGCAGCACATGAAATATCCTCTGCTGAAAGTAAACGCATCATCTTTTGCAGAGCAGAAGGTCGTGCTGCCGAAGCAGGGGTCGTGCTGCCGAAGCGGAGGGTCGTGCTGCCGAAGCGGAGCGGCTTTAGGCGCGGCGATCCGAAGAAGAAGAAGAAGAAGAAGAAGGCAGGCATCACCGTCTCCCGACGTAAAGCCAACTGCAGTGGCTTGGAAATGACGAAAGATCGGAATGCGGAAGAAAATCGGGGCCTCAATCCCCTGAAATGGCTTGGAAATCACGAAAGATCGGCCGTCAGCGTCCTCAAAAGCACGATTGTGCCTCAATTCGTGAAGTTTTCCCAGATGGCGTATTACAACAAAGCGCGTTTTTCGCTTCGAGCGCCGATGTTTCGTGTTTTCCAAACCATTTGGAGGCCGAGCGCACGCGCTTTCGCCCCCAGCACCGATGTTTCGTGATTTCCAAGCCGTTTCAGCAAGCAGTACCCGCAGTTTTGCGCGCCAACGCAGGCGAGAGGTCGGGATACCCCGCATGGTGGGGGAAGGAGGACCCCGCAGATTTACGCAAAACGCAACATCGACGAAGGAGGGCAGTTGCCCCCCTATCTCAGGCAGTTGCCCCCCTGCTGCAGGCAGCCGATCCCCTATTGCAGGTAGCCGCTCCTCTAGTGCAAAAACATGGCGTCGCCGAAGGAGAGGAGGCGGTAGCGCTCGTCGATGGCGTGCTGGTAGGCGGCCAGGATGTTCTCGCGAGTGCTGAAAGCGGAGACGAGCATCATGAGCGTGGAACGCGGCACGTGGAAGTTGGTGATGAGGGCATCGACCACATGGAACTCGTAGCCCGGCAGGATGTAGAGACTCGTGGCCTCGCGGTCGCGGGCGACAAGGGCGCCGCGGCCGCCGTCGGCCGGCGCTGCAGACGCATCGGCCGCGTCAGCGCGCCGATCCAGCGAGCCGGCGCCCTGGTCACCACCGTCGGCCTGCGCTGCAGCATCGCCCGTCGTCTCCTGCCAACCCGCCGCCGAAGCACCACCCGAGAACCCCGCAGCGGAAGAAGCTTCCGGATCCCAGGCGCTTTCCAGGCTGCGGACGCTCGTGGTGCCCACGGCGATGACGCGGCCGCCCGCTCCATGGGTCGCGTTCACGGCATCCACCGTGGCCTGGGGCACCGTGTAGAACTCGGTGTGGATGTGGTGCTTCTCCGGATCGTCCTCGTCGACGACGCGGAAGGTGTCCAGGCCCACTTCCAGCTCTACCGTGGCCCAGCCGATGCCGCGCTCGCGCAAGCGCTCAATGAGCTCGGGCGTGAAGTGCAGCCCGGCCGTGGGCGCGGCCGCCGAGCTTTCCCGGCGCGAGTACACCGTCTGGTACAGCTCCTCGTCGCCGGCGTAGTCGCGGATATAAGGCGGCAAGGGCGTGTGTCCCACGGCATGTAGAGCCTCGTCAAGCGACGGCGCGGGCGTGGAAAGTCGCGCCACGCGCTCGCCGCGCTGCCCGTCGCGGGCCCAATCGATGATCTCGGCGGAAAGCACCACGTCCCCGGCGGCGTTGGTGAAATCCACCACGGCCCCAGCGCCCGGCTTCAGGCGCTTGCCCGGCCGCACGAGCACCTCCCAGAAGGCCACGCGGTTCGTGCGCGGCTCCGGGCCTCCGCACTCGCGCAGCAGAAACACCTCGGCCGCCCCGCCCGTGCCCCTCTTGGCACCGAGCAGGCGCGCCGGCATGACCCGCGTCTCGTTGGCCACGAGCAAATCCCCCGGCTGCAAATAGTCGATGATGTCCTTGAAGATGCGATCTTCCACTTCCCCGCTAGCGCGATCCATCACGAGCAGCCGGCACTCGTCGCGCACGGCCGCCGGCTCCTGAGCAATCAGTTCTTCGGGCAAGTTGTAGTCGAAATCATCGGTTCTCATGAAAAGCGCTCCTTAGAATGCATGCAGGCGCTATACTACCATGATCTTCGATGACCATGCGTCGTCCGGGCTCGGAGGGGGTGCTCGCAGACCTCTGAACGCCCCGCGGAGAACGCGATCGTAAGGAAATAGCTTCCACTTCAGCAGCAGCGGTACCAGGATGGTACCCGCTGATGTGCGTCATCTTCGCTATTTCTGTTATCGCGTTCGCAGCGGGGAAAAGCGTTCAGCGGGCTGCGAGCACCCCCTCCGAGCTCGGACGCCCCCGATGTTAGGATCCTCCTTTGGCACTCTTCGATTGCACGTGCGACGCTACCAGCGGGCACGCCCGCGCGCTCACCTACACCACCGCCCACGGCGATTTCCACACCCCGATGTTCATGCCCGTGGGCACCTCCGCCACGGTGAAGGGCATCACGACGAGCCAGCTGCGCGAGCTGGGCAGCCAAGTAGTGCTCGCGAACACGTACCACCTGGCCATGCGGCCCGGCGCCGACCTGGTGGCCGAGGCCGGCGGCATCCACCGCTTCATGAACTACGACGGCCCCATGCTCACCGACTCCGGCGGCTTTCAGGTATTCAGCCTCGCCGACACCGTGAAGCTCTCTGACGACGGGGTCACGTTCCAGTCCATCTACGACGGCAGCAAGATTCACTGGACGCCCGAGGAGAACATGCGCATCCAGGAGCTCATCGGCGCCGACATCGCCATGCAGCTGGACCAGTGCGCCCCCTACCCCGCCACCCGCGAGTTCGTGGCGCGGGCCGTGGACTACTCCAGCGCCTGGGCGCGCCGCTGCCTGGCCGCCCACAAACGACCCGATCAGACGCTCTTCGGCATCGTGCAGGGCGGCATGCACCTGGATTTGCGCTTGGAAAGCGTGCGACGGCTGCGCGAGATCGAAGAGGAGTCGCTGGCCGCGGGCGGCCGGCGCTTCGGCGGCTACGGCATCGGCGGCTATTCCGTGGGCGAGGATCACGAGGTCATGTTCGAGACCTTGGGCGAGGTGGCCCGCGCCTGCCCGGAGGACCGGCCGCGCTACCTCATGGGCGTCGGCAACCCCACCACGCTCGTGCGCGCGGTGCGCGAGGGCGTCGACATGTTCGACTGCGTGCTGCCCACCCGCACGGCCCGCATGGGCACCGCGTTCTCCAGCGCCGGCCGCATGAACATGCGCAACGCCAAGTACGCCCGCGACTTCACGCCACTCGACCCGACCTGCGACTGCCCCACCTGCAAAAACCACACGCGCGCCTACATCCGGCACTTGGTGAAGCAGAACGAGATGCTCGGCGCCATTCTGCTGTCGGTGCACAACCTGCACTTCCTGCTGGATCTCATGCGACGCGCCCGTGCGGCCGTGCTCGCCGACGCCTACGAGGAGTTCTTCGAGCAGTGGATGGAAAGCGACGCGGCGGCGGACTACTAGGCGCCCGTTAACCCCGGCGGCTCCGCCACCACCGTCAACCGCCGTCGGAGCCGCCGACGCCACACCGCGCGACAACCGCTGGGCTGACGCCGCGCTTCCCTTGGAGCCAGCTTCCGTTTCGGCAGCCTGACGTCGGAAAACATTGTTGACGAGCGTCAATACCACATATCGTCCGCACTTTGGTGACGGTTTGTCAAAATTCATATTACAGCTTGCTTACAACTGGCTACGAAACGTAAACGAGTGGCCCGCTTCGCTGACAGCTTCGTGACGTGCGACTACACTGAGCAGCAGTTTTACTTAACGCGACTGCCGTCCAAAGAAGAGGAGAGAGGGCCGCGGGCGCTGGAATAGCACGGGAAAGGACCGATCATGACCGCTCAGCTCGCAGACAAGCTTCGCCCCTTCGGCATCGACTACGTGGACGCCATGGACCGCTTCGGCGACAACGCCGAGCTGTACGAGCGCCTGGCCCTGAAGTATCTGGACGACGGCCATTTGGTGGCGCTTCAGGCCGCCATGGAGGCCAAGGACTACTCGGAGGGCTACAGCCAGGCCCATGCGCTGAAGGGCGTGGCGGGCAATCTGTCGTTCAAGGATCTCTACGAGTGCGCGGCGCTCGTCTCCGACGCGCTGTACGCCGGCGAGTACGAGGCGGCCGCCAAGCACCTCCCCGAAGTGGAGCGCGCCCATGCGCTCGTTGTGGAAGGCTTGGAAGACTGGCGCGACGGCACGCTGTAGGCGCGGCGCAATATCTCTGCAGACGAAAGCCCCCGGCGATTGAAGTCGCCGGGGGCTTTTTCGGCTCGGGGCCCGGAGCTACAGTTCCACGCGCTCGAACATCTCGCGGGGGGCGCCGCAGATGGGGCACATGTAGCCCTCGGGCAGGCCGTCCGGGTAGCCTTCCTCGATGTAGCCGCAAATGGTGCAGCGCCAGGCGATCTTCTTGCCGGCCTCGGGCGCTCCGGCAGCCGTCTCGGTGACGCCGGGAACCGCGGCCTCGTCGCCGTTGTTGTAGGTGGCGGCCTTGGGCGGGGTCTTGCCGCCCTTCACGGCGTGGTAGTAGGCGTAGGTGAGCGGGTCACCGGCGGAAAGCACCTCGGCCTCTTCTACAACGCCCACGAACAGGTAGTGGCTGCCCACGTCGATGGTCTCGGTGACGGAGACCGAGAAGCGCGCCAGGCCGTGCTCGGTTACGTAGGGCACCTCCGCGCCGTCGACCGCGCTCGCGCAGGCGGCGAACTTGTCGGTATCGGCGGAGGTGTGGAAGCCGAAGGTGCCGATGAGCTCCATGGGGGCGTCCTCGGCGAGCACCGTGGCGGCGAAGCGGCCCGACTCCAGGATGGCGGCGGTGGTGGCGTTCTCCTTGTTCAGCGACACCGACAGCGTGGCCGGCTCGCTCGCCACCTGCACGAGCGTGTTCACCACGCAGCCGCAGCGCATATCGCCCGCCTTGGCCGTGATGAGGTAAAGCCCCGAAGACAGGGAGCGGAATGCCTTGCGATCAACCATGAAACGTCCTTTCTGCGAGCCCGAGGACTGAACCTGAAGGCCATCCCGCGGGCATTGGATACGATGACTCGCTCGATTATACTTCGTCTCGCCGACAAAACCGCCCAAGGAGACCCATGCGTAACTCAAACATCGAACTTCTGCGCATCGTAGATACAGCGCTGCGTGGCCGTTGCAAATCCCGCATGTCGAATCCGACCAGTACGTTACCGCACTTCGCCTACGGGTTGCACACCGAGCAGGGCTCGTAGCCTTGGGCGCGGGCGTCGTTGATGTCGATGGCAATTTTGCTCTTCTTAACGTGGCGGCAGCCGCCGCTGTGGTACTTTTTGCCGGTCTCGGTGATGTAGACCGTATAGCCGTTGGTGTCCTCGGCCTGGGCTTCGGCTTGCGCCTGGGCCTCAGCGGCCGCTTCTGCGGCGGCGGCTTCCTGACGGGCCTTCTCCTCAGCCTCGGCCTTGGCGGCTTCCTCTGCGGCCTTGCGCTCGGCCTCGACGCGAGCCGCCTCTTCCTCAGCCGCCTTCTTTTCCGCCTCCGCTTGGGCAGCTGCCTCCTCGGCGGCTTTGCGATCGGCCTCGGCCTTGGCGGCGGCTTCCTCGGCCGCCTTGCGATCTGCCTCAGCCCTCGCCAGCGCCTCCTCTTCGGCTCGCTTGGCCTCCTCGGCCGCCTTCGCCGCCTCATCGGACTGCTCGGCAGAACCTGTGTCGGCCAACGACGTTTCGCCCGACGACCCGGAGCAACCGATCAACCCCCCAAAGCACAGTGCAGCCGTCAAAACGCATGAGAGAACCTTCAGCCACATCGAAACGCTCCTCATAAGCTTAACCGCCCTTCCTTACTTTTGATAATGCGAAATATTACCATATTCGTTAGGTTGCAAACAGCAGCGTCCTCACCCCTCCACCTGCGGGCAACCCGCTCAGCAACTTAATGTGTTCAAAAAGGAATTTGCAATATGATTTCTGAACAGATTTGTTCAAACTTGCTCTATACTTCCTACCATTGCGATATTCGAAGAATCGAGGTCATATCTTGTCGCTCAGCAAGAACGAATTTCTGGTTTTGCGGGAAATCGTCCTGCACCCGGGCTGCGCCCAACGTAAAATCGTCGAGGCCACGGGGCTCTCGCTCGGCAGCGTGAACAGCGCAGCGAAATCGCTCTCCGCGGCCGGTCTCATCGCGGACGGGGATCCCACAGAAGTAGGCGCAACAGCACTCGAGCCCTATCGCGTGGAAAACGCCATCATCCTGGCCGCGGGCCTCTCGTCCCGGTTCGCCCCCATTTCCTACGAAAAGCCCAAGGGCCTGCTGAAGGTGCGCGGCGAAGTGCTCATCGAGCGCCAGATCGAGCAGCTGTTGGCTGCAGGCATTACCGACATCACCGTGGTTGTCGGCTACAAGAAAGAGTACTTCTTCTACCTTGAGGACAAGTTCGGCGTCTCCATCGTCGTGAACCCCGACTACGCCTCGCGCAACAACAGCTCCTCCATCAAGCGCGTGGAAGATCGCCTCGGCAACACCTACATCTGCTCCTCGGACGACTACTTCACGGAGAACCCCTTCGAGCCCTACGTGTGGAAGGCCTACTACGCCGTGGAGTACGCCGAAGGCCCCACGGCAGAGTGGTGCGTCCAGACCGGCGCTCACGACCGCATCACCGGCGTGACCATCGGAGGTGCGGACGCCTGGTACATGATCGGCCAGGTCTACTTCGACCGCGCCTTTTCCGAGACCTACGTGCCTTTGCTGGACGCCGTCTACGACAACCCTGCGACGACGGATAAGCTGTGGGAGCACATCTACCTGGACAACATCAAGAAGCTCGACATGGTCGCTCGCCGCTACCCCGCCGGCGCCATCTTCGAGTTCGACAGCTTGGACGAGGTGCGCCAGTTCGATCCCCTGTTCCTGGAAAACCTCGACTCCGAGGTCTTCGACAACATCGTGGCCGTGCTCGGCTGCGAGAAGAGCGCCATCCATGACGTGTACCCGCTGAAGCAGGGGCTCACGAACCTCTCCTGTCACTTCGCCACCGCCGACGGCGAGTACGTCTACCGCCACCCCGGCATCGGCACCGAGGCCATGATCGACCGCACAAGCGAGAGCGCGGCGCAGAAAATCGCTCACGAGCTGGGGCTCGACGACACCTTCATCCACGAGGATCCCCGCGGTTGGAAGATCTCGCGGTTCGTTTCCAACGCCCGCAACCTCGATCCGCGCAACGACGCTGAAGTGACCCGGGCAATGAAGATGGCGCGCCTCATCCATGAGTCCGGCGCCAGCGTCGACAACCGCTTCGATTTCTACGAAGAAGGCTGTCACTACGAGGCGCTGCTGCGCGAGAAAGGGCCCATCGATGTGCCCGGCTACCACGAGATGGCCGCCATGGCCCGCCGCGTGAAGGAGTACGCCGAAGCCGATGGGGCGCCCGTGTGCCTGACCCACAACGACTTCTTCTACTTGAACTTCCTCATCGATGGCAACGACCACCTCTATCTCATCGACTGGGAGTACGCCGGCATGGGCGACTACGCCAACGACTTCGGCACCTATGTCGTGTGCTGCGAATGCTCCGACGAGGAGGCGCTGCGCGCGCTGGAGCACTACTTCGACCGCAAGCCCACCTTCGAGGAGGTGCGCCATAACTTCGCCTATGTGGCCCTGGCCGGCTGGTGCTGGTACGTCTGGAGCCTCGTGAAAGAGGCGGAGGGCGACTTCGTGGGCGAGTGGCTCTACATCTACTACAACTACGCGAAGAAATACCTGGCCAAAGTACTGCGTTGGTATGACGAGAGTTTCTACACGGAAGGATAGCTCATTATGAAGTACGGACTTTTCAGCGGGTGCCTCTGGGGCCTGGACACGGTGATTCTGGGCATCGCCCTCACCATGGTGCCGTTCATCGGCACGGCCGAGGCCTTGGCGCTCGGCGCCATCGTCAGCTCGGCGCTGCACGACGTGTGCTGTGCACTGTGGCTGCTTTTGTACATGGGCGTGCGCGGCCGCCTGAAGGACACGCTGGCGGCGCTGAAGACGCGCAGCGGCAAGGTGGTCATCCTGGGCGCGCTTTTGGGCGGCCCCATCGGCATGACCGGCTACGTCATCGCCATCAACAACATCGGCGCCGGCTACACGGCCATCATCTCGTCGTTCTATCCGGCCTTCGGCACCCTTATGGCCGTGCTTCTTTTGAAGGAGAAGATCACCCCGGGCCGCGTAGTGGCCCTCATCGTGGCGCTGGCGGGCATCATCGCCATGGGCTACCTGTCGGCCGACACCACGGTGACGGGCGACCCGATCATCGGACTTCTGGGCGCTCTCGCCGCTGTGTTCGGCTGGGGTAGCGAGGCGGTGCTGTGTGCCTGGGGCATGCGCGACGACGCCGTGGACAACGAGACCGCCCTGCAGATCCGCGAGACTACGTCCGCCCTCGTGTACCTCATCGTGGTGCTGCCCATCTTCGGCGCCTGGGCCTTCACGTGGAACGCCATCCCGAATCCGGGCACAGCGGTAGTGGCCCTGGCGGCGCTCGCCGGCACGTGCTCGTACTTGTTCTACTACAAGGGCATCTCGGTCATCGGCGCCGCCCGCGGCATGGCGCTGAACATCTCGTATTCTGCCTGGGCGGTGCTGTTCGGGCTCATCCTTCTGGGCACCGTGCCCGGCCCGGTGGAGATCGTCTGCTGCATCGCCATCCTCTGCGGCACGATTCTGGCCGCCTGCGACTGGGGCGAGCTGTTCGGCACCAAGAAGGCGGAGGCGTAGAAAACCCGGACATCCTGTCATTTGTCCGACCATTCCCCTGCAATGCAAGCGCCCCTCGAATCCCGAGGGGCGCTTCTTCGTTGAACAATTCCGTTGTTAAGCGCTATCAGCGCGTCATATCCCACAGGCCCGAGGCGTTCACGTGATAGCGGCCGATCCAGGTGTTGGTGGCCATGGCGCCGGAGCCCGTCACGTAGTAGTTCCCGATCCACCGGTTGGCCTGCATGGCGCCCGACGAGTTGGAGTAGTACCAGGAGCTACCGACCTTGTACCAACCCGTCGCCATCGCACCCGAGCCCTTGAGGTAGTACCAGGCGCCGCCGACCCTCTGCCAGCCCGTGGCCATGGCACCGGAGGCCTTAAGGTAGTACCACGTGCCATCAAGTTTCTGCCAACCTGTAGCCATGGCGCCGGAACTCTTGAGGTAGTACCACGCGCCATTCACCTTCTGCCAACCAGCGAGCATGACGCCGGAGGCGTCCATATAGTACCAAGTTCCCCTCACCTTCTGCCATCCCGTAAGGGTGCGGCCAGACGAGTCCTTGAGGTACCAATGGCCGCCCAAGCTCACCCAGCCCGATACGCCCGAAGCACTCGCACCCGTATTCGCATTGCCCGCTCCCCCTTCGATAAGCGCGCCCGAATCGTCGAAGCAGTACGTCACGCCGTCGATAGTCTGCGTGCCCGTGACCATCGCGCCGTTGCCGGGCATAAGATAGTATCGCTTGCCATCAACCGTCTGCCAGCCGGTGAGCATCCTCCCCGACGACGGATCGAGGTAGTACCATTTTCCACCACTTCGGGCCCAACCAGTTTTCATGGCGCCCGAGCCACTCAGGTAGTACCAGGACCCCTCGTAGCTCACCCAACCTGTCTGCATAACACCACTGGCGGCGAGGTAGTAGCGCTGCCCATCCACCACCTGCCAGCCAATCAGATTGTTTCCACCCGAATCGCGCAGATACCAGTTCGAACCAACCTTAACCCACGTCTTTCTCACGGGATTGCTTGCAAAGGCCCCGTCGAACTCAAGATCGAGATCAACGTTGCCGACAATACCATCGACCTTCCCCGACGCAGAGCACTGCCACAAACGATAGCTCCCACGCGTATATGAGCACTTACTGTTGTACTGAGCCACCCAACGCTCCCACTGATCGAAAACAGGGTCAGTCAAATAGTTGTTCCACCAGTTCGTGTTCGCGTAGATTCCGGGAGTATAGCCGGCTGCCGCGACCTTGTCGCAGAAGGCACTCGCCATATTGGCAAGCAGCATTCGATTGCTCGTGCTTTCAAGGCTCTTCTCCTCCAGATCAAAATAAACCGGATAGGTCGGACTGAAGCCCTTCAGCGTGTTGATGACGTGATCAGCCTCGGCCTTGGCGGCTTCAACGGTTTTGGCATACGAGTAGATATAGACACCGTAGGGAATGCCGAGACGTTCGCACTCCTGGGCGTTTCTCTTCCATTGCTGATCGACCTGAGGGCGCCCTAAGGTTTTGACGTAGCCGCAACGCAAGATCGCGAAATCGATGTCATCAGCCTTCACTCGCTCCCAGTTGATAAGGCCCTGCCAATAGCTGACGTCCATGCCGCGCTTAACAGCGTTGACCACGTTGCCGTCGTTGCTTTGGTAGCCGCCCTCTATCTTCGGCCAATTCCAGCCTTCCTGGTACGACAAAACCATGACATCGCCCTGCGGCTCTGGCTCTGCGAAAATCCACTCGCCCTTGTCATAGCGCCAGCTATCGGGAACATCATCGGCAGCCGCGCCCGAAGGAACGCCGAATGCCGCAGAGGGCACCATTCCCAACACCAAGACCACCGCCAATACGGCTGCAACTGACTTTGAACGATGCGATTTCGCCATAGAGAGCACCTCCTGAAAAGAGGCATAGCCGGCGCGGTTGCGCGGAAGAGGGCCATGCGTGCGGTTATAGTTCGTTTGAAGCCTTCTTTAGAGGCACAATAGTAGCATCAGAAAGTCATGCGTTAAAGACTCGATATTGACGAGATGGCAAAAAGGCCCGTTCTCCTACACCCAGGCGCCGCTCGCGCTGAAGCAATAAGTCTTTCCCCCGATCGTTATCACCTCGTCGGCCACCATGGCCCCCGAGCCTCTGAAGTAATACCATGTTCCGCCGATCTTCTGCCATCCGGTCCTCATGGCGCCAGATCCGCTAAGGTAATACCAGGTCTTTCCTAGTTTGAGCCACCCCGTCTTCATGGCACCAGAACCGGGATTGAGGTAGTACCAAGTTCCGGAGACCTTCTGCCAGCCCTCCGCCATGGCACCGGAGCCCTTGAAGTAATACCAGATCTTCCCCGACTTGAGCCACCCTGTTTTCATGGCGCCCGACCCATTAAGGTAGTACCATGTTCCTCCTATGTTTTTCCACCCCTTAGCCATAGCACCGGAGCCGGGGTTCAGATAATACCAAAAACCGCGAACTTTCGCCCATCCTTCCGCCATGGCGCCGGAGCCCTTGAGGTAGTACCAGGTCTTCCCTAACTTGAGCCAGCCGGTCTGCATGATGCCGGATCCGTCAAGGTAATACCAGGTGCCGGAAACTTTTTGCCAACCAGTAAGATTCTTACCTTCAGGGCTGCGCAGGTACCAGGCACCGCCGCTCTTCACCCATCGAGGGGTGGTGTTCACCACCAGTGCGCCCGAGCCGTCGAAGGTATACACTTTTCCGCCGATTGTCTGCTTACCCGTCACCATAATGCCCGAAGAGGGACGCAGGTAGTAGTCCTTGCCGCCCACTTTTACCCATCCGGTGGCCATGGCGCCGGAGCCGTTCAGGTAGTACCAATTGCCTCCCTGCTGCAGCCATCCGGTTCTCATGCGTCCGGATTCGGGGTCGAGATAGTACCAAGAGCCCTTGACGTGCTGCCATCCGATCTTGTTCCTGCCATTCTGGTCGCGCAGGTACCAGGCGTCCCCCGCTTTCGCCCAATACCCCTCGAGCGCGCCCGCCTGATTGAACGACAGTTTTCTCCCATCGATGGCCTGCTCGCCGCGGAACATGATACCGTCGCTGCCGAAATAGTAGGTATTGCGCCCAACCGTCTGCCAGCCCGTCTTCTTGTTGCCCGCGCCGTCCAGGTAATACATGTCTCCGTTTATCATCTGCAACCCGGTCTTGCTCGCTAGATGTCCCGAGCTGTTATTCAACTCGTAATTGAGATCGACTCGCCCGTTGTTTCCGGAGAGGCCGGCTAGATAGCCGTCGGACGTGCATTGCCACATCTGGTAGGTGCCCTTATAGGTGCAGACGCTGTTGTATTGGGCCACCCAACGCCCCCATGCGTCGAACACGGGATCAGTCAGATAATTGTTGAACCAGTTCGTATTGGCGTACACAGCAGGCGTGTAACCAGCGCGACTCACTTCCGAGCAGAACGTGAAGGCCATTTCCGCCAGCAACGGCACCTTCTTTGAAGATTCGAGCGAGCTCTCCTCCAAATCGTAGTAAATGGGGAACTCGGGCTTGCAGTTGCTCTCCCGCAGCAAGCGAATAATATGGCCCGCTTCCCCTTTCGCCTTCGCTACCGTATCAGCATAGGAGTACAGGTAGACGCCGTAGGGAATGCCCGCGGCGGTAGCTCCCCGAACATTATCGAGCCAGCGATCATCATGCTGGCTCTCGTGATCTTGGCCGTAGCCGCAGCGAATGATCGCAAACTCAACACCCGCCCGCTTTACGGCCTGCCAGTCGATTCTTCCGTTGTGCTCGCTCACATCGATGCCGATGCGCGTAGCGCCAACGGGCCTACGAACGTAGCTCGGTATCGTAATGCCCGTACCGGGAACGACCGTATTAGCATAAAGCGAAATACCCGGATTTTCGCTCTCGAGACCATCATCTCCCGGGACATCTTCCGCATCTTCGCCGGCAACAAGCTCCTCCTCTGGAAAGGCAATGGGCTCGCCATCGTCGAAGCGCCAGCTGGAGGCCGTATCGTCGGATTCCACCGGCAAGGCAGCCGCGTCATCGCTTGCAGTCGCATCCTGGATCGTCGCAGCAGCCCCATCGGCCGCAAAAGCCGTGGCGGGCACCATGCCAAGCGCCAAAAGCGCTGCAATCGCGAAGGACGATGCGCTCCTCGCTTTTGCGAAAAAAGTCATACCTTACCTCCTGAGATAAATCCAAGCTAACGGGGCGCCCCGCCACCCAACCTCTCATAATCAATTCCATGCCCCTCGGAGCCATTGGTCGTTTATGGTACCATCAGCGTTACGCAAGCAGCAAGGTATTGACGATACGACAAGGAACATTTATATCTGATCCATCAGGTATTTTTCAGAAGGAGAGTCACATGAGTTCGATCCACTTCTTAAAGCCTGCCAGCGCCTTCGGTCTCGCAGCGCTGCTCGCTTTCGGCGGAATACCCGCATCCGCTCTTGCAACTGCACAATACGCCTGGGCAGACGAAACTGCGGCACAGACCGCCAGCGCAAATACAGGCGCGGAGAACAGCGCGGGCAACGATACCTCGGAGGACAGCCCCTCTACTGACACACCCCAGATTCCCGATCCCACTCCCTCCCCCGACCCCACACCGTCTCCGGAGCCCGAGCCGGAACCTGAACCTGAGCCCACCCCCGAGCCGCCCAAGCCCGCTCTCCCCGCCCTTAAGACAGGATGGAACAAGCTCGGCAACGCATGGTACTGGGGCAAAAGCGACGGCACCCCTAAAACCGGCTGGCTGAAAACGGGCGGCCAGTGGTACTGGCTCAACCCCGACGACAACGGTCGTATGGCCAAAGGCTGGGCGCAGGTGGACGGAAAATGGTACTACCTGAACGGCTCTGGGGCCATGCGGTCAGGCGGCTGGATGAAACTCGGGAAGACTTGGTATTACCTGAACAACTCCGGCGCTATGGCCGAGGGGTGGAAGAAGATCAAAGGAACCTGGTACTATCTTAAACCTGAAAGCGGCGCCATGGCCACAGGATGGGTGCACGACGGGTCGCACTGGTACCGCATGAGCGGTTCGGGCGCCATGCTGACCGGCTGGCAGAAAGTCGGTGGCAAATGGTACCTCCTCAAGAACTCAGGCGCCATGGCCGAAGGCTGGGCAAAAACATCTGGAACCTGGTACTACCTCATGCCCGGCTCTGGCGCCATGAAGACCGGCTGGCTCGACCTGAACGGAACCTGGTATTACCTTGACGGATCGGGCGCCATGGCCACTGGCAGCCGCACCATCAACGGAAAGACAAACTTGTTCAGCAAAAGTGGCGTTTGGCAGGGACTCGACAAGATAGACGAGCTCTTCACAAAATGGGCCCAACCGGAAAGCAGCGCGACAAAATGGCTCGTCCTGGTCGACACCAAACGCTGTAAGGTCGGTGTATTCTACGGTTCAAAAGGCAACTGGGATTTGCAACGCATGATGGATTGCGCCCCGGGCAAATCGTCCACCCCCACGAAAAAGGGCCGATTCACCGTGGGAAGCAAAGGCTACTATTTCGATTCCGGTTCTGCTCGCTGCTTCTACTTCACCCAGTTCAGCGGCAACTACCTGTTCCATTCCGTGCTGTACTCACAAACCTCCTCCCCTAAGTACGTGACCGATGGCACCATGGGTCGCCCTGCCTCCCACGGCTGTGTACGCCTGCAGCTCGCCAATGCCAAATGGATTTACAACAACGTCCCCCGCGGTAGCAAAGTCTACGTCTGGTAAGCAGGCACTCCCTCTGAAGCAAAATGGGCCGCTTACAAAGCGGCCCATTTTTTGTGCTCGTTGCTCAGGCGGTCGCCATATCCGAAGACGCTAGCGCGTCTTGTCCCATTTGCCGCTAGCGTTTACATGGTAACGGCCGATCCACTGGTTGGTCGCCATGGCCCCAGAGCCCTTCAGGTAATAGTTGCCAATCCAGCGGTTGGCACCCATGGCTCCGGAAGCGCTCGACCAGTACCAGTCGCCCCCCACCTTATACCACCCCACAGCCATGGCCCCAGAGCTCTTGAGGTAGTACCAAGTACGCCCCTGTTTGAGCCAACCTGTCTTCATGGCGCCCGAAGCGGAGAGATAGTACCAGGATCTGCCAGCTTTCAACCAACCCGTCTGCATCCAGCCAGAGCGATCGAAGTGATACCAGGAGCCATCTATGAGCTCCCACCCGTTGCGTGTGTAGGAGCCGTTGTGATGCCGGTACCACCATCGCCCTCCGGACTTCCTCCAAACACCTGAAGGCTTTGCCGCTGCAGGCTTCGAAGATGCCGAAGACGAACCAGAGCCAGAACCACCAGCCCCACTGCCACTCCCCGTCGCGCCTCCGGTCGATGATCCATTTCCCGTTCCGCCCGATCCGGATCCAGCAGAAGAGCCGCCTGTGCCGCCGAAACCGGATCCCGTTGACGAGCCCCCCGTACCGGAAGAGCCCGAACTACCCGACCCGCCATCGCCGGGCACTACCGTTCCGGCTGCGCCGCTACCAGAAGGAATATCGGGCTTGCCACCCGCTTCAGACGGCAGCACAAAACTTCTTAGCCCAACAGGCGAATCAAGCGTGTCCACCGTGGCGCAGAAAAGGTTCATATCACGCACCGTTAGGCCAACCGCCGTGGCAGAAGTGACAACAATGCCCCCAAGGTGTTCCCATTGCGAAAGACTCGATGCGGGTGCCTTGTAAACGCGCACCAATTGCGTTCCCGACTCCACCACAGCGAGATACAGCATGTTGTCTCTCGCGGTTACAGCGACACTGTAAGGTTTCGGGAAAACTTCAGTTACCTCAGCCGTAACAAAGCCATCTGCCGTGACTGACGAGATGCTTATATGTTCACCATCGGAACTCGCTATATAAGTGACGCCGTTGCTCTCGGTCGTCGAGATCGACGACGAAGTTCCCGAATGAAGCACGCTCTCTTTCCATGCTCCCGCCGCCGGCCATGCCATTTTCGTTTCCGATTCGCTGCCGAAAACCACTACAGGCGAACCCGCTCGGTCGATAATTCGCGGATTATGCATTTGGTTGATAGCCAATGCGGATCCGACTTTCGACAATTCACCAGCCCCGACGCGATACAGCGACCCCCCGCTACCACAATTATCGGCAAACAGATAGACACTATGCGCAGCCACCCCCAAGACGGGCGTTGTCGCAGGTACTGCGACCTCGTCCACCACCGACCAGCTCGATCCGGCGCGCCTCCAAACTACTGTACGGACGCCGTCTGAACCGCACAGGTACACGACCCCGTCGCAAACGGCTAAATCGACAGCATAGAAGCTTTCAGAACAATCGCTTGGCGCGCCCAAATCGGAGCGGGTGGATCCTTCGAGACAGAAAATCCGAGGTGCTTTTCGGAACGCTGAGCAAAGTTGGTACACTTTCCCATTCTCAGACACAAGCTTCGTGTCGTAATAGCCGGATGCCGGCAAAGCGACTCCCGTAATCTCTGGCGCCTTCCATCCCCCCTCGTCTTCCGCTACAGACAGCTCGAACGTCAGCGATGCGTCATCGTTGCTGACCACGCGCACCATAAGGCCGGAATTTGCGCCGTTTGACAAGGTAATGGCGCCCTCGCCAAGGCTGTCCGCCAAATCGAGCGAGCCGAGAGAGCTTGTACCCGCAGCCGACAGCTGGGCGTGCTTCAAATCGCCCTCACCGTCCCCCCGGACACCACCGACCACCGTCTCGTTCGGTCGAAAAAGGTAAACGTAGTCTTTGTCCCCTTTATTGCCCGCATCCTTAGCTGCGGGATTCACGCGATAGACAATTAAGCCCGTCCCGCCGATTGTGTACGTGAAGCCGTCATATGCCGTATCGAGGGCAGAGAGATTCCCTATGTCTGTATTGGCAGAGCGAAACTCCGCAACGAAGTACTCGGAATCGGAATAGGGCGACTTGAACTTCACTGCCGAGCGCCCCGACGTGGAAGGCGCATTCAGAGTATGCGTCCCGGGCTCAACCTCCTCAATTTCCGCCCAACCACAATCCTGCAGAGTGATAAACAACGGCCGCATCAAACGCGACCCGCTGTTCATAGCCATGATGTCCCACATGCCGACAGCATGGTTGGATAATTGCACGGTTGCCGCCCGATACAAATCCTTCGCGCCGAATGCGTGGATAGCCTCGTGGACGATTGTTCCCGTATGCAGAACATGCGTAGTGTCGACAATCGTGTAGGAGCCTACTCGAGCGGCCTTACCCCGGGCGCCCACCCACAGCTCGCCGGGATAATCACCCTGACGAGGCCACAGCGTCGTCCCCACCTCGGGGACGACATCCCCCGTCTCGGGAATTACGAGCACGTTGCTTATATGCCCTTCGTCGTTGTCGATCAATCCGCTTAAATCAGCTTCGGGATAGCGAGCGTTGAACGCATTCACGGCGCCCTCAACTACTGAACTATGGGCCACGTAGGAGTCGCGAGATCCAGGCAATGTGAGGTAGGCCACCGTTTTGCCATCATCGCTCATCTGAGGAACGATGCTCTGGATACGACAGCGCCCAGCAGATACCTCTTTGAGATAGCTGTAGAGCGACGGGGAAGCATAGCGCGACAGCGGCTGGCCGTTCAACGAGGTGTAAACGCTCTGCCAGTTCGTGATCGAGCTACCCGTAGACACGGCATTAAGCCCAGTATCCCCATCCCCTGTCGTATCGCCCGCGAAGCGAACAACGAGCACGAGCTGATGGCAATTGGCATCCTCGATGTTGGTGTCGTAAAGATTGGAGGCCTGCTCCTCATCAGCATTAACGTCAGTCGCAAACAGCTCGGCTTCCTCAACCTGGGAAGAGAGCGTCTCTTCCTCCTCGGCCGCTTGCGCCATCGGAACAAAGCCCGGCGCAAGAGGCACCAGCCCCGCCACCAAGATCGTGGATAATATGATCATTGCCACGCAACGCGCAGCGCTCTTAATTTCGGCACGCACGGCAGAACCTCCAACCATCCCGACAGCCCAGTCGTCACCATGTCGATAAGTTTCGATCAGTGTACCGAAATTCTTCGCGTCTTACCAGAGTATTAGAGTATTAGGGCAATGGAGAGCCTGCCGAAACCGCGCAGAGGCGCCCGGGTCACTTGCCCTTTTCCTCCTGCAAAGCGAAATCCTCCTCAACCGCATCGCAGGAGCGCGAGAGGGCTATCACCTGGGTCAGCTGGGTGATCTTACTACGCAGCCGGGCGTTTTCTACCGAGATGGTGAGCTGGCGGAAGATGACGATAGCCAGCATGCAGAGGAATACGAAATTGGCAGGCGACTCGAAACCCAGCGCGTTCGAGAAGAAGTAAACGATCTGCGGAAAGATCGCCATAACGATGAGCAACAGCGCCAGCAGGAACCAAAACACTGCATCCGAGGTCGCCAATTGGTTGTGCCGTATCTTCACGACGACATAGGCGAGGGCCAGTACAGCTCCGGCAATGAGAACGATCCAATACATCTAGTTCCCCTTCTTCCGGAACCATTGCACGAACATGATGGAAATGCACACACGTAGCATATAGGCGACCGACTTAGTGAAGTTCAAATAGCTCTCCCCTGCCGTGCGATCGCGCATCTCGACCTGCATCTCAGAAACCTTTGCCCCGTTGCGGATACAAAGCGCGATAGTGTCCGGCTCGGGGCTGTAATCGTAATTCAGTGCGAATCGGCGGATCATATCGCGATCGAACAAGCGCATGCCGGAAGTGGGATCTTGAACTTTCTGGCCCGTGGTGAGACGGATCATGGCCGTGATGAGCGCCGAGCCGATCATGCGCGCCGACATAGGCTTCTTCTGTGCGCAGAATCGAGAGCCGATCACGATGTCCGACCCATCCGCCTCGGCCTGATTCACCATGGGCCAGACGTAAGCCGCCGAATGCTGGCCGTCAGCGTCGAATTGAATGGCGTAATCGTAACCATGAGCAAAGGCGTACTTCATGCCCGTCTGGAAACCGCCCGCTAGACCGAGGTTCACGGGCAGTGTAATGACATTGAAGCCATGTTCGAGGCAGATCGCCTCAGTGCGGTCGGAGGAGCCATCGTTTATGACAACATGGTCGACTCCCGACGCATTGCTCAAGAGATCCTTGACAGTAGAAACGATATTCTCTTCCTCGTTGTAGGCGGGAACAATGGCCAGTACCTTCAATTCATCTCCCATGGGATCGTAGATTTCGCAATGTCCTAAAGTATAACGCAATAGCTCCACACCCGTAGCCGCATGCGCAAGACATCGAACGAAGAGAATATATGCCAACAATACGCTGAAGAACAGCCTATCTCACATTGTCGCCATCAGCCCCGAAGGATATCGCAGATTGACAATCTTTAAACTCGTGAGACAACGAGGAGTAATCCGCTGGCATGTCGGCGACTATCGCGTTTCATCCCATTTCCCCGAAGCATTTACATGGTAGCGACCAATCCACTGGCTCGTCGCCATGGCCCCCGACGACTTCACATAGTAGTTCCCGATCCAGCGGTTCGCCTGCATCGCACCGGAACCATTTGAGTAATACCAAGTCTTGCCTGCCCGATACCAACCTGTTGCCATAGCTCCTGAGCCATTCATGAAATACCACGTCTTGCCCAACTTCAACCAGCCCGTCGCCATGGCGCCCGAGCCCTTCAGGTAGTACCACGTCTTGCCGATCTTGAGCCAGCCGGTCGCCATATCGCCATTTTCATGAAGGTAGTACCAGGTGCCTTTCACCTTAATCCAACCCGTAGCATATGCTCCGTCGTTCCCGACATAGCGCCATGTTCCGGCCACAACCACCCAGCCCCGGCTCGTCGTCGCTGGGCGTTCGGGAGTTTGCGGCGCAGGTTTCGCAGCCGGCTGTTCGGGTGTCGTCGGCGCTGGCTTCATAATCGGCTGATCTGGCACTTGCGGATCGGGCTGCGCCACTGGAGGCTGGGATGAAGCAGGGGGCGACAGAACTTCCTCCAAAGCGGCCTCCGCATCAACCGCACCCCATCCGCTCTGGTCGTCCTTGCCTCGTACATCGGTGAGATCGACCGCCGTTTCGCAGAGTACCTCCCTAGTCTCCCGCGCCGAAAGTTGAGGAGACGCAGCGCGAACCATAGAAGCAACTGCCGCAACAACAGGACAAGCCATAGAAGTACCGTCCATGTAGCCATAGGTATCCGAAGAGCCATTCCGGAGAAGAGTGCTGTAGATGCTCTCTCCCGGGGCGGACAGGTCGCACCAAGCACCGTAATTCGAGAACGACGACCGCGTGACATCTCCCGTCATCCACGCTGCCGAAGAGATGCTGTTGCGACCCGAGCTCTCATGAGCACGATGCGTCAAGCTTATGACGCCGATTACGCTGTCACACGAAGCCGGAATGCTTTTCTGATCCACACCACTGTTGCCGGCAGCCGCCACAATTAGCATATCGTTATTATCGGTAAGCTCGCTGCAGAGTTCTTCGAAGTAGTGAGCAAGTTCCTCATTATACACATCGAAGCCCAAGCTCATATTGACCACCTTGCAGCCGGCATCTCGCGCGTACTCCAAAGAATAAACGATGTCATAAACCGTGCCGTTGGCAACCCATGCACCCGTTCGAGGATCCCGCGTCTTCTTAGAGAAGGAGTCTATCACTACGAGATCGACCAGATTGTTAGCACAGGCCGTAGGGCCGCCGCTGGCAACACCCAGAATTCCGCCGTTGCCCGCCTCGGCGGCGATAACCCCCGAAACGTGGGTGCCATGGCTCGCAAACTCCTCAACACCAGTGCTCCCGTTCACATAGCCGTCGCCGCGAAGGGGCTTTGTCGTCCAGGAGGCGAGATCTTTCTCCTCCCCGTGCACGACTTCGACGCTCTGGCTACGATCGACCACATTGGCCAAGTCGAAATGACTAAGCGACGCGCCCGTATCGATAACAGCCACCTTTACAGGAGCCACAGTAGAGCCGTTCGTCGCAATAGCCTCCCAGGCAGCTGGGGCCTTTACATAGTCGAGGTACCACTGCCGCGTCTGACGGTCGTCTAGCTTGGCAGCAGCAGCTCCTTGCGCGACCACCGACGGCTCATCCCAAGTGGACACCGTGTAATTCGGCAGGGCATATTTGACCGCTGGATCCTGCTTGACCATCTCCACAGCAGTTTCGACGGTCACGTCGTCGGAAATCTCTACAGGAACAGTGGTGCCGCTTTCGAACGTCACCTCAACACCCGATCCCTCTCCCTCGACGACATCTATTGCAGCCTGCTTCTCAGCATCTGTGGCCACATCTTCATATACGACAATGACCTCACCGGGAATGTAGCCCAGCTCGTCGATATCAGTCGATCTCTCCTCTGCTGCCAACGAAGCTTCCTCCGCGTCAACGAGAAAATCTTCACCAGCAGAAGGGCGCTCATCCTCAGCGCCATTCCCATTATCGCTATCGGCCGAAACCGCCATAGGCACTGCTTCATCTTCAATGTTATCGGCCGTTGCAAGGCTTTCAGGGATTTCCGCAACCGTCATGAGAAGCAGCACCGACAAAACAATGCATAGTACCCGGTTAAACTTCGAGTGAGACGGTTCGCTCATGGTATCTCCTCACAGATTCGCAATTGCCATGACCGTTAGAAAACCTGGCACGTTCAAATCCGCCCGCAATTCTCTCTTCGTTGGTTAGCATTGTACTATTCGAAGTCGATAAAATCGAGATCGAGATGACATCACGTCAACTTGCACACGGGCGGCGCTGCACTACAAAAAAAGCGATCCCGAAAGATTCGGGATCGCCCTCGCGAGGAGCAATACGCACGCCTCGCAATGCCGGTTTACAGAATGCTACTTAGTGGCATCCCACACGCCAGAGGCGTTCACGTGATACTTGCCGATCCACGTGTTGGTCGCCATAGCGCCAGAGTTGGTCAGATAGTAGTCGCCGACCCACTTGTTGGCAACCATCGCGCCGCTATCGGCGAGATAGTACCAGTGACCGTTAACCTTTTGCCAACCTGTTAGCATAACTCGGTAATCGCCATAATCACCGAAAAGATACCACTGGCCATTGATCTTGTTCCAGCCGTACTTCAGATCGCCGCCCTTGTTGCCATAGAACCACTGAGCGTCGATCTTCTTGCCCTCTTCGTCCTTGTTGGTGTACTTGCCGGTCTTCTCATCGAAGCGCCAATTCTTATCGTACCAACCAGTCTTCAGAGCTCCGTTGTAGTCGGTAACGTAATCCTCGCCCGACTGGTCAACAATATAGCCAATTTGCAACTGCTCGTCATACTGCGTTCCGAGATAGTACCACTGGCCCTTGATCTTGTTCCAGCCACTCTGGAGCGCACCGCTCTTGTTGCCGTAATACCAGCAAGGCTCGCTGTACTCCGTCACCTTTTTTCCATCGCGGTCGGTGCGGGTATACGCACTGGTGTACTTGCCGGTCTCACCATCAAAATGCCAATTCAAATTGTACCAACCGGCCTTTAGGGCACCGTTGTAGTCAGCCACGTAACGCGTGCCCGTGCTGTCGGCGAAATATCCCGAACGCATCACGGGACTGCTCCAAGTGCCGAGGTAGTACCACTGGCCCTTGATCTTGTTCCAACCGACCTTCGCGGCACCATTGGAGCCCAGATAGTACCACTCGGGCTCGATGTAGTTCTTCACGCCATTTTCGTCGGTGGTGTAGCTAGCGTACTTCTTCTCTACGCTGTTCCACACCGTGCCGTCATTGAACCAGCCCCAAGTCAGGGCGCCAGAGGGCTTGAAGCCCCAAGTGTAGCCATCGGCATCGGTCCAGATAGTTGCAGCCTTCATGGCACCGCTGCCGTAAGAGAGGTAGTACCAAGCGCCCTTGATCTTCTGCCATCCCTCGCGCGCAGCACCATCGGAGCCGAGGTAATACCACTCGGGAGCATCGGCAGCATCAAGCTGGTCGTTATACCAGCCCGTGCGCATAATGCCATCGGCGTCGAAGAAATAGCGCTTCCCCTTGATCACGAGGCTAGCACTCTGCTGATAGTCGGGATCGGCAGCAACATACTCACCGTCGCCGAACTTGTACTTCCACTTGTTTCCTACCTGCTCCCAGGCACCGGCCACAATCTCGGTATCGACTTTCTCGGTGAGAACGACGTCCTTGTACTTGTAGGTCACAGTAATGGTGGTAGTGCCACTGGCAACCGGCGTAATGCGCAAGTACGTATCATCGTCGTAACCAGGAATGCTCTCCCCATCAACCACGGCGGCCTTGGCCACGCCTTCGTTGCTCGACGTCACCGTAAAGCAAGAGGGAGCCTGCTTTTCGGCATCGTCCGCAGCTTCCCATTCGGCATTGTTGTACACGTGAGCCTGAAGCCAGTTGGTCGCGCTCTGACCAGAATACTGGATGTGGCTTGGCACATAGCCAATGTACCCGTCGACTTCACCGGCAGTCTCGTCTGCATAGGCATGCGCAGAGCCCATGGTAGACAGAGACAGCGCAAGTGCAGCCGTTGCTGCAGCAGCAAACAGCTTCGACGCCAGCCTCTTTTCTTCAACTTTAATCATAAGCTTTCCTTTCCTCGAGGATGCGCTTCTTCCCAATTATCGTGACCGGCAAACACAAAACGGAAAGAAGCCATTTACCTATTATCAATAAAGACCCCCCCCCCCCCGTCAAGAGTTTTGTAATTTTTGGTGTCTCATTTGCGATAACTCGCTCCTTCACGTCCTTAACGTCCTTAAAATCGCTCGGCACTCCGAGACAAGCCCAGAGTGCCGAGCGATCGTACGCTATGTCCTTCGAACCTAAAGCATCGCGCCTGATTTGTCGAACGAATACGTCTTTCCACCAACCATGATGCTGCCCGTCGCCATGGCACCAGACGCCTTGAGATAGTACCACTCGCCGTCGACGCTCTGCCAGCCCGTGGCCATGGCGCCGGAGCCGGG
>OLPO01000052.1_pt1 | contig 109701 bp, 106 predicted proteins | sample 1672831 | NCBI WGS metagenome assembly OLPO01 (sample SAMEA3136728, study PRJEB25190) | human gut metagenome | reverse complement strand
GTTAGCTTGCATAAACGGAAAGTATTTGTGGGCTTTGCCCACACCCACGACCTTTAAAGAGGTCGACCAAACTTTTATAATTGATTGGCTAAGCTGTGCACTCAACCAAATTTATTTTAATTTCTAATATAAAAATCCACAAACACAAAAGCCACTTTTGAACTAAATCAAAAGTGGCTTTCACTCTTATATAATAAAACTTTAAGAAATCATATCTTTAAGTTTCTGTTCAACTGCTGCAGCATCTGCTTTACCACGGCTGTTCTTCATTACATTGCCGACAAGAGCCTTAATAGCTTTTTCCTTACCGTTCTTGTAATCATCTACAGCCTTAGGATTGTTCTCAACCGCCTGTTTGCAAAGCTCGTTTACAGTATTCTCGTCAAGTCCTGCCATATCGCTCTCACTGATAAACTCAAGTGCGCCCTTACCTGTATCAAGCATTTTCTCAAGTGTTGCCTTAGCAAGATTATTGCGAATCTTTCCGTTGTCAATCAACTTAATAAGCTCGTTGAGCTGCTCAGGAGTTGTAGCAATATCAAATGTTTCCTTGTCGGCCTCGGTTTCTGTTCTGCGGAAAATCTGACCGATAATAAAGTTTGATACAGTCTTTGCAGACTTTACACCCTCGCAAGCCTTATTAAAATACTCGCTGATTTTTCTGTATTTTGTAAGGAGCTGTGCATCCTTTTCAGGAATTTCAAGTTCTTCAATATATCTCTTGCATTTGTCAGAAGGAAGTTCAGGCATTTCAGCCTTTAAGCTCTCCACAACATCTCTTGGGACATTGATTGTAACAAGGTCAGGATCTCTGAAATAACGGTAATCGTGAGCGTCTTCTTTACTGCGCATTGAAGATGTAGTGTTTGTTGCATCGTCATAACGGAGAGTTTCCTGCACTACTTTGCCGCCGCTCTCAATTAAATCTACCTGACGCTCATACTCATACTCCATTGCTTTGGCAATATTTGTAATTGAGTTCATATTCTTAATCTCTGTTCTTGTTCCAAGAGTTTCACTGCCCTCAGGACGAACAGAAATATTAACATCGCAACGCATTGAGCCTTCCTGCATACGGCAGTCGGAAATTCCTATATAGCGCATTACCTGCTGTAATTTTTCCACATACTCCTTAGCCTCGTCAATAGAACGAATATCAGGCTCCGATACAATCTCGATAAGAGGAACACCGCCACGGTTGTAGTCGACATATGTGTCACCGTGCTGATGAATAAGTTTTCCTGCATCTTCTTCAATATGAATATGATGAAGTCTGATTTTTCTGCCGTTTGAAAGCTCTACATAGCCGCCGATTGAAAGCGGTGCATAAAGCTGGCTGATTTGATAAGCCTTTGAAAGGTCAGGATAGCAGTAGTTCTTTCTGTCCATTTTAGAAATCTCCGCAATCTCACCGTGAGTGGCAAGACCTGCCTTTATACCGAAGTTTACAACCTCACGGTTAAGTTTTGGAAGTGTACCCGGAAGTCCGATACATACAGGACAGCAATGTGAGTTAGGTGCACCGCCAAACGCTGTTGTACATGAGCAGAAAATTTTTGTCTTTGTAGCAAGTTCAATATGGGTTTCAAAACCCGCAACTAATTCATATTTCACAGCTTAACACCCCACTTTGTATCCTTAAAGTTTTCTCCGGCAGCCTGCTGATACTTAAACGCTGCATTTAAAATTTCAGCCTCGCCAAAACTCTTGCCGATAAGCTGCATACCGATTGGCATACCGTTTGCGTTAAATCCGCACGGTACGGATACACCCGGAAGTCCTGCAATATTTACGGGTACGGTACAAATATCTGTAAGATAAGTTTCAATCGGATCGGAAACTGCGTGACCCGCCTCGAAAGCAGTCATAGGAACTGTTGGAGCAAGAATTACATCACAATGCTCAAATGCATCTGTAAATGCCTTTACAATAGTTCCACGCAAATTCTGTGCCTTTTTATAATAAGCGTCATAATAACCGGCAGAGAGTACATATGTGCCGAGAAGAATTCTTCTCTTAACTTCCTCGCCAAAACCCTCTGAACGGGTGCGGCAAATCATATCGTGAGTGCCGTTATAATGCGGTGTTTTATAACCAAAACGAATACCGTCGTATCTGCCGAGGTTTGAAGATGCCTCTGCGCAGGCAATAATGTAATAAACAGGAAGAGCAAACTTAAGTGCGGGCATATCAAAATACACTATTTCTGCACCGAGTGATTCATAAACTTTTGCGGCATTGAGAACTGCCTCTTTAACATCGTCACGAATACCGTCAAGATACTCACGGGCAATACCGATTTTCATACCTTTGATGTCATTGTTGAGCTTTCCGTAAGTTGCGCCGCCGACATTACCCTTTGAAGTGCTGTCTTTTTCGTCATACTGTGAAATTGCATCAAATACAATAGACGCATCTTCAACGCTCTTTGTGATAGGTCCAATTTGGTCAAGTGAGCTTGCATAAGCGATAAGACCGTAACGGGATACACTGCCGTATGTCGGCTTAAGACCTACGATACCGCAAAAACTTGCAGGCTGACGGATAGAACCGCCTGTATCAGAACCAAGTCCGTATGCTGCAATGTTTGCGCCGACAGCGCTTGCTACGCCGCCTGATGAACCGCCGGATACATACTTTGTGTTAAACGGATTCATTGCACCGCCAAAGCATGAAGTTTCACACGAAGAGCCCATTGCAAATTCGTCCATATTTGTTTTACCGAGCATAACTGCATTTTGTGCAGAAAGATTCTCCCATACAGTTGCATTATAAATCGGCTTGTAACCTTTAAGGATTTTAGAACAGCAAGTAGTTTCAATGTCCTTTGTGGAAAGGTTATCTTTCAATGTCATCGGAACACCCTCGAGCATACCGATTTCTTCGCCCTTTGCAATTTTTTCGTCAACAGTCTTTGCGGTTTCAAGCGCTGTATCGGGAGTTACATTTACATAAGCGTTAAGCTCGCCGTTCGATTTTTCTATTTCTTCAAGATAGCTTTTAGTAAGCTCCGTACACGAAACCTGCTTGGAAACAAGCATTTCGTGAATTTTTGCAATACTACCCATTTTTACACCTCTTATTCTCTGCCTCTAACAAGGAAATGTGACTCTGCCTGTTCAGGGGCATTTTTCAAAATTTCCTCGCTGTCATATGACTCAACCACAACATCCTCACGAAATACATTTGAAAGGTTGTTTATGTTGTCAAAGCTCTCACCGCTTGTGGGAGCATTATTGATTGTATCGGCAAAATCTATAATTTCCTGCATTGACTGTGTAAGGCTGTCAAGCTCCTCTTCGGGAACGAACAGCTTTGAAAGCAACGCAATGTTTTCAACATCTTCTCTTGTTACCATAAAAACCATCCTTTGTATAAACAGAATCAGGGCAAGTTATAAAAACAACTCGCCCTTTGAGTATATATGAAGTTATCTTAATTTAATGTGAACTTCACGAAGCTGCTGCTCTGTTACCTCTCCCGGTGAACCGAGGAGAAGATCCTGAGCATTTGAGTTCATTGGGAAAGCAATAACCTCTCTGATGTTCTCTTCTTCAGTAATGAGCATAATCATTCTGTCAACGCCCGGAGCCATACCTGCATGTGGCGGAGCACCATACTGGAATGCGTTGTAGAGAGCAGAGAACTTAGATTTAAGCTCATCTTCGGTATATCCTGCAATCTCAAATGCCTTAATCATAATGTCAAGGTCGTGGTTACGAACAGCACCTGATGAAAGCTCAACACCGTTACATACGATGTCATACTGATAAGCAAGAATATCATCGGGGTTCTTATGAAGCAAGCTGTCCATACCGCCCTGTGGCATTGAGAATGGATTGTGTGTAAAGATTACCTGACCTGTGGTTTCGTCATGCTCATACATTGGGAAGTCAACGATAAAGCACATCTCAAACTTTGACTTGTCAATAAGGTCAAGACGGGTAGCAACCTCTGTACGAATCTGACCTGCAAGCTTTGGAGCGTCTTTTTCTGTATCTGCGATAAAGTAAATAACATCGCCTGCGTTAGAATTATTACGCTTAATAAGCTCCTCTCTGTCGCCCTCTTTAAGAAACTTATCGATAGGACCGTCAAATGTCATATCATCTCTTACCTTAACATAGCCGAGTCCCTTCATACCGATAGAAAGCGCAAATTCTTCCATCTTCTTGAACCAGCTCTTTGACTGCTTTGCGGCACCCGGTACATTAATTGAACGAACAGTCTTTTTGAGGAACGGCTTAAAGTCAGTTTCCTCAAACATATCGCTAATCTCCACGATAACAAGCGGGTTACGGAGATCAGGCTTGTCTGTACCGTACTTTAACATACTTTCAGCGTATGGAATACGAACAAACGGAGGCTTTGAAACCTCTTTATCTGTAAACTTAGTGAATGTTTCGTAAAGAACTTCTTCTGCAACCGCAAATACATCTTCCTGTGTGGCAAAAGCCATTTCAAAGTCAAGCTGATAGAACTCGCCCGGCGAACGGTCTGCTCTTGCATCCTCATCTCTGAAACAAGGTGCAATCTGAAAGTATCTGTCAAAACCGGAAACCATAAGGAGCTGTTTGAAAATCTGCGGAGCCTGCGGAAGAGCATAGAATTTGCCCTTGTGCTTACGGCTCGGAATAAGATAATCTCTTGCTCCTTCCGGTGATGAAGTTGAAAGAATCGGTGTCTGAATTTCATTAAATCCCATCTCGTTCATTTTTGCACGGAGGAATGTTATAATCTGTGAACGGAGCATAATGTTATTATGCACCTTCTGATTACGAAGGTCGAGGAAACGATACTTTAAGCGTACCTCCTCCGAAGTATTGGTAGAAGTGGCAACTTCAAACGGAAGTGCGTTTTTACATTTGCCGAGAACAGTAATGTCATCTGTGTGTACCTCAACATAACCGGTAGCAATCTTAGAGTTGATAGTTTCTTCATCTCTCTTTACTACCTTACCGCTCAATGTTACGGTACATTCTTTGTTAATACCCTTAAGTAACTCGTCATTGTGAACTACTACCTGAAGAACACCGTACTGATCACGAATGTCAAGGAACATTACGCCGCCGTGGTCACGGATATTTTCAACCCAGCCTGCTACACGAACTTCCTGTCCGATATTTTCTTCTCTTAACTCACCGCAAGTTACGGTGCGATACTGATTAGCTTTTATCATATATCTACAGTTCCTTTCACTGATATTGTGCTAAATTGCCTATTCTTTTGTATTATACCACAATTTGCCTAAGCAATCAATATTTTAAATGATTTTTATTTCAAAAATTCTATCTTTTTCAGACAATGCCGCACAAATAATGTGCGGCACCGTTTATTCAACACTCTTAAGGCTTTCAACCATATTTACTTTTTTAATCTTAAATCCCATTGCAAAATTCACAATCAAAGCAAATGCAAATGTCAGCAAAGCCGCAAAAACGAATGATGTAGGCAAAATATCTCTGCCAAACATTACATTGTCAACCTCAACGGTCTGAATAATAAATCTTGTAAGTAAAATACCGAGAACAAGTCCCGAAAGAATACCTCCGAGAGTAAGCACGATATTTTCTTTATAAATAACGCTTGAGGTTTCTCTGCTGTAAAATCCGAGCACCTTAAAAGTTGCGATTTCACGCACACGCTCGGCAATGTTGATATTTGTAAGATTATAAAGCACTACAAACGCAAGTGCCGCTGCACAAATAATCATAACAAGCACAACCATATTAAGCGAATTGAGCATATCTTCAATTTCACCCATACCTGATGAAAGATAGGTTACACCCGCTACTTTATCATTCGTCAGCATTTTTTCACCGAACGCAGTCTGTTCGTCAGGATTTTTCAGTACAACCTGTGCCATATTAAACTGCGGTTCTTCTCCGAATTTTTCACTGTAAAGTTTAGGAGAAATAAACACATAATTCTTTATATACTGTTCATAAATTCCGCCTACTGTAAGTTCTGCGGTTTTATCATCAACAGTTACACTTACGGTATCACCGACTTTGGCAGACAATTCGGTCGCCATTTTTTCATTTATCATTACGGAATCATCGGTAATATCAAGGTGCTTTTTGTCGCCCCTTGTTCTAAGTTCTGTAACCTCCGAAAATCTCTGCGGATCTTCCATTACCGTAAGATAAGTGCTTTCATCTTTTACAACATTATTTTTCTTTACAACAACTTCCTGCTGACCTGCAAGCATAATTGACGCTGCGTCGCCCGTATTGTTTATTGCATTTTTCAGATAATCAAGCTGTTCGGCAGTTCCGCCTTCTTTAGGAATAACAACCGTATTATATTTGAATATTTCGCTAAACTGTGTATCGGTAAGCGGAATAAAGCTGTTTTTAAGTCCGAATGCCGCAACTATCAAAGCCGTGCAGCCTGCAATGCCTATGATTGTCATAAACATTCTTGATTTATATCTGAAAATATTTCTTGTAGTCAGCTTTGCGGAAAAATTCATATGTTTCCATATCGGAGTAATTCTCTCAAGCAGTATCCTCTTGCCTGCTTTCGGAGTTTTAGGTCTTAGAATTTTTGCACAGCTCTGGCTTAATTCTCTTACACATACTATTACAGAAACAAGCAATGTACAAAGTACGGCGGCAAGCGTACCGAGTATAATACTCTGTGCATCAGGTACAATGCTGATGTCAGGCATATAATACATAATCTGATATGCATTATAAATAATATACGGCAGTGTATTTATGCCTATTAATACACCTACGGTACAACCGATTACACCTGCAAAAACAGCATAAATCGCAAATTTCATTATTATGCTTAAGTTATTGTAGCCGAGCGCTTTTAATATTCCGATTTCTTTACGCTTTTCCTCTACAAGTCTTGACATTGTGGTTACACAAACCAAAACCGCAACGAGTAAAAAGAACATCGGGAATACTGATGCCACTGCACCGAGTCGCTCAACATTCTGCGCAAAGGTTGAATAACCCGGATTATCCGACCTGTCAAACACATACCATTCGGGATCTGCTATAGCGTCTATTTCTTCCTGTGCGTCGGCAATTTTTTGTTCTGCCTCTTTAAATTTATCATCAGCCTCGGCTTTTGAATCATTGTATTCTTTCCAACCGTCATCAAGCTTTTGTCTGCCGCTTATTTTCTGCTTCTCAAGTTCGGACTTTCCGTTGTCATATTTTTCCTGTGCTGTCGCAAGTTCGGTTTCAGCCTGCGATATTTGAGCTTGTCCCTCTGTTTTTTTACTTTCAAGCTGTGCTTGTCCGTTCGCAATCTGCTGTTCTGCACTCTGAATTTGAGCAAGTGCATAGTCAAGCTGTGCCTGTCCTTCCGCTTTTTGTGTTTCAAGCTCTTGTTTTCCGTTGTTCAGCTGTTGTTCTGCCGTATCAAGCTGTTCTTGCGCCATAGCAAGTTTTGTTTCACAATCTGCTAAAACTGCCTGAACCTGTGTAAGCTGTTCCTGCAATACAGCAAGATCGGTTTCGTCCTCTGTAACCTCAATTTGCGCCTGTAAAGCCTCAATCTGTGATTTGCAAGTTGCTATTGCGGTTTCAAGCTGCGGCTTTTGATTGTTTTCAAATTCACTTTTTGCGGCATTGAATTCATCTTCTTTTTCGGCAAGAGTTTCTTCCGCTATGCTGATTTTTGAATTATATTCTTCAACGCCTGCATTATATTCGGCTTTTGCACTGTCAAGTTCCGCCTGTGCAGAAGAAAGTTCGCTTTCACCTGTCGCAATGCCGTTTTTGTATTCTTTTTTAGCAGTTTCAAGCTGACTTTTTCCGTCATCTATCTGCTTTTTGGCTGTGTCAAGTTGCGATTGTGCATCTGAAATCTTATCTGTATATTCTTTTTCCGAATTATCTAAAGTTGCTTTTGCATCATCAAGTTTTGTAAGAGCCTCGGATTTTTCGGTTTCATAATCGTTTTTACTGTCCTCAAGTTCCTGTTTTGCTTTGCCTATAACATCTTTATCAAATGCCTCACAGCGTAAATCGGCGGTATTTTCAAGAACAGTTGTAAAGCTTTCAATGTCTTTTTCATATTCGTCATCAAAGACTGAACCGTCGCCGTCAGAAAAAACGGTTTTCACATACATTTCCGTATATCTTTCGGTTACAAAATCATCCTGATAAATATACATAAATGCTGCAATATTGCCGTTGCCGATTGTAGTTGAGCCACGCTGATACGAAATATACATAGGTGATTCCACTTTACCGACGACAGTATATTCAAGCGTATCTACCATATCAAGTGCATTGGATTCTCCGCTTTCACTTCCAAATACAACCTTGTCGCCGATTTTATAATCACTGCTGCCGACACTGCCGTATTCAACAAGGATTTCACCCTTTTTCTCGGGTAGTCTTCCCTCTTTTATGTTTAATGTATTAAGAGTTTTATTATTGTTATAACTTTTAGGTGCAGCGGTTACTCTTATAACCTTGCCGTTACCGCCGTTTCCGTTTGATTTTAAAACAAGGTCGGCAAAATACGATGGCATAACATCGGTTACATTGTCAAGATTTTCAACCGCTTTTACATCATCTTTATCAAATCCGACAGTAGATACAAGCCTGTAATCCATAAGATCGGATTGAGAATAATACTCGTCTGCCATATTGTACATTGACGGAATCGTAGCTTTGATTCCGGCAAAAAATCCAACACCGAGTGCAATAATCGCAAGTATAGAAATAAACCTTGCTTTAGAATTTGCAATTTCTCTGAAAGTATTTTTTAACAGGGTTTTAGTCAATGTCCTCTCCCCTTTCGCAGAAAATATGAATTACCATTCGATTTCTTCAACATTTTTAGGTTCATCATTGTGAACATCCATAATTACCCTGCCGCTTCTCATCTTTATAATATGATCTGCCATTGGGGTAATTGCTGAATTATGGGTTATGAGAACTACCGTCATATTTTCTTTTCGGCAGGTTTCCTGCAAAAGTTTTAAAATCTGTCTGCCGGTGTTATAGTCAAGAGCACCCGTCGGCTCATCGCAAAGTAAAAGTTTAGGTCGCTTGGCAAGTGCTCTTGCAATAGAAACTCTCTGCTGTTCACCGCCCGAAAGTTGAGCGGGAAAGTTTGCACTGCGCTGTGAAAGTCCGACGCTTTCAAGCGCCTCTGTACTGTCCATCGGATTTTTACTTATCTGCGTTGCAAGCTCTACATTTTCTTTTGCGGTAAGGTTAGGCACAAGGTTATAAAACTGAAATACAAAACCAATGTCAAACCGTCTGTATTCAATAAGCTGTTTGTCTTTCAGCTTGCTTATATCTCTGCCGCCGACAATAATACTGCCTTTTGTACAGGTATCCATTCCGCCGAGAATATTAAGTACGGTTGTCTTGCCTGCACCCGATGCACCGACTACCACGCAAAACTCGCCCTGCTCTATATTAAAAGAAACACCCTCGACAGCGTTAATAGTCACTTCGCCCATTTTATATATTTTATAAACATCTTTAAATTCAACAAGGCTCATAATATCCTCCCGTAACGGTAAATTTTCTTTGCTTTTTAAAGTGCTGAATATACAGAATAAACCTGCTTATAATATAATATTATAGCACTTTTTGCACCTCTTATCAATATACAAATACAGTGTTGATGTCGAATAAACCACAATACGACAAAACCGACCAAATTAATTGGCAATTGGCTTGACGAGGGTAAAAAATTATGCTAAAATACTTAAGAACATAGGTTATTGCAGTGTAGATTGTTTGGTAATTACAACTCACCGCAAATTCTGATACTATGTAATTTAAGAAACAGAAAGGTTGATACTGAAATGGCAAAGATTGATTTAACTAAGTATGGTATTACCGGTACTACTGAAATTATCCACAATCCTTCCTATGACGAACTCTTTAACGAGGAAACAAAGGCTGATTTGGAAGGCTATGAGGTTGGACAGGAAACTGAGCTTGGCGCAGTTAATGTTATGACCGGTATTTACACAGGCCGTTCACCTAAAGATAAGTTCATCGTTATGGACGAGAATTCAAAGGACACTGTATGGTGGACTTCTGACGAATACAAGAACGACAACCATCCTGCAACACAGGAAGCTTGGGAAGCTGTAAAAGCGCTTGCTAAGAAAGAGCTTTCAAACAAGAAGCTTTATGTTGTAGATGCATTCTGCGGCGCTAACCATGATACAAGAATGGCAGTTCGTTTCATCGTTGAGGTTGCTTGGCAGGCTCACTTTGTAACAAATATGTTCATCAAGCCATCTGCTGAAGAGCTTGAGAACTTTGAGCCTGATTTCGTTGTTTACAACGCATCAAAGGCTAAGGTTGAAAACTACAAGGAGCTCGGTCTTAACTCTGAAACAGCTGTAATGTTCAACATCACAAGCCGTGAGCAGGTTATCGTAAACACATGGTACGGCGGTGAGATGAAGAAGGGTATGTTCTCAATGATGAACTACTACCTCCCACTTAAGGGTATTGCTTCAATGCACTGTTCAGCTAACACAGATAAGAACGGCGAGAACACAGCTATCTTCTTCGGTCTTTCAGGTACAGGTAAAACTACACTTTCAACAGATCCTAAAAGACTTCTCATCGGTGATGACGAGCACGGTTGGGACGACAACGGTGTATTTAACTTCGAGGGCGGCTGCTATGCTAAGGTTATTAACCTTGACAAAGAGTCAGAGCCTGACATCTACAACGCAATCAGAAGAGATGCTCTTCTTGAGAACGTAACAGTAGATAAGGACGGTAAAATTGACTTTAACGACAAGACAGTTACAGAGAACACTCGTGTATCTTACCCAATCAACCACATTGAGAACATTGTTCGTCCTGTATCTTCAGCTCCTGCTGCTAAGAATGTAATCTTCCTTTCAGCAGATGCTTTCGGTGTACTTCCGCCTGTATCAATCCTTACTCCTGAGCAGACAAAGTACTACTTCCTTTCAGGCTTTACAGCTAAGCTCGCAGGTACAGAGCGTGGCATTACAGAGCCAACTCCAACATTCTCTGCTTGCTTCGGTCAGGCTTTCCTTGAGCTTCACCCAACAAAGTATGCTGAAGAGCTCGTTAAGAAGATGGAAAAGAGCGGTGCTAAAGCTTACCTCGTAAACACAGGTTGGAACGGCACAGGCAAGCGTATCTCTATTAAGGATACAAGAGGTATCATCGACGCTATTCTCGACGGTTCTATCACAAAGGCTCCTACAAAGACAATCCCTCACTTCAACTTTGAAGTTCCTACAGAGCTTCCGGGTGTTGATCCTGCAATTCTCGACCCACGTGACACATATACAAATGTTGCTGATTGGGAAGCAAAGGCACAGGATCTTGCAGCTCGTTTTGTTAAGAACTTTGCTAAGTACGAAGGCAACGAGGCAGGTAAGGCTCTCGTAGAGGCAGGCCCTAAGGCTTAATCTTTGTATTAATTTTAGTACAAGCTAACTAAATAAATTTAAGGGTGCTTTCCATATGGACAGCACCCTTTTATAATGCGTAATATACTTAATATTTAAAACCTTAATAAAAAGTATCAACCTTTTACTTGCACAAAAGACTATTAAACAGCATAGATTTATCCCCGTACTTTTAATAAAAATCAAGAAATAGAATTAATAAAAACAACTGCCGCACCGATCATCATAATTGCGAATACAACAACCGCAACTATCATTGAAATATTATTACTCAATGCGTTTAAATCCAAACTGTTAGACGAATTAGACTTTTTATTGGGGGCAAGCACCGGAATGTGACATTTCTTTGCCCATACAATCAGTGAATTGTAATTATCACACCAATTAGAAACACCTACAAGTTTTTTGCCGTTGACATAAATTTTAGCGGTTTTAATCCTGCTCACCTTTATGTAATTAATCTGATCATAATGATATGCTTCATCTTTATAATAAAGATAGCTCGTCTGTACACTCGGGCATTTTTTTAGTTTTAAACATATAAGTAAAGCTATAGCAAAAAATATTGCAGTGCTCAATATGCTTATTATCAGAATTTGAACAGTACTTAAAGTAAAAGGCGTATGATTAACGGAAGAAGTAATCGCCTCTCGTATCAAAATTTTTGCGACAGGAATCAAGCCGATAACTATAATTGGTATAATAACGAAAAATGCGTTAAAATCATAGTTCAAATCAAATTTCGTATTAAAAACGGCTTTTTCAATGGCGGCATTTTCTTCATTTTGCCGCCTTACACCAAAATACTCAAGCTCTTCTTTGGCATAGTTATTTAAATCATTAACAATTGGCATAGTGTTTCCCCTTTTTTAATTCTTTATTATTACCATAGCGGTTGCTACACCGCCGTCCTGCATCATTTTTGCAAAATAATCCGTTTTATCGGTAGTTATAGCTGAATGTTCAATAAATTTATTTAAAAAATCATCAAGTGCAGAAACATCTTGCATAAATCCGATTTCTATCGCCCAGCAAATGCCAAAAGCATAACGATATGCGTCCTCATTTTTCATCTGACAAATCTGTCGTGCAAGCGACGCTGTTAATCTTTGTTCTTCTCGACCAAACAAAGCATCAATACTTACACCAAGTGCCTGCGATATATCGGGCAATAATTCGGCGTCAGGTGTACCGCCTCTCTCCCACTTCGACACCGCTTGCGTTGTAACTCCCAAAAGCTGGCCGAGTTGTTCTTGCGTAAGTCCTTTTTGAGTACGATATTTTTTTATTTGCTTGCCGATAACACTCATTTGTAAACCCTCCGTTGATTTTCTGTTTTTATATTATCACAAGCAAAGAAAATTTGCAAGGTTTGGTAAACAACAGAATAGAGCGGTTTATGCAAAAAGTGATATTTGAATTATTTTATAAACTGAAAACTTGAAAAATGCAATTACCTCAATTATAATAATTACATAACATTATAATTGAGGTAATTATGAAAACTAAAAAACGGAAAACCACAAAAATCACTGTACCTACCGCACTTGCTTTGATATGCTGTTTTGCGGTGATTTTAATTATAAACAATCAGCCGACAGAAAATACTGCAAAAGACGAAATTATCTCCCTTAAAGATATTCCCGATTATTCAGGTTCTGCTTTTATAGAAATAAACGGCAACGAACCGTATTTCAGTGATGACGATTACACAACATCATCATTTGAATACTATGCGGATTTAGACGAATTAGGAAGATGCGGCACAGCCTATGCCTGCGTTGGTACAGATATAATGCCGACAGAAGAGAGAGGTCAGATAGGCAAAATTAAACCGTCAGGCTGGCAAACAGTAAAATATGACTTTATTGACGGAAAATATCTGTACAATCGCTGTCACCTTATCGCCTATCGGCTTACGGGCGAAAATGCAAATGAAAAGAATTTGATAACAGGAACAAGATACCTGAATGTAACGGGTATGCTGCCCTTTGAAAATATGGTTGCAAATTATGTAAAAACAACCGGTAATCACGCACTTTACCGTGTAACTCCTGTTTTTGAAAATGACGACCTTGTTGCCAAAGGAGTATTAATTGAGGCAAAATCCGTTGAAGATAAAGGCGAGGGTGTAACATTGTGCGTATACTGCTACAATGTTCAGCCAAATGTAACTATCGACTATAAGACAGGTAAAAGTGAATATAGCGAAAATGAATACTAACTAAATTCCCGTAATGCATTAATCTGCATTACGGTAATTTTTCGTATTACGATCTTTTACATAATTATATAGCTGCCAAAATATTTTTCTTGAAATTTAATCTGCCGCATAATTTTTTTTAGTAAAAGAAATGTTTTCAGGTGTAACAATCCATTTTTCTTCTATATCATCATTACGATGAACAACCACAATTACTTTTCTTTTAAAAGATTTAAGCGGATAATTCAAGCCTAAAATATAAGAGTTCTGCTCCTCACCATCCGGTGCAATTACACCTGGTACATAACCGTAATTAACAGAACAGTGAATATATTTACATATTTTGCTTTTTAAAAATATTTATCTTCTTTTATATATGACAATTTCAGGATTTGAACAATTTTCACCGTACTCGCTTACAAGAATAAAATCCAATCCGGCAACCAAACCAAAACATCTTGTAATAGATCCGTCATTAAATTCACATTCAACTTGATTACACAAGTATATACTGTTATCATCAAGCAATTTTAAATTTTTACCGTTCGGCATACGATAAGACAAATTTACATATACCCCATTCATTGCATATAACTCATTTATAGCAGGCATTCCCGGAATATTAAGAGAATTAAACTCGTCAATCAACTGATTTTTCAGCACAATATAGTTGTTCATTCCTCCCATATCAATACATTGATAAATAAAACATTGCTTTCCAAACGGACAACCTTTAGTTTCATTGCAGCCTTTGCAATTTCTGCTTTTGCCATAGCCACAGTTATCACAATCCGCCCCACATAATGATTTCATATTTATCCTCCAATTATTTTGAAAATTTGGATAATTATTATAATGCAATATAACATTAATGTCAACAGTTTAAAAAATATAAATATTTATATCAAATTTATCTAAAACATTTATATAAAACTTAATAATCAATTATTTGTTTGTTTTTTTGGAAGTGTTACAAGCATTACTGTTCCATTTTTGTCGCTTTTTTCAGCTTTTACCGTACCGTTGTGCAAAAGTACAATTTCCCATACAAGTGATAGTCCAAGGCCTACACCGCCGTATGCTCTGCTACGAGATTTATCAACACGGAAAAATGGTTGAAAGATACTTTCTCTGTACTGCTCTGGTATACCATAACCGTTATCTTTAACTCGTATATAAAGCTGATTATTCTTTTCGTCAACAGTTATAATTACAGAAGCATTTTCTCTGTTGTAGCGTATTGCGTTTTCAGTTAAATTAAATAATAAACGATAAATTAAGGTGTCACTGCCTATCATCATACCATTGCCGTTGTATTCAAGGCGAATATTCTTTTTTTCTGCAAGGGGAGCAAGGTCGGTAAATATTTCTTCAATCATAGGGGCAATTTCTATTGTATCTTTGCACTCAACTGTACGAAGCTCACTCATTTCAAGCAAAGTTTTTGTCATTTGTGACATTCTTTCGTTTTGCTCTTGTAGCAGTGCAAGAAATTCTGCTGTATCGTTGCTCATATTTGGGTGCTCAACAGAAAAAAGTTCAATTTGTGCTTGAGTTAAGGCAAGTGGTGTTCTTAACTCGTGCGCTGCATTTCCTGTGAATTGCCGTTGAGCAGCAAAACCGTTGTCGAGTCGGTCAAGCATATTGTTAAATGATTGACAAAACTGTTTAAATTCCGGCAAAACATCGTCGCTTATTTTCATATCTGCCAAATTGTTGGGCTGTACATTCTCTACTTGAGAGGCAAAACTTTTTAGCGGCTTTAAAGCACGACCACTGACAAAATATGCAAGTATACCACCAAGTACGCTTACGGCAATTGTTATGTACCAATTAGTAGTATTGAATGAATCTTGTGCACCACTGATAATAATCGTAAGCTCACTGTCGGGATTTTCATTTTCCGGATTAAATGAACTCGGTTTTCCTTTATCAATTTCACTATATGCTGATATTCCGTTGCCTATTGAATCCATATATCGTTTGCCTGAATAACCGATTAAACAATTCATTAGCACACAAGTTATACAAATTAAAACTGTGGTCATTAAGGTTATTCGCCATTGTAAAGAAAGTTTTTTCATTTTTTCTCCTCCATTACATAGCCCTCGCCTATACGGTTGTGAATAGGGTCATAGTCTAATGCATTACGAAGCTTTTTCCTTAATGATGAAATGTGCACTCTTATTGAGTTGCTGAAATTGTCAACACTGCTGTCCCATACGTGTTCAATCAACTCCTCTTGACTTACAGGTCTGCCTTGATTTAACATTAGATATTCAAGTATTCCTGTTTCCTTGCGAGTTAAAGATAATTCTTCATCATTTACATCTGCTTTGCGTGTTTTTGTGTTAAATGAAAGATTTGAACATTTTAAAACAATATCGTTTTGAGTGAACTTTCTAAGGGTAAGGTTTCGTATTCTTGCCGAAAGCTCATCTAAGTGAAATGGTTTTGTTAAATAATCATTTGCACCTTCATCTAATCCTAAAACCTTGTCTGCAACCTCACAACGAGCCGATAAAATTAAAACCTTTGTGTCAATGTCTGTTTGCCTCAGAGTTTTCAATACTGTCATTCCGTCAACATTAGGTAGGTTTAAATCGAGCACAACAAGGTCGAAACTTTCAACACTAAGCATATCTAATGCCTTTTGACCGTCATAGCAATAATCAACACTGTAAGCAAGACGCTTAAGACTTCTTACGATTGTGTCACAAAGAGCAACCTCGTCTTCAACAACTAAAATATGCATAATTATCTCCTAACACTTGTATTATTGGTAAAATATCTTTATTATAGATTATAACACATTATAACACAAAAAAATAAAATCTTTGTTAAATTTCTTTCTTAACAAGGATTTTATATCGTTCGTGATATAATAAGGCAAAAGATGAAGGGAGTGGTTAAATTGTTCAAAGCAAAAAAAGCAATATTTCAAATCGGTTTCCTTGTTGCCGGAGTGGTTATGCTGTGCTATGGAGCAATGCGTGGTGAGGCAGACACCGTGCTTAGCAAAGCAATAAGATTATGCTTGGAGTGTATTGGAATTGGATAAAAGGAAAAAGAATCTTTCAAAGCTTGTAAGCCGTTTTCGTACTTTTATTCAGGCAGGTGCAACGCTTTTGACAAATATTCATTTACCTAATTTTTTTAAAGGCGGAATATATCAGGGCAATGGCAAGGCTGTGTGCGTACCGGGGCTAAATTGCTACTCTTGTCCTGCTGCGTCAGGTGCGTGTCCAATCGGCTCGTTTCAAGCTGTTGTAGGCTCATCAAAATTTAATTTTTCCTATTATGTAACAGGATTTTTAATTTTGCTTGGCGTGTTGCTTGGTCGATTTATTTGTGGCTTTTTGTGTCCTTTTGGTTGGCTTCAAGATTTGCTTAATAAAATACCGTGTAAAAAGCTTTCAACAAAAAAACTAAAGCCTTTAACATATTTAAAATATATCATCTTGCTGGTGACGGTTATATTGCTACCTGTACTTGTGGTTAATGATGTTGGAATGGGCGACCCGTTCTTTTGTAAATATATATGCCCACAGGGTGTGCTTGAGGGTGCAATTCCATTGTCTGCTATTGATGAGGGTATACGCTCGGCTTTAGGAAATAAATTTATTCAAAAGCTTATTATTTTGATTATTGTAGTTGTGCTGAGTGTGGTTTTCTATCGTCCGTTTTGCAAGTGGATTTGTCCACTCGGTGCTTTTTATGCATTGATGAACAAGGTGTCGTTGCTTGGAATAAAGGTTGATAAGCATAAATGCGTGTCTTGTGGCAAATGTGCAAGAGCGTGTAAAATGGATGTTGATGTAGTAAAAACACCAAACAGCACTGAGTGTATTCGTTGCGGTAAGTGTATAACTGCTTGTCCTACTGATGCAATAAGCTTTCACTACGGATTTGGTATGCCAGAAAAAAATCTTTGCAACACTGTAAAAGAAAATAATAAAACAGATATTAAAACAAATAACAACAAAGATATAACAACGGAGGAATAATAATTATGAAAAAATCAAAAATATTAACTATACTTATGGTTTTAGTGCTTATGTTTAGCCTTGTTGCTTGTTCAACAACTAAAAATAACGACAAATCTCAATCAAATAATACTGCTGATATTTCAAATTTAATGGAAAGTGAACCAAGCAATTTAGATGACGCAACTGCACTTTATCAAAAGCTTATGCAAAAAGAAAATGAAATTTTTTCAAGTAATTCACAGCTTTGGGAAAAAGTGTTTATGTCAGCAAATAAGGACACTCCTATGATTGAAGACGGAACAAATTATGGCGACTTTTTGCTCAATACTATTGAAAACGGTAAAGATAAGTTTACTGCAGATGAGTTGAAAATTCTTAAAGACGGTGCAAATCAAATTAAAGAAATTGAGGGTAAACTCACAATTTTAGAACAAAAATATCCGGGCTGTGGCAGTAAGCCGAGCGAGGGTGACAGTATTGATGCTGAAAGTGCAGGTATGGTAAGTGACAATAGCGAACTTACTAAGTTTCCAAGCTTTAAGGGTAAGGACCTTGACGGAAATGATGTTAACAGTGATGACATCTTCTCATCTAACAATGTAACTGTTATTAACTTTTGGTTTACTACTTGTAATCCTTGTGTAGGTGAACTTGGCGATTTGGAAAAGCTTAATAAAGAACTTGCAGAAAAAGGTGGTACCGTTATAGGTATTAACTCATTTACTCTTGACGGTGACAAGACTGCTATATCTGAGGCTAAGGATGTTTTGACTAAAAAGGGTATTACCTACAAGAATATTTGGTTTGATTCAAACAGTGAGGCCGGTAAATTTGCTTCAGGTCTTTATTCATATCCAACAACATATGTAGTTGATAAAAACGGAAATATTGTAGGTCAACCAATTGTTGGTGCAATAACTTCATCATCACAAGCACAGCAACTTAATAAACTTATTGATGAAGCAATTGAAAACAGTAAAAAATAAAGATTTTAAATATCTCTCTAAATCTTATTAAAACCATATAAAGAAATAAATCCCAAGGCACATTTAATCGTGTGTTTTGGGGTTTATTCGTTTATATTGGTTCATCACGATTTTTTGCTGCAAAAAGCCCTTGATCCAGTTTGCTGCTCGTTATGTTATCCGTGTTCCGGGATATTTGAAAGGTATTTCCTCTGTAAATGTTTCGTGGCAACAGTTGCATTGATATCTATGGATAAAGAAGTTCCATATGTGTGTAGTACCTCTCTGTATTGGAATATCTTTGAGTTTGACTTGTCCGTTTTCATAAATATATACATTGCCTCCGCAATAAGGACACCGAACTGTCTGCGTTGACCTTACGCTCTCCAAAAACAGTACGCTTTTATCTTTATCAGGGCTGATTCCTATATGTGTTCCTTTAAATCCTTGACTTTCAAATTCAACTTTGATATCATCTAAAAAGAGCATAGGTTTCTCTCCTCCATTGTTTGTCTTGTCAACTACAATTCTGGAGTTTCCTATGCTCTTTTTCAATATTTATTTTTGATTATCCCACATTTTTCCGTGATGAGTGTAAAATATTAAACTTTTTTGTTTTATGTTGCTTGACATATACTAAACATATATGATATACTGATTGCACATTACATAAGTAAGGAGTGCAATTTTATGGCAATCGGAGAGAGAATAAGATTCTTTCGTAATCTTTGCGGAATGACACAGAAATATTTAGGACAGGTAGTCGGCTTTCCTGAAAAGACAGCGGATATTCGTATGGCACAGTATGAGTCCGGAAGTAGAACGCCTAAGGCTGATTTAACAAATAAACTTGCAGAGGTTTTCGATATATCTCCGCAGGCGCTTTCTGTTCCCGACATTGACAGCTACATAGGGTTAATGCACACCTTGTTTACATTAGAGGACAGATACGGATTGACAATAGTTAAGACTGAAAACGGTGTTTCAATGTATGCAGACCCTCGCAAGGGGACGGATGCCGCCGAGCTTTCGGAAATGCTTAATGCGTGGGCAGAACAGGCTGAAAAATACCGCAAAGGCGACATCAGCCGTGAGGACTATGACAAGTGGCGTTATAACTATCCGAAGTATGATGAAACTTCCGGTTTTGTAAAAGTACCGTCACAGAATTTCAGCGATGCTATGGTTGAGTCTTTCAAAGACAGACTGAAAGATATGTGAGGTAAGATAATGGATTGGAAAAGAAACTTTTTAGAATCTTCTTTATTGCGCCGGTCAACAAATAAGAACAACCCAAATGAGGTGCAAGCAAAATGCGTTGATTTGGCATATAAGGACATGATGACAGCTGGACGCTACTATAGTGCCTTATTTTTGCATACGCGAGAGAAAATATGTCGTGATACAAATGAAGCAATAAAACAATGTGATTATGTCTTTTCAAGAGACTTGATACAAAAGACCTCATTACTATTTTGCAAAGATATAAAAGATATAATTGGAAGCGGAAACAAATATGTAACAGGGTATGGTCTTGCCCAGAAGTTAATAAATATGACATTCAAATATCTATATGTTTTTAGTGATTTGATATTTGAGACAAAGCTATTCCTGATTTTTCATCGTGTGATTGCCCTCTTGACAGTATTATTATTAAAAAAGCGCATATTAAGGATTGCGTTTGGAGCAAGCTTACTGAGCAACAATATCTGGAATGTCAAGCAAAAATAACAGAACTACTAAATGCAAATTCTTTAGATTTAGAGTTATCAAAGCTTGGCAATCTAGCTTATGACTTTATTAATTGGTAATCGGCAATAATACACGATAAAACAAAAAGAGCTAACTGACTTCTCAAAAAGTCAGTTAGCTCTTTACTTTTACAATAATTCAAATTATGTTGCCATTTTGTTTCCACAGAGGGCTTTCAAACGGCGAAAAGCCTTTATTTACGGGCTTTTTCACGGGTGCGAAATTACTCCCACTCCACGGTTCCGGGGGGTTTGGAGGTTATATCGTAAACAACTCTGTTTACATGTTCTACTTCATTTATGATACGGCTTGAAACTCTGCCGAGGATATCATATGGGATTTTTGCCCAATCGGCTGTCATAAAGTCGTCGGTTGTTACGGCTCTGATTGCCACAAGTTCATCATAGGTACGTGAATCGCCCATTACACCTACTGTCTTTACACCCGGAAGGACTGCAAAGAACTGGCTCATCTGTGAGGCATATCCGCACTTATCCATTTCTTCTCTTAGGATTGCATCTGCCTCCTGCAAAATTTTTACCTTATCAGCTGTAACTTCGCCGATTACTCGAACACCAAGTCCGGGACCCGGGAATGGCTGACGCCATACAAGTTCATGAGGAAGTCCGAGCTTTTCGCCAACTACTCGTACTTCATCTTTAAAAAGATCCTGCAAAGGTTCAATAATTCCCTCAAAAGTAATATCCTGCGGTACTTCTACCTGATTGTGGTGAGTTTTAATCTTTGCTGCATCACCTTTACCGCTTTCAATTCTGTCAGGATAAATAGTGCCTTGAGCAAAGTAACCACTGCCGTAGTTCTCACGAATTTTATTCCAAAACACATTATAAAACTCTGTGCCAATTATCTTTCTCTTTGCTTCCGGCTCTGATACGCCCTTAAGTTTTGAGAGAAATTCCTCTTGGCAATTAATACGAACAAAATTCATATCAAAAAGTTTTGTAAATGTCTGCTCAACAAAGTCGCCTTCGTCTTTACGCATAAGTCCCTGGTCAACAAAAACACAGGTCAGCTGCTTACCGACTGCTTTACTTAAAAGAGCGGCAGCAACAGAAGAATCAACACCGCCGGAAAGTCCGAGGACTACTCCCTTGTCGCCGATTTGCTCTTTAAGTTTTGCAACTGTTGAATCGATAAAACTATCCATCTGCCATTCACCTTTACAACCGCAAACATCATAAAGGAATGAACGGAGCATATCTTTACCGTTTTCTGTGTGATTAACTTCCGGATGGAACTGTACACCGTAAAGTTTTCTTTCAGGGCAACTCATAGCAGCAACAGGACAAACCGCTGTCGTGGCAGTTACGGTAAATCCGTCCGGTACTGTGCTTATATAGTCACGGTGACTCATCCAAGAAACGCCGTGTTCACAAGCATTTGTAAAGATAACATCGTCTTTATTATAGTTGGTCATCGTCTTGCCGTACTCACAAGATGAATTATCTGTAGCAGGAGTTACTACACCGCCAAGGGTATATGCCATAAGCTGACAACCATAGCAAATACCGAGAATAGGAATATTAAGCTCGAAAATTTCTTTTGAAATATGCGGTGAGCTTTCATCGTACACGCTATTCGGGCCACCTGTAAAAATAATACCGGTGGGATTTAATTCTTTAATTTTATCAAGACTGACTGTGTACGGCAGTATTTCGCAATATACATTACACTCACGAACACGCCTTGCAATAAGCTGATTATACTGTCCGCCAAAGTCGAGGACAATTACTCTTTCTTTGTTTTCCATTACATTACCGGCCTTTGTTTATCTGTAAATAATATCATTTCTTGATGGGCCGTTAGATACAATCTTAATCGGCACACCAATCTGCTCTTCTGCAAATTCAATGTAGTCACGACATTCCTTAGGAAGTTTGTCATACTCTTTAATGCCGGAAATTGAACATTTCCAACCCTTTAATTTCTTAAGAATAGGCTTACATCTCTTAAGTTTTGTTGTTGATGGGAAGTAATCGATAACTTCGCCGTCAAGCTCATAACCAACACATACAGGAATCTCGTCAAGATAGCCGAGAACATCGAGAACAGTGAATGCAACCTGTGTTGCGCCCTGTACTTTACAGCCGTAACGGGTAGCAACAAGGTCAAGCCAACCCATTCTGCGAGGTCTGCCTGTTGTAGCACCGAATTCGCCGCCGTCGCCGCCTCTTCTTCTAAGCTCGTCTGCCTCTTCACCAAAGATTTCAGAAACGAATTCACCTGCACCTACTGCGCTTGAATAAGCCTTAACAACAGTGATAACTTCTTTAATTTCATAAGGCGGAATACCCGCACCTACTGCGCCGTAACCTGCAATTGTGTTTGAAGATGTAACCATAGGATAAATACCGAAGTCGGTATCCTTAAGTGAGCCAAGCTGACCCTCTAAAAGAATATTCTTACCATCTTTAAGTGCATTATGAATAAACTCAAAAGTATCTCCTACATAAGGAGCAAGAGCCTCTTTGTACTCCATAAGTTTATCAAATACTTCTTCCTCTGTAATCTCAGGCTTATTGTAGAGATTCTTAAGAATAGCATTTTTAATGCCAAGTGCGTGTTTGATTTTTTCTCTTAATGAATCAGGGTCATCGTAAAGCTCGTTAATCTGGAAACCGATTTTTGAGTATTTATCTGAATAGAATGGAGCAATACCGCTCTTTGTTGAGCCAAAGGAATTTTTGCCGAGGCGCTCCTCCTCGTAACAGTCAAAAGCAACATGATAAGGCATAACTATCTGCGCTCTGTCTGAAATAATAATCTTTGGCTTCGGCACGCCTCTGCTCTCAAGTTCTGCGATTTCTTTTACGAAATTTTCAACGCTGAAAGCTACACCGTTGCCAATAATATTAGTAATATTCTGATGAAATACACCGGATGGAAGCTGATGCAAAGCAAATTTGCCATATTCGTTTACGATAGTATGACCTGCATTTGCACCGCCCTGAAAGCGAATTACAATGTCACTGTCATTTGCGAGAACATCGGTAATTTTGCCCTTACCTTCATCTCCCCAGTTTGCACCTACTATTGCTTTAACCATAATTTGTAAAACTCCTTAAATATATAAATACAAGTGTATATAAATTTTATACATTGATTTCAGGCTTATCTGATTCAATGTCAGCATACTTGTCAAGAACAGGCTGAACCAACTCTGCGAGGAAGTCCTCTGTCTGCTCTTTTGCTCTGCCTGTATATTTCTCCGGCTGTAAAATCTTTTCGAGATCCTCTAAAGTTACGCCGAAAGCCTCATCGTTAGCAATTCTTTCGAGAAGGTCGTTTTCGCCGCCCTCTTCTTTGATAACCTTAGATGCAGCCATTGAATGAACACGAATTTTCTCATGGAGCTGCTGTCTGTCAGCACCTCTGTACTTAACTGCGTCCATCATAATATTCTCTGTAGCCATAAACGGAAGTTCTTTTCTTAAACGCTGCTCAATAACCTTTGGATATACTACAAGACCGTCTGCAACATTTGCATAAAGTGAAAGAATACCGTCAACGGCAAGGAATGCCTCCGGAATACTCAAACGCTTGTTAGCAGAGTCATCGAGAGTTCTTTCAAACCACTGTGTCGCAGTTGTGAAATAACCGTTTAATACATCACACATTACATAACGGGAAAGTGAACCTATACGCTCCGAACGCATTGGGTTGCGCTTATAGGCCATTGCAGATGAACCGATCTGATTCTTTTCAAACGGTTCTTCAACCTCTTTAAGATGCTGTAAAAGGCGAATATCATTTGAGAACTTAGACGCACTCTGAGCAATGCCTGCGAGTACATTTAAAAACTGAGAATCGAGCTTTCTTGAGTAGGTCTGACCTGAAACGGCAAAGCAAGAATTATAGCCCATTTTCTGAGCAATTTTCTTGTCGAGTGCCTTACATTTTTCGTGGTCGCCCTCGAAAAGCTCCAAAAAGCTTGCCTGAGTACCTGTTGTACCCTTTGAACCGAGCAGCTTAGCCTTTGAAAGCTGATACTCTACATCTTCAAGATCCATAAGCAATTCCTGCAGCCAAAGAGTAGCTCTCTTACCGACTGTAGTCGGCTGTGCAGGCTGAAAATGTGTGAATGCAAGTGTAGGAAGAGCCTTGTACTCATCTGCAAACTTTGAAAGATTGCGGATTACGGTAATAAGCTTATTTCTGATAAGCTTTAAGCCCTCTGTCATAATGATAATATCTGTATTGTCACCGACATAACATGATGTTGCTCCAAGGTGAATAATGCCTTTTGCATTAGGGCACTGTACACCGTAAGCATAAACATGTGACATTACATCATGGCGAACGAGCTTTTCTCTCTCCTGAGCAACCTCATAGTTAATATCGTCAGCGTGAGCCTTAAGCTCGTCAATCTGCTCCTGAGTGATAGGAAGTCCAAGCTCCATCTCTGCCTCAGCAAGAGCAATCCAAAGTTTTCTCCAGGTACGGAATTTCATATCGGGAGAAAAAATATATTTCATTTCCTTGCTTGCATATCTTGCAGACAAGGGTGACTCATAGGTATCCTTAATCATATTAGTAAATCCTTTCAGAATGTAGGTTTATCAGCATTTTTTATCAAAATTCATACCGCCACGCTCTTTGCCCTTAAAGGTCTTTTTTGTGGTTTCAGCAGGATAATTACCGCTGAAACAAGCATCACAAAAGCCTATCGGAGCATTGTGCAACATTTCACGCAGGCTGTCTGCGGGAAGATAACCGAGTGAATCCGCACCGCTTAGCTGACGGATTTCTTCAACCGTATGGTTGCAGGCAATAAGCTCTCCCCTTGACGGAATATCCGTACCGTAGTAGCAAGGCCACATAAACGGCGGTGAGCTTATACGCATATGAACTTCTTTGGCACCTGCTTCACGGAGCATAGTGACAATTCTGTCAACAGTAGTACCACGCACGATGCTGTCATCAATAATGACCACACGCTTACCCTTTATTTTATCTGCAATAGGGTTAAGTTTTATGCGCACACTCTTCATACGCTCTTTCTGACTGGGTTTAATGAAAGTTCTGCCTATATAGCTGTTTTTTACAATAGCTTTTTCATAAGGAATTCCGGATTCTTCGCTGTAGCCTATGGCGGCGTCAATACCCGATTCAGGTACTCCGACTACCATATCAGCCTCTACCGGAAACTCCCTTGCCAAAATTCTGCCTGCCTGTTTTCTTGCCTCATAGACGCTGATACCGTCAATAAAGGAGTCCGAGCGGGCAAAATAAATATATTCGAAAACACAAAGTGACTGCTTCTTTTCTTCTCCGAAATCCGGTTTAATACTGCGGATTTCTTTATTGTCAACAACCACAATTTCACCGGGTTCAATATCTCGGATAAATTTTGCTCCGCATGCGTCAAGAGCTGCGCTCTCACTTGCAAATACCACGGAATCATTATACTTACCCATACAAAGCGGACGGAAACCGTGCGGGTCACGGGCGGCAATAAGTTTTCTCGGACTCATAACAAGCAGAGAATATGCACCCTTAATAACCCTCATAGTACGGGCAACCGCCTCTTCAACAGAATGACATTTCAGTCTTTCCCTTGCGATAACATAACAGATAGCTTCAGAGTCGATAGTTGTCTGAAAAATAGCACCTGTCTGTTCAAGCTGACTGCGTATTTCGAGAGCGTTGGTAAGGTTACCGTTGTGAGCAACGGCAAGCGTACCTTTTACATAACGCATAACAAGAGGCTGTGAATTTTCAAGTACAGAGCCTCCGGCAGTCGAATAACGGACATGAGCAATACCCATCTGACCTTGTAAAGAATCAAGAATACGGTTATTAAAAACCTCGGTAACAAGTCCCATATCCTTATGGTAATCTATTACACCATCATCGGTAACGGCTATACCGCAGCTTTCCTGTCCACGATGCTGCAAAGCCAGCAGACCGTTGTAACAAGCATAAGCAGGGTTAATTGTACCGTCACCAAATATTCCGAAAACACCACATTCCTCGTGCAGTCCTTCTTTTGCGTAATTGTCGAAAGAATTTTTCAAAAAGCGCCACCATCCGTAAAAATATCAAACTAATGCCCGAAAACGGGATTTGTAAATGTATATTTAAACAGAATATTAAGCCAAGCCGATACGCTTCATCATCTCGGCATAAGCCTCTTCAACACCGCCCAAATCACGACGGAAACGGTCTTTATCAAGTTTTTCCTGAGTATCCATATCCCAGAAACGGCATGTATCAGGTGAAATCTCATCAGCAAGAAGAATCTGACCCTTATATCTGCCGAACTCAATCTTAAAGTCGATAAGGTCAACCTTGCACTCCTTAAAGAAGTCAATCATAATTTCGTTAATTTTGAGAGCGTACTTTGAAATAGTATCAATCTCTTCCTTAGTAGCAAAGCCTGCTGCAAGAATGTGGTATTCGTTTACCATAGGGTCGCCAAGCTCATCGTTCTTATAGCAGAACTCAAGAACAGGAGTTTTCATTGGTGTGCCCTCAGGAAGACCAAGTCTTTTTGAAAGGCTGCCTGCTGCCTTATTTCTTACGATAACCTCGAGAGGTACGATTTCAACCTTTTTAAGAACAGTATCTCTGTCGTTAAGCTCTTCTACAAAATCAGTAGGAATACCCTTTTCCTCAAGGAGCTTAAACATAAAGTTGCTCATACGGTTGTTTACAACACCCTTACCGATGATTGTGCCCTTTTTCTCACCGTTAAAAGCAGTAGCGTCATCTTTGTAAGAAACTATACAGTAGTCAGGATTCTCTGTAGAAAATACTTTTTTTGCTTTACCTTCATAAAGAAGCTCTTTTTTATCCATTTTGACATTCCTCCATAAATTGCAGCCTTGACTGCTAATAAAAATACAGATATATTATAATATAATTTTTTTAAATAAGCAACTAAAATGATATTAAAAATTAAAAAAATGTAGAATTTCCTGTTTTTATGCTATTTTATATTCGATATTAGAATATTTATTAAATTTTAAAAAGATTTAAAATATATACTTGATTTTTTATAATATATACTGTATAATTAATTTGTATTTGCCGGTGTGATGGAATTGGCAGACGTAGCGGACTCAAAATCCGCCGGTAGCGATACCGTACCGGTTCAAGTCCGGTCACCGGCACCATAAAAAGGTCTATTGTCGTAAGACGATAGACCTTTTTACTAAAGCAAAAATACCAAAACAAAATGTTTGACTTATGAACGGAAAATTTAAATGCAAATTCATAAACCCCTTGATTTATCGCAAAATAAATCAAGGGGTGATTTTATGTGTCACAGAACGAACGGTAGCAATAATATAAAGCCTTTGCCCACTGTAAACGGTGAAAATAAAAAGAGTGCTGCCGATAATCAATGGGTTACAACGGGTCGCAAACCGCTTGAGGATAAGAGGGAAAGACATGACGGACCGGGCGGAAATTAAAATTATTTTCTTTATGTAAAGTCGAAAACCGACATCAGCTTAAGAGCCGATGCCGGTTTTTGTTATAAAGCCTTTGCCCTTGATAGAGCCGGCTGTAGTTACTATAATAAAAGCTCTTTTATCCACACTTTTTACGGTGTTTGTAATTTTATATACCTGATGCGGTCTGACAGCACACATAATAACTCTTTTCGGCTTGCCGCTGTATGCGCCCTCACCGTTAAGTAAAGTTATTCCTCTGTCATTTTCAGTCATAATCATACTGCAAATTTCTGCGTATTTATCAGTAATAATAAACATAAGTTTACCGTTATCTCTCGCAACACCGTATGAAATGGTGTCAATAACTTTAATACTGAAAAATATTGTAACCACAGCATACAAAACACTTTCAATACTGTTATATACAAAGAACACCATAATAAGCACAAGTGCGTCTGCTGCAAAAATAAGATTTCCTGTTGAAAAATATGGGAAATGTTTGTGCAAATTCAGAGCAACAATATCCGTGCCGCCTGTCGAACCGCCACGCATAAATATCATTTCAAGTCCGACACCGTTAAGTATTCCGCCAAATATCGCAACCAAAATTCTGTCGCCCGTATAGGCAGTCATAATCGGTGTAAATACATCTATAAGTATTGAAGCGAATACCGTGCCTGCTATTGTTTTTGTAAGAAATGAAATGCCGTTTTCAACAGCGCCCAATATAAACAAAGGAATATTCATAACTAACACCATAGTACCTATAGGCAAACCGAACATATGATTAAGCATTGTAGCCACACCTGTAAGTCCGCCCGGTGCAATATCGTTAGGAGCCGTAAAAACCACAACAGAAGTTGCATAAACAGCTGCTCCTGCAAGCATTATTGCATAGTCGGCAACCGCAGTTTTAATGTCAAGCTTATTTTTCACAATTACCACTTCCATTTAGCGAAATATGTAAAATAATATCAAACAACTCAGAAATTCTTTCTTTTTCATTTTTTAAATATAAGTATCCGAAAAGGCTCTCAAGTCCCGTAGCACTATGGTAATCTGCCACAGTGCCGTTTTTCGGAGTACATTTAGGGGCGGCATTTCTTCCTCTTTTATATACCGATAATTCTTTTTCTGAAAGATGCGGTATTAAAACTTTGGCATACTCTGCCTGACTTTTGCAATTAACAAAGCCAACCTTTATTTTGTTAAGCTCACCTACAGGACGGTTGCTCTGTCGTACAAGATATGCACGAACAAGCAAATCGTACACACCGTCGCCTACAAACGCAAGCGTAAGCGGAGAAACCTCGTCTGCATAGGTATGCTCAATTATATTCTCATTTTCCATACAAACACCCTGTTAGTCAACAAAATCAAATTCAAGCTCATATATTGAAACCGTGTCGCCCTCGCCGCAGCCTTTTGCTCGAAGTGCGTCAATTACACCGTTATCAATTAGAACTTTTTGGAAATAGTTAAGGCTTTCGTAATCATCGAAATTAATGCCTTTCATAACCTGTAACAGCCAGTCCGCCTCTACAGTATAGATACCGTTGACATTCTTTACGGTAACCGAATGATCTTCAAAATCCTCTGCTGTCACAATCGGAGCAGGTTCTGCCTCATAATGAGTAATCGGAGGAAGTTTTGAGAGCATTTCTCTGATTTTATTTAACATAGGATCAACATCATAACGAATTGCCGCCATAATCGGGAAGAAATCATAACCTTGTGCCTCAACATAAGCCTTGAAATCCGCTATCTGTTCATCGGTTGCCATATCGCACTTATTGCCTGCAACAATCATTGGTCGCTCAGCAAGCTCAGGGTTGAATTTTTTAAGCTCGTTGTTAATTGTTTCAAAATCCTCTTTCGGATCTCTGCCCTCCGAACCTGAAACATCAACAATATGAACGAGCATTCTGCAGCGCTCAATATGGCGTAAAAACTGATGTCCAAGACCTGTTCCCTGCCATGCGCCCTCAATAAGTCCGGGAATATCAGCCATTACAAAAGAAGAACCCTCACCCATTGATACAACACCAAGTACAGGTGTAATGGTTGTGAAATGGTAGTTTGCAATAAGCGGCTTTGCCTGTGAAACTACGGATACAAGTGTACTTTTACCTACATTAGGGAATCCTACAAGTCCGACATCCGCCAAAAGTTTAAGTTCAAGAGTAACATTAAACTCTTCTCCGGGTAAACCGGGTTTTGCAAAACGGGGAACCTGACGAACAGGAGTAGCAAAATGCGGATTACCCCAACCGCCTTTACCGCCTCTCGCAACAATATACGGCTCTGAAGACGATACATCCGCCAAAACTCTGCCTGTTTCTTCTTCCTTAACAAGTGTGCCAAGCGGCACACGAATAATAAGGTCTTCGGCATTTTTGCCCTTACAGCGACCGCCTCTGCCGTTTTCGCCTTTTTTTGCAAGGTATTTGCGTTTATATCTGAAATCGGCAAGAGTTGAAAGATTAGTGTCTGCAACAAACACTACATTTCCGCCTCTGCCGCCGTCACCGCCATCGGGGCCGCCTGCCGCAACATATTTTTCTCGGTGAAACGATACCGCACCGTCACCGCCGTCACCGGCTTTTATATATATTTTCGCTGTATCTACAAACATTTCTGCTAACCTCCAAATGACGAATTTATTTCTAATTCATAATTTATAATGCGTGATTAATTCATTATCAAAATTTGCCGAAAATCACGATTTAAAATTAAGTATTATGAATTGTAAACCCATTTTTATTATACCCTCAAAGTACAATAAAAATCAATACCTAACAAAAAAGGGTGGATAATAAATATCCACCCTAAGATAATGCGCAAATTACTGCTCAACAGGATAAACGCTTGCACGCTTTCTGTCCTTGCCTACACGCTCAAACTTTACAACGCCGTCGATCTTTGCGAATAATGTGTCGTCTGAACCGATACCTACGTTGTTACCTGGATGAATGTGAGTACCTCTCTGCTTAACAAGGATGTTGCCTGCGAGAACCTTCTGTCCGTCTGCACGCTTTACACCAAGACGCTTTGATTCACTGTCACGGCCGTTCTTTGTAGAACCCATACCTTTTTTATGAGCGAAAAGCTGAAGATTTACCTTAATCATTACCTTACACCTCCGAAATAATAACTTTAATATACTTTTTGTACTGCTTTTGTAAAGCAGATAAGTGAAGCCATAAGCCCTCAATTAAATGAGATGCTTCTTTTGCCTCTGCACTGCTAAGGCTTAAATTAATAAAGCCGTCGCTGTCGGTAACCTCTGCATCCGTATGCAGAACATCGGTGATTGTATTGGCTGTCATAATTGCCGCAGAGCTTACGCCTGCGCAAACAATATCAGGACCGCTGGTATTGAAATCAGCATGACCGGATATTTTAAAGCCTTTAAAATAATCAGCCGATTTAAAAAATGTTACCGTAATCATTCTCAGATCTCGATTGAAGTAATCTTAACCTGTGTGTAAGGCTGTCTGTGACCCATTGCTCTCTTCTCGCCTTTCTTTGGCTTGTAAGTAGCAACTCTGATTTTCTTGCCTTTACCGTTCTTTAATACCTCTGCAGTAACCTTTGCACCCTCAACAACAGGAGTGCCAACCTTAATGCCGTCATCTGTACCAACAGCAATAACATCGAATGTTACTGTATCGTTTGCCTCTGCGTTAAGCTTTTCAACGAAGATAACCTGATCGTTTGTTACCTTGTACTGCTTACCGCCTGTCTGAATAACTGCGTACATTTTAGTACCCACCTTTACATATGTCTCGCTATCTGCAGGTAGAGAATAACTCATTTAACAACCCACAATATGCGGCTTATATAGCATAACACAAATATAATTTGTTGTCAACCTTATTTTTACAGGTTATTCTGAATTTTTGCAGCCTTTACAGTGTTTTTCATAAGTGTTGCAATTGTCATAGGACCAACACCGCCCGGAACAGGTGTTATGTATGAACATTTGTCCTTTACATTCTCAAAATCAACATCACCGCAAAGTTTGCCGTTTTCATCTCTGTCCATACCTACATCAATTACAACAGCGCCCTCTTTTACCATATCTGCCGTAACAAACTTCGGTTTGCCTACCGCTGCAACAAGAATATCTGCCCCGCTGCAAACCTCTGCAAGATTCTTTGTGCGGCTGTGGCAGATTGTTACAGTGCCGTTTTCGTGAAGTAAAAGCATTCCCATAGGTTTGCCTACAATATTGCTTCTGCCGATTACAACACAATTTTTGCCGCTGACTTCAATATTGTAATAATGGAGCATTTCCATTACGCCGGCAGGTGTGCAAGGGAGAAAATCATACTCGCCGAGCATAATTTTACCTACATTTACAGCATGGAACGCATCAACATCTTTGAGCGGATTTATTGCCTCAATTACTGCCTTATCATCAAGATGCTTTGGCAATGGGAGCTGAACAAGAATACCGTTTATATCTTTTTTCTCGTTAAGTTCTTTTACAAGGCTTAAAAGTTCTTCCTGTGTGGTTTCCGCAGGCAAAGCATATTCCTCAGAATGAAATCCCACAAGTTCGCAGGCTTTCTTTTTATTATTTACATAAACTCTCGACGCAGGGTCGTCACCTACGATTACAACGGCAAGTCCCGGTGTAATCGAATATTCTTTCTTTAAAAGCTCGGTTTCATTTTTTACTTCTTGCTTTACCTGAGCCGATACCTTTTTTCCGTCTATAATCTGCATAAAAACTGTCCTTTCTCTTTATGTTTATTAAAAGCATAACTATACCTACAATAAAAATAATTGCCGACAAAAGCTGAGATACTCGCACCGCATTGCCAAAAATTTGGAAGTGCATATATAGGCTGTCTGTTCTGAGTCCCTCTACTATCATTCTTTCAAAGCCGTACCACACAAGATAGCTGAAGAAAATTTGTCCTGCATATCTTTGTCTGTATTTACCATAGAAATGTAAAATCACAAATCCGAGCAGACACCATACCGATTCATAGAAAAAGCACGGGTGAACCGCAACATTGTCTGTACCCTGACTTACCATTCCCCACGGTAAATCGGTAGGTGCGCCGAATGCCTCCTGATTCATAAAATTGCCCCATCTGCCTATTCCCTGTCCGAGCAAAAAGCCCATCATAGCAATATCGAGAATCGGCATAACTTTCATTTTTTGAATTTTTGCAACCGTAAGACCGCCTAAAAGCGCACCGATAACGCCGCCGTAAATTGCAAGACCGCCGTTGTTTATATAGAGAATTTCAATCGGATTTTTGCCGTAATAATCCCATTCAAAAAAGCAATAGTAAAGTCTTGCGCCAATAATACCCGTTATGATTCCCACAAGAATACAATTAATCAGCTTATTGCCGTCAACATTGTATCGTTTGGAACTGACATAGGCATAAAGCACTGCAAGCAGAAGTCCCGACGCAATAATTATACCGTACCAATAAACCGGGTAATTACCAATGGTAAAAGCAACAGGATTTACGGTAAATTCAAGACCAAGTCCCGGAAACGAAACATTATAGTCCATTACTTTTCACCGTCCTGAATTGGCTTTACAACCGACAAAGTACAGTTATTTACATCAAGCATACAATCAAGTCGCTTTGTAACATCTTCTATTGTAGCGTTTGCGATTTCATCAATATAGTCAAACATATTATTGCCTTTGAAATGGTAGTCGGCAAGAATATTTGAAATTGTATCTACAGAATTGAGAGATGCAACTGTATCGCCGTAAATTGATTTTTTGGCAATTTCAAACTCTTCCTTATCAATTCCGTTTTCTTTAAGTTTAACAATATAATCCTTAATCATTTCCGCTGCTTTCTGCGGTTCTCTTGACTCACCGCCAAAGATAACCGAACAGTAACCGGGGCCGTCAAACAGTTCATAAGAGAACGAGCTGTTAATAAGGTTTGCATCAAGTAATTTACGATACAATTCACTTGTTTCAGACGCTAAAAGGAATAGCAAAATATCTGTATGAGCCGCCTGTGCGTCGCCTTTTACGCAATCCGCTTTTTCCTTAAATCCGAGATTAAATATAGGCATAGAAACAGAAAATTCCTGTTCTACATACGGCTTAACAATTTCGTAAGGCTCGTTTTCAAATACATTGTGAATAGTATGTTTTTCACTCGGTTTCAAAAGTCTGTCGGCTGTTTTTAAAACCTTGTCGACAGTAACATTGCCCGAAACGCAAAGCACCATATTGTTAAGGTTGTAGAACACATTATACACTTCGTATAATTTTTCGGCTGTAATTTCAGCAATACTTTCAACCGTACCTGCAATATCAATCTTTACAGGGTGATTGTGATACATATTTTCAAGCATATTGAACATTACTCGCCAGTCAGGTGCATCATCATACATTTTGATTTCCTGACCGATAATACCCTGTTCCTTAGCTACGGTCTGCGCAGTAAAATACGGTGACTGAACAAAATCAAGTAAAATTTCAAGACTTTCGTCAAATTTTTCTGTACAAGAAAAAAGATAGCAGGTCTTTTCAAAACTTGTATAAGCATTGGCATTTGCACCTGTTTGTGCATAACGAACAAATGCGTCGCCGTCTTCGCTTTCAAAAAGTTTATGCTCAAGATAATGCGCTATACCGTCAGGTACGGTAATTGTTTCGCCGTCATCTACAGAAAACTTTGTATTAATACTGCCGTAGCGTGTACCGAAAATAGCATAAGCCGAATTGTATCCATCTTTTGGATATACATAAATTGTAAGTCCCGACGGATGATTTATTTTATAATATTTTTCTGCAACTCTTTCAGATTTTATTTCTTTAATATCCATTTAACACACTTCCTTTCGCAGTTTATTTATTTTTAAGAACATATACAGTATCAAGTGTGAGCTTTTTGGCTGCCTCTACAATTTCTTCCTTTGTAACTGCATTATATTTTGCCGCAAGTTCTTCAATGCTGTTAAAACCGTCATTTATAAACTGTGAAGAATACCAGTTGTCTATACCGGCTGTGGTATCGTTGGATGTACGGAATCCGTTTACTATTGCACGCTTTGTAGCCTCAATTTCAAAGTCGGTGATATTGCCGTTTTTCATATCTTCAACTTCTTTGAGAATTGCTTTCTCGGTTTTTTCAATATTTTCATTGAGTACGCCGCTGTCAACAATCATAAGACCGTTAATAAAATTGTAGCTTGCCGCACAGTAGTAGCAAAGGCTCTGCTTTTCTCTTACATTGTTAAAAAGTTTTGAGTTGGCGGTACCTCCGAGAACAGCGCACATAATTCTGCCTGCAATCCACTCTTTTTCGGTATCTGTACAGCCGACACCCGAACGGAAACCGAGTACAAGCTTTGACTGTGAAACATCCATTTCTTCAACAACACGCTGTACTTCGTCCGCACTCTTGACATAACTCATATCAACCTTGCAAGGTGTTCTGTCAATCTTGCTGTATGCGTCTGTAAATACTTTTTCCGCTTTGTCGGCACCGCTGTCACCGATATAGAAAATTTCCACAACAGAGTCTTTTAATAATTTTTTCCACGCATCCACAAGGCTTTCGGGAGTAATCTTTTTGATTTCTTCAACACTGCCGTAACGCTTGATTCCGCAGGTTTCGTTTTTAAGCATATTTGAAAGCATTGTGCTTATCGCATAGCCACGCTTATCGTTAAACTCTGCGTCAATAGCGTCAAGCAACTGTCTGCGTTCCTGCTCAAAATCATTATCATTAAATTTACCGTCGGTAATGTTAGGATTAAAGATAACCTCACACAAAAGCTTTGAAATTTCCGCTGAAATGATTTCGTCGGTAAACACATATCTGTCGTCAATACCAACCGCTGTAAAAGTTAGCACCTGATAAGCGCCTGTCTTTTTTACACTTGATACAATATCTGTTCCGTAAAGAGCGCTGAGCTTTTTGCTGAATTGAGTAAAATCAGGGTAAGCCTTGCATGAGCGTGTAAGCAATCCACGCAAAAGAGCATTGTGTGCCGCATCCTCAACATTTAAAGGTACATACAGATTAATGCTCATTCTGATTGTTTTAAATCTATTTACCTTGATGTTGTTAAAAGCAACACCGTCGGCAATAATTTTTCTTTCAATAGAATTCATCATATCATCTCCGAATCTATAATTTGGTTTTTCCAATCTAATATACATTGTTTAGTATAACATAATTTTCAAAGAAATAAAAGCATTTATATAAAAAATAAGAGCATTGTATGTAAACAACGCCCCTATTATGTATATTATTTAAAATAAATTACTTCTTTTACTTCTTTTTTCTTCTTGCCGCAAAAGCTGTCAGTACAAAGAAAACCGCTGCGGTTGCAACAAGAACAATTATGCTTTCAAAATCAGTCACCGTATGGTCGCCGAACGAATAGATTATACCCATCTCGGAATTAATCTGATCAATTACATCAGGTTTTAATTCGGCAGGTACAGATTTAGTACATTCGGTAATTGCACTCTCTGTAAAAATCTGTCTTAGCATACTGCCCGCATGAGAAATCGGAAAACATTTTACTGCAGTTGCAACCGAATCGGGTAACGAACCTACAGGAATATAAATACCTGTAATAAATCCGGAAATTGTACCTATAACCGTACATACGGCGGTATATGCGCCCTCGGTTGTTATAAACATTGCAATAAACATAACAATAGAAGTTGTCGCAAGGTCGTCAATTGCAATTATGCCGACAACCTTAAGTATATTCAAAAGGCTTAATAATTCTCCGCCGTTTACAACTATGTATATTTCACCGAGAATAAAACCTATCAATGTAATAAAAAGCGAAATCAAAGCAAGACTTAAAATATATCCGAGAGTTATTCTGCTGCGGCTTACAGGTGAACAGTAAAAGTCTTTAAAAAGTCCTTTTGACCTGTCGCTTACTATTGATACCGCACCGAGAGATATTGAAAGCGGCATAATAGAAATAATACCTGCCATTATCCAACCGTCTGTAAGAAGTCTTGGACTGTCAAGTCCTATACCCTCAAAACCTTTTGAAAGTTGATCTCCGAGAAAAAGTGCATACAAGCCGATGATTATAAACACCGTAAGCAAAGACGCAAGCCAAGCGCCCTTATTTCTGAAATATATTTTAATATTTCTTTTTACCAAAGCAAGCATTACTTTATCTCCTTTCCTGTAACAGCTACAAATAAATCATCCATTTTACCCTTCTGAACTTCAAAATCAAATATGTAATCCTTTAGCTCATTGACTATCGGCAAAGCTGCAAAAGTTGACTTAACGGGAATTTTCACGGTTTCTTTCGTAAATGTGTATTTCATATTCTTTGACTTCAGTATCCTTTCAATATCCGCCATTGTACTGTCTTTATGGTATATTGTAAGCATATCCGAAACATATTTGCTTTTAAGTTCAACGGGAGTTCCTTGCGCCGCAATTTTACCCGAATCCATAATTACAACATATCCTGCGTTCTCTGCTTCTTCAAGATAATGAGTGGTAAGAAAAACCGTCATTCCGTATTCTTTTCGTAAATTACTTACGGTTTCCCATACCGCAAGTCTTGTTTGCGGGTCAAGTCCAGTAGTCGGTTCGTCAAGGAATAATATTTTAGGTGTATTAATCAATGCTCTTGCAATATCTGCTCTTCTGCGCTGACCGCCCGAAAGTTTACCGTACGGTCTGTTCATAAAATCGGTTGCACCCGATTTTTCGATAGCATCGGCAACTGCATTTTTCAGACTTTTACCTTTTAAACCGTAAAAACTGCCTCGTATTGAGAGGTTTTCCTTTACGGTAAGCAACGGGTCAAGCAAACTTTCCTGAAATACCGCACCGATTTCGGCTCTTATTTTTGAATCTTCTTTTCCGAGTATTCTTCCGCCGATTTCAACTCTGCCGCCGTCAGGCTTTAAAAAAGTATTCAATATACTTATGGTGGTTGACTTTCCCGCTCCGTTCGGTCCTAAAAATGCAAACAGACTGCCTTCTTCAACATAAAAACTAATATTGTCAACAGCCTTTAAATCGCCGTAAGTCTTTGTTAAATTTTCAATTACTATTGCTTTTTTCATTGCTGTTTCTCTCCTTTAATATTTTATTAATCGTATTTGAATCTGCTTTCATTCTCAACATATGAATTGTAAACACTATCAAAAATACCGCAATAATTACACCTGCCGCAATCAGCAAGTCTGACATTACAAAATCAAACCAACCGAATATTGCTCCGCCTACTACCATAACCACGGCAAAAACTTCTAAAATATCTATTATGCTTACAGTCAACAAACTAAGTTTGAGTTTAAAACCGTTTGACAATATCATGTCGGTCACAAACATTAATACAGAAATAACCAATGCGACAATAAAGCATTGAATCACGCTGTATGCATTAAAAACAAAACCGCTGCCTAAAAATACATTAAGCAAAGCAAGTATAAGTGTTTGCCAAGCAAATGAATTTACAAAAACAGAAAAAAACTGACTTAATTTATTCATTGTTCTATCCCCTTTACAGTCCGAATTTACTTTTAAAATCTTTTAAATAATGTCTGTTTACAATCTGAATTTCTCCGTTATTCATATGTACTTCCATTTTTCCGTTAAGCAATGGCTTTACACTCGTAAGTTTGCTTATATTAAGAATACAATTTTTACTTATCCTTACAAAATCGGATTGCGGTAAAAGCTGTTCTGTCTGATAGAGTTTGTAATCGGTTTCATACACCTTATTTTGAGAATAAATAAATGTCTTTTCATCAACGCTTTCTATGTAATAAATCATTTCAGCAGATATAAGAAATGTTTTATCATCAATTCGGCCTGTCAGCTTTGCATTGTTATGTTCAAGCTCGTCAAGCAGTCTTTTTAAATTCTCGTCAACAGCCGCACATTTAACCGTAATCTCGGTTTCGGTAACCGTGCTGTCTTTAATTATCTTTATCTTCATATATTCCCTCTGTGAAGTTAAATTCTTTTATTAAGTACATTTATAGAATAGCAGAAATTGTATTCAATTTAAAGTATTTTTAGGTAAAATGCAGAATACAAAGGTTAAGTTGCATAAAAATACCGCCAACCTCTCGGTCAGCGGTAAAAATCAGTTCCAATAGTCAAAAAACAGTACATTTTCGTATTTTGTTATGTAATTTTGAGTTGAATGCCAATTGTTCGGATAAGCGTTATAATACTCATCTGTACACATTACAAGTATACGGTGCTGAACAGCGTTACCGCCATTGTCAAAAACATATGACACGGCATTTTTAGCGTTTGCGTTTACATTTTCTCTGTATCCGTCATACCCCATACCGCCGTTGGCAGATGATTTTCTTAAATCCATAGGATTTTTGCAATATCCGTAAACAAGAGCATCCCTTATACACTGTGCAATAAATACAGAACCTGCATAAGAAGTACCGAACTCACCCATTACAATTTTTTCTATGTAAGCCCTTTCTTTATCGGAAAGTTTATATGTTCTTCCCTGATAACTGCTGTCAATTTTATTTGACGGTAATTTAATTAAAAATGAATTAGCTGCACTTGCTCCGCTGCTTGTACCTCCGCTTGACGCATTCATAAGAATATTTTGCAAAGCGGTTACATCATTAATATCAATTTTGCCGTCACCGTTAATATCCGCACGCTTTTCGTATACATCTGTCCAATTACTTCTGTTCCCCGAAATTCTTAACTGCAAAGCGGTTACATCAGATACTGATACCTTTCCGTCGCCGTTCAAATCATAATTACTTTCTGCCGCAAAAGCGGTAACAGTAAGAAGGCTCATAAACAAAGTTACAGCAAGAACGCAAGAAACAAATTTACTTATTTTTTTATTCATATTTTCTCCTTCACAATACCTTTTATTCTGTTATTTACTGATGTTTTTCAACATCACAACATTTTTATTATAACACATAAAAATACAAATTGCAAATTTATTGCTTCTGAAATGTATTTTTTCAAAAAAAGTGTTGACATTTGTAAATTACGGTGGTATAATAACACTCGTTGATTGAGAGGAAACAATCTCAATACAAAAACTTAATATTAGCGAGTGTGCTGGAATAGGCAGACAGGCACGTTTGAGGGGCGTGTGTTTCACGACGTACGGGTTCAAGTCCCGTCACTCGCACCAAATAAGGTTGATAGTTTTGATACGAGAGTATCTGAAACTATCAACCTTATTCTTTTTGCAAAAATGCTTGCGGCACAAGGCTTTTCGGCAAAGCGACACTTTGGAATAGTTTCATTGTGGGCTTTATGCAGCTGCTTTTCCCCTCCCTAACCGCCCTTTCTGTGTCAAAGACATAGCCACGCTGAAACTTTTCTTTGAGGAATAGTTTCAGCGTGGCTATAAAAGTTTCATTGTGATAGGAATAGTTTCAGCGTGATTATCCCTCGATGCGAACAACTGGCACCGCAATTTTATCGGCATAATCAATGGTATTCTTTGTACCACTCTTTTCGCCATTGAAGACAGCAATCACTCTGGCAGCATGGTTGACCATCCACTCATTTCGAATTTGGAAACAGGAACGGCTATATCTCGGACAAATATATTTTACGAAATCGGCAGACCCTAATATATCAGTATACTGCCTTTGCCAATCATTGCTCCATCCTCGCTCAAACCCATCATAAGGGCAGGCGCATAGTAGCTTTACATTCATCCCTTCACTATGAAGCTTCAGGACAATCTGAGCCGCCCAAATATCCACCCCTCGTGCCATGCCAGTAATAAAGACGTTCAGTCCGTCAGCGATTGCCTGACGGATTTCTTTTTCCAAGTCCGTTTTTATATCTTTTTCGCATCGTGACAATTTTTCAGGCCTATGCCCGGTGAAGCAAACCCGGTGCTTTCGCTTTTCTGTTTCGGTCATGCGTACCCCTCCGCAGTATGATCTATCCAACACTACATCATACCACATACCTATTCTCGCTTCAACTCGTATGTATTTTACGGTTCACTTTGGAAGTAAAATAGTTATGAGAAAGGTGGTGATGCTATGGATACGCACGCTCGTCTCCAGCAGTTATTGCGGGAACGCGGTTGGACGGAGTACAAACTATCAAAAGAGTGCGGTTTGGCACAGTCTACCATCGGTAACATATTCAGAAGAAATACTGTTCCCTCCATTGCGACCCTTGAGACGATATGTAAAGGATTCGGCATCACTATGTCGCAGTTCTTTGCCGATACAGACATGGTGGAACTTTCTCCTGATATGAAGGAACTGTTCGATTGTTGGATATGCTTGACGCCAAGTCAAAAAGAAGCGGCCATTCATATGCTCAAAGCTATGAGCCATGATAACGAATGATAGGAAGCCTTCGGGCTTCTTATTTTTTTGCCAAAGTACATCTTAGCTGAGATGTATTTATTTCTCAAAAATAACGCATTTGTCGTATAATATAGGTGCGCCGGCTCCGTGCTGCCGTAAACTGCGGATTTCTTGCCGTGGTTACAATTATGCAGCAGGAGGAGGTGAATCCCCATGAAAATAACCAAGAAAAAACCACTTCGACCACGCGGTCGAAGCGATGAAAAAAGGCAATCCACCAAAGATGCGATTCGTGAGGTGTATGCGAATGGCCCTCAAAAAGAAGTCCAGATAATTCCCGCAAAAAAGGACATGATTGCAGATGTGGAAAAGAAAAAACTCCGCGTTTGTGCATACTGCAGAGTCAGCACCGAAGAGGATAACCAGGCCAGCAGCTATGAATTACAGGTGCAAAACTACACTAAAATGATTCATGAAAACCCCGAATGGGAATTTGCAGGCATATTTGCTGACGAGGGCATCTCCGGCACCTCTGTCCTGCACCGCGAACATTTTCTTGAAATGATAGAGAAATGCAAAGCGGGTGAAATCGATCTGATTATCACAAAGCAGGTCAGCCGTTTTGCACGAAATGTGTTGGACAGCCTTAATTACATCTTTATGCTTCGCAAACTCAATCCACCTGTGGGTGTGTACTTTGAAACAGAAAAGCTCAACACTCTGGATCGTAGCAGCGATATGGTCATCACCGTATTAAGTCTCGTTGCTCAGAGTGAATCAGAGCAGAAGTCCAATAGCCTGAAATGGTCTTTTAAGCGCCGCAGAGCCCAAGGTATGGGTATATATCCGAACTGGTCTCTGCTTGGCTACAAAGGGCGTGATTGGGAGATTGATGAGGACGAGGCAGATGTGGTACGCACGATATACAGTCTCTATCTGGAAGGATACTCATCCACTCAGATTGCGGAACTGCTGACGAAAAGCGGCATTCTGACCGTAAAAGGTCTATCGACATGGAGTTCCGGCAGCGTCCTTGGCATTCTACGCAATGAAAAATACTGTGGCGATGCCTTGTGTCAAAAAACAGTGACGATAGACTTCTTTACTCACAAGAGTGTAAAAAACAACGGACTGGAAACGCAGTATTTCATTGAGGGACACCATGCCCCTATTATTGAACGAAGCGACTGGCTGTTGGCACAGCAAATCCGTAAAGAACGACGATATAGAAAACGAAAGACCAAGCGGTGTAAACCACGTTATGTGGTAAAAGGCCATTTGGCCGGATTTTTCATTGCAGACCCCACCTGGGAACAAGAAGATGTAGCCAGCATTATGGAAAAGCTGGCTACGACAACTGAAACCGCCCCTTCAACTGTGTTGGAGGACGAAAACTTTGTAATTGAAAAGGAGTAACTTACCATGTCTATTTTAGAGAAATTCACCGTCATTGACCTCATTAGAACCCGTTCCGCATCTGTTGCTACTGTGACCGGCAACATTCTGAAGTTCAACAATCAGACCGCCGCTGAATTGCACTATGCTCCGTACATTCAGGTTCTGATCAACACGAAGGACAAGCAGTTTGCTATCCGTGCCTGTGATAAGGATGCGCCCAACGCTCTGCCTTTCTCCAAGCCAGAGGGAGAGCAGAAGTACCAGATTAAAATCAGCAGCGCAGCTATTACGGACCTTATCCGTAAAACCGCTAATTGGTCTGTTGAAGAGAACTGGAATATTCCGGGCATCTATTTTGCGGATGAGTCTGCACTGATCTACGATGTTAATGCGGCCTACAAGCCTTCGCCCAAGGGTGGCTGGACGGTAAAGCATCAGAAAGAAGCGGCTGCCGCGGCGGCTCTTGCGAGGGCCGCTGTATCGGATAATACAGAGGAGACTGATAGCTAAATAAAAATGCCGGGCTGACACCTGTTAAATGTCAGTCCGGCATTTGTGCCTTTGCTCTATGTCAGCAAAAATGAATAAGAGCAGTCATTCTGTTCCCGTCATCACCGGCAGACTTTTTGCTACCAGCATATCATTACATTCGTGGATTGATCCCATATAGAGATGGTTGAGGAAAAAATTATACATTAAATGTGCTTCGTTCTGTGCAAGACGTAGGTTGTAGCCAGATCTGCTGATGAGCGCATTACTTAATTCTGGTGGTAAATTCATCCCAATGCAAATAGCCACTAAGCTGTCGATGTTCTTTGGATATGATGGATCATTGCGCATACGCTGAACCATTTTGGGCGATATTAAAGCCTTTTCCGCCAAGGTCTCTACGGAAATATCAGCCCATTCCATGAGATAAATAAGGGCATCCCCAAATGTTGCAGGCAAAGCCTGCAATACTCGTTGCATCTCGTTTTCATGCGCAAGAATTGCATCAGCCTTATCCATAACATTTTCGCTGACATCTTTTGCAAAAGTGGTCTGAAAGATAATACCGGAATTTACATCCCTAAAGAGAACGCACTCTTTATAAAATTCCTCGCCATATTTATTGGTTGCCTTTACTTTTAGCTTAAAAACAAGGCAACACTCGTCAACGTGCAATCGGCCGTAATCAGTCATCTGCACGACGTTATTTTCATCTCGGGTGACATACTTAGGGTCATTCAAGCACATATGTGAATCCACATATATGTAGGAACCTTTTTGGGACTGGTCGGCAAGACGCATATCGCTGAAAGCGATAATCTGCGCATCATCTGCACTTATGCAGTATGTCTGATCTTTTTGTAAACTACCCTTTTTGAAAGCGTGGGGTCTCACATAATGCCCATCAATAAAGGTAAAAGCACCGATGGCTTCCTCATAACCCGCATCCACCATGCGCATTTTCGCAGCATGACGAGAGACAACAAAAAATGCAGCAAGAGCATCGATGACTGCTTCCATTACATCCACGATATGAGCAGCTTTCATTTCTCGTTGATACTTACGAATAAATTCAGCCGCTTTCGTCTTAAACGCCCCTATCGGCATCTGTATGCGAGGGGCTAAGGTGTTTGCCTGCCATTCCATCCAGTCGGCAGCAGTTCTGTCGGAAGAACCTTTCGACCCACCAATAACCAAACATTTTATTTGTGTGGCATCGCGGTTATACAACCGCTCCAGTTCAAAGGCTTTTCTATGCTGATCCCAATGGACGCATTCATGCACAATAGTGTTGTTAACAGACCCCAGATTTCTCAAAAGAAACGCCTTGGGATCAACAACTATAGTCTTTGCCGGAAAGTGAACTGTTTCCATCTTCCCAGTGCCGGAATTAAATACTTCGGTATCACAATCGTGAAAGAAAATCTGTCCAAATACAGAAAAATCCTCTGTCAGTTCTTGCGTAACAACCGAAAGACCGAGCCTGTCGGCAAGGACCGTGGGGTCAACCGGCATAGGGGTTCGTAATGCTTCTGGGTAATGCTTTCTCAAAAATTCCGCAGCTATCTTATCAAGGTCGATTTTATAGCTGATCGGAACCAAAGAATCTGACAAAGGCTTGCTCTGTTTACTTTTTTGATTGTACTGGTCGACCTGGTGAATACAGAGGTCATCCAAATTTCTGGATAGATCAGCTGTGCAGGAGAGAATGAGCCATGGAAAACAGGTATCCTCAATAATATCACGATGTCGATGGTGCTCCTTGACGTAAATTTCCGCTTCAACAAGGACATCAAATGCGATTCCCATACCATCTCGGTCATCGATTCCAACAGATTTGATTGTAAAATCTGAGAGTTCTGCGTAATCAGCGTTACTGACCGTACGTGAACGCAGTTCGATATTATGACGGTTCTGTATGATATACGATTTTATGGCATTGAAGAATTGATCATAAAATCTACTGCCGATGTATTCCTTAAACGAACGGTCAGCCACAGGAATTCCCCCTTCTATAGATTTGTTAACGGTAGCATTCCTAAATTTTTTAAGAACTCATTACACTCATAGACTGTGTTATTGTATGCAACATCGATAAGGTATTGATATGCACGCTCTTTAGGGTTTTTTCGCAACTGATAACCCGCCGCACCAAGCAAATTGACACTTTGGTGTGGAAACAAGTGCAGAGCAATCCCGATGGCAACAACATTTTCAATTGTCGGTCGGTCACCTTCATCGTTTTTGTATCGACGAATTGTACGATCAGATATGCCTGTCAATTCTGCCAGCCCTTCTTCAGTAACATCTTTCAGTTCCATGAAAAAGGATAACATTCCGCCAAAATTAGGTGGAGGTTCTTGTCCACCGCCGGAAATGATAATCCGAAACATTTCCTCAGAAATCGTATCGATTGATGCGATTTTTTCGGCATGGACTATCCGCTTACCCTTATATTCTTTAGAGGAATGATATAACTCATCAGGTTTTGGTGCCCGATCAACAAATAGATACTCTTCGCACAAACAGAAAGCCGCCAGCCCATTTTTCTTTCCAAAGATTCTTTGAGAACGGAAAAATGCGTGAACATCAACATTCCGTTCCAATAGGATGATTGCTATAGGACGAAGGACAAATATGCCGCCAATATAGATGTACTTTCCGCTATCGATGGCACTCTGAAAATCGGGGTGTCGTTTATAGTACGAAAGAACCAGATCTTTTGGGATGCGCAGAACACGCTTTTCGGTAAAGACATGGTCATCGGTATTATCTTTCTTGTTTGATGGTGAGGGTGAAGCAACAGGCGCCATGGCTTTACCTCCTTTTTACAGATTTAAGGCTTGAATGTCTATTTTTGTGTTTTCAATGTAGTGCTGATACATCAGTTTTGCAGGCAGCAATCGCACTTGAATATCCTTAAGTCCCAAACTGCCCAACATAGCCAGAGAAACAGTACCAAGCGATATAATGTTTTCCGAAGCCGTGGGCATAAGGAAACAATTATGCACAGTTCTGATTTGGTGCGCTTCCACAAACGGCTGATATGCCAGCTGGTACAAATACTGCTTGGTGATGGATTCGATACCTGGCTGACCACGCAACTTTTTGTTTTGCTCCAGTTGAATATTATAGTATTTGGCATCAAAGATGATAAACTGATAGTCCCCATCGGCATTAACGATGGAAATGAGGTCTGGGATGAGCGTATCCTCGGCCAGCTTCACAAATGGCTCACCGTTCGGCGCAGTCCCGGACCACTGAGGTTTATCAATCAAGTCAATGAGTTTCTTATGCCGCATATCGCGGTATTGCTCGGTCAACGGTACAGGCAGTCGCAGTCCACCGATAGGTTTCTGCAACTGGTTATCCATTACCTCTGCACAGACTTTTTCCCATACCAGGTTAAAACTATTTGTTCCGAACATACTGAAGCAATCCAAATCGTCCAGTGTGCTGCTGTTTGCTATGTAGGCATACAGCGTTTTCAGCAAAAGCTGTTTGCGGGTATTGAACTGAACATTGAGTTCCTTGATAATGCGATCCAGAACATATTCCTTATCACCGAAATCCTCGATTTGCTCGTCAGAAATGTCAACGCCCATAATATCAAACAAATCCAACAGGTCGGCATCTCTTAATTCCTCTGTGCAGCGAGTGAGGATACATTCATGCAGACGCTTGAAAAAATCAAAATCGTCATTCACACGCTTCATAGTAAACAATTCTGGGTAATACGGCCGGTTGTTGCTTAAGAGGGTAAAAGTTTCGTTAATGGTTTTATCCCACAGGATATCACCCGACCCGTTGGATTCGATGATATCCTGTGTGTTGGTGTAGGCACCATACTCGAAATAATCCTGGAGGAGGAACAGCATTACAGACAGCATATTAAATGCACTGCTGTCACTCGTATCGTTGTACATACGAATAATCTGCTCCTTGGAATTATACTTTTCCAGAACCTTTAGTACTTGTTTCAGTTCGGATTTCGGAGCCGTGGCATCAAGCAGATATTTCGGGTAGCATTTCAATACGCGACCTTCAATGGTAATAACACCCACAAAAGTGAACACATACAAATATTCATTTTCGCCGACCGCGACATCAGCAATTTCAATGTCATCATCTATGAGGTCGGTAAGATCTTTCTGGGTATCATTTGCTTTTACAGCCTTCAGAACACCATACTCTTTCAGACGCTTCAGAATGCGGACAGTCTTTTCTTCGGAGCAGTGAAACTCTTTAACCAGGTCTTCCTGGGTATAGCGTTTTTGTTCGCGTAAAAATACTGAAATCATTCTCCATCATCCTCTGGAACGCTATCAATAAACTGACTGCTGATGTTATCGCAGAAAATGTACACACCTTTGGCATCAAATTCGCTACATATCTTAGAATACAAGTTTTTGTTTTTATCTTCGCATCCTGCAAACAATGTTAGGCGTTTCTGCTTTGCAGCATCATCGAACAGGTACATAATAACCTTGTTCTTAAAGATACGTGCGAAAACAGCAGGGTCAATCATTTCGCCTTCAGGCATATTCTTCTTGGAAATGAAATACGGCCCCATCAGTTTGTCCTCATTCACTTTATAAGAGAGAAGTTCATTGTTGATAGCTTTGCGGAGCGCATTCCATTCCACACAGCGGCGATAATCGTCTCGACCGAGGATGACCTTTTTGCCAACGATTCCGGCTTCGCTGTCATCGATACCCAAATAGGTGAAGTCCCATCTGCGCTTAAAAGCGGTATCCATTGGGAATACACCTTGGTCAGCACTGTTCATGGTAGCCCAAATGAACATATTGTCTGGGATACGGATTTCAGCATAATCGTCGGGAGTGCCGCCGAGTTCTCCTGCCAGATACTTTTTAATGTCTTCTGATGCCTGGATCGGATATTCGCTGACCTCATCATCACCACGGTCAAGCAACTGGAATACATCACCGAACACTGCTGCTACATTGGCGCGGTTGATTTCCTCAATTATGAGGAGGAAAGGTTTGGAATAATCAGTTCTGCTGTTTTGGAGTGCTTTCACATAGGTACGCATGAATGGGCCTGGCACATAGGAATAAGTGATTGCATCCTTGCCATCGCTATCCTTACACGGCACAGGCTTATATGTGCCGACAAAATTAGCGTAGGAGTAATCCGGGTGGAAGGTCACGCGCTCATATTCACCGCCATCAGCAAGTAAAACATCCTTTTCATGATTCAGAGTGAAACTTTTACCAGTACCAGGAGCGCCGAAGAGGATACGGTTACGAGGGAAAGTACTCTGATAACCCGTACTGTAACAAGCATTTGGAATTTGCTCTGCCCGTTCAATCAAGAAACGCTTATAGAGATCCAGACCAGCAGACAATGAACCGTTACCACGATTACGATTAAATTGTTCAAAACCATCATCTGCTGTAATGGCAGATACCGTTCTTTCAAAGGTTCCAAGGTCATCAATTTCAAAGACGGACGCGAAGGGCCTGATAGCATCTGCAAAAGTCAAGCCAACAGCCTTTAAAGCACTGGTGTACTGATTCTGAGTGTTTTCAGAGTAGTGTTCACCATTGTCCTTTTCCAATTCTGCAAACCAAACCCTAAAAGCTGTCTCATTATCAACCGAACTGTCAGGCAGAGGTGTGGTGTGATTTGACAGTTCAGTTACAAGCGATCCGTGAAGCCATTCAGCGTTACGAATGTAAAAATACATGAACTCTTTGCGGAAAGCGCAGGCATACTCACCAGAACCCTTGTCCTGTTGTACGAACCCCTCTTTCATAGCCTGTGCAATAGTAGTAATCTTAATTTGTTTTGAGATAGGGGTTTCTGCTCCAGCAGAAGACTGCTTCAGCTTCCATGCGCAAAACACAGTCTGACCGTCACGCCTATATATTCCTAACTGAACTGCAGATTCTCCTGCCTGTAATTTCGAATATGCATAATTTATATATTTACTTTTTTGCTGCGTTCTTTGTTCATCGTTCAAGTTGGCCCGTCCGCCAGGAGTTGTACCTTTAGCACAAATAGTAATCCGCTCCAAAGTGGCATCGTCAAAAGTAATTGTGTAAACCTCTGGAAGCTGATCACTAACCGGTTCGCAGTGAACAGAGTGGCCAAACTGTTGAAAAGCAGATTGTAATTCTGCCAACACTTGCTCGTTTGAAAGTGAGTCATCCGTTCGGTTGTAATCTGCAGACACAATATCCCCATTGCCAAGTGCCCATTTATATTCCGGCATAGTATCCCTCCTTATTCAAAAACTTTTATATGCTTCGCATTCAAAGACTCTCGATTAAAAATATCCAGTATTTTTGTGGGTTCCTCGATGATTGCGTCAATATCAGAACCTTCGACAATAATTATACAAAGGTTCATTGTTTTCATGATTTGGGTAGCATATTCTCGGGCTTTTTCTGAAACAACGCCGGTTGTCATGATGACAATGGCGTTTGTCTTCAAGACATGAGATAACCCAACCTCTTTTGCGATCTGATCAAGCGAAACTTTGTGCGTGTTTTTGCACTGCACTTGCCATCTTGTATAGAGTAACCGACTGGAATCAAAGAGAACATCCACTTCTGCACCAGCTGTTTCATTACCCTTAAGGCGTGTTTGAATAAAATCCAATCCAATGATTCGCATGATTCTAATTGCAAAAGCCTCAAGAGCCAAACCTTTCAAATAGGTGTCCGCCGAATCAATATCCGCGCGTAATGCTTCCAACGGTTTCTGAAGATATTCTATAACATCTCTGTCGATTATACCCTCCAATTGTTGTAACAGCGGTAATACCATATCTCTCTTTGTCAATTCCGTGAGTTTCACCAGAGGGGAGCGGGCCCCGCGACCTTCTGTAGCACGTTGAATCTCAATAAGTCCCTCTTCTGTCAAAGGACGAATTACCGTCTGAGAGAAATTGCTCTCCGTAAAGGTTATCCCGTAGGTCGCCATTGCCAATTGACGAATATCTGCTGCTTTTTGGTAGTTTTCTGAGGTCGTATTACAAAGCGCACGGAGAAAATAATACGGTTCGGGCCGCAGGGTTCTGAGTAATCTGAATTCACTTTCTGACAACTCGGTTAATTCACTCAGTTTATGCTCGTCAATCCTCCATCCGCAGAGAACGCCTGCTTTGTTTAGCCACAATTTCATAACAGGGACATTATTAGAAGTCCTGCTGAGACCGAAACCACGAGAGTTCAGTGCCTCAACGACAGTTTCCTTGGAAATCCGTTCTCCATTGCGATGCATACCGCGTAGAACATCGATGAGAATCATACCATTAAGGTTTTTAAGTATGTGTTTTGCCAGAACCTCACACTGTTCGTTATTATCAGCAATACCGTGAAGTGTACTGCCAAACTCAGTGATGTGGACACCTCCGCCATTTTCAAGAATTCCATACGAAACTAAAGAGTTTTTGCAGTTTCCTGCCATATTCCGTTGTTGTTCCGTGGCATTTGTACTGAAAAAAGCGCCCGCAATAGCCGTAATCAGTGGTGCTGTATCATCGCCTTCATTATCAATGATGAGTTGGAGTAATTTCGGTAGTTCTATTTGGTTTGGAGAAAACTGCGTGCCAAAAGGTAGTGTGTTTGGCATATTTAACCCTCCTTAAAATACTGATCCTTTATAGCCTGCGCGATCTGTGCGACCAATATTGGGGGAACAGCGTTGCCAATCTGACGCCACTGATCCTTAAAATCACCACAGAATTCGTACTCATCGTCAAAAGTCTGAATTCGTTTAATTTCATTAATGCGCAGAAATCGATTTTTCCAATGAAACGGTCCCATATTGTTAGAGAAACTCGCCTGGATGGTCCAAGAAGGTTTTTCAGGAGAAAGTTTCAGCAAAAAGGACCAATAGCGAGATCTCCACTTAAAAATGGGGTCTGGATAGCCACGTTCCGCTGTGAAATACAGATAATTATCACCTGGAGGCACCAGTTTGAGCAAGTCTTTGTGTTTGGAACCAGCCTGCATATCCTTATCTTCGGGAAGATCATAATCCAGGTCTCCGATAGCATCACCGCAGGTAACCCACGGCTTCTTTCCTAATGCAGCATCGCCACCCGTTTTTTCGGGATTATAATGCGTCTCTTCAGGAAATACAAAGGGTTTGCCGATATCGCGTCTTACACCGATACAAATAAATCGTTCTCTAATTTGAGGAACGCCATAATTTGCTGTGTTGATAACTTTGAAGCTAATATCATAGCCAAGAGTATCCGCTCGCTCTTTCAGCAAATCGAAGGCTGCCTTGTGAGGCTTGTAGACAAATCCAAAAACATTTTCAAAGAAAAACACTTTTGGCCTAATTTCATCCAAAGCACGGAAATACTCATACAGGGTGAAAGAGTTTTCATCCTCAAGTGCCCGTTTCTTATCTGTGCGGTAAAAACGCGATTTGGAATATGCAGGGCATGGTGGTCCACCAGCCAATACATCAATATCACCGACAGTAAGGTCGATAGATGCCAATTCCTTGGCGTAGTCGACTTGGCGTATATCTGCGCATCTAACTAAACGACCAACCTTGTTCTTTTCCAGTGTGTCACAAGCCGGCTGCCAAAAATCTGTGGAAAAGCATATATCATAGCCCGCCTTTTTGAATCCGCAATCTATTCCGCCGCCACCGGAGAAAATGCTTAGAACTTTTATGCTCATTTCTGTAAACTCTCTTTCACAAACTCAATCATCGCTTTACCCATAAGTGCAGGAACAGCATTACCAATCTGCTTCTGTACAGATCTTCTGCTTCCATAAAACTTATATCCTTTTGGAAATGTCTGAATAGCTGCAATTTCTGGCACTCTGAGCCTTCGGTTATCCCAATGAAAAGGTCCAACCCACGGACCAGGCTGCGCAGTGATTGTCCAAGAAGGCATATCTGGTGACAGCTTTAAAAGAAAACTCCAAAAACGTTTATCCGCAACAAACTTGGGATTCTTATAGCCATACCAAGCCGTAAGTGCTTTGTAGTTCATGCCAGGAGGTACTTCACAGAGGTCACTATAATAGGTTCCGCCTTTGGTTTCTTCCTCGGGTTCGTAGTATTCTGGGCCATCATACCCTGCAATGACCTTACCAACATTTACATATGGCAATAAACCGGTTCGTTCGCACTCTTCAGGTGCGCAGTGTGTTTTATGCGGCGCATCACTTTGAAATTCGCCCAAGGTGCCAATGATAAAAAGGCGTTTTCTCTTTTGAGATACACCATAGTCCAGAGCATTGGCACGGACAATTTTATATTTATACCCTTGCTCTGTAATAATCTCGATAAAACGATCAACAATGATGCGATTCGTCGGATGGAGCAGACTTTCAACATTTTCAAAAACAAACCCGTCGGGATGGAGGTCGCAAACCACACGCAGGTATTCGTCTACTAAAGTGGCACGCGGATCATTTATTCCCCTCCGCGTATTGTTTCCGACCCAATACCCAGCCTTTGAAAATGGTTGGCACGGTGCTCCACCAATAACAATAAACTTATCATAATCTCTTTTTTTCAAGGCATCAGAGAAAACGCTGCTTTTTATCTGATGCAAATCCCCTTCAATTATTTCAGAGTCTTTAAATAACTCGTTCATTTTGAGGGTTTTTATACAGTCTGAATCGAAATCAGTACTTGAAACAACAGGAACACCAGCTAAAAAGCTGGCTACATCTAACCCACCTGCGCCAGAGAACAGGCTGATGGAGACAATTTTTCTTTCTTCCATATCTATATACACCTTTGCATTATTTTTCAATTTCGGCAATGTCACTTAATTCGCAGTTTAATACGCAACAGATACGAACAAGCACTTCCAAAGAAACATACTCGTTTCTGCTCATCTTCGATAGGGTACTCGATGCTATTTCGGTTTGCTTCCTTAACTCAGTTTTTGTCATGTCTTTATCAATAAGAAGTTTCCAAAGCCGCTTATAGTTAATACCCATGGTACACCTCACCTTTCGTGTAATTCTGCAACTGCAGATTCCTTTATAAATTATAGCACAGATTGTTCGAGAAGTCAATATAATGAATGAGTTTGCGAATATTATGTTGCGACACTCGTGTGATTTTGCGCTTGAAGGAAACGAACTAAGCCACATCCAGAGAAAATAAAAAAATATTTCTTCCAAACGGACACATCCTGTCCGGCAAAAATGAAGCAGTTCCATACTCGCACACGTCTTATGCCCTCTCCAACGAGTCATAGTACTCGTCTGGAGAGGGCTTTTTACATTATTGTCCCCATATTCAGCGGACAAGCCGTGTCCGGGTCAAACAGAGTTCTTTCTTCTATAATTAAGATACAGTCAGCAAAACGCAGTTGACTGTTTCCACCATCAGGCACTGCATCGACCGATCACCGATGGCTCAACGGTATCTGGTGGACAAGTAAATACTGTAGCTGCCTTTTGAGCGGGTTTGCTGCATTCCGAAACGGAGAACTCCGTTAGGACTGCGGTCGGTTTCCTATACCCATTTTGCGGCAGCACCAAGAGTCCTCCGTTTCGAGAAATCGAAAAACGGAGGACTTTTTTATGACAATCAATGACAACAAGTATTACATCTTTATCCAGAACGGGAATCAGAAAATCCCGGTCACTAAAGAGGAGTTTGACTCCTTTTATAAGGAAACGAGCGTATTTCGCCGCCGACAGATGCGCCAGGGACTCTGCTCCTGCCCAAAGCGAAAGTGGTTTTACTGCGATACCGACTGTGAGAATTGCCGTTATCGCTTTGAAAACCCCAAGGCCTGTTCAATGGACGAGCCTATCCCCAGTGCGGATGACGATGATGGCGAGATGACCAAGCACGATGTCATTTCCGACGGCTCACCCTTGTTTGCGGATATTGTGGCCGATGTGGAGCAAATGCAGATCCTGCTTGACCGCATCCGCGAAATCATGCCGGAAGCCATTCGTATGGGAGAACTGCGTCTGCAGGGACAGAGCGATGCCGTCATTGCAAAGGCATTGGGCATCCCGCGCACCACGCTGCTCTCCCGCCTGAAAAAACTGCGGAAAGCGCTTGATGCAGAGGTGTCGGACATCTTCTGAAAATTTTTCTGAAGTTTTTTCAAAAACCTTCGTCAAAACGGAATTGTGCTGACCAAGTGCCAACTGTAAGGGGCATCCCGATATAGCCCCCTTGCAGGAGGTGAAAAAGAATGCACAAGTCCGACAACATCACGGTGATGACTCCGGAGGAAGAGTTGGTTGATCTGCTCTTGGACTTCATCATCGTATCCGCAAACCTGGCGAAGAAAGTCAACCACGCTATTAAACAGAAGCAAATCAAGGAAGGAGGCAACGTCAATGGGCAAACTCAGCGAACTGGATCTGGCAATCAAGGATCTGCGCAGCGCCGCAGCCACTATTAATGATGTGGCAGACACACTGGCAGAGATGTTCAGCGCCGCTCCGGCTGACGAAGCCCATGACGCTGCCACCCCTGCCGAACCCGTACTGACCCTGGAACAGGTCAGAGCCGTGCTTGCGGACAAGTCCCGACAGGGACATACCGCAGAAATTCGCGCTCTGCTTCAAAAGTATGGTGCAGCCAAGCTGTCCGGCGTAGCCCCCTCAAACTACAGGGCGCTCCTTGCCGATGCGGAGGTGTTGACAGATGCCACCTAAAGGACACGCCGTTTTGTCGGCATCGTCATCAGAACGATGGCTTAACTGTCCACCTTCCGCAAGGCTTTGCGAAGCCTATGAGGATAAAGGCAGCGATTATGCCGCCGAAGGTACGGATTGTCACGCCTTATGCGAGATGCGGCTAAAACAGGCTCTCGGCATTCCGACAGAAGACATCATCGAAAATCTTACCTGGTACAACTCAGAAATGGAGGACTGCGCCGAAGCCTATGCCGCCTATGTGGTAGAACTTCTGGAATCGGCAAAGCGGACTTGTTCCGACCCTGTGGTCTGCATTGAACAGAAAGTAGATTTCTCCCGATGGGTGCAGGACGGATTCGGAACAGCAGACTGCATTGTGATTGCCGACGGTGTCATGAACATCGTGGATTACAAGCATGGAAAAGGCGTTGAGGTCAGCGCTGTGGGAAATCCCCAGATGCGACTCTATGCCTTGGGTGCCTTAGAAATTTTCGATGGCATCTATGACATTGAATCCGTCCGCATGACGATTTTCCAACCCCGCAAAGGCAATATCAGCACAGACTTCATTGAAAAGGACGCTCTGCTTGAATGGGCAGATGGTGAGTTATCCGAAAAGGCAAAGCTGGCCTATGAGGGTCAAGGCGAGTTCCACTGCGGCGAGTGGTGCCGGTTTTGCAAGGCCAAAGCCGAATGTAGAGAACGTGCCGAAGCAAACCTGGCACTTGCTCGTTACGACTTTGAGACGCCTGCGCTCCTCGCCGACGAGGAGATTGCCGACATTCTCGGAAAGGTCGATGCCCTCACCGCCTGGGCGTCCGATGTGAAAGAATACGCCCTTCAGCAGGCAGTCAGCGGAAAGGACTGGCCGGGCTGGAAGCTGATCGAAGGTCGTTCCAATCGCAAGTACACCAGTGATACCGCCGTTGCTGTCGCTGTTGAAAGCATAGGACTCGACCCGTATGAGCGTAAAGTTCTCGGTATCACAGCTATGCAGAAACTGCTCGGCAAGAGCCGCTTTGAGGAACTTCTCTCGCCCTACATTGAAAAGCCGCAGGGCAAACCCGCGCTCGTGCCGGAGAGCGACAAGCGTCCGGCAATAAACACCGCAAAAAATGATTTTATGGAGGAATTTTAATATGTCTGCCAACAACACAACCAGAGTCAACAATCCTATGAAGGTCATCACCGGACCCGACACTCGTTGGTCCTACGCCAACGTCTGGGAGCCTAAGTCCATCAACGGCGGCGCAGCAAAGTACAGCGTCAGTCTCATCATCCCCAAGTCCGATACCAAGACGGTCGCAAAGATCAAGGCGGCTATTGAAGCTGCCTACCAGGAGGGACAGGCAAAGCTCAAGGGCAACGGTCGTTCCGTTCCTCCCCTCGCTGCCATTAAGAACCCCCTGAGGGACGGCGATATGGAACGTCCCGATGACCCTGCCTATGCCAACGCATACTTTGTCAACGCCAATTCTGCCACTGCTCCCGGCATCGTGGATGCTGACCGCAATCCCGTGCTGACCCGCTCCGAGGTCTACTCCGGTGTGTATGGCCGCGCCAGCATTAACTTCTACGCCTTCAATTCCAACGGTAACAAGGGCATCGCCTGCGGTCTGAACAACCTTCAGCTGATCCGTGCCGGTGAGCCGCTGGGCGGTAAAGCAAGTGCAGAGTCCGACTTTGCGACCGATGACGATGATGATTTTCTGGCTTAAGGAGGTAAGCGAACATGGAACTGACTACGATTCTTTGTATTCTGCTTCTCAGCCTGTATCTCCTGTTGGCGGTCTTTTGGATCGTCCGCTCGGTCATTGACACCATTGAAGACCACAAGCGCAGCAAAAGGAACGATGCCTGGGAAGCCCAAAAGCAGCAGCTTGAAAAAGAGCGTGCCCTTCGTGAGGTGGAATATCACGAAGCCCGCATGAAAAATCTGCACGAGTAAAACACAGTACCCCATGGGCGGTGGAGCAATCTGCCGCCCTATTGGGGAAATGAAAGGGTGAAAAATAATGAACGCTTTTGAAAAATACATGGAAAATGAGCATATGGGTAGGGACAATGCAATTAAAAGCAAGGCCCTCGAAGGCATATTCCGCTGTAAAGGAATAGAGATTCGCCACATGGTAAACGAACTCAGATGTCTTGGCGTGCCCATCTGCTCTTGCAGTCAAGGATACTTCTATTCGACAAATCCACCGGATATTCGGGAAACCCTTAACCATCTTGCGGGGCGGGCCAGTAAGATCAAAGCCGCCCATGACGGGATGGAAAATGCTTTGTCTCAGGAGACAGGAACGCTATGAAAACTCTCTCAATTGATATCGAAACCTACAGCGACCAGCCCCTTACCAAAACGGGCGTATATCGCTATGTGGAGTCTCCCGTTTTTGAAATATTGCTGTTTTCCTACAGCGTGGATGGCAGACCGGTGCAGCTTGTTGACCTTGCCTGCGGCGAGACAATCCCATCAGACATCATCGCCGCATTGACAGACGAAACCGTTACCAAATGGGCATTCAACGCAAATTTTGAACGCATCTGCCTGTCACGCTATCTGGGGATGCCCACCGGAAAGTATCTCTCCCCGGCATCATGGCACTGCTCTATGGTTTGGGCTGCCACAATGGGACTTCCGCTCTCACTTGAGGGTGTCGGTTCCGTACTTGGACTTGAAAAGCAGAAGCTGACCGAAGGCAAGGAACTCATCAAATACTTCTGCCAGCCATGCGCTCCTACGAAAACCAACGGACAGCGTACTCGCAACTTACCGGCTCATGCCCCAGGCAAGTGGATTGCTTTCAAAAAATACAACATCCGAGATGTTGAAACGGAGATGTCCATTCAAGCGCGGCTTACCAAATACCCCGTGCCGGACAGTGTGTGGAACGAGTACCGCATTGACCAGGGAATCAACGACCGTGGTGTTGCGCTGGATATGGAACTGGTGCGGCAGGCAATTCAAATGGACGGGCGCTCCCGCTCCGAACTGACCAAGACAATGAAGGATCTGACCTCTTTGGAAAATCCAAATTCTGTGCAGCAGATGAAGCAATGGCTGTCCGTCAACGGCGTAGAAACAGATACACTCGGTAAAAAAGCTGTAGCTGAAATGCTGAAAACAGTTCCCCAAGAATTGCAGACGGTTCTGACCCTGCGTCAGCAGCTTGCTAAGTCTTCCGTGAAGAAATACCAAGCGATGCAGACTGCTGTATGCTCAGATGGTCGTGCCAGGGGTATGTTCCAGTTCTACGGTGCCAACCGCACGGGTCGGTGGGCTGGCCGGATCATTCAGATGCAAAATCTCCCGCAGAACCATTTGGATGACCTTGCCGAAGCAAGAAGCCTTGTCCGCTGCGGTGACTTTGACGCTTTGAAAATACTCTATGAGGATGTGCCGGATACCCTTTCTCAGCTTATCCGCACCGCTTTTGTTGCGCCAGAAGGCAGGAAACTTATCGTAGCAGACTTTTCGGCGATTGAAGCCCGCGTCATTGCCTGGTTTGCGGGTGAAACTTGGCGGCAGAAGGTTTTTGCGGAGGGTAAGGACATCTACTGCGCTTCGGCATCCCAGATGTTCGGTGTTCCTGTCGAAAAGCACGGCATTAACGGACATCTCCGGCAGAAAGGAAAAATCGCGGAACTGGCTCTCGGCTATGGCGGCTCGGTTGGTGCCTTAAAAGCAATGGGCGCTATTGAGATGGGGCTTTCCGAAGAAGAACTGCCGCCCTTGGTGGATGCCTGGCGGCAGGCCAATCCCAATATTACAAAGCTGTGGTGGGATGTTGACTACGCCGTCATGGAAGCCGTCCGTTTCAAACGCACAAACGAAACCCACGGCATCACATTCTCCTGCAAAAGCGGGATGCTGTTCATTGCACTTCCGTCCGGCAGGCAGCTTGCCTATGTAAAACCCAAAATCGGCATCAACAAGTTCGGCGGGGACTGCATCACCTACGAAGGTGTCGGCGGTACGAAGAAATGGGAACGGCTCGACAGCTATGGTCCCAAGTTCGTAGAGAATATCGTCCAGGCAACCGCCCGTGACATTCTCTGCTATGCCATGAACACGCTCGGCTGCTGTTCTATTGTGATGCACATCCATGATGAAGTGGTCATTGAAGCTGACCCCCAGATGTCCTTGCAGGCAGTCTGCGACCAAATGGGCAGGACTCCACCTTGGGCAAAGGGTTTACAGCTTCGCGCCGATGGCTATGAAACGGATTTCTATAAGAAAGATTAACGAGGTGAAACCCCATGAGTATCAACAAATTCAACAGCGAGGGCTATTATGATCCCACCGCTTATAAGGCTATGTCAGCCGTAGAAAAAGAAGAAAAGGCGCTCCGTGCCTTCCGTCCCATCGTGTATATCTGCTCACCCTATGCCGGTGATGTGGAGAAAAATGTTGCCGCTGCTCAAAGTTACAGCCGGTTTGCAGTGGATAAAGGATATATTCCCGTTGCGCCGCATCTGCTGTTCCCGCAGTTTCTCAATGACAGCAATCCCAAGGAGCGTCAGCTGGGGCTGTTTTTCGGGAATGCCCTTATGAGTAAATGCTCCGAGGTTTGGGTGTTTGGTGACCGCATTTCGTCCGGCATGGAGGCAGAAATTCGCAGAGCCAAGTGGAAAAACTACCGCTTGCGCTACTTTACCAATACTTGCGAGGAGGTATAAACCGTGTTTACCATTTACAGTTCAGATTACTTAGGCGCGCCCAGCAACTGCTCCTATCCGCATCCGTTCCAGGTCACAGACGCCGCCACGCTTGCGGATGCGGTCAAAAAGGACTATGTCTGCGCTGAGTACATGAATCACTACCGAAACGGCGAGAACTTTCTCGGCTCGGACTGCCTGCCTGTGGACTGCGACAACGACCACTCCGAAAATCCTGACGACTGGGTTACCCCAGCAGACGTGCAGAATGCGTTTCCGGACATTACCTTCGCCGTCCATTACAGCCGCTTCCATATGCGTGAGAAGAACGGCAAACCCGCTCGGCCCAAGTTCCATGTGCTGTTTCCTATCGAATACATGACCGATGCGTCTGCTTACAGCGAAATGAAGAAGCTGGTCAACACCATCTTCCCGTACTTTGATACCAAGGCTCTTGACGCCGCCAGATTCTTCTTTGGGACGACAGACCCGCAGGTTGAAATCATCCCCGGCGAAATGACCCTGAGTGAGTATCTATCTGCAGATGATTTTGATGCAGATATGCCCCAGAGTACACACGGCGGCACACAGGTTATTCACGAAGGCAGCCGTAACGCAACCATGTCCCGCTTTGCCGGACGCGTCATCAAAAAATATGGTGACAACGACACGGCTTTCCAGTGCTTCATGGAGGAAGCGGAAAAATGCACGCCGCCATTGGAACAGCAGGAACTGATGACTATCTGGCACAGTGCGCAGAAGTTCTACGCCAAGGTTCAGCAGCAGGACGGATATGTTCCACCCGAAGTATACAACGATGCTACCTCTTACAAACCGGACGATTTCTCCGATGTGGGACAGGCCGAGGTTTTGGCAAAGTACTTCTCTGGGGAACTTCGTTATTCCCCGGCAACTCACTACATCCGCTATAACGGCCGATATTGGCAGGAAACCGAGCCGGGCGCACAGGCTGTTGCCCACGAATTGACGCGCCGTCAGTTGAAAGAGGCATCTTCGGATATGATGAACGCTCTTGCCGCCCTTAAGACTTGCGGTGCGCAGGAGATTCTGGACAACAACAGTAAAGCCAAAGCCGAAGGAATGATGAACGAGAATCAGGCAGAAGTATATCAGGCATTTCTGGCGGCAAAGGCTTATCAGTCCTATGTCATCCAGCGTCGCGCATCGAAGAATATCACCGCCACGCTGAAGGAGTCCCGCCCCATGCTGGAGATCACGCCGCAGGACTTGGATGCCAATCCGTACCTGCTCTGCACTCCGGATGCAACCTATGACCTGCGTCTCGGCATGGCGGGCGCACGAGAGCATTCCGCAGATGACTTTATCACCAAGACCACTACCGTTTCTCCCAGTGATCGTGGCAAGCAGATCTGGCTTGACTGCCTGGACACTATCTTCTGTGGAGATCGAGAACTCATCGATTATGTACAGATGATCTGCGGTCTTGCCGCAATCGGTAAAGTTGAGGTCGAAGCCCTCATTATCGCATATGGCTGTGGTCGTAACGGCAAATCCACCTTCTGGAATTCCGTGTCTCGTGTGCTTGGGCTGTACAGCGGCAATATCTCTGCCGACACTCTGACCTTCGGATGCCGACGCAATGTAAAGCCGGAAATGGCAGAGGTCAAGGGCAAACGCCTGCTCATTGCCGCCGAGATGCAGGAAGGCGCTCGGCTGAATGACTCCACCGTCAAGCAGCTCTGCTCCACCGATGATATTTTTGCAGAGAAAAAGTACAAAGATCCCTTCAGCTTTTCTCCCAGCCACAGCCTGGTGCTGTACACCAACCACCTGCCAAAGGTCAGCGCATCCGATGACGGTACCTGGCGCCGCCTGATCGTGATTCCGTTTAACGCCAAAATCGAGGGAAAGAGCGATATTAAGAACTACGGCGATTACCTCTATCAGAACGCCGGAGAGAGCATTCTGACCTGGGTCATTGAGGGTGCCAAGAAAGTCATTGATTTGGATTACAAAGTTCCGACTCCTGCCACCGTGCAGAAAGCCATTGATGACTACCGTAACCAGAACGACTGGTTCGGCAATTTCCTCGATGAGCGGTGCGAGGTCGGCAATGGCTATAGGGAGAGTTCCAGCACACTGTACCAAGCATACCGCAACTATTGTGTTGACACCAATGAGTATGTACGCAGTACCGCCGACTTCTATACTGCCCTTGAGGGGGCGGGCTTCGACCGCATTAAGGTCAAAAACAAGCGTTTTATCAAAGGCGTGCGACTGAAAGCAGATGACTCGGACGGTGAGGATTTCCTCAATTAACAGACCTCTGGGTTAACCTCAATTAAGGTCATTTACAAAAAAGTCTCTTAGGGAAAATTTCAAGGAAAAAAGCATAAGAAAAAGTCTTGTAAATGACATTCAACGAGGTTAACCCAGGTCATTAAAACCTTACAGGAGAAAGCATTATGAGAGAAAAAGTAATCGAGCGTAAATTAACGCTGATGGTAAAAAAGCAGGGCGGCATCTGTCCGAAGTTCGTTTCTCCAGGATTTGATGGGATGCCCGACCGAATTGTCCTCCTGCCAGGAAGCCATATGGCTTTTGTGGAGGTAAAGGCTCCCGGTCAAAAGCCACGGGCTTTACAAGTCTCCCGCCACACGCTTTTGCGTAGGCTGGGCTTTCGGGTCTACATTCTGGACAGTGAAGAACAGATCGGAGGTATCCTTGATGAAATACGCACCGCATGAATACCAGACTTTTGCCATCGACTACATTGAGACACATCCCATTGCTACCGTTTTTCTGGACATGGGTCTCGGCAAAACGAGCATCACCCTTACTGCTATCAATGACCTGCTGTTCGACAGCTTTGAGATACACAAGGTGCTGGTTATCGCTCCCCTCAGAGTGGCACGGGACACATGGACAGCTGAAGCAGATAAGTGGGATCACCTTCAGAACCTCATCTGCTCCGTGGCTGTCGGCACGGCAGAGGAACGCAAGGCCGCCCTCATGCGACCGGCAGATATCTATATCATCAACCGCGAGAATGTCCAATGGCTCATTGAAGAAAGCGACATTTCATTCACCTTTGACATGATCGTGATTGACGAGCTGTCCTCTTTCAAGAACCACAACACCAAGCGGTTCAAGGCAATACTGAAGGTCAGACCAAAAGTCAGCCGTATCGTTGGACTGACCGGCACGCCCGCTTCCAATGGGCTGATGGATTTGTGGGCAGAGTTCCGTATTCTGGACATGGGACAGCGTCTGGGACGGTTCATCACCAAATATCGCACCGACTATTTTCAGCCGGACAAGCGGAATGGTCAAATTATCTATTCCTACAAGCCGCTGCCGTATGCGGAGGATGCTATCTACAGGCAGATTTCAGATATTACGATCTCCATGAAATCTACCGACCACCTGCAGATGCCGGAACTGATCAGCAGCGAATACACCGTTCAGCTGTCCGATGAAGAAAATCAGAAATACACCGACCTCAAACAGGAACTGGTGCTGTCTCTGGGTGACGCCGAGATTACCGCTGCAAATGCCGCATCCCTCTCCGGCAAGCTGTCCCAGATGGCGAACGGTGCTATCTACGATGATAACGGCGAAGTCATTCAAATTCACGACCGCAAGCTGGATGCCTTAGAGGACATCATCGAAGCCGCTAACGGCAAGCCGATTCTGGTGGCTTACTGGTTCAAGCACGACCTTAACCGTATCTCGGAACGGTTGAAAAAACTGCATATCCCGTTCTCACGCCTGGACGACTCCGACAGCATCCGCAGATGGAACAACGGAGAAATTCCCGTAGCACTTATCCATCCTGCCTCTGCCGGACACGGTTTGAATCTACAATCCGGTGGCTCTACGCTTGTGTGGTTCGGCCTTACCTGGTCATTGGAACTGTATCAGCAGACGGTAGCCCGTTTATGGCGGCAAGGACAGATCTCCGAGACCGTGGTGGTGCAGCATATTATCACAAAGGGCACCATTGACGAGCGCATCATGAAAGCCCTCTCCCAAAAGGAGCATACGCAGACGGCTCTTATCGACGCCGTAAAAGCGGACTTGAAAATCTGAGACAATCTATGAAAATCCGTGCCAATCCGAGGATCTTAAAACATCGGAGGTACGAATATGAACCCCTATCAGGCATTAGCCAACGCCATTGTAGAACTGGCCGTAAAAGACTACAAAAAAGCACTCAAGCATCATTGCCGCTTCCCGGATAACGAGGACTTCGCAGCCGAGGTGAACGCATTGGAGCGTTTCTTCCGTTCCGGCTGGTACGGAACGCTTACCGACTTGGACGGAGAATATCTTATGACGGGTGTTCGCCGCATGGTGCATAAGGAGGTAGCGGCATGACAGCAAAAGAGTATCTCTCGCAGGCGCACCACCTTGACCAGCGCATTGACGCAAAAATCGCCCAGGTCGCATCACTGAATGAACTTGCCACCAAATGCACCGCCACATTGACAGGTATGCCGAGAAATCCCAATCGCGGCGGCTCCACGATGGCGGATGCCGTGTGCAAAATCATTGACCTGCAGGGAGAAATCAACAGGGACATCGACCGGCTTGTGGATCTGAAGCGTGAGATTGTAGAGGTCATAAAGTCTGTAGACAACACCGAGTACCAGATTCTTTTGGAGAAGCGGTATCTGTGCTTCCACACCTGGGAGCAGATTGCTGTGGATATGCACTACAGCGGGAAATGGATACAGAAACTGCACGACCGCGCCTTGGATGTGGTGGCAGATATTCTGAAAGCAAAAAGTGTACACGATAGTTCCGTAGAGTTCCCATCCTAAATGTAGTATCATTACAATAGCGAAAAAGAATCGAGGACAGCCTCATGGGAGTAATCCCGTGGGGCTTTTCTTATGCCCGAAGGAGGTGAGCAAATGCCCAAGCGACCACTCCGACCCTGCTCTCATCCCGGCTGCCCCAACCTCTGTGAAGGACAGTTTTGTGAACAGCACCGTGTGGAGGAACGCCGCAAGTACGATAAATACGAGCGCAGCGCAGATGTCAACCGAAAATACGGCAGAGCGTGGAAACGCATCCGTGACCGCTATGCGGCAGAGCATCCCCTCTGTGAGATGTGTCTCAAGGAAGGTCGGCTGACTCCGGTACAGGAAGTTCACCACATTCTGCCTGTTTCCAAAGGCGGCACTCACGCAAAGGACAACCTCATGAGTCTGTGTCAGTCCTGCCACACGAAAATCCACCATGACCTCGGCGACCGGTAGGGGGATGAAAATCTCTGGGACCTTTTCGGTCGGGCAACGGCCCGGGGTCACGTGTGCGAAAAAGGCGAAATCAAAAGGGTAATTAAGGGAGGTGAACTCGGATGCCCACAAAATCGAATAACACAGGCGGGCGCGGTGGTGCAAGACCCGGTGCGGGAAGGAAAAAAACCGCAGTCAAGGAGAAAGCCGAAAACGGGAATCCCGGCGGCAGAAAACTTGAAGTGCTGGATATTCCCGAAGTCGAGGGTGTTGCTATGCCGAAGCCCCATGATTTTCTTTCTGCCGAGCAGCGGGACGGCAGCGTCCTGCAGGCACAGGAAATCTACACGGAAACCTGGCAATGGCTCAAAGGTATCGGCTGCGCCGCAAAGGTGTCGCCGCAGCTTTTGGAGCGCTACGCCATGTGTTCCGCCCGTTGGGTGCAGTGCGAGGAAATGACCAACCGCATGGGTTTCCTCTCCAAGCACCCCACCACAGGAAAGCCGATCCCGTCTCCGTTTATCAACATCGGCATCAACTACATGAACCAGGCGGTTCGGCTCTGGAATGAGATTTTCCAGATCGTGAAAGAAAACTGCAGCACGGAATACGGCGAGTCAACGCCGCAGGACGACCTTATGGAACGCCTGCTCCGTGCGAGAAAGGGGTAACACCATGTTTGAAAAAGTAAATCCCTGCCACCCGGATAAGGTGGCAGACAGAATTGCCGGTGCACTCGTTGACCTGGCATACAAGAAAGCAGAAAATCCCCGCATCGCCGTGGAAGTGCTCATCGGTCACGGCGTGTGCTACATCATTGCGGAGGCTTCGGTGAGTATTCCGATAGAGGAAATCACCGCCGCCGTTCACCGCATTGCTGGAAACCTCGCTGTGGACTATGTGGGAGTGCCGCAGGACGGTCACCTTGCCGAAAACCAGGCAGACGGCGTCCGCTGCGGAGATAACGGCATCTTCAAGGGAATGCCCGTGACCGATGAGCAGAAAAAACTGTCGCAAATCGCACGGAGCATTTTCTCCAAACATCCCTTTGACGGCAAATACATTCTGGACGGTGACCGACTCATCCTCTGTCAGAGCAATGCCGAGACACAGCATCTGCGCGAGATTTATCCCGATGCGGAGATCAACCCACTCGGTGACTGGACAGGCGGCACCGATGTGGATACCGGTGCTACCAACCGCAAGCTCGGCTCGGATATGGCCGACTCGGTGACAGGCGGTGGTCTGCACGGCAAGGATCTGTCCAAGGCGGATGTGTCCGTCAACATCTACGCTTTCCTCAAAGCCCAGGAAACCGGCAAGCCCGTAACGCTCTGCTGTGCCATTGGTGATGACACCGTAGACGGCAGACCGTATGAGAAAATCGTGGAGATTGCTCGAAACTACATCCGCTCGGTCGGCGGCTTCGAGCAGTTTGCGGAATGGGGGCTGGTCTGATGAAAACAACGACAGAGATGCAGCTCGTTCCTGTCACAAAACTCGTACCGTATGTAAACAACGCAAGAACACACAGCCCGGAGCAGATCAATAAGCTCCGCTCATCGCTCCGTGAGTTCGGTTTTATCAATCCCGTCATCATCGACCGTGACTATGGCGTGATTGCCGGTCACGGTCGTATTCTTGCCGCCAAGGAGGAAGGCCTCACCGAGGTGCCGTGCGTCTTTGCCGACCACCTCACCGAAGCCCAGAAGAAAGCCTACATCATTGCCGACAACCGCATGGCGATGGATGCCGGATGGGATGAAGAGCTTCTGCGTGTGGAGATCGAGTCTCTGCAGGCGGCGGACTTTGACCCGCTCCTCACCGGGTTTGGCGAAAAGGAGCTGTCAAAGCTGTTTGACGATGGCAAGGACATCCAAGAAGATGATTTCAATGTGGATGCCGAGCTGCAAAAGCCGACCTTCACGAAGTCCGGCGATATCTGGACACTGGGACGGCACCGACTCATCTGCGGTGACAGTACCAAGGAGGAAACCTACGCCGCCCTCATGGACGGCCGGAAAGCAAACCTCGTCATCACCGACCCGCCCTACAATGTGAACTACGAGGGCAGCGCCGGGAAAATCAAAAACGACAACATGGCATCGGAGAAGTTTTTCGACTTCCTCTTCGATGCCTTTTCCAATATGGAGAAGGTCATGGCGGACGATGCTTCCATCTATGTGTTCCACGCCGACACCGAGGGGCTGAATTTCCGCAAGGCGTTTGATGCCGCAGGGTTCTATCTCTCCGGCTGCTGTATCTGGAAAAAGCAGTCCCTCGTGCTGGGTCGCTCCCCATATCAGTGGCAGCACGAGCCGTGCCTTTATGGTTGGAAGAAAAAGGGCAAGCATCAGTTGTACACCGGACGCAAAGAGTCCACCATCTGGGAGTTCGACAAGCCCAAGAAAAACGGCGACCATCCCACCATGAAGCCTGTTCCGCTTCTGGCATACCCCATTCAGAACAGCTCTATGGCAAACTCCGTAGTGCTTGACCCCTTCGGCGGCTCCGGTTCAACGCTGATTGCCTGTGAACAGACCGACCGTATCTGCTGCACCATCGAACTGGACGAAAAGTTCTGCGATGTCATTGTCCGCAGATACATCGAGCAGGTCGGCACGGATGAAAAGGTCAGCGTCCTACGTGACGGTAATGAATACAAGTATAGCGAGGTAGCGCCCCATGACAAATAAGCCTTTGACCCTCGGAAGCCTGTTTGACGGCTCTGGGGGTTTTCCGTTGGGGGGACTGCTTGCCGGTATCACTCCCGTGTGGGCTTCGGAGATCGAGCCGTTTCCCATTCGAGTGACCACCAAGCGCCTGCCTTTTATGAAGCACTACGGGAACATCTCCGCTATGGACGGCGGCAAGATTGAGCCTGTGGATATTATCACCTTCGGCAGCCCGTGCCAGGACATGAGCGTGGCAGGTCGAAGGGACGGTCTGGACGGTTCCCGTTCTAGCCTTTTCTATGAAGCCGTCCGAATCATCAAAGAAATGAGGTGTGCCACCGATGGCAAATATCCAAGATGGATCTGTTGGGAGAATGTTCCCGGTGCCTTCTCCTCGAACAAGGGCGAGGACTTCAAAGCCGTCCTCGAAGCGGTCATCGGCATCGTCGAGCCGAATGCCCAGGTGCCTATGCCTGAAAAGGCACGATGGCCCTACGCCGACCTTTACATGGGAGACGGATGGAGCGTTGCGTACCGAACTCTTGACGCGCAATACTGGGGAGTTCCCCAGCGAAGACGCCGCATCTACCTTGTCGCAGATCTTGCAGGCGGAAGTGCCGGAGAAATACTATTTGAGTCAGAAGGCTTGTCTGGGTATTCTGCGGAGGGCTTCCGCTCGTGGCAAAGAGCTGCCGGAAGTTTTACGCCTTGCGTTGGAGCGACAGGCTATGACGGATACAACGGCGGTCTGACTGAGGAGGTTTCTTCCACGCTTGGTGTAAACTGCGGAGTCTCAACTGGTCGCAACGGCATCGTGCTGAATGACCAGGGCGGCAACCGCATGGACATCACAGAGGAGGTTACCTCCACACTCCGAGCAGAAGCACACCATCCGCCCTGCGTGATGGAGTCGGCAGGATTTTGCACCGAGCATTCTGCCAAGAGCCGTACCATTGGCTATGAGGAAGAGTGTTCTCCCACACTCCGAGCGGGTGTAGTTCCTGCGGCGGTGGCACTGGAAAACCATCCGACCGACAGCAGGGTTAAGCTCTCCGAGGACGGCAATGTGCAGACGCTGACCTCCCGCATGGGGACGGGCGGCAACAATGTACCGCTTGTGATGAAGATCCGCTCCGGCTGCGAAGGCGGCGGCAAGGGTGCGCTTATTCAAGAGAATAAATCGGCAACCTTGTCCTGCAACAACGACCAGACGCTATTTGAACCTTGCGGCTGGGACGGTGGGCAGGTTTCTCCGACCCTCACCAAGCAGAATGCCGGAGGCAGTCAGCGGATGCCGGACAAGGACAACTTCACCTGTGTCCTTCAGCCCTTCGGGATCTCCTCCAAGGACTCCAATGCCATGAAGTCGGATAATCCCCACAGCGGCATCTACGAAGCGGAAACCGCACGGACGCTTGACGGCAACGGCGGAAATCCCTCCTGCAACCAGGGCGGAATTGCGGTGGTTGCTTTCACGCAGAATCAGCGTGATGAGGTGCGTGACCTCGGTGACCGCTCCGCCGTGGTGTGTGCCAATGCCGGAACGAAGCAGCAGACCTTTGTGCTGCAAGGCTCCATGATCGGTCGAGACGATAAGAACGGTCCACAGGGCGATGGCATCAACGAAGATGTATCCTTCACCCTCAATACCGTTGACCGCCATGCCGTGTACAGCATGACAACGGGCAGCTTCACCCAGGTTTCCAAGGAAAAAGCACCGACTGTCCTCGCACGGGACTACAAAGACCCTACCGCCGTTTGCTACGGCATCGGCAGAGATACCTTCAACCAAGGGCAGAACGCCAAGTTCGCTCCGACCTTTGAAAAGGAGCTTCAGCCGACACTGGTGGCAAAAGGACCTGGTGCTATCCAAAGCGGATACACCGTCCGCCGTTTGACGCCCACCGAGTGCGCCAGACTTCAAGGTTTCCCGGACAACTGGTGTGCCGACCTCGGTACGGAAAAACCGACCGATGAAGAGATGTACTTTTGGCACAAGGTATTCAAGACCTATTCCGAAGTGACCGGCTGCAAAATGAAATCCGACAAGCAGGTTGCAAAGTGGCTGAAAGATCCGTATTCCGACAGTGCGGAATACAAGATGTGGGGCAACGGTGTGGCACTCCCGTGCGTATGGTTCGTGCTCTGCGGAATTGTGTGGTATGCACAGTCCGGCGGCGATAATGCTCTGATATAATCTACACCGGAAATGTGCAGATATAGCTGGATAAGTGCACAACTTGACGGTAATATGTGACTACCATAAAACAAGGAGGTCACGAACATGACGATTACAATCCATGCGCAGGGCGCAGAGCGCAAGCGGCTGGCGCAGACCATCTCCGACTGGCTCGGTGTCCCCGCAAAGTACTGTGGCGCACCCACATTCAACTATGAGGTGGATTACTTCACCATCGACCGAGACGGCAGCCTTTCCTTTGACGACCGTGCCGACAGCGAGGTCATTGAGCGGCTCTTGCAGCACATCTACGATGAGGGCTTTGACATCGACCAGAGCCACACTGATGACGAGGACGAGCCTTGCGCCGTCTGCATTTCCATGCCGAAGAGTCTGTTCACCGACAGCAATCTGGAAAACCTCAAGGCACTCATTGCCGCCAAGGGTGGTCTTATCAAGAAAGCTCTCGGAGTCCTTGACCTGCCACTGGAAATCACGGACACGAAGGTATCCTTCCCTTGGTTCCCGGCGACTCCAATCCCGGACGAGATGAAAGCCTATGACACCTTTATTTGCAAGCTGTGCGAGATGGCACGGAATCAGAAACGGATTAACGCAACGGAAAAGCCGACAGACAATGAGAAATATGCATTCCGCTGCTTTCTCCTGCGGCTCGGCTTTATCGGTGCGGAATACAAGACCGCTCGAAAAATCCTGCTGAAGAACCTCTCCGGCTCTTCGGCTTTCAGAAACGGAGGTGCGCAGCATGAGATTTCCGAGTAAAGAGACTGTCGAACGTATCCGAAAGGAATATCCGGTCGGCACCCGTGTAGAGCTTGTTCAGATGGATGACCCACAGGCACCGCCTGTCAGCACGAAAGGCACCGTGCGAGGTGTGGATGACATCGGCAGCATCATGGTTGCTTGGGATAACGGCTGCGGTCTGAGCGTGGCTTACGGGGAGGATATTTGCCGTAAACTGCTGTAATAGACACAGTTTCTGGACCACAAGATCGTGTAGTTTATAGCTCAGATATAACTGGATATAGTGTGCTTTCAGAGGTAATATGTGACTACCGAAAGGGAAAACAAACCAAAACGGAGGTCACAAACATGAGCCAGAGAACAGAAAACCAGGTAGCCGAAATGAAGAAGCAGACCATCGGGGTCGAGGTCGAAATGAACAGCATCACCAGAGAGAAGGCCGCAAGGCTGGCAGCCACCTTCTTTGGTACCGGGCGGTACGAGAACACCGCTTGCCGCAACGGCTACTGCACTTGGTCGGCTTGGGATGAGAGCGGACGCGAGTGGAAATTCCAGAAGGACGTCAGCATCGCGGGCCCGGACAGCGAAAAATGCGAGATGGTCACGCCGATCCTCACCTACGCTGACATGGAGACCTTGCAGGAGCTGATTCGCTGCCTGCGCAAGGCAGGAGCCAAAAGCGATGCCACAAGAGGCTGCGGTGTTCACATCCACATCGGTGCCAAGGGGCACACGCCCCAAACACTGCGAAATCTCGCAAACATCATGGCAAGCCACGAAGACCTCCTGGCAAGCGCACTGAACCTCGACAGAGGCCGCATCAGCCGCTACTGCCGCACGGTTGACCCCAGATTCCTGGAACGGCTGAACAACAGAAAACCCACCACCATGGCAGCCTTGGCTGATATTTGGTACGGCAGCCAGAACGCCGACTACGGCAGAAGCCAGCACTACAACGACAGCCGCTACCATATGCTGAACCTCCACGCCACCTTCACCAAGGGAACGGTCGAGTTCCGGCTCTTCCAGTTCGATGCCCCTGCGGACGGTAAGCAGAACGGGCTCCACGCCGGACAGCTTAAGAGCTACATTCAGCTGTGCCTCGCCCTGAGCCAGATGGCAAAGACGGTCAGAACCGCAAGCCCCAAGCCCCAGCAAAACGAGAATCCTAAATACGCAATGCGCACTTGGCTCCTTCGCCTCGGCTTTATTGGCGACGAGTTCAAGACCGCAAGAGAACTCCTCACGAAGCGCCTGGATGGGGATGCAGCCTTCCGCAGCGGCAGAGCAGCCGCTTGAAGGACGCAGCCCAGAGGCCCCCGAACCCGCTGATGGCGGGCTTTCGGTGGTAGAAGGCAACTTCGGAAAGGAGTATTTTTTATGGAAAAACGCTATTACATCGCTTACGGCAGCAACCTCAATGTCCGCCAGATGCGGATGCGCTGCCCGTCGGCACGGATCATCGGAACATCTGTCCTTAAAGACTACGAGCTGCTTTTCAAGGGCAGCAAGACGGGTTCCTACCTCACGGTGGAAAAGAAGCCTGGCGGCACGGTTCCCGTTGCCGTATGGGAAGTCACTGCGGATGACGAAAAAGCCCTGGATCGTTACGAGGGCTTCCCGAACTTCTATTACAAGAATGAGTTGACCCTACCAATCAAGGGTATCCGCACGGGCAAAATCCGTAAGCGCCGGGTATTCGTGTACATCATGCATGAGGACAGGCCCATCGGCATTCCGTCCATTCCTTATATGCAGACCTGCATCCAGGGCTACGACGATTTTGGCTTTGACCGGCTTATGCTGATAGACGCTTATCTCAAATGTGGGGAGGAACATCATGAGGGAAAATAAAATCATCCGAATATCGGTCTGTCCCAGGTGCGGGCAAGCCTACCGGGAGCATCCAGCTCTTTCAAGGCTCGACAACGAAACACTCATCTGCCCGGACTGCGGCACACGGGAGGCGCTCGATTCCATCGGCGTAAAACCGGAGGAGCAGGAGCAGATCATCGCCTCCATTCACCGCTGCCGCCAGCCGGAATAACGCTGTAATATACACAGTTTTTACTCCGAATGATTGTGTAGTATATTCTCCGAAATGACTGGATATATCCCGGACATGACGGTAATATACACTCACAACAAAACAAACGGAGGTACACGGTTATGTGGAAAGAAAGCAGCATCAAGGTAAACGGCGAGGTTTTTCACTACTGGATGAAGCAGTACGGCAAAGGTTCTGAGTGGGGCATCGACGGCGGACGCATTTCCAAGCTCATGCTCAAGCGGGACGGCAAAATCGTCTGCAACTACGACAGAGGCTGGGACATTGAGCCCACCGATGAGAACACGCAGCTTGCGCTGGAGCTTCTGCTCCACAGCGAGAACTGGTAAAAAACCGAAATTTCAAAGCAACGGCTCCGAAAGGGGCTGCTGCTCGTTGTACGGAAGGTCGCACCGATTTCGGTGGCGGCTATTTTTATTCCTCTGCCGGAGGGGGTGAGAAATTGCGGAAACTGAAGAATTACAAGCCGACACGGTTCATGGAGAAAACCTCTCACTACGATGTGGACGCAGCGGATTATGCCGTCATGTTTATTGAGAGCCTATGCCACACCAAAGGCACCTGGGCGAGAAAGCTCTTCGAGCTTATCGACTGGCAGGAGCAGATCATTCGGGACATCTTCGGTGTCCTCAAGCCCAACGGTTATCGGCAGTTCAATACCGCCTACATCGAAATTCCGAAAAAGCAGGGCAAGTCCGAGCTCGCCGCTGCGGTAGCTCTTCTGCTCACCTGCGGCGATGGTGAAGAACGTGCCGAGGTGTACGGCTGTGCCGCCGACCGTCAGCAGGCGTCCATTGTGTTCAATGTGGCGGCCGACATGGTGCGGATGTGTCCGGCACTTTCCAAGCGGGTCAAGATACTGGATTCCCAGAAGCGGCTCATCTATCAGCCGACGGGCAGTATCTACCAGGTGCTCTCTGCCGATGTGGGCAACAAGCACGGCTTTAACACTCACGGCGTGGTATTTGACGAGCTGCACACCCAGCCCAACCGCAAGCTCTTTGATGTCATGACGAAAGGCTCCGGCGACGCCCGTATGCAGCCGCTGTATTTCCTCATCACCACGGCCGGCAACGATACGAAGTCCATCTGCTACGAGATCCACCAGAAGGCCAAAGACATCATCGAGGGACGCAAAATCGACCACACCTTCTATCCCGTTATCTACGGTGCGGAGGAATCGGATGATTGGACGGACCCGAAGGTCTGGAAGAAAGCCAATCCGTCCCTCGGCATCACGGTTGGCATCGACAAGGTCAAAGACGCCTGCGAGTCCGCCAAGCAGAACCCAGGCGAAGAGAACTCCTTCCGACAGCTGAGACTTAACCAGTGGGTGAAACAGGCGGTGCGCTGGATGCCGATGGATAAGTGGGACAAATGCGAGTTCGCCGTCAGCGAGGACGATCTGGAAGGCCGTGTCTGTTACGGCGGTCTGGACTTGTCCTCCACAACGGATATTACAGCATTCGTTCTGGTGTTTCCGCCGGAAGATGAGAACGACAAATACATCATCCTGCCGTACTTCTGGATACCGGAGGACAACCTTGACCTTCGAGTCCGGCGTGACCATGTGCCATACGATGTATGGGAGCGGCAAGGATACCTCCAAACCACCGAGGGTAATGTTGTTCATTACGGCTACATCGAGAAGTTCATCGAGAGCCTGGGTGAGCGTTTCAATATCCGGGAGATCGCCTTCGACCGTTGGGGCGCTGTGCAGATGGTGCAGAACCTTGAGGGCATGGGTTTTACGGTCGTTCCCTTTGGACAGGGCTTCAAAGATATGTCCCCGCCCACCAAGGAACTGATGAAACTGGTGCTGGAACAGCGCATTGCCCACGGCGGGCATCCTGTCCTCCGCTGGATGATGGACAACATTTTCATCCGCACCGACCCTGCCGGAAACATCAAGCCGGACAAGGAAAAATCCACAGAGAAAATCGATGGTGCTGTGGCAACGATTATGGCACTTGACCGTGCTATCCGCTGTGGAAACGACAAGACCGAGTCTGTTTATGACAGTCGAGGGCTGCTATTTATTTAGCTTGCTTCGAGCATTGCCGATGTTGCACCTTTAGTTGCAGCTTCAATTGCATCGCATACAAACTGGCGAATTACCTGCAGGCTTTTGCCGGTATATGTATCACTTTTTAATGTTGAATCATAGTACATGATACCGTCCTCCAGCCGTTTGGTAATCAGACCAGCTTGTTCAAGGTCACAAATGTAACCATCAAATTCACCCTGACTGGCGTAACACGTATCTTTGGTGATATGCCTTCGTTGAATACACGCTTTGACGATGTGAGCACGAATTTTGTCCGCCGAGAGTTCAGGTTTCAAAGACCCTTCACAATATGGACGTCGTGCTGAATCGGGGAACACTGTGTCAGATAGTGATTTGCCTCTAATGATGCCAGGTATCAAATCACGCTCTATCCATTGTTCCACATATTTAGCTTTCGTCACGCCAACTTTTTTCATGTACTCTTTCATATTCATCATTAATTATTGCCCCTTTCTTTATGATTTAATTATAGCAAAAATGATGTCCAATAAACAGGACAGAAGGAGGATTTATGTCAGTATTTTCAGGGCTGTTCAAATCCAGGGACAAGCCTCAGAACCGCACATCGGGCAGCAACTACGCCTTTTTTATGGGCGGCACGACTTCCGGCAAAGCGGTGACAGAACGCTCCGCCATGCAGATGACTGCCGTGTATTCCTGTGTCCGCATCCTGTCTGAGGCTGTGGCGGGGCTTCCGCTGCACCTATACAAATACACGGACAGCGGTGGCAAGGCAATGGCGCTCGATCATCCGCTCTACCGCTTGCTCCACGATGAGCCGAACCCGGAGATGAGCTCTTTCGTGTTCCGGGAAACACTCATGACACATCTGCTCCTCTGGGGCAACGCCTATGCGCAGATCATCCGCAACGGTAAGAACGAGATTGTTGCTCTGTACCCGCTGATGCCCAACAAGATGTCCGTGGACAGAGACGAAAACGGTCGGCTGTACTACACCTATTACCGTGGCTCGGACGAAGCTATAAAATATAAGGAATTCTCCGTAACGCTTCAGCCTTCGGATATTCTTCACATCCCCGGCTTGGGCTTTGACGGCTTGGTGGGCTACAGCCCTATCGCCATGGCGAAGAACGCCATCGGCATGGCTATCGCCTGTGAGGAGTATGGTGCAAAGTTCTTCGCCAATGGTGCTGCACCGGGCGGTGTGTTGGAACACCCTGGTACGATCAAAGACCCGCAGCGTGTGCGGGAGAGCTGGCAGTCCACCTTCGGCGGCAGCGGCAATGCCAATAAAATCGCTGTGCTTGAGGAAGGCATGAAATACACGCCCATCGGCATCTCGCCGGAGCAGGCGCAGTTCCTGGAAACACGCAAATTCCAAATCAATGAAATTGCTCGAATTTTCCGAGTTCCTCCCCACATGGTCGGCGATCTGGAAAAGTCGAGCTTTTCTAATATTGAGCAGCAGTCCCTTGAGTTTGTAAAATACACCCTCGACCCCTGGGTTATCCGTTGGGAGCAGTCCATTCAACGCTCCCTGCTGAACTCCGAGGAAAAGAAGAAGTACTTTGCAAAATTCAATGTGGAAGGTCTGCTTCGCGGCGACTATCAGAGCCGCATGAACGGGTACGCCATCGGGCGGCAGAACGGCTGGATGTCCGCCAACGACATCCGAGAGTTGGAAAACCTCGACCGTATCCCGGCAGAGGATGGCGGCGATTTGTACCTCATTAACGGCAATATGCTCCCGCTGAAAAATGCCGGGGCTTTTGCAAATACACCTACCGATGACGGAAAGGAGGAAAAATCCGATGAAGAAATTCTGGAATTGGAAGACCCGAACGGTGACCAATCAGGAGGCACAGGAGCAGGTTCAGGAGAGGACGCTGTTTCTGAACGGGACCATCGCCGAGGAAAGTTGGTTTGACGATGACGTCACGCCGCAGCTTTTCAAGGACGAATTGATGGCGGGCTCCGGTGACATCACTGTCTGGATCAACAGCCCCGGCGGCGACTGCGTGGCTGCAGCGCAAATCTACAATATGCTCATGGACTACAAGGGTGATGTGACCGTGAAAATCGATGGCATTGCGGCATCCGCAGCATCCGTCATCGCTATGGCAGGCACGAAGGTGCTGGTGTCCCCGGTGTCCATGCTTATGATCCACAACCCCATGACGGCGGCATTCGGCAATTCGGACGAGATGCAGAAAGCTATCGAGATGCTCTCAAGCGTTAAGGATTCCATCATCAACGCCTATGAGATCAAGACGGGGCTGTCTCGTGCAAAACTGTCTCATCTCATGGATGCCGAAACATGGATGGACGCAAACAAGGCTGTGGAACTCGGCTTTGCGGACGGAATCATGCAGAGAAACTCGGAATCAGAAGAGGTACCCACGCCTGCCGTTTCCATGCTGTATTCCAAGGCGAATGTGGTGAACTCTCTCATGGAGAAGATCGCCGCAAAGTGCGCCATCACACCGAAATCCAACCGTACACAAAAAGCCGATGACCTTATGGATCGGCTCAATCTTATTAAAAACTGGAGGTAATTCAATATGACTATCAACGAACTGCGTGAAAAGCGCAACCAGGCTTGGAACGCTGCAAAGGCATTTGTGGAAACCAAGCGCGACAAGGACGGCCTTCTTTCCGAAGAGGATGCCAAGACCTATGCTCAGATGGAAAAGAAAGTGCAGGACTACGGTGCCGAGATCGAGCGCATGGAAGCCATGTCCGCAATGGAAGCACAGCTGAACAGACCCACTTCCTCTCCCATCACCGAGAAGCCCATGAACGGCAAGTCCACCGCTGATGAGAAGCCCAAGACCGGTCGTGCTTCCGATGCCTACCGCACCGGAATGCTTACCGCCCTTCGCAGCAACTTCCACCAGGTGAGCGATGTCCTTCGCGAGGGTGTTGACGCTGACGGCGGCTACCTCGTACCCGAGGAGTATGATTCCCGCCTTATTCAGACGCTTTCCGAGGAAAACATCATGCGAAAGCTCGGTCACACCATCACTACATCCGGTGAGCATAAGATCAACATTGCAGCGACTGCGCCTGCCGCTGCGTGGATTGAGGAAGGCGGCGCACTCTCTTTCGGTGACGCAACCTTTGCACAGATCCTTCTGGACGCGCACAAGCTCCATGTCGCTATCAAGGTGACCGAGGAACTGCTCTACGACAATGCGTTCAAGCTGGAGGATTACATTCTCACCGAGTTTGGCAAGGCACTCGCCAATGCCGAGGAGGACGCATTCCTTAACGGCACCGGTGTCGGTCAGCCGCTTGGCCTGTTTGCGGAAACCGGCGGTGGTCATGTGGCAGAAACGCTGACTGCCGCACTCAAGAGCGATGACCTCATCACCCTCATCCATGCGCTGAAGCGTCCCTACCGCAAGTCTGCCTCTTTCATCATGAACGACAAGACTATCGCGCAGATCCGCAAGCTGAAGGACAACAACGGTGCATACATCTGGCAGCCTTCCTACCAGGCAGGCGAACCGGATCGTATTCTCGGCTACACGGTTCACACCTCTGCGTATGCGCCGGAGAATGCTATTGCGTTCGGCGATTACAGCTACTACAACATCGGCGACCGCGGCACCCGTTCCTTCAAGCAGCTCAACGAGCTGTTCGCGGGCAACGGTATGATCGGTTTCGTGGCTAAAGAGCGTGTGGACGGCAAACTTATTCTCCCCGAAGCCGTTCAGATCCTCAAGCTGAAAACCGAATAAGGAAGGAGGCGGCGGTGATGGACGAGCTTCTTTCCAAAGTAAAAGCCAACCTTATCCTGGAACATACGGCGGATGATACCTTGCTGAAAAGCTACATCACCGCCGCTGTTTCTTACGCCGAAAGCTACCAGCACATCCCGGAGGGGTTCTATAAGGAGAATCCCATGCCAGCCACCACAGAGCAAGCCGTCATTATGCTGTCGTCCCACTTCTATGAAAGCCGGGACGGCAGCACGGGCGGCTTCTTTGCGGATAACACCGGAGCAGCACAGCAGGTGTGGAACACGGTCAATCTGCTGTTGCGGCTTGACCGGGATTGGAAGGTGTGAGCATGAGCTTCGGAAAAATGAACGGCTTTGCCGACATCGTGGAAAGCCGTCAAGTCAAGGACAGCGAGGGCTTTACCCATTCCGAGGATGAAGTCCTCGCTTCCGTCCGTGTGTACCGGGAAGGTCGGCACGGCAGTCAGCGGTGGGCAAACCTCGCTGCATTCAGTGAAGCGACCGACCTGTTCCGCTTTCGCTGCATTCCGGATCTGACGGTCACTACCGACCAGTTTCTCATCTGCGATGATTGCCGCTACGACATTGTGTCCGTGGAGAATGTAAAGGGGCGTGGGATGTACATTGAGGTGCTGGCAAAGAAGGAGGTGCCGACCGTTGGCTAAGTGCGACATGAAAATGCCGGAGGATTTCCTTCTGAAGATCTCCAAGCTCGGCAGCAATTTTGACAGCGTGGCGGATACCGTACTGCAGGCCGGTGGCGAAGTCGTGCTGAAGAGAGTCAAGAGCAATCTCTCCTCCGTCATCGGCAGGGGAACAAAATTCAAATCCCGCACCACGGGCGAACTGGAAGGTGCGCTCGGTCTTTCTCCATCCAAGCTGAACCGGGACGGAAACCACGACATCAAGGTCGGTTTTGCCGAGCCACGCTCGGACGGCGGCAGCAACGCCAAACTTGCCAACATTCTCGAATACGGCAAGCACGGTCAGCCCGCGAAGCCGTTTCTGAAGCCTGCGAAAACCGCATCCCGGCAGGAATGCATCGATGCCATGACCAAGGCACTGGATGAGGAGGTGGAAAAGCTATGAGCCTGCTATCCGATTTACAAACCATTGCCGAAAGCTGCGGCGTGTCTGTGGAAACGGGTGTGTTCTCCGGTAATGCGCCGGACACCTATCTGGTGATCACACCGCTGTCGGACAACTTCGAGCTTCACGCCGACAACGCCCCAGGCTGCGAAACGCAGGAGGCACGGCTGTCCCTCTTCACAAAGGGCAGCTACACCAAACTGAAAAATGCACTCGTCCGTGCCTTGCTGGGTGCAGATTTTTATATTACCGACCGCCGGTACATCGGCTTTGAGACCGAGACCGGCTATCATCACTATGCCATTGACGTGGCGCAAATCTACGAACTGGAGGAATAAGTTATGGCGACTATCGGTCTTGACAGACTGTATTACGCAAAAATCACCGAGAACGACGCCGGTGAGGAAACCTACGGTACGCCGTCCCAGCTTGCCAAAGCCATCTCCGCTGACCTTTCGGTGGAACTGGCAGAGGCAACTCTATACGCCGACGACGGTGCTTCGGAGATCGTAAAGGAATTCAAATCCGGCACGCTCTCCCTCGGCATTGACGATATCGGCTCTACGGCGGCATCCGACCTCACGGGTGCAACCATCGACAAAAACAAGGTGCTGATTTCCGCATCCGAGGACGGCGGCGACCCTGTGGCGGTGGGATTCCGTGCCAAGAAGTCCAACGGCAAGTACAAGTATTACTGGCTGTACCGCGTGAAATTCGGTATTCCGGCGACGAACCTTGCCACCAAGGGCGACAGCATTACCTTCTCCACGCCGACCATTGAAGGCACCATTCTGCGCCGCAACAAGGCAGACGCAGGCGGCAAGCACCCGTGGAAGGCAGAGGCACTGGAGGGCAATGTGCCCGCTGCGACCATCACGAACTGGTATAAGGAAGTATACGAGCCGACCTATACCACGACATCCGAAAAACAGGGTTAACGGAGGTAACACACAATGGATAACGAGAGAACTGCAGTCATCACCATCGGTGACGAGGAATACACGCTGCTCCTCACGACCAAGGCAACCAAGGAGATCGCCGGTCGCTACGGCGGTCTGGAAAACCTCGGTGAGAAGCTGATGAAATCCGAGAACTTTGAAATGGCTATCGGAGAGATCGTGTGGCTCATCACGCTTCTGGCAAATCAGAGCATCCTCATTCACAACCTCAAGGACAAGGAGCACCCCAAGGAGCCGCTCACCGAGGATGTGGTGGAGCTTCTGACCACGCCGCTTGATCTCGCCGGATACAAAACCGCCATTACGGAAGCGCTCTACAAGGGTACCAAGCGGAATGTGGAAAGCGAGAAAGACTCAAAAAACGCACAAGTCGGGTAACAGTCTCCGATGCGGAGCTGTTTACCCGGCTTCTCTATTACGGCCTTGCCCACCTTCATCTGTCGCAGGATGAGGTGTGGCTGATGCCGTTTGGCCTGCTTTTGGACTTATGGGAGTGTCACAAGCAGTATAACGGGCAGGCTGTTCCTGCTCACGAACACTACATCGACGATATTATCCCGGACGGCATTTAAGGAGGTGACGGCGAATGGCAGACAGTTTCGGACTGAAGATCGGTCTTGAGGGCGAAAAAGAATTCAAGAAAGCACTGACGGACATCAACCAGTCCTTCAAGGTGCTCGGCTCCGAAATGAAGCTCGCCACCTCTCAGTTCGATAAAAACGATAAATCCGTGGAAGCTCTCGCCGCACGGAACAAGGTGCTGCGAAAAGAGATCGATGAGCAGACTACAAAAATCGACACCCTTCGCAAGGCTCTGCAGAATGCCGCCACATCCTTTGGAGAGAACGACCGCCGCACCCAGAACTGGCAGATCCAACTCAACAATGCCGAAGCCGCCCTCAACGACATGAACCGGGAACTGGACGAAAACGAGAAAGCCATCAAAGATGGCGGCAAAGCCGCAGAGGAATCCGGCAGTAAGTTTGAAGGCTTCGGCAAGGTTCTCAAAACCGTAGGTGTGGCACTCGGTGCCGTGGCTGTTGCCGCAGGTGCCGCCGCCGTGAAGCTCGGAAAAGAGGTCATCGCTGCCTATGCGGACTATGAGCAGCTGGTCGGCGGTGTTGACACCTTGTTCAAGGACTCCTCGCAGGAGATCCAGCGGTACGCCGCCAATGCATACAAAACGGCAGGACTTTCTGCCAACGAGTACATGGAGACGGTCACGGGCTTTTCCGCAAGCCTCATCCAGTCCCTCGGCGGCGATACCGAGAAAGCCGCAAAGTATGCGGATATGGCAATTACGGATATGTCCGATAACGCCAACAAGATGGGCACGGATATGTCCTCCATTCAGAATGCCTATCAGGGTTTTGCCAAGCAGAACTACACGATGCTCGACAACCTCAAGCTCGGCTACGGCGGCACAAAGCAGGAAATGGAGCGACTGCTCGCCGATGCGGAGAAGATATCCGGCGTCAAGTATGACATCTCCTCCTACGCAGATGTGGTGGAAGCCATCCATGTCATGCAGGAAAGCATGGACATTGCAGGCACCACCGCCAAGGAAGCGGAAGCTACCATTTCCGGCTCTGTCAATGCGCTGAAATCTGCCGTCTCGAACCTCATCGTAGGCTTCGGCGATGCGGACGCTGACATGGAACTGCTGTGCAACAACATGGTGGACGCCTTCAAGACTGTGGTGGCAAACATTACCCCGGTTATTGAGAACATCGTGGCGGCTCTGCCCACGGCACTGGACGCTCTGCTGACGGCTGTGGGTGAACTGCTGCCCACACTGCTGGAAGCGGTCACCGAGCTGTTCTCGCAGGTGCTGGAAACGCTGCTGTCTTTGCTTCCGCAGCTTATCCCGGCGGCGGTGTCCGCTCTCATGACCATCGTGAACACGCTAATCGAGAATCTGCCCCTGCTCATTGAAGCGGCGGTTCAGCTGGTGTCTACACTTGTGACAGGCATTGCGGATGCACTGCCCACGCTCATCCCGGCAGCGGTGCAGGCAATCGTCACCATCGTACAAGGTCTGGTGGACAGCCTGCCGATGCTCCTTGACGCAGCCTTACAGCTTATCACCGGACTGGCACAGGGACTCCTGGACGCAATACCCGTGCTGATTGCTGCTCTGCCGGAGATTATCAACAGTATCATTACCTTCTTACTGGATTCGATTCCGCAGATTATCGAAACAGGCATTCAGCTTTTGACCTCGCTTGTTGCCGCATTGCCGGATATCATTATGGCAATCGTGGAAGCCATTCCGAAAATCATTGACGGTATTATCAACGCGGTGCTGAATGCGATACCGCTCATTATTCAAGCGGGCATCGACCTGCTGATTTCCCTCATTCAAGCCCTGCCGCAGATCATCACCACCATCGTGCAGGCGATCCCGCAAATCATCTCCGGTATTATCAACGCTCTGGTCGGAAACATCGACAAGATCATCATGGCAGGCGTAAAGCTATTCGTGTCCCTCATCGAGAATCTGCCCACTATCATCGTGGAAATCGTCAAGGCCGTGCCGCAGATCATTGCGGGTATCGTGAAAGCCTTCGGCTCTCTGATGTATAAAATCGTGGAGATCGGCGGCAACATCGTCAAGGGACTGTGGAGCGGCATTACCCAGCTTGCCTCGTGGCTGTGGGATAAGGTGTCCGGGTGGATCTCCTCCATCTGGGACGGCATCTGCGATTTCTTCGGTATTCATTCGCCCTCGAAGGAGATGGCGTGGGTCGGCGAAATGCTGGTCAAAGGATTGTCCGGCTCCATTGAAGATAACGGTGATGAAGCGGTCAAAGCCGCAGAAGGAATGGCCGAGGACATCAACGGCGTCATGGGCGACCTCGCCCACGATATGCAGACAGCCCTGCCCACGGACTTCGATGTCAGCGGCAGCTTCCGTTCGGCGGTGGACGGTGTGACCGGCAAGGCAGCATCCGCTTTCACCATCGCTCTGAACATCGCCACCTTCAACAATTACAGTAGCGAGGACATCCGTCAGCTCACCAATGAAGTCATGGAAACGGCGAACCAGTTCGCCCAGCGGAAAGGAGTGGTATTCGCATGACCTATTTCACCTACAACGGCCGCAGTTCCGCTGATTTCGGCCTGCATATTGAGACAAAGGATGTGTTCTCCGCACCGGAGTACGATGCGGAGTTCATCTCCATTCCCGGTCGGAGCGGCGACATCATCAATCCGAACCGCCGCTTTGCCAACATCAAGGTGACCTACACAGTGTTCCTCGCTCGGAAGAATATAGCCGCACTTGCCGCAGTCCTGCGGGACATTAAGGGCTGGCTTTATTCCGAGCCGGACAGATACCACGAAATCACCGACTCTTACGATGCGGAGTATTTCCGCTACGGTGTCATCTCCGGCAGTCTGGACATTGAGGAACAGCTGAACAAGGTCGGCAGCTTTACCGTGACCTTTAACTGCAAGCCTTTCAAATACAGCTTTGCGGGACAGCAGACGGTGTCGGCTGACGCTTCCGAACTGACGATTACAAATCCCACTGCTTTTGAGAGTCGACCGTATATTAAGCTCTATGGCAGCGGTACGGTGGCGCTGCTGATACAACCCCAAGGACGGGGCATGATGATTTCCGACTTGGACGAGTACATCGAGATAGACAGTGAGCTGATGAACTGCTTCAAAGGCACGGCCATCAAAAATGACACAGTCAAAGGAGCGGAATTTCCAGCCCTCAAGCCGGGTGTTTGCACCATTAACTGCAATGGCGATGTGTCAAGGATTGAGGTCGTTCCAAGGTGGTGCTGCCTATGATCCCTGTACTCTATGCCGCAAATACTACGGATTTCAGCTCGTTCGGCCTTGGTGTGCTGACGGACACTGTCTCCTGCGAAGTCACTGAGGAAAGAAACGGCATATTCGAGTGCCTGCTCAAATACCCGGTCAGCGGTCAGCATTACGGGCTTATCACCAAGGAGTGCATCATCAAGGCAAAACCAAACGACACCGCCGCCGACCAGGCGTTCCGTATTTACCGCATTACAAAGCCCTTAAACGGCATCGTCACCATCTACGGTCAGCATATCTCCTATGACCTCGCCAATGTGCCGGTGCTTCCGTTTTCGACAGAAAGCCGCTCTCCGCAGCTCATCCTCTCGCAGCTTCTTGCAGGAGATACACGCTTTTCCGGCTGGACGGACTACTCGGATGCAAAGGCATTTTCCGTCACCCAACCGAAAAGCGTCCGTGCCTGCCTCGGCGGTACGGAAGGCTCCATGCTCTCCAAATGGTACGGTGAGTTTGAGTGGGACAACTTCACGGTGAAGTTTCACTCCCACCGTGGGCAGAAAACCGGTGTGGTCATTGAATACGGCAAGAACCTCACCGCCTTGGAGCAGGACGAGGACAGCAGCGGCGTGTACACGGCTTTGCTTCCGTATGCGGTGTACACCCCAGAGGGCGCGGATACCGAAACCGTGGTCACGCTGCCGGAGGTAACGCTCCCCATTGTGACCTCGGAGATCGTCCGGGCGAAAACGCTCATCATGGATTTCTCCGACCAATTTGACGGAGTTGTAACCGAGGATGCCCTCCGAGCGAAAGCCAACAGCTACATCAAAGCCAATCCGCTGGGTGCGACCATTCCCACGGTGAAGGTGTCCTTTGAGCCGCTCTGGAAACAGCCGGAGTATTCGGCACTCCTGGAGCGGGTCAACCTCTGCGATACCGTCACCATTCGGCATTCACTGCTTGGTGTGAGCGTGTCGGCTATGGTCATTGAAACCGTGTACGACACTCTTGCCGAACGGTATGTGAGCATTTCCCTCGGTCAGAGCAAGTCCAGCATGATCACCACCATTTCCGAGGTGCAATCAACGGTCGATAAGGTAGAGTCCACGGTGGGACGCTTTCCAAAGCTGCTCCAGACCGCCATCGGCAAGGCCACCGGGCTTATCACCGGTCAGAGCGGCGGCTATGTGGTTATTAACACTGACAGCGAAAGCGGGCAGCCCTACGAGCTGCTCATTTTGGACGCTCCCTCCATTGACGAAGCCGTGAACGTCTGGAGGTGGAATGTGGGCGGTCTGGGCTTTTCCCGTAACGGCTACAACGGTCCCTACGAAACTGCCATCACGGCGGACGGTCAGATCGTTGCGGACTTCATCACTTCCGGCTCCTTGGTGGCGAACATTATCAAGGCAGGTGTCATCCAGTCGCAGGACGGCTCGTCCTGGTGGGACTTGGAGAGCGGCGAGGTCGTGCTTCGTGCCTACGCCACCAGCAAGGAGGTCACCGAGGTCAGCGACCGCATTACCACCATTGAGGAGCAGAAAATGCTCCGGTTGGTCATCATCTCGTCCAACGGGAACATCTTCAAAAACGGCAATGTGAAAACACTGCTTTCTGCCAAGGTGTACTCCTGGGACGAGGACATCACCGACACGCTGGACGCCAATCAGTTTATTTGGACAAGAGTGTCGGAGGATACAGAAGCGGACAAGGTCTGGAATGAACAGCATTTCGGCGGTGCAAAGTCTGTGGCCATTACCGGTGCGGATGTCAAAGTCCGCGCCACTTTTTATTGTGACCTCATTGACACCACGACCAGGCAGAGCCTGTTATAACGGAGGAATTCATTATGGCAACCGCAGAACCCACAACAGGAACCGGCAGAGTGCCCGTTCCTGATACAACAACTTTAAAGGAGGCTTCTCACATGAGCAAAGCACAAGGTCAGTTTACCATCATCGACTACAATGACGCACTGACGCTGACGGGGTACATCGGCTCGAACCTCGCCAAGACTCAGATGTATAACCCCGACAACGGCAGTTACACCCCCGACTGGAAAACGAAGAACCTCGTTCTGACGCCCAGCCTGTATGTTATCGGCACCACCGCCGACCAGATCGCCACAGCCAATGTCACCTCGGTCAAGTGGTATGTGGGCGACAGCAACACCGCCATCACCGCAGGCACGAACTATGCTCTCAGCGGTGCCAAGAGCCATATCCTAACGGTCAAGGCCAATGTCATGGCGGAGCTGCCCGGCATCGACTACCGTTGCGTGATTACCTACAAGGACGAGAGCACCGGCCTTTCCATTACGCATCCTCTGACCATTTCCTTCTCCCGTGTGGTCAACGGCTCCGGCATCGTTGACCTGCTGGTCACCACGCCCAACGGAAATGTGTTCAAGAACGAAGAGGTCGCCAGTCTGACCGCCAAGGCCGAGCTGTGGCGCGGCTCTACGGTAGACACCACCAAGGTCAGCTACAAGTGGGCGGTCATGGACGCATCTGTCACAGCCACCTCTTCCACCGGGTATGATGCGGACTTTGGTATCGGCTGGCGCAAACTCTCGGATACCGCCGACAAATACACCGGCACGGCCACCAATATCCTCACGGTCTACGCCGCGGCGGTAAACAGCTACGCCGTATTCAAGTGCTGCGCCCAGGACACAGACTCCGCATCTGCCTCTTATAACACGAAGTTTTTCGATGTGGCGACCTTCATCGACAACTCCGACCCGCTGCAGATCATCGTCACCTCCACGGGCGGCGATGTGTTCAAGAACGGCCAAGGTACGACCGTGCTGACCGCCGTCTGCTATCAGGCGGGCTCCGAGGTGGACGCAGCCGGAAACGGCAGTTACACCTGGACGAAGTACAACAAGGACGGTGTAGTCGATACCTCTTGGGGAACCAACGGCAGCAAGACCGGCAAGACCCTGTCGGTGTCCAGCGCCGATGTGGATACCAAGGCAACCTTTATGGTCGTTGTGGCACTTTAAGGAGGTGGTGAGATGATCGCATCGGCACAGTTCACGATTATCAGTCTCTGCGATGTGGTCACCTCGGACACGCCGCCGGAGAACCCCTATGAGGGGCAGCTCTGGGTGGATACTTCCGTGACCCCGCCGGAAACGAAGATATGGGACGGAAATGAATGGGTGGTGCAGAACGACATTGAAACGATCCGCACCACCATTTCCATTCTGACCGAGAAGGACGCACAGTTCCAGCAGACCATCGACGGGCTGAACAGCTATGTGGCGACCCTTACCGAAACGGTGGAAACAGTGTCCAACGACCAGGGCGTCCTGGAGGAACGGGTGCTGAACTCCGAAAGCCGTGTTTCGGAATTGGAACACACGGTGAATGGACTGTCCGTCACCATGCAGGAGCAGTACATCGGCGGCATCAACTATGTGCAGAATTCCTCCGGGCTGAACGGCATCACGGACGATTGGAGCTACTCCGGTACGGTGAAAACGGATGCCTCCACAGATACGCAAAACAACACCATTTCCGACTCCTGCTTTGTGTTGGGGGCTTACTCCTCGTTGTCGCAGTACATTCGAGGTGTGGTTCCCGGCACTTATACGATCTCAGTTCGGGCAAAGAAAACCTCGACCATGTCCGGGTATTTCTATGTGACCTACAACGGGAACAAAACCAAGTACCTGTTCAATAAGTCCACGGCGTTTGACTGGACGGATTACTCCGTAACGCTCACGGATGTGACCGACCCCACGTTGCGTATTTACTGCTACTGTCGGGATGCGTCCATTTATCTCGCCGACATCATGATTTCCGAAGGAGCGATTCCCCGAAAGTGGACGCCCGCCCCCAACGAGATCTACACGCAGGAGGTCAAAATCGACAAGCGGGGCATCGAGGTATCCAACAGCGCATCGTCTCAGCGGACGGTCATCACAAACACGGAGTTCGCCGGTTACTACAATGATGAGGTGATCTTCACCCTGAACAAGGATGAAACGCAGACTAAGAAAACCACGGTGGACGGCGAGCTGACTGTGGGCAAAACGAAGTTTGTCCCGATGCCCACGGCGTCCGAGGGGTTGAATATCGTCATTCTGGATTAAGGAGGGAAAGCTATGGCAACTTGGAAAAGTGCAGCATACGATGGGCGCTATCTTCAACTGGACATTTCGGAAAGCGTAAATGTGGTCGGTAACAGCTCGACACTTTCCTGGACGCTGACCTCTACCGGCGGCGCATCGACTTACTACACCATTGACACGACCACTGTAACGATCAACGGTACGACCGTATACTCAAAGGACCGTACCTATTGGGATGACCGTGTTTTCCCGGCAAAGAAAGGTTCTGTCAGCGGCACGATTACTGTAGCTCACAACAGCAACGGCAGCAAAACGATTGCGGTCGGATTCTCGACCCGTGTTTATATCTACGGTTCACAGGAATACGGCGGCAGCATGACGCTGACTACCATTGACCGCTCTGCTCCCACAGTTACATTCAGTACATCGAATGTCACGGCAAACGGGTTCAAAATCTCCGCTACATCCTCTGCCACGGCGGACGTCTGGCAGTACAGCACAAACGGCGGTTCGAGCTGGACGCAGTTCTCAACGACGGCATCTACCAGTGCCAGCGTAACACTGTCCTCGCTCTCACCGAACACCAGTTACACTGTGAAGGTCAGAGCAAGGCGGCAATACAACCATGTCTACGGCACTTCCGGCAGTTCCACGGTCAAGACGCTGGGCGGTGCTGTGGTGAATAGTGTCAACACGGTGACGGCGGACAATGCCACGGTTTCCATTACCATTAATGTGACCGTGTACGAAGCCTCCTACACCAATACGCTGGTACTCAAAAACGGCAGCACGACCATCCTGACTATTTCCGGACTTTCCTGGTCGAAGGGCACGGCGAACCGCACGGTCACGCTGACATCGTCGCAGAGGACGACACTGCTGAATGCAATGGCATCCATCAAGTCGTTCACAGGTACCTTTGCGGTTTCATCTTACAGCGGGTCTACGCAGATCGGCAGTACTTCAAGCAAGACCGCCACGGTACTGACCACGGCAACCAATTCTGCTCCAACCATAAGCGGATTCACTTATGCCGACAGCTACACGACCACAAAAAACCTCACAGGCAACGACCAGCTATTCGTTCAGGACTACTCGACCCTCAAAGTTACACCGGGAACAGCGACTGCGAAGAACGGAGCGTCCATTTCCAACTACACCGCTTCCTGCAACGGTTTATCCGCATCCAATTCGACCGGTGCTGCAATTACGGTCGGAAAGATCACCAGGTCCGGCAGTGTGACGGTCACGCTCTCGGTCACGGACTCCCGCGGCTACACCGCCGAAACTTCACAGACGGTGACAGTCATTCCATACACCAAGCCGAAGATATCCTCGGTGACGCTCCGACGAACCAACGACATCGAAGCGGAAATGCAGCTCAAATTCAGCGGTTCTATTTCTCCTGTGACCGTAGACGGGACGCAGAAAAACAGCGTGGTTTATGTGCGGTATCGGTACAAGAAAACCAGTGAGAGCAGTTACGGCAGCTACACCAGCATCTATTCCGGCACGACAAAAAGCGGAACCTCTTTCAGTTACTCCAATTTGGAACTGTGCAGTCTGGATGCAAACAGCTCCTACGACTTCCACTTACAGATCCAAGACAAGCTCTATTCCTTGAGCAGTTTGGATCTGTATTTTACTGTCCCGCAGGGTACGCCCCTCGTTGCGCTTCGTAAAAAGAAAGTCGGCATCAACACGCCGGAGCCGCAAGCCACGCTGGATGTGGACGGCAATATTCATATGAATGGCGTCAATGTCCACGGCAAAATGGGCAGAGTGGACGGCTCGACCACCGACCTCAACAATGTGAAGACTCCCGGCTACTATTTTGCGTATTCCGCTTCCACGGAAAAGCACTTTCCGACCACCACAATCGGTATGCTGGAGGTCTTTCTGCCGGAAAGCTACTTCATTCAACAGCGGTACACCGTCTATAACGGCTCAAGGATGTATATTCGGGGAAACTATGGCGGCACATGGTCTTCGTGGCACACGGTGTCGCTGACTACAGTAACATAAAGAATATTTTTCGGAATCAAGGCGCTCTGCGGAGTGCCTTTTTTCATACTCATTTTCAAATTTCAAAGGAGGACAAACAACATGAAAGAATTCTGGACGACCATTCAGATGGTGTTCGCCGGAATCGGCGGCTGGCTGGGATGGTTCTTGGGAGGATGTGACGGCTTGCTTTATGCGCTTCTGGCTTTCGTAGTCATCGACTACATCACCGGCATCATGTGCGCCGTGGTGGACAAGAAGCTGTCCAGCGAAGTCGGCTTCAAGGGCATTTTCAAAAAGGTGCTCATCTTCGCCCTGGTCGGCATCGGGCATATTCTCGACACCCGTGTCATCGGCAGCGGCTCGGTGATGCGTACTGCCGTCATTTTCTTCTACCTATCGAACGAGGGCGTGTCCCTGTTGGAAAACGCTGCATACCTGGGACTGCCCATCCCGCAGAAGCTGAAATCCGTGCTGGAGCAGCTTCATGACCGCAGTGAAAAGGAGGATGAATAATATGGCTTACACAAACAGTTTCCTGGTGTCCTACACCAAACTCAGCCCGAACCACTCCGGGCAGCGCACACACAGCATTGACCGTATCACGCCCCACTGCGTGGTGGGACAGTGTTCGGTAGAAACGCTGGGCAACATCTTTCTGCCCACTTCCAAGCAGGCAAGCTGCAACTACGGCATCGGTGCGGACGGTCGGGTCGGTATGTATGTGGAGGAACGAAACCGCTCCTGGTGTTCTTCCTCCAACGCAAACGACCAGAGAGCCGTCACCATCGAGTGCGCTTCCGATACCACCGAGCCGTATGCGTTCAAGGATGTGGTGTACCAGACGCTCATCAAGCTCTGCGTGGATATCTGTAAGCGCAACGGCAAAACCAAGCTGCTCTGGCTTGGGGATAAGACGAAAACGCTGGGCTACAATCCGAAGTCCGATGAAATGGTGCTGACCGTCCACAGATGGTTTGCCAATAAATCCTGTCCCGGCAACTGGATGTATGCCAGAATGGGTGTCCTTGCCGAAAAGGTCACGGCACAGCTGGGCGGCGAAGTAAAACCCACACAGCCCACGCAGCCGACCACCGGTACGGTGAAAATAGGTGACCTTGTGACCATCACCAGCAGTACCTACTACAGCGGCAAAGCCATTCCGTCCTGGGTGCGCAAACTGCGCTGGTATGTCTATGAGGTCAGCGGTGACCGTGCGGTCATCAACCGGGACGAGAGCGGCAGATACGCCATCATGTCTCCTATCAAGGTTTCTGCACTCTCCGTAGTCGGCGCAAAGCCTGCGGAGAATTACCGCATCCATACCGTGGTGCATGGGGATACCCTTTGGGCTATCGCCAAGAAGTACATCGGCAACGGCAGCCGCTACAAGGAGATTGTCAGCCTGAACGGACTGAAAAGCAATGTCATTTACAGCGGCATGAAGCTGAAAATCCCGAATAAGTAACCTACTAAGCCCATCGAGGCGATTTTTCTCTTCGGTGGGCTTTATTTTTTATGCCCAGTTTTCGTCAAAACGCATATGTGCTGACCAAGTGCCAACTGAGGAGAGTTCTCCTCGGATTGGAGGATATCCGTTATGACGGACTTGCAGAAAAAACAGATTGTAGCCATGAGAAATGAAAAGGCTACTTATGCGGCCATATCAGAAACCCTTGGCATCCCAGTCAGCACTATCAAAACATTCTGCCGTAGAAACGGTATGGTCACAGAGACTTCCACAGGAAAACTGTGCTGCAAGAATTGTGGTACGGAACTTATACGCACTCCAAATGCGAAACCTCGGCTGTTCTGCTCCGACCGGTGCAAGCAGATCTGGTGGAACAGACATCGTTATGAGCGTTCCAGTGTTAAGATCTTTCCGCATACCTGTCCTATCTGCGGAAAGATATTTGTTGACTACAGCGGAGCCAACCGAAAATACTGCTCTCAGGAGTGTTATCGAAAAAGAGGTGCGCATGATGGACAGTAAGGCTTTCCAGGCTCTACTTGGATACAAATCTGCCATGGCACAGGCACGGATCATGCTCTCCCAAGGGCTGATTACAGCCGAGAAACTCGGCATAATAGAAACAAAAATGTGCGAGATATTTGGTATCAATTTTGACAGTCTATACCGCGAGAATGACTGGATAATAAGTGGTTTCAGAGGTAATATGTCACCTGTGAAGGAGGTGGTATAATGCCTAAAAAAGTTGCGAAAGTCGCTCAAATCCCAAAGCTACAGCGAAAAAAGCAGGTCGCAGCATACGCCCGTGTTTCATCCGGCAAGGATGCCATGCTCCATTCTCTGTCTGCCCAGGTCAGCTACTACAATGACCTTATTCAAAAAGAGGACGGCTGGGAATTTGTCGGTGTATATGCTGATGAAGCCATCACCGGCACAAAGGAAGGTCGTACAGACTTCCAGCGTATGCTTACTGACTGCCGTAACGGAAAAATTGATATGATAATCACAAAATCCATCTCCCGATTTGCGCGTAATACTGTGACGCTCCTTGAGACCGTCCGTATGCTAAAAGCGTTGGAGGTGGATGTCTTTTTTGAGGAACAGAACATCCACACGATGAGCGCCGATGGAGAATTGATGCTGACTATTCTGGCATCCTATGCCCAGGAAGAAAGCCGCTCTGCCAGCGAAAACCAAAAGTGGCGCATCAAAAAGAACTTTGAGGAAGGAATGCCTTGGTGCGGCAGGATGCTCGGATACCGTATCCGAGCTGGACAGTATTACATCATCCCAGATGAGGCAGAAATTGTACGGCGCATTTACAGAGAGTATCTGGACGGTGCCGGTCCCAACGGTATTGCAAACAGGCTGACCGAGGACGGCGTCCCCACACGGAACGGTGGTATTTGGCAGCCGCAGACTATCGCTAAAATTCTGCGGAACTACACCTATACGGGAAACCTGCTTCTTCAGAAGACCTTCCGCGAAAACCACATCACCAAGAAAACCATTCGGAATACTGGGCAAAAAACGCAGTATCTGTTGGAGAATGCCCATGAAGCCATCATTCCATTAAAAACCTTCAATGCCGTGCAGACTGAAATCGAGCGCAGAAGTGAAAGCCGAAAAAGCAGTCCACCCGCCAAGCCAAATTTCACTTACACAGGTCTTATTCAATGCGCTAAGTGCGGTAAGAATTATCGCAGAAAAACAACGGCGACACGCATTGTTTGGATATGCGCCACATTCAATACCAGGGGCAAAAAACACTGCGCATCGAAGCAGATACCGGAAGAACTCCTGGATGCCTTGGTTGCTGAGGTGTTCGATACACCCGCAAACATTCAGAAAATTATAGCCGATGATGGAAACACGCTACACTTCCACCTTGTGGATGGTAGCGTTGTTACCCGCATTTGGTCAGACCGCTCCAGGGCAGAATCCTGGACACCTGAAAAGCGTGAGTCGGCAAGAAAAAGAGCCAAAGAAAGGAGTCAAACTCAATGCCAAAAGCAATAAAGGTCATTCCTGCCACAAAGGATAGATTTACTGCGCTGCCGACTGTTTCCATTGCCAAGCGGAGAGTCGCAGCCTATGCCCGTGTATCAACGGACAGCGATGAGCAGTTCACCAGCTACGAAGCCCAAATCGACTACTACACGCAGTACATTAAAAAGCGAGAAGATTGGGAGTTCGTAAAGGTTTATACCGATGAGGGAATTTCGGGTACGAACACGAAACGCCGTGAGGGTTTCAATGATATGGTGGCAGATGCCCTGGCGGGTAAAATTGACCTCATCGTTACCAAGTCGGTCAGCCGATTTGCGAGAAACACGGTAGATAGCTTAGTCACCGTCCGCAAACTGAAGGAGCACCATGTGGAGGTGTTTTTTGAAAAAGAGAACATCTACACCTTTGACAGTAAGGGCGAACTGCTGATTACCATCATGTCGAGCCTTGCCCAGGAAGAGAGCCGCTCCATTTCAGAGAATGTCACATGGGGTCAGAGAAAGCGTTTTGCGGACGGTAAAGTCAGTATGCCTTATAAACAGTTCTTGGGCTACGACCGTGGTGAAGGCGGTGTCCCCGTCATCAACGAAAAGGAAGCCGAAATCGTGCGGATGATTTACCGGCTGTTCCTTGAGGGCAAAACAGCGTCTGGAATCTGCAAGCACCTAATGAGCCTTGGCATTCCGACTCCTGGCGGTAAAACAAAATGGGGTCAAGGAACGGTAATGAGTATCCTGCAGAATGAAAAGTACAAGGGTGATGCCTTGCTACAGAAGAAATTTACGGTGGATTTTCTTACAAAAAAACAGAAAGTCAACGAGGGTGAAGTCCCGCAGTACTATGTTGAGGGCAGCCATCCGGCAATCATATCTGCATTGGACTTTGACAGAGTACAAGCCGAAATTGCTCGCCGCCAGAGTTTAGGGCGTTCCTACAGCGGTTCCAGTCTTTTTGCCAGCAAACTGATTTGCGGAGACTGCGGTGGTTTTTACGGCAAAAAGGTGTGGCACTCCACGGATGCATATCGCAGAGAGGTATGGCGCTGTAACAGCAAGTTCAATGGTAAAGCCAAGTGCGAAACGCCAACTCTCAGTACCGAGAGCATACAGCAGATGTTTCTCCAAGCGTATAATCAATTGATGGGCAACCGTGAGCAGGTCATCCAGGCCTGCGAGGTCATGCGTGAGGTTGTTGCGGACTGCTCCAAACTGGATTCGGAAATAGCCACCATGAACGAGGAAATCCAAGTTATTGCCGGGCTGGTCAGCCAGTGCATCAAGGAGAACACCACCACGCAGCAGCCCCAGGAGGAATATACTGAAAAATACAACCGTCTGGTCAAGACGTATGAGAAAGCGGTAAGTCAGCTGAATAAGGCAACTGCCGATCGTGAAAGCCGAATGCAGCGTGACCGAGAACTGAGGATTTTCATTGGCTCGATAAAAGAAAAGCCCCTCGTCCTTGAGATCTGGGACGAAGGACTATGGATTACACTTTTAGAAACGGCAACGGTACACGCTGACAACAGAATCACATTCCGCTTTAAGGACGGAACGGACATTGAGGTTGGGGCTGAATAAGCCCCGCCTTTTTTGTTATTCGGATGGTTTCACTTTCACCGCTATGGTTTCATTTTCGGGTGAAACCAAATGAAACCATTTGAAACCGTATCAATATTATCAACTGTTGCCATAAAAAACAGATTAACTTTCTTATTAGTCTGTTTTTTTGTTTTACAAGCAAATTGATAACGGGACTTGAAGGCGACCGTTAAGAAAACAGTCCTGTGGACTGTTTTTAGGGAGAGCGTTGATGATATTTATAAATTTAACAAGCCGCATCAAACGAGGCAGAAAGTTTACTTATTTTTTAACTAAGTCACTCGCACCATAAAAAACAGATTAACTTTCTTATTAGTCTGTTTTTTTGTTTTACAAGTATGGTAATTTTTAGACTTATTTTTAGACTTATTATTACTAAATCTTTTCTGTAATAAAGGAGAATAATATGGGACTGTTTGATAAATTTAAAAAGAAAAATAACGAAGAATACATTGATGATGTAACCTTTATCAGAGATATAAAGCATATTCAATCAGGGCCTTGGCATCAATATGATGTGCTTTTGGCAGCGCAGGGCTATGGATGGGATTATATGATTAGCTCGGCTGATTATATGGCAGCCGCTGACTTGGAAAATATATCACAAGTAACGAGCGGTTTTATTGACTCAGAAGATACCGATATTACAGAATTATACAAAAAGAGCAACTGCAAATGCAGCGAAACAGAAGAATTAAAAAACGAAGCGGCAAGTCTTTCTGTTGCCGGAATAAGCAAAACTTTAAAAGCACCAATGAAAATAGTATGGTTTAATCAAACACAGGTTTTACGATTCTTTACAATAGTTGATGATGAAACACTTATTAAGAAATACATTGAAACTGTTATTCGTCGTACTTTTGGAACAAACGATGCTATGAAATTGGCAAAACCTATTCCGAAACAGTAAATTTTATTATTTAGCATAATGCATTAGAAAAACATTTATAAAAGTTTGATCAACCTTTTCAAAGGTTGTGAGTGTGGGCAAAGCCCACAAATACTTTTTGCTACCGCAATTTAATGCACTAAACCATAATAGGGCTGACGCTTTGTCTGCCCTATTATTTTTGCAAAACCGCTAAACAGCACAACAGCCGGTGCAAACCGCATCGGCTGTTGTGTATGGAGAGATTAGAATGAATTATTTATATATAAACAGCAGCATTACCATCCAAACATCTGTGACCAAATAGAGTCGTCACCGGTTGAATTTTCGCTGTCTGATGTCGGAGTAGTGCTCTTTTGTGAGCCGTTAGTGATTTGAGAATTGCTTACCGCAGGTACATATTCTTCAAGTACAAATGAAATTGTCTTACTTGTTCCTCTGCGGCTTACAGTAAATGTAACTGTATCGCCTACTTCTGCTTTTTCAAGTGCAGTAGTAATGTCCGATGACGAAGAAACATCTGTATCGTTTACCTTTGTTACAAGGTCACCTCTTGTAACTCCTGCTTTTTCGGCATTTGAACCGGAATCAACAGAAAGAACATAGCAACCCGTCTGATTTACACCGTAATAGAAAGCTGTTTCGTCAGAAGTAATATCTGTAAAGTCAATACCAAGATCAACCTTACCTGTTACATAACCGTATTCTTTAAGGTCACTTAAAATATCAAGTACATTGTTAATCGGAATAGCAAAAGCAATACCTTCAACTTCGGTTGCACTCTGCTTTGCGTTTACAATACCGACAAGTTCACCGTTTGCATTAAAAAGTCCGCCGCCAGAATTACCCGGGTTTACCTGTGCATTTGTCTGCAAAAGTGTCATTTGTGTATCTTCAATAGTAACCTTTCTTGCAAGTGCACTGATGATACCGTCTGTAACTGTACCGCCAAGTTCACCGAGTGGGTTGCCGATAGCAACTACATAGTCACCTACCGCAAGACTGTTGCTGTCACCGAAAGTTGCAGGCGAAAGTCCTGTTGCACTAACCTTTAACAAAGCAATATCATTATCTGAATCACTGCCTATGATTGTTGCATCGTACTCTGTGCCATCTCTAAGTCTTACCTTAACAGAATTTGCTCCGTTAATTACATGGTTATTTGTAAGAATATAACCGTCTTGAGAAATAATAACGCCTGAACCCGCACCCTGCTGAACATACTGTTGAGCAAATGAACCCGTTACAACGCTTTCTGTTGAAATTTCAACAACACTGTCGGCTGTCTTTTTAACAATTTCAGAGGTTGAATTTGCCGTAGATGTACTTGAAGCAGTTGTGGTTGTGCCGCTGTTGCTTGTTTTGGTAATATTTAAACTGCCGCTTGTACTGGTATTTACCTTATTTGCAAAATAACCGCCGCCAAAGCCAAGTCCGCAAGAGAACACCATTGTAACTGCAAGTGCTATTGCAATACCGCCTCTTGATATTGGTTTTCTCTGTTTTTTAGGCTTTTTAGCCTTAGGCGGTTTTGCGTTTGCCGAATGATTGGGAGCAGTACCGTACGGTTGAGAATTATATACATTCTGTGACTGTTGGTTCTGTGCAGTGTAACCGTTTGATTGGTAATTATCATAAGCGTTTGTATTTGGATTATTGTAATTATTGCTGTATCCCGAACTTGTATTCTGTGAAGAATATTGAGTAGGCTCGTTATATCTGTTAGGATTATGCGAAGCGTCTTTATTATTGCCGTTTACATATGAATAATGGTATTCTGTGCTGTCTGACTTGTTGTCGCTTTTATCGGAATTCCATTCATATGAAGCCTCTGCATTCTTCTGCGGAATGTCTGTGTTGCTTTCAGGTGTATTTTCAGCATTACCTGAATAAATATCATTGAATTCATTTGGATTTTTATTATCAAGCATTTTTTAGTCCTCCTTAAATGCTATGTCTTTCGTATCTCTTACGATGTATATATAATAATTTTGCCAAGTGAAAACTATATGAACTCGTTTTGAAATGAATATGAAATAAATTGAAATAACAATGAAACCAAATTCACATTCTATTCTTAAAAATGCCGAACAGTCTTAGTCTGACCGTTCGGCATTGGTTTTTCTATATGCTGATATATGTATAGAAGGTATTATTATACTAAGCCTTATTTTCGCTGTTTTCGTCAACAGGCTTTTCAACATACTCGACTATACGCTTTCTGACGGTAACTCCGTCGTATTTCTTTTTAAAGGAAACTTTACCCGTAAACTTTCTTCCGCACTTTTTACACAAAAAGGGAGCAACAAAACTTTTGTTTTTTACTTTCCAATTTGCCTGTCTTGCAGCCTGCCTTCCGCAAGCATCGCAATTAAAGCGCATACTGCGTTTATCAATCTCCGGATTATTAATATCTGTAATAAAATGATTTTTATACAGCAGTCTGTCATAAAATTCGTGAGCCGTTGCATCTTTGATAAAATCGTCTATCGGATAATCCTCGACAAAATGTTTCATACACTTTAATGTAAGCTCTGCGTCGGCATATGCACGGTGCTGTTCTTCAACATCAAAGTTAATTGCGAGCATATCTGCGCATACGGATAATCCGAGTTGAGAAGATTTATCATTTACGGAAAGACATTTTTCACAATAATCCTGCACATTGCAATAGCTTGTGAGAAAAGGCAGCTCGGGCCTGTGAGCATAGTACATATAATTCTCAATCAATGCAAGAATGTCGCTTGTACCCCATGTCACCAAAACGCAATCGCCGCAGAATTTTTTAAATTCAGAAACAGCGTGCATAAATGTACAGCCGTTTTCTCTTAATTCTTCGTTGGTGATTTTGGTTAGCTTTTTAACCTTTGAACAAAGTTTTTTGCCTATCTGCGGAGAAATAAGCATTTCAAATCTGTCAATAATATTCAGATTTTCGTCAGTTTTAACTGCCCCGAACTCAATTATCTCATTTACAAATCTGTGTTCTTTACTACTGTATGAGCCGTTCCATTCAAGGTCTAATACTACAAAACTCATTATTTTTTATGGAATGCCTGTTTCATTCTCTGTTCCTTAGAAAGAATACGCTTACGCATACGGATATTTTCGGGAGTAACCTCTACAAGCTCATCATCTGCAATAAACTCAAGACACTGCTCAAGCGAAAGAATTGACGGCGGTGTAAGTTTAAGTGCATCATCAGAACCTGAAGCACGAGTATTAGTGATGTGCTTTTTCTTACATACATTAACCGTAATATCTTCTGACTTAGGGCTTGCGCCTACAATCATACCCTCATATACAGGAACACCCGGGCCGACAAAGAGTCTGCCTCTCTCCTGTGCCGCATACAAACCGTAAGTTACTGTTTCGCCTGTTTCAAAAGCGATAAGCGAACCCTGATGACGGGTTACGATTTCACCCTTGTACGGCTCATATCCGTCAAACACATGGTTCATAATACCGTTACCGTTTGTATCTGTAAGGAATTCAGGACGGTAACCCATAAGACCTCTTGACGGAATACGGAACTCAATGTGAGTTGAGCCGCCCTCACGGGTGCCCATATTAATAAGTTCAGCTTTTCTTGAACCGAGTTTTTCCATAACTGCACCTACATAAGCGTCAGGTACTTCAATAATGAGCATTTCCATAGGCTCGTTCAACTTACCGTCAATCATCTTTGTGATAACCTGCGGACGAGATACCTGGAACTCATAATTCTGGCGGCGCATTGTTTCAATAAGAATTGAAAGGTGAAGCTCGCCTCTGCCCGATACTTTAAATGTATCCGCACTGTCTGTTTCTTCTACTCTTAACGCAACATTGGTTTCAATTTCCTTGAAAAGTCTGTCACGAAGATTTCTTGATGTAACATACTTACCCTCTCTGCCGGCAAACGGAGAGTTATTTACAATAAAGTTCATTGATACAGTAGGCTCGTCAATCTTAACAAACGGGAGCTGTTCAATATTTTCAGGGTCGCAGATTGTTTCACCGATATTAATATCCTGAATACCGCTTACGCAGATAAGATCACCCATTTCAGCAGTTTCGCTCTCAACTCTCTTAAGTCCCTCATACTGATAAATCTTACCGATTCTTGCGTTCTTTGTTACATTGCCGTCTGTATGACAGATTGCAACGCTCTGACCTGTTTTTACAGTGCCTCTCTCAACTCTGCCTACACCTATTCTGCCCACAAACGGATCTGAATCTATATTTGAAATAAGAATCTGAAGTCCGCCCTCTGCATCTCCCTGCGGAGCAGGAATTTCATTTATAATAGCCTCAAAAAGAGGTTTCATATCTGTACCGGGCTGATGCGGATCAAGGCTTGCATAGCCGTCACGGCCTGATGCATATACTACAGGGAATTCAAGCTGATCCTCGTCAGCGCCAAGCTCGATAAATAGGTCGAGAACTTCGTCAACAACTTCTTCGGGTCTTGCACCCGGACGGTCAATTTTATTGACTACAACCAAAGGCTTTTTGCCAAGGCCCAAAGCCTTTTTAAGAACGAATCTTGTCTGCGGCATACAACCCTCGAAAGCGTCTACAAGAAGTACAACGCCGTCTACCATCATAAGTATACGCTCAACCTCACCGCCAAAGTCGGCATGACCGGGGGTATCAACAATATTAATCTTAATGCCGTTGTACATTACAGCGGTGTTTTTAGAAAGGATTGTAATGCCTCTCTCTCTTTCAAGGTCGTTAGAATCCATTACTCTTTCAGCCACATTCTCATTTGCTCTGAAAACACCGCTCTGTTTTAAGAGCTGGTCAACGAGAGTTGTTTTACCGTGGTCAACATGAGCGATAATAGCTATATTTCTCAAATTTTCTCTTGTTTCCATAAAATTATCCCCCTATAAGAATCTAAGTTCAAATATCCTACACATACTTTTTTATTATATCACCTAAATGTTGAAAATTCAATTTATTTTTAAAAATAAACAACAGATAGTGCCAAAATCGCAAATTTTCGTATTTACATCCATTTTTACTTTACATAAGAAGAAAAATGTTATATAATAGATACTAATAATTGCCTTATAATGGGCAATTAATGTACACGGGTTATTGCTTTTAATAATGCAAATACCACAAAATACTTTTTGCGGAGGTAATCAAATGGGCTACACAATTGCACAGAAAATTATTAAAGAGCATTTGGTATGCGGCGAAATGGTTGTCGGCAACGACATCGGCTTACGCATTGACCAGACTCTTACACAGGACGCAACAGGCACAATGGCTTACATAGAATACGAGGCTATGGGTATTCCGAGAGTCAAAACCGAAAAGAGCGTTGCATATATAGACCACAACACATTGCAGACAGGTTTTGAAAATGCCGACGACCACAGATTTATTCAGTCTGTATGTAAAAAGCACGGCATTTATTTTTCAAGACCGGGCAACGGTATTTGCCACCAGGTACACCTTGAAAGATTCGGTAAGCCTGGCAAAACATTAATCGGTTCCGACAGCCACACACCTACAGGCGGCGGTATCGGAATGCTTGCTATCGGTGCAGGCGGTCTTGATGTTGCTGTTGCTATGGGCGGCGGTGCATATTACATCACAATGCCTAAGATGGTAAGAGTTAATCTTACGGGTAAACTCAGCCCATGGGTTTCTGCAAAGGATATTATTCTTGCAGTATTAAGAGTTATGAGCGTTAAGGGCGGCGTCGGCAAAATTGTTGAGTACGGCGGCGAAGGTGTCAAAACACTTACAGTTCCGGAGCGTGCTACAATTACAAATATGGGTGCAGAGCTCGGCGCTACAACATCCGTATTCCCTTCTGACGAAATCACAAGAGAATTTCTCAAGGCTCAGGGCAGAGAGGAAGACTACACAGAGCTTAGCGCAGACGCAGACGCAGTTTACGATGAGGTTATTGAAATTAACCTTTCGGAGCTTGAACCGCTCGCCGCTTGCCCACATTCACCTGATAATGTTAAACCGATCAGCGAGCTTGAGGGCAAGAAGATTGACCAGGTATGTATCGGTTCTTGCACAAACTCAAGTTATCTTGACCTTATGAGAGTTGCCCATATCTTAAAGGGCAAAACAGTTGCAGACGGCGTTTCACTTGCTATTGCTCCGGGCAGTAAGCAGGTATTCAATATGCTTGCTATGAACGGCGCACTTGCCGATATGATTGCTGCCGGTGCAAGAATTCTTGAAAGTGCCTGCGGTCCATGTATCGGTATGGGACAGTCACCTAACAGCAAGGGTATTTCACTCCGTACTTTCAACCGTAACTTTGAGGGCAGAAGCGGTACAGCTGACGGTCAGATTTACCTCGTATCTCCTGAAACAGCTGCTGTTTCGGCACTTGCAGGTGTATTTACAGACCCAAGAAAACTTGGTCCTGCCGCAGAAATTGAACTTCCCGAGAATTTCCTCATTAATGATAATATGGTTATTGCTCCTGCTCCTGTTGAGGAAATGGACAATGTTGAAATCTTAAGAGGACCAAACATTAAGGAATATCCTAAGACAAGCCCTCTTACAGATTCTATAGAGGCATCCTGCTCACTTAAGGTTGGCGACAACATTACAACCGACCACATTATGCCTGCCGGTGCAAAGATTCTTCCGCTCCGTTCAAATATTCCTGCTATTTCACAGCACTGCTTTACAGTATGCGATAAGGAATTTCCTGAAAGAGCAAAAACTCTCGGCAAGAGCATTATCGTAGGCGGCGAAAACTACGGTCAGGGTTCATCAAGAGAGCACGCAGCACTTGCTCCGCTTTTCCTCGGCGTTAAGGCAGTTCTCGTAAAGAGCTTTGCAAGAATCCATAAGAGTAACCTCATTAACGCAGGTATTCTTCCGCTTACTTTCCAAAATCCTGCAGATTACGATAAAATTAAGCTTGGCGATATGCTTGAGCTTCCGAATGTTAAAAAGGAAATTGCAGAAGGCTCGGCTGTTACAGTTGTAAACAAGACAACAGGCGAAACCATTGTTGCCGACTGCGAGCTTTCAGACAGAACAAGAGCAATTATTCTTGCAGGCGGTTTGCTTGACTATACAAAGGAGAACAACTAATGGATAAAATTAAAATGACTACCCCCATCGTTGAGATGGACGGCGACGAAATGACAAGAGTTCTTTGGCAGAAAATCAAAGACATTCTTATTTACCCATACATTGACTTAAAGAGCGAGTACTACGACCTCGGCCTTGAAAACAGAAACAAAACAGACGATCAGGTTACTATTGACAGTGCCGAGGCTACAAAGAAATACGGTGTTGCCGTAAAGTGCGCTACAATCACACCTAACGCAGCAAGAATGGACGAGTACAACCTCAAGCAGATGTGGAAATCACCAAATGGCACAATCCGTGCTATTCTTGACGGTACAGTATTCAGAAGTCCTATTCTTGTAAAGGGCATTACTCCGTATATTCCTACATGGAAAAAGCCGATTTGCATTGCCCGTCACGCTTACGGCGATGTTTACAAGAATACAGAAATGGTTGTTAAGGCAGGCAGCAAGGCTGAGCTTTGCGTAACAAAGCCTGACGGTACAGAGGAAAGAAGCACAATCTTTGACTTTAAGACAGACGGTATCATTCAGGGTATGCACAACCTTGACAAGAGTATTTCTTCATTTGCACGTTCTTGCTTTAACTATGCGCTCGACCAGAAGCTCGATGTATGGTTTGCCACAAAGGATACAATCAGCAAGAAGTATGACCATAGATTCAAAGATATTTTTGCCGAAATTTTTGAAAACGAGTACAAAGAGAAATTTGAGCAGGCAGGCATTACATATTTCTATACACTTATTGATGATGCCGTTGCAAGAGTTATCAGAAGTGAGGGCGGCTATATGTGGGCTTGCAAAAACTATGACGGCGATGTAATGAGCGATATGATTGCTACTGCTTTCGGTTCACTTGCTATGATGACAAGCGTACTTGTTTCACCGGACGGTGTATATGAGTACGAGGCAGCACACGGTACTGTTCAGCGCCACTACTACAAGTATCTCAAGGGCGAGGAAACCTCTACAAACTCTGTTGCAACTCTCTTTGCTTGGACAGGCGCTCTCAGAAAGCGTGGCGAGCTTGATAATCTTCCTGAACTTATGAACTTTGCGGACAAGCTTGAGAAAGCTACTATCGACACTATTGAAGACGGTGTTATGACAGGCGACCTTTATGCTATTTCAACTCTTGAAAACAAGAAAAAGGTTAATTCAGAGGATTTCTTGCTTGCAGTAAACGAGCGTCTTGTAGCTGCGCTTGCGTAAGGCATAATTATAAATCGGTTAAAGGAGTAAGGTTAAAGTACAATGTCCAGAAATGACAACATTTCAATGTCTGTAATCAGAAGACTGCCCAGATATTATCGTTTCTTGTCTGAGCTTAACGAACAAAACATTGATAAAATTTCATCTACAAAACTGGCTGAAATTATGAATGTAACCGCTTCTCAGGTAAGACAGGATCTTAACTGCTTTGGTGGATTTGGTCAACAGGGTTACGGTTACAGTGTTTCTCAGCTTAAGGAAGAAATACAAAATATTCTTGGTCTTAACAATAATTATAAAGCTATACTTATCGGTGCAGGCAACCTCGGTAAAGCGGTTGCCAAGCATATGAACTTTGAAAAGCTCGGTTTTGAGCTTATCGCCTGCTTTGACTGCAACGAGGAAAAGGTGGGCAAAAAGCTGAATAATCTTACAATAATGCACGACAGTCTGCTCGATGACTTTTGTCAGAACAACAAGATTAACACTGCGTTTTTGTGCATACCGAGAGTATGTGTGGAAAATGTACTTGATAAGCTGTATGGTTACGGCATCAAGAACTATTGGAATTTCAGTCACTATGACATTGCAAGAAAGTACAGCGACACCCTTGTTGAAAATGTCCACCTCAGTGACAGCCTTATGACCTTATGCTACAAAATGAATAACCGAGATAAAATATTATAATCAATCAGCAAAGGCTGTTCCCTATCTTGCGGAACAGCCTTTTAATTATGGTTTAACTTAGTTTATCACAAAGTTAAAAGGTTCAATGTCAATAGTTGGGGTAATTTATGGTTTAGTGCACGAGTTAAGCAAAATAATAATTCACTCCAATTAATTTAATAAAAAAGCAACAATTAACTACCGCACTCCAATCGGAATGCGGTAGTTTTTATGAGAGGAAATCTATCTATTTATAAATTACTTTTTATCAAATGCATGAAGAAGTCTTGCAGCATAAAGTACGCAAAGTACGCTTACGCCTGTATCTGCTATTACAGACAACCACATCGGAGCGATACCAAGTATTGCAAGGATAATTACAATTGTCTTTACACCAAGTGCAAATGTAATGTTTGTCTTTACAGTAGCAACAACTTTCTTTGCTATTCTGACAGACAACGGTAACTGTTTTAAATTACCTGCCGCAAGCACAGCATCTGCCGCCTCAATAGCAGCTTCACTGCCGAATCCCATTGCAAAACCACAATCGCTTGCAGTAAGAACAGGGGCATCATTGATACCGTCACCGATAAAGCATACAGACTTATGAGTTTTCTTTATATCTATAAGTTTTTCAAGTTTATCTGACGGCATAAGCTCTGCCGAATAAGAATCAAGTTTAAGTTCATTTGCAATATCCATTGCATTTTCTTTTTTATCACCCGTAAGCATTACACTGTCTTTAACACCGAGTTTTCTTAACTCTGCAATTACACTCTTTGCCTCCGGTCTTAATGTATCGCTAACAGAGATTGCACCGATTAATTCACCGTCGTAGATTACATATACAGATGCGGTTTTTTCTGCATTTACCTTTTGTTTATCGCTTAAAACCTTTGTGCCGCCGCATACAAGAGCTTTGCCGTTATATACAGCTGTAACTCCCTGTCCCGCCTTTTCGCTGTAATCTGAAAGTTCAGGTAAGTTTTCCTTTTCTGCCTTATTTTTTATTGCCATAGCAATCGGATGTGAAGAATATCTTTCACAAGCGGCTGCAAGTGCAATAATTTCAGATGAAGTATGATTGCCGTAAGCAAAAACTTTGTTTACAGAAAGCTCGCCTGTTGTAAGTGTACCTGTCTTGTCAAATACAAATGCGTCAGCCTTTGCAAGAGCTTCGATATACTTGCCGCCCTTAATAAGAACGCTGATTTTTGATGATGCGCCAAGACCCGAATAATAAGAAAGCGGAACCGAAATTACGATTGCACAAGGGCAAGATGCAACAAGACAAACCAAAGCACGATAAATCCATGTGCTGAAACTGCCAAGCCCCACAAGCGGAGGAACAATAGCAACTACAATAGAAATAAGTATAATAATCGGTGTGTAAACAGCTGCAAAACGGCTGATAAGCTTTTCACTCTGTCCCTTTGTAGCGGCTGCATCTTCAACAAGTTTAATAATTCTTGCCGCTGTACTGTCGCCAAATTCCTTAGTAGTTTTTATTTCTATTAAAGAATTACCGTTAATCATTCCGCTCATTACTTCACTGCCGACCTCTGCGTCGACAGGAACACTCTCACCTGTAAGCGCCGAAGTATCAAGAGTAGTATTTCCTTTAGTAATAACACCGTCAAGCGGTACTCTTTCGTGTGGTTTAACTACAATTGTACTGCCTATTTTAACATCCTCGGCGGCTTTTACAACCTCCTTGCCGTTTATAAGTACGGTTGCATTATCGGGACGAATCTGCGCAAGTTTTGCAATATCACTTCTCGATGCAGATACTGCTTTCTCTTCTACAATTTCGCCGACTGCAAAGAGAATAGTAACCATAGCCGCCTCTACAAACTCGCCTAACGCAAATGCCGCAATAACAGCAATTGTAAGCAATGTAGTTTCATCTATCTGTAATTTAAACACCGATTTTACGCCTTTAATAAATGTTCTCCAACCTGACAAAACAGTGGCAACAAGGCTTAGTCCGAGTAGAACAAACCAACCTACAGTACCGAATTCAGCATCAGGAAATACAGTAAGTTCAAGACCGAAAGCCGCTACACCAAGCACAGCCGCTGTAATAATAGAAATAAGTTCATTCTTTATTTCAACCTTTTTATCTTCCTTGGCTGAATTTACCTTTTTGGCAGTTACAGTGTTTTCTTTTACATTGTTATCAATAACTTCTACACCGTCTTCAATGCTGTCACAAACTGCCTGTATGTCCTGTGCCGTTACATCCTCTGCTGACTCAAACACAAGTTTTTTATTTGCAAAATTGAAATTAACATTCTCATAGCCGTCTGTTTCGGCTAATTTCTTCTCTATCTTTCCTGCACAGTGCGCACAGTTGAGATTTTCAAGTGTGAAAGTGTACTGCTTTAAATTCTTTCTCTTTGTATTATCAATAACTTCTACACCGTCTTCGATGCTGTCACAAACCGCCTGTATATCCTGTGCCGTTACATCACGCGAACATTGAAGTACGAGTTTTTTATTTGCAAAGTTGAAATTTACATTCTCATAACCGTCTGTTTCAGCTAATTTCTGCTCTATCTTTCCCGCACAATGCGCACAGTTAAGATTTTCAAGTGTAAAATTATATTTCATAAAAAACACCCTCCTTACTCGAGAACGTGATCAAGTCCCATTTCAATAATTTTTTTAACATGGTCGTCATCAAGAGTATAATAAATTTGCTTCCCCTCTCTTCTGACCCTAACAAGTTTGTTTTGTCTTAATACTCTCAACTGATGAGAAATAGTGCTTTGCTCCATATTTAAAGCCTCTGCAATACTAAGCACCGACATCTCATTATCGGAAATTGCAAACATTATTCTGATTCTTGTCGAATCGCCGAATACTTTAAAAAGATCCGCTAAATCAAACAGCACTTCCAAATCAGGAATTTCTTTTTCTTTCTTTTCATTTAGTTCTGCCATATTCCTATCTCCGTTTATTAATCTGTTCATATGTTTATATGTTCATATGTTAGCTTGAGTATAGCACATAAAAAAGTAATTGTCAATAAAATTTAAAAAATTATTTGGCAAATATTTAAATATTTTTCAGAATTTCCTACATTATATATGCAATTATATCCTGAAAAATATTGCAAGATTTTAATTCTGTATTGCAATTATGACAGCAGTATTATTTTTTATAAGAATAATTACAAGTATGTAATCTTGCTTAGTCATAATAAGAATAAACTTGATTTCATTTATTTAATTTGAGTACATTTTAGATAAAAATATGTTACAATTCCAAATATGCGTTGACTTTACTACAATTTTGTAGTATCATTTTCTGTATAGGAATGTTAGTGTTACCTTGTTGTAATGCTGCAAAATGTGTGTTTTAAGAAAATGTAATATATTTGTGGATATACTATTATCAGTTGAGTAATCTGGCAGATACTCATTTTTACAGCAATCAATGTTGCTGTTTTTTGGCACGCACTTTTATTTAGATTTAGATTATGTAAACTCACATATTCGTTATTGTGAATGTACAGTATATGGAATTGGAGTGTAACGGTTTGGAAAAGTTTGTAGTAAACGGCGGTAAGCCGCTTTTTGGTGAAGTAAATATCAGCGGTGCAAAAAACGCCGCAGTAGCAATTATCCCGGCAGTAATCCTTTGTGACGAGCCTTGTCAGATTGAAAATATACCTAACATCAGCGATGTTTCCCTTATCAGCAGAATTCTTCAGCAGATGGGTGCACAGGTAAGAAGAATTAATAAATCATCACTTTATATAGACCCGACACATATTTCAACTCACTCTGCAACAACAGAACTTGTAAGAGGTATGAGAGCATCTTATTACCTTCTCGGTGCTCTTCTTGGCAGATGCGGTAAAGCTCAGGTTGCTTTACCGGGTGGTTGTAACTTCGGTGTTCGTCCGATTGATCAGCATTTAAAAGGCTTTGAAGCTATGGGCGCAGTAACACAGCTTGTTGACGGCGCAATTATTGAGGCAGATGCTGATAATCTTCACGGTGAGCATATTTACCTTGATGTAGTATCTGTAGGAGCTACAATGAATATTATGCTTGCGGCATCTAAAGCCGAGGGTATGACTATCATTGAAAATGCCGCAAGAGAACCGCATATTGTTGACCTCGCTAACTTTCTTAATTCAATGGGCGCAGATGTAAGAGGCGCAGGTACAGATGTTATTAAAATCCGTGGCGTAAAATATCTCCATGGCATAACATATTCGATTATTCCGGATCAGATTGAGGCAGGCACATATATGTGTGCGGCAGCTGCTACAAGAGGTTGCATTACAGTAAATAACATTACTCCAAAGCACCTTGAATCAATTACAGCTAAACTCCGTGAAATGGGTGTTGTAATTACCGAATACGATGAGGCTATCAAAATTGACGCTACAAAGAATCCTTTAAAGCGTTGTAATATTAAGACTATGCCGCATCCCGGTTTCCCTACTGACTGTCAGCCACAATTTGCCGCACTTCTTGTAAGTGTACCGGGTACAAGCATTATAAATGAAAATGTATGGGATAACCGTTATCAGTATGTAAGTGAGCTTGTTAGAATGGGTGCACACATTTCTGTTGAGGGCAGACTTGCAATTATTGAGGGCGGATCTCCGCTTACAGCAGCTCCTGTAAAAGCTACCGATCTAAGAGCCGGTGCAGCAATGATTATTGCGGCACTTGAAATTAACGGTGTTACTGAAATTTCAAGTATCCAGTACATTGAGCGTGGCTATGAAGATGTAATTGAAAAATTCAGAGCATTGGGTGCTGACATCAAAAAAGTTTATTATGCAGGTGATAACGAAGACGAACTTCGTGCTTAATAATTAAACATAAAAATTTAACCGCTTGAGTTTTATAGCTCAAGCGGTTTTTTCATAATAAATTAGATTATTTATCAAAATTCAATGCTAATCGTTTGTGTAAATTATGGTTTAGCGGAGTGTCGGTCGGGCATTGAAATTTAGCTAACGCTAA